>JAABVA010005794.1_pt1 | contig 11090 bp, 13 predicted proteins | sample 5560331 | NCBI WGS metagenome assembly JAABVA01 (sample SAMN12812661, study PRJNA571458) | rock metagenome | isolation source: Antarctica rocks | place: Antarctica: Victoria Land, Mt New Zealand sud | collected 2016-01-07 | reverse complement strand
ACCTCGTTCACGGTGCCGTCACCGCCGTGCACCACCACCAGGGCCACCTCGTCGGTCGACGCCTGTTGGGCGAGTTCGGCTGCGTGCCCACGGTGGTCGGTCTGCACCACCTCCAGACGCAGTTTGCTGGCCAGGGCGCTGCCGATGACGTCGCGGGCCGCTGCCGTGGTGGAGGTCGCGTTGGGGTTGACGATCAGCAGTGCGCGCACAGGGGGTGAGGCTACCGGTAACCTACCCTGAGGCCATGCCCGCTGCCCCAGCTGCGCCGGATGGTCCCGGCGATCCGCCGTCGAGCATCCGCCGGGGCGGCGCGCTCACCGCGCTGGAGGGCTCGGTCGCTGTCGTGATCGCCGCCGCGCTGGTCATCCGTGAGCTGCAGGGCGGCCATTCCGACGTGGCCAGTGGGTACGGCACCGCATTGTGGTTCGGAATCATCGGCGGTGGGGTGTTGGCCGGTGGGGTGGCGCTCGTGCGGGGCAGGCGCTGGGGCCGCGCGCCGGCGGTGCTCGCCCAGGTACTGCTCGTACCCGTGGCGTGGTCGCTGCTCACCGACTCGCGCCAGCCTGCGTTGGGCGCACTGTTGGGGCTCGTCGTGGTCGCCGTGCTGGTGTTGTTGTTCCTGGGGCCGTCGATACGGTGGATGAACGAACAGTACGAGCTGGCTGCGCCGCCGCCCGCCCCGCAGCTCAGTTCGCGGGCGGTGCGCTCCCGGCGAGGGAAGCCAAGGCAGCGCCGCTGAGGCGGAAGGTCGTCCACTCGTCCATGGGCTGTGCGCCCAGCGAACGGTAGAACGAGATGGACGGTGAGTTCCAGTCGAGCACCCACCACGTCAGGCGGCTGTACCCGCGTTGCCCGCACACCCGCGCCAGCTCGGTCAGTAACGCCGTGCCGTGGCCGGCGCCACGGTGGCCCGGCCGCACGTACAGGTCCTCGAGGTACACCCCATGAACCCCGTCCCACGTCGAATAGTTGAGGAACCACAGCGCGAAACCTGCCGGCGCGCCGTCTGCTTCGGCCACGTGCCCGAACAGCGCCGGATGCGAACCGAACAGCGCGGCGTGCAGCTGCTCAGCCGTCAGGTGGCACTCGGCGCCAGCCTGCTCGTACACGGCCAGCTCGTGCACCATCGCCACCACCACGTCGACGTCGGCGGGCGCCACGGGTCGGATCACCGCGGCACCGCCTGGATGTTCATCGACATGATCTGCTCGCGTCCGTGCTCGTAGCCCAGCACAGCGACACCGGCCGGCGACATGCCGAAGTGGATGCCCGCGGTCACGGCCAGGCCCACCCAGCGCGCCAACAGGGCACGCGAGAAGTGGCCGTGGCCGACGAGCACCACGTCGCGCTCGGCCGCCCGCACCTGTTCCAGTACGGCGTCGGCTCTGCTCTGCACCGACTCCGCACTCTCGCCGCCGGGGCACGGGTGCGTCCACACCGTCCAGCCGGGCACCGTGCGCCGGATCTCCGCGGTGGTCGTGCCCTCGTAGTCGCCGTAGTCCCATTCCGCAAGCAGCTCCGTCGTCTCCGGCCGGCCGAGCCCGGCCAGCTCGGCGGTGTCACGCGCCCGCGCCCGCGGGCTGCTCAGGGCCAGGGGATCGGCCAGGGCAAGGCGACGCAGGACCGAGCGTGTTTCACGCGCCTGCTCGCGCCCTGCGGCGGTGAGCGGGACGTCGGTGAGCCCGGTGTGCTTGCCGGCCAGTGACCAAGCGGTCTCGCCGTGTCGTAACAGCACCACCCGCGGTGGCTCGGATCGTGACGGAGGGCTCGAACTCATGGCCGCATCATGCCGCCTGGACGAGGGCCGCACCCTGTCCGGCATGGTCGCTGCTCACACAGCTCCTGCGGACCAGGGTGCGGTCGACGTCGGTGTTGCGGTCAGGCGGCTTGCTTGGTCTCCTAGTGGGCGCTGGGCGTTTGCTGCTGTTGACTGTGAACGGTCCGTCTCGCTGACCTGCGGAAACAGCGTTGGCAGTAGTGGACGGTTGAGGGTGTCTGACGGACCTGCTGCGGACTACGTGCGGACTATTGGGTCCACTGTGGACGCCTCCTGCGGCTCCGCGTTCAGTGCAACCGACACGGCATAGACACCTACCGCCGCCCGTCGTCATCGGGCACACTGCCGCCTCATGACGATGCGTGGAGGGTCTGTCGTTGCTCTGACTGGTCTGCTGCTGGCGGCGCGCGGCTCGAGCCCATCCAGCACGCCGGCCGCCACGGGTGCCCTCGCCGCTACACCGACCACCGACGCCGCCCCGTAGGACGCCGCGGGGGAGCTGGCGAAGCTGAAGGCTGCGGGGCTGCCAATCGGGGCGTCGGGGGTGGTGACGGCGGCCGACGACGGTAACCACCTGCTGGGTCGGCCGAACGGCTATACGTCGAAGTTCTATTGGACGGACACCCGGGTGAACCAGGCGCAGGTGCGCTCGACGCAGGCCGACGACGTGGGCCATGGAGGGTCGATCGAGACGTACCCGGACGTGGCGGGTTCGCAGGCACGGAAGGACTACATCGTGACGGTGACGAAGGGCGTCCCCGCATTCGCGGAGTACGACTATCTGGCGGGGACGTCGGTGATCCGCGTGTCGGCGCTGCTGACGCCCGACCAGGCCAATCAGTACGACGCGGCGAGGGGGGGGCTGAGCCCCACCTGCCCGGGCGTGCCCTGAGCGGGCCGTAGAGCGACCAACAGCCCCACCCCGGAACGTCGGGTGGGGCTGTGTTGTCAAGGGCCAAGAGGATCTGCCCGGAGGCGGACACTGAACCTGCCCGGTGTCCGGTGATGGCCAGGGGATCTGCCCAGGGTGGCCATCGTCGGGCGGTCAGGTCAGTGGCCTCACCCCTTGTCCGGTGTGGGCTTGGGATAGGCGGACGCTGTCGCCGCTGGTCTGGCAGACGTGGGCCCTTCGTCTGGACCAAGACCACCGACCAGATCCTGGCCAAAGCCGTCCGCAAGACAACTTCAAACACGGGCGCACTAGGTAGCTGACCGCGTCGTTGACGCCGGTCGTGGCCGTCAGCAGCAGCTTCAGCCACAGGTGCAGCGCGGAGGCCGGCATCTGTTTCAACCGTTCTTCTCCTCCGATGGTCGCAGAGCTGGAGGAGATACCTGGTTTTAACCTCGCGCCCCTCGCCCCGAAACACGGCGCGACTTCGATGGACCCCGGTTGTACACCACCTTGGGAATGAGGAACGACCCATGGATCTAATGCTTCGCCGGGCGCGGGTTGAGGACGGCCGGCCCCTCGTCGACATCGCGATAGACCAGGGTCGCATCGTCGCGGTGGCGCCCGGCCTCCCCGATGGGGCGGACCACACGATCGACTGCGAGGGCCGCGTGGTGATACCCGGTCTCATCGAGCCGCACCTGCACCTCGACAAGGCGCTGCTGGACAAGGAGAAGCCGAACCTCGACGGTACCCTGGCCGGTGCGATCGCGGTCACCGGCGAGCTCAAGCGGGGCTTCACCAGGGACGCTGTCCGCTCCCGGGTCAAGAGGGTGCTCGATCAGGCGATCGGCAATGGCACGACGGCGATTCGTGCGCACCCTGATGTCGACCCGATTGTCGGTCTCCTCGGAGTCGAGGTGCTCGTGGATCTCCGTGAGCAGTATCGCGGATTAGTCGACCTGCAGGTCGTGGCCTTCCCTCAGGAAGGGATCTTGAAGGCGCCCGGCACACTGGAGATGCTCAGGGAGGCGTTGCGCCGGGGCGCCGACGCCGTTGGTGGTTGCACCTACAACGAAGTCGATGTGCCCTCTTGTGAGCGGCACGTGGACCTCGTATTCGAGCTCGCCGGCGAGTTCGGCGTGCCGGTCGACATGCATGCCGACTTCGCCGATGACACCTCCGACCCGCGCTTCGCGATGGCCGGCTACATCGCCGATGCCACCGTGAACTCCGGTATGTCGGGACGGGTGACCCTGGGCCACATGACTTCGCTGGCAGGGATTCCCCGCGAGGCGCGTCTGGAGACGATGCGCCGCCTGGCCGCCGCCGGGGTCGCGGTCGTGGCTCTGCCCGCCACGGACATGCACCTGGGGGGTCGCAGCGACGCCGTGAACACCCGGCGGGGGATCGTGCCCGTCCGTGACCTGTGGGCCAGCGGGGTCACCTGCAGCTATTCCTCCAACAACGTCCGCAACGCCTTCACGCCGTACGGCAACGCCGACCCGCTCGACATCGGCCTGTTCCTCGCCCAGACCGGTCACCTCAGCGGACCCGCAGACCTCACCCGGGTGCTCGCTATGGCCACCACCGAGGCCGCCGCCGTCATCGGCATCTCCGAGCGGTACGGGATTCGGGTCGGCGCCGACGCCGACCTCGTGGTGCTGTCCACCCAGTACCTCGCCGACGCGCTGCTGGACCGCCCGGACCGCCGCTTCGTCATCAAAGGCGGCCACATCGTCGCCGAGACCATTCGCGCCACAACGATCAAGGAGCCTGTCCATGCGTGACCGCATCCCTCACGAGGTCGTGGCCTCAATCCTCGCCGGTCTCACCGCCTTCATCGGCGGGACCGCACTGAACCTCCCGCCATGGGCCATCTTCATCAGCTGGGCGGGCACCTTCCTCGCCGGCGGCCCGAGTATCGCGGTGGCCTCGCGGCTGTGGGCCGCCATGCCCGCCGGGTCGACCTTCGCTCTGGTCATCGTGGTGGTCGACCAGCGGGTCGGGACTGCGTTTGGTGACAGCCAGTTCGCCCAGGACGCGGTGCTCGCCCTGATCATCTTCGCCATCAACACCGCGCTGATGTACACCGGGCGGACCAAGTTGTTCTCCCTGATTCCCGGGATGTTTTTCGGGTTCGCGTCGTTTTTCGCGACCTACTTTGGTGGCTTCGGCTTCGACAAGGGCAACGTCTTGGCTGCGTGGGTGAGCGTGGTCGCCATGAACTTCCTGGGGCCGGTCTTCGCCTATCTCTCGCTCAAGCTCGCGTTCCCACGGCGGGTGAGGCTGGCTGAGCCTCCGATCGGCGCCGAGGCCCGCCGCGCGTAGGCCGACGTCACCTCGGCGATGTGCTGCTGCGTCAGACGTCGCGCCGTCGCCAGGTCCTGGTCGGCGATCACCTCGACCGTCCGGGCCTGCTCCACCCAGGAGTCCGCGGCCCGCCGCGGCAGCTCGGCGGTAGAGACCCGCCGGCGAGGTGACCGAGGTGGTCGCCCGCCGTGAGCCCGCTCCGCACGAGGCCGTGGCGTCGGTGCTGTCGCGACTCGCCGACGCGACGCCGGCGTCGATACACCTACCGCACCCCCGATGCAGACGCCGCACTGGGCGCCGCGCGGCCTGCGCACCTTCGGGTCCTGGCAGTACCGCGACCTTGTCCCTAACGAGGACGACGTCCCGGTCGCGCGGCTCCCCGCGGCCGGGGCGAGTTCGGGTAGGCCGCGGTCGGCGACAACCCCTGTTCCCGGTCCGTCGCAGGATGGCGGCCTGCTTCCCCGACGTCGACCTGATGCTCATCCCGACCTCACCGGTCGCGGCGTTCGCTCGTGGAGACGTGGCCCGCTGACGATCGACGGGCACCTCGTGCCATCCGGCGTACTGGCTGTCGAGGGTCTTCCCGTTGTCGCCGTTCAACCAGCGATCTCGCTGCCGGCTGGACGCACGCGAGACGGCCTGCCGGTGGGGGTCCAGCTGGTCGGTCCCGGCTGGCCGACTCTCGGCAGCCGGCGGCGTGGAGGGCGCGCCCGCCCAGCCCCGGACGTGGCCGGAGCTCGGCTAGGTGTCAGCCGTGCGGCTAGTCTGGAATGCGCGGTGCACCAGCTGCAGGTCGGAGCCGCACGGCCCGACGAAGCAGGTCCCGATCGGCGCGCCGTCGCTGTCGGTGCCCAGGGGCGCCGAGACGGCCGGCCGGCCGGTGACTCCTGCGATGCAGGTCAGCTGCAGGGTCGCCTCGCGCGCGGCCTGGACCGTGGACGGATCCGCCCACACCCGTGGCGCCGCCGATCCGGCGCTCGGGAGCACGAGCACGTCGTCGCCGAGCAGGCTGTCCCAGTGCTCCCGGGCGGCGTGGAGCACGTTTTGGGCCCGCCGATCCTGCTCCTCGGTTACGCCGGCCGCCCGCGCGAATCGCTCGGCCGGTGCGCCCAGCACGCTGCCCGGGTGCGCCTCCAGCCACGCTCCGTGGGCCTGCCAGGCCTGCCACCCCTGGTGCACCGAGAACGCCTTGGACACCGCGGCCAGGTCTCCGAGCTCGTCGGCGATCTCAGTCATCTCCACCTGCCCGGTCAGGTCGAGGGGCAGGTCTGCGGGGGTGTGGGCGCCGAGCAGCGCCGAGGCCGCTCGCGCCAGAAGGTCGGGAGTGCGTGTCAGCAGACCCACGGTGTCGAAGTCCGGGGCCAGCGGAAGTATGCCGTCGCGCGGGACCGCGCCGTGCGTCGTTCGCAGCCCCCAGAGTCCCTGGTAGGAGGCCGGCACCCGGATGGAGCCGGCGGTGTCGGTGCCCAGCCCGATGCTGGCGGCGCCGAGCGCGACAACTGTTGCCGGCCCACTGGTCGAGCCACCGGGAAGAGCACCGGGGACCACCGCGTTCACGGGCGCGCCGTAGTGCTCGTTGCTGCCCGCCAGGGAGTAGGCGAACTGGTCGGTGCGCGCGATGCCACGCACCGAGGCGCCCGCGTCGAGCAGCCGCCGGAGCGCCGTCGCGTGCCCGGTCTCGACGTCGCGCTCGGCCAGGAAGGCCGGGACGCCACCGCCCACTGCGGATCCAGCCACCGCGAAGACGTCCTTGACCGCGACGGACTCACCATCGAGCGCACCAGTGCCCGTGGCTGGGACCAAGGGGTCCCCCACCATCCGCCAGACCGTGCTGTCGAAGGTCGACGGAGGCGGCGCCACGTGGGCAGCCACGACCAGCCATCTGTCAGTGTCCCCGTGGTGCTCGCGACGCCACAGTTGGGTCTGCAGGCCGCGACCGCCGCGGCGCGCAGCGGTGACCGCGACGACCAGGGCATGCTCGGCTCCCGCCGGGATCACGCGGACGTCGAGGATGTCCCGCGCCGGTGCACCGCCCCGGGCCCGGCGGTAGGCAGCGATCTCGTCGTGGCCCACCAACAGGCCCGTCGCGTCACCGCGGAGCGTGCCGGTGCCTGGTGCGAACAGGCGGTCCATCGCCGCGAGGTCGTCGGCCATGAGGGCGCGCTCATAGGCCCAGAACGCCTCGAGGAGCCCCTCCGTCATCGCTCGAAGTCCGCCTTCCGGATCCGCGCGTGTACTCCCTTGACGAGGTCGACGACCTGCGAGATGTTGAAGTCGGTCGCCGCACTCAGGTAGGCGTAGGCCTGGCCACGGTCCATCCCGTAGCGCGCCTCTAGCAGGGCCAGGGCTGCTCGCACGCAGTTCTGCACCGCGACGTCCAGGTCCTCGTCGAGGCCGGTCGGGACCAGGTGGTCGGCTGTCTCCACGAGCGGTCCGAGCAGATCCCCGAACCGCGCCGCGGTCTCGGACGGATCGAGCACCTCGAGGCGCAGGGTGACGCGCAGCGACGCCTCGAGCGCGGTGAGCGCCACCTCGCCGTCACCCTGCGCGAAGTGAGGGTCTCCCAGGTAGGCCAGGGCGCCAGGCACACGGACCGGAAGGTAGACCGTCGCCCCGGGCCGCATCAGATTGATGTCGAGGTTGCCCCCATGAGCGCCTGGGGGCACGGAGTGCGGTCGGCTCGACCCAGGCACGGCGACCCCCACGATGCCCGGGAACTCCGCCAGGGGGAACGACACCACGCTGCCGGTCTCACCCAGGTCGCCACCGCGGCGGCGCGGCAGCACTGCGTAGGCCTCCCCGTCGATGTCACGGACAGCGGCGAAGGCGCTGTAGGTGTCCGACCCCCGAGGCAACTCGCCCGGCAACGCACCCCGCCCGTGCCGGTTCGAGATCACGCCGTATGGCACCCGACGTTCCGCGGCCTCGATGTGGATGGCCAGCACGTCACCGGGTCGGGCGCCCACCACCTCGATCGGGCCGGTCACCACGTGCGGACCGTCGTCGGTCGCACGAGTCCGGGTGGCGGTCAGCGCGACGGACTCCTCGAGGACCAGCTCGGGGTCGACCCCGTGGCGCCCGAAGAAGGCCCGCGGGTCGCTGCCCTGGTCGGGCAGCAGCCCTTCGTGGCTGAGCGTGTCCACCGTCAGGGAGAGCCCCGGCCTGGTGCTGATGACCGGCCGGTCGGCGGCACACGGCAGCCGGCCCCACAAGACCTCGTCCGGGTCGCACGGGAGGTAGTCCGCACCGGGGACAGCTCCGTCGCCGCGGCGCAGGATCGGTCCACTGACCGCCGTGCTCACCGCGTGCCTCCGACCAGCCGGGCGGCCTCGTCAAGCTCGTCGACGTGGGAGGGGAGGTAGTGCTTCCCGGCAATCTCGCCCATACCGGACTGGAGCAGGTATTCGGCCATTCGTTTCCTCCAAAGAGGGTTTGGTCAGGGCGAAATTCCGACGATGAGGTCGATCTCGACGAAAGCCCCGGCTAGCCGGGGCTTTCACGGGTGAGGTAATCGCGGTTGGTGTCGTGGGCTGGAAGGTGCCCCTGGGAAGATAGGTCTTGCGAAGGATCTGTCTGACCAGCCCGAGGGAGCACCTTCCAGGCGATGAAGAGTAGTCATTCTACCCGCGTCCGGTCGTGGCATCAGGGCCTGTGTCGGCGGTCCGCGGCTCGCCGGGCGGGGCAGGACCTCGACGAGATCGTGCCCCGCGAACACCGGGCGATCTCCGACCTCAAGACCTGTCTCCGCGGAACCGACATCTGGACCCCACTGCCCGAACTGCCCGCCGCCGCGCTGCGTGTCGACCTCGACCCCGGTCCCGAGGCGGACACCGACCCGGGCGAACGCGTCCCCGGCCACCCCGGTCTCACCCTGGTCCTGAACCCGCGCCGGGGGTCGGCACCGACGCCACCGCGTCCCGCCACCCGGCGGGGGCACACCCGACCCCGGGGTGGTGGTCGGTGTGGGGCCGTGACGCGGGCGAGGGGCCGCCATCGTGCCCCGCCGCCCCATGCCTTCCCGGGTTGCCTGGGGGCAGTAGGACCAGGGGACGCGGTGGCGAAGGGGGAGGAACGATGGTCGTAGCGGGTGTGCAGCGCATTCCCGGGGTGCCGCCGCGGGGGACGGCAGTGTTCGACATGGCCCTGGGCATCCTGCGGACAACCCTCCACCGCGGAGGCCCAGGCAGTCGACATCGCTCTCGAGCACTGGGAACAGCACCTCTCCCAGCTCCTCACCGGGGCCGAGGACCCCCACACCTCGACCACCGGTGCGCCACCACCCAGGTGAACCCACCAGACCCCCACCCACAACAACACCGTGGATCAAACCGTTCGTATTTGAAACGTCATCGCGCCGAGACGGGAGCTGCCCGGGGCCACGAAGTGTCCGCCACGCAGGTGGCGGGGGGTTGGTTTCGGCTACTGACGCCCTTGATGCTCGACTCGCCGTCCGTGGCGGAAGTAGGCCATCTCGTCAGCGTCGGCGCGGACCACCTGTGGCGACGTGGCCGAGAGTGTTTCGGCGAGCGCGTGCGCGTGGGCGAGCCACAGCACGTAGTCCCTGGCCGGGCGGTAGCTCGTTTCCTCCTTGACCTCCCAGCCGTGGAGGTCGTTCAAGGCAATGGCCACGTACTTGTCCATGATCAACGCCCGCTTGGCGCTGTCATCTTCAGGAGCCGGTGGGCGGTCGGGTCGTAGGCCAGTACGTCGGGTTGGGGCTTGACCGGGTTGGTGTCGAGGGTCTGCCTGGTGGTGAGGTCGACGGTGAGCATGGTGGCGTTGCCGTCGCAAGCCACGAAGCCCAGCTGGGTGCTGGGGTCCAGGGTCAGGCCGTGGGGGTGGTCGCAACCCGGCAGGGGCACTCATGGCACCCATCGTCGGGCTCGTCGGGCTCGAAGACCCGGCACCGGAGCACAACGTGATCATCACCAACCTGCTGCCCAGTCACGGACAGGCCGAGGCCATCCAGCTGACAGAAGCTACCGAGATCAGGGCGCTAGAACGTCACGTGAGACACGTCGAGGTCGTCCCGGTGGGCAGCGTGAGGATTCCCATCATCGGAAGACCTCGACCCCTAGCCCGCGCCCGACGCGCCTTCAGCTACACCCTTAACTGCGAAGAGCCGGTTCAGGTTTGTGGGGAGGGTGTCGATGGTGAGGGACGATGCGATGGGTGTTGCGGTGTTGCGTCGGGGTGAGTGGCTGAGCGGGTTGATAGGTAAGTTGGAGGCGGCGGTGGCTGGGAACCCGGTTCGTCGTCGGTGGTGGTGGTTGTCGCCGCGTCGGATTCTGCGGGATCGGTTCGTTGCCGCGGTGGGGTGGATTTTGCTACCGGTGGTGGGGTTGACGGTGGTGTCGGTCGTGGCGTTGCACGGCACTCTGAACTCGTTCGAAGTTTCGGTGTCGCAGGCCCAGGACAAGGTGGAGTCGTTACTGAATTTGCAGGCCTCCGTCACCGGTTACCAGGGGGCCAACGTCCTGCTGCGCACCACCGACGCACCGTCTCGTTATCAGCAGCAGGTAAGTGCGGTCGAACGCGGATTCTCCGAGAACAGCCATTACGCCGACCCGGACATCGCCGGCGCTGTCACACGAGCGCATACTCTTTTCCTTTCGGCTACCGCGGTGATCTCGCAGTGGTCAGCGCTACCGGTGCAGCAGCAAATCGACTCCGCGGTAGCGGCGCGGGCAAAGTACTCCTCCGAAACTAGGCAGACCCGGGAGGCGCTCGGCACAGCGATCACCCGCAATCAGGAACTCATCAAGATGAGTTTGGTCCGAAGCGAACAATCTTTTGCGAAGAGTGTCACTTTCATTGTCGGGGCGGGCATCTTCGCCATTCTCGCGGCCGTGCTCGTCGCAATTAGTCTGGCTCGCAGCGTGTTGACCCCGTTAGGGCAACTGCGGGCCAGGCTGGCCCGTTTGGGCGGCGGTGACCTCCACCACCGCCTGGCCCTGGACCGATCCGATGAATTCGGCACAGTAGCGACCGCGGTAAACACGATGGCCGCCCAGTTGCAACGTCAACACGATGACATGATCCACCGGGTCACCCATGATCACCTCACCGGGCTCGGCAACCGGGTGATGCTGCGGGACAAGTTGCTGGCGG
>JAABVA010005792.1_pt1 | contig 11095 bp, 15 predicted proteins | sample 5560331 | NCBI WGS metagenome assembly JAABVA01 (sample SAMN12812661, study PRJNA571458) | rock metagenome | isolation source: Antarctica rocks | place: Antarctica: Victoria Land, Mt New Zealand sud | collected 2016-01-07 | reverse complement strand
CGGCCAGTTGGCGCTGCCGAGGCTCCCCCGGAAATGGTAGGCGAAGCCCCGCTCGCGGTTGGCGGTGGTGGCCCAGGCGGCGAAGTCCTCCCCGAGCGCGCCCGGCGCGGCGAGCGCGGCGAGCGCGGCGTCCGAGCGCTCACCGGGCACGATCCGGTCGGTCGCCCAGAGCAGGGGGAGGATCCCGGCGAGCTCGGCGATCACCGCAGGGCGGGCGACCGGTCGGAACGGCGGCGGCGGCCCCGGCGGGCCATCCGCGCGTCGCTCCCAGTTGAGCCGGGGGTTGTCCCACACGGCATCGGGGTGGCGGCGGCGCACCGCTCGCCTCAGCGCGGCCGCGTAGGCGTGCTGTCCCCCTGGGCTCGTCAGGTCCGGGTCCGACCGGACCGCCGGGAGGCCCCCGAGGTGGCGCTCGCAGGCCGCCGTCGCCTGCAGGAGATCGAGGTTGGCGGCGGCCCACGCGACCGCCGCGGGGTCGCGGGCGAGGCGGGCGGGGTCGCGCAGCGCGATCCCGGCGACCTGCGCCAGTTCGGCGGCGTCGAGGGGCCCCAGGCCGGCCGGGTCGGCCTCGTGGAGGAGGGCCACCCGCCGGGCGGTCAGCGGACGCTCGGGGGTGCCGACGGCCGCCGCGACGTCCGCGTGGAGGTTCCCGCGCCGGTAGTAGGCGTAGTATTCCAGCAGCTCCAGGATCGCGCGGAGGCGGGCGAGTTGCGCGGGGAGGCCAACCGCCGGACCGCGCGGGTCGGCGGGCGGCGGCGTGGCCGCGCGCACCCGCGCCAGCTGCGCCTCGCCGGTCTCCGCCGGACGGCGTCTCCAGGCAAGCCAGGGGGCGTTCATGACGCTCCCCCGCCCTCCGGGTCGCCCCCGCCTCCGACGGCCTCCTCCGTGCGGATCTGCGCCGCCAGCGCCACGGCCCGCTCGGCGGCGACCATCCCCAGCAGGGCGCACGCCGCCTCGCGCAGCGCCGCATCCTCGTCGGCGGGCGTGGTCGCCCGGAAGCGGGCCATGATCGCGCTATCGCCGCAGAGGCGGGCGCTGAGATCCGCCACCTGCCGCTCGTCGAAGGCGAGGGCCGCCAGCTCGCGCGTCATGGCTTCCTCCTCGACCAGCGCGGCGGGCGCGGGGACGGGCACATCGAGCATCCGGCACAGCCGCTCGTGCGGTCCCATCGGCCCCTCCTCACCCGTACAACGATCGTCGGCTTCACAGGAGCGCCTCCGATCGGGGGTAGCACGGCGGCGATCCCGTCGGCAAGCCGGTCGGCGGCGGGGGCCGCGCGCCGTGCTCGTCGGTCATCGCCGCCCCCGTCCCCGCAGGTCCGCCATGCCTGTCGGCCAGTATACCCACCCGCCGACTGCGGCGGGAGCGCGTGCCGTCGGGTTCCTGACGGGCGTGGCGGCACGTCGCCTGACCAACACCGGTGCTGCCGCACCGCCCCTGACATCCGCCGGACGCGCTTAACGTGTGACCAGCGGCGTTCGCCCTGCCCGCTCAGGGCGTGAGGGTCACCTGCGACAGGTAGGACGTGTGTCCGGCCGCGTGGACGGCCCTGAAGCGATCGACCCGTTGCACTAGCGTCCCGAGGGCGGGGCTGATCCAGCCGAGGATAGCGATCGCCGCAGTATATTGGGTGAGCAGCGCCGGGCGCAGCCAAAGAATAGGCTCGGTATGCGACACACGATTGCGGAGGCGGCGCGTAGCGTTCACGGCTTTGGCGATGTCGGGGCGATGGGCCACCGCACGACCGGCGTAGGGGAAGGCCGCAGGGATCAGGTTCACGCCCCCCGCCGCCTCATTCCAGAGGAGCCGCTCGTACGGACCATTCAGGAGCCCGGTCCAGAAGCCGAACGTGAGTGCCGCGACATGATCATCGACGGCGGGCAAGGCGGGGGCGGGCACGGCGCGGGGGTTCGCCCCCAGAGCACGCCAGAGGCCATCCCTCGCATCGGCGACCATCTTCTGCTGCTGCCAGGGATGGGCCAGGAGCGCCGGATCGCGGAACCACTCCGCTGAACCGAAGTGCGCGGTAGCGGCCGCATGGATGGTGTTGCGCAGGGCAACCTCGACACTGCTGAGCAGCGGGTAGAGCTCATGCGAGAGCGCCAGATTCCAGAGGTACAAGCAGATCGCCTCCTCATCGCTGGTGCTCCGGGTGCGATATGGCCCGAGCCGCGCCGGGGAAAGGGCGCGCTCCAATTCGCTGATCGAGATACTCATCGTCGCTCCGGTGCGCTACAGGTGCGGTTGCACCCACCCCGCTAGCACGCTATACTTGTCCACAGCGCAATTCCCCCGGCACCTGCCCCCGCGTTAGTGCGGCGATCAGCGGGACCGGGGGTATTTTTGTCCCCGAGCCTATGGAACACCTTCTTCGCGGACGATGCAACATTGGCACTCGGCGGGATGACCGCCGAGTGGGTAACCATGTCCCATTGCCGATCGTTGCCGGTACTTCCAGCGGGAGTCCGTGTGCGCGTGGCGTATGGGGGCATCGCCGGCGATATGGCCCCCCCCGCGAGCGATACCGACCCGCGCGAATCCGCCGGATGGGGGATGGTGCGGGGGCCGTCGCCGCGCTATGCTGGGGGGACAGCCGGACGTTGGCGACCGCGCTGCCCCCGCTCCCGCCCCGCTCCTCCCCGGCCCCACCCCCGCGCCCGGCGTCTCCCCCAACGCCGGGCGCCTCACCACGCCTCATCGCGCGCCGCAGCTCACCCGAACAGCGCCGCCACCGCCGCGCGGTCGAGCCGCGCCCAGTCCGGGGTGCCGAGCGCCCGCCGCAGGGTGCCGCCCAGCCAGGCCGCCCGGCTGCGCCACGGGGCGAAGGTCACGCGGTCGTACTCCCCCGGCACCCCGCGCCCCGGCGGGTAGCGTTCGAGCCAGACGACCGGCTGGCCCCCGGCGGCGGGCGCGTCCAGCAGGTGCGGGAAATGGCGGGCGACGATCTCCGCGGCCAGGTATTCCGCCATGTTGGTCACGGACGGCCCGTCGTTCTCGTCGCGCTCGGTGGCGACGATCACCGGGTGGCACCCGGCCTCGCCCGCCTCCGGCTGATAGATCTCGATGCGGCAGCGGCCGTCGTCGCGCCAGGTGCCCCGGTAGTGGTGGGTGTAGTCGTGAGTTTTCTTCATGGCGATCCCTCTCCTGGCGGGCGTGATCCGGCTCGTCGGCAAGAGGGGGGGCGCGGGCACGAGCGCCGCACCCGCCCCCCCCTCTTCCCCTCGCTCAGGCCGCGCGGCGACCGCTGTCCCGGTACATCGGCGGGACGAACCAGCCCTCCGGGGTGTCCGGCGCGAATTCGAGGACGCAACGGTAGCTGGCCCCCGGCGTCAGCAGCACCGCCCGCGCCCGGTCCGCCTGGAGGTCCTCGCCCGGTTCGAGGAGATACCCCCATTCGTTGGCCCACGCGACGACGAGCTCCCCGCCGCTGGCCGTGCCCCGGCTGATCGCGCCCGCCGACACCCCGCGCGCCCGCAGGAGCCCGGCGGGGTACCCGGCGATCAGCGCGCACCCGGCGTTCGCCGCCGCACCGTCGGCGCGGTACCACATCTTCGCCACCCGGCGGAGCCGCTTCCCCCCGGCCGGTCCTTCTCCAATGGTCATCGTCCACTCCCTGCACACGCCGTCGCCGGGGGGCGATCAACCCGACCCCCCCGCGACGCGATCAGTATTCCTCGGGCAGTAAGAGCAGGGTGGCGGAGCGGTCCGCCTCGGTGATGATCCAGACCCTGGCGGCGGGGTCGTCGCCGACCGGGTAGCTCGACACGAGGCGGAAGCCCTGACGCAGGCTCAGCGCGTTCTCGCGGGCGTCCTCGGGCGGGACCACGCCCCAGTCCCCGGCGGCGTGGCGGGCGAGGAGGGCGGTGGGGGCGATCCCGGCGGTATCGAGCAGGTCGAGCGCGCCGGGGGTGATGTGGGTGAAGCCGAGGGGGAACAGGGCAGGGGTATTATTGATGGTCATGGCGAGGCCTCCGTAGGGAACGGGTGGCGCTCGCCGCACCCGCTCGCGCGGGAGTCGCACTTTGCCCGTCGAGCAGGGCCAGGACCTCGGGCGGGGTCGGCTCCCCGGCCAGCCGCGCCAGGTCGTCCCAGAGCGCCGCCAGCGTGAACGGCCGGGCGAGCGGGGCGGGCACGCCGCCCGCCGCCAGCTCCGCCACCAGGGACCGCATCGCGTCGTCGATCATCATTGCGCACCCCCTACGCCGCGTCGTCGAAGAGGTCGGCCAGCGCCGCCCGCCCCCGCGCCCGCACCATCTCGATCGCGGCTGCGGACAGGGCCGCGCCCCCGGCGGGGGGCTCCGGATCGGGGTCGGGGGTCGGTGGGTCGAGGGGCATGTACCGCGCGACCGTCGCCAGCGGGGCGATCGCGCCGAAGGGCCAGCCCTCGCGGGCCGCGCGGCGCTGTACCGCGCCCAGGTGCTTGCAGCACCCCGTGTGGTAGTAGCCCTGGCAGGAACACGCCCAGCCGACGGGGGTGCGGGCGATGGTGTGGGTTGCCCCCACCTCGGACTGGGAGGCGGCGCAGTAGCGGCGGGCCTCGACGACGACGGCGACCCGGACGCCGAGCGCGCGCGCCCGCCCCCGCGCCTCGATCTCCCTGGCTCCCTGGGGCTTGCTGAACTCCCGCATGGTAGACTCCCTCTCGCGTGGGGCCTCGCGGCCCTACCACCCGGCCTCGTGGGGGAAGCTTGCCGGCGTTCCCACGGGGCCTTTCTCTACTACCATTATACTACCAAAACACAACATGTCAACCCTTTGGGCTTGCTTTTGCAGTATTTTGGTTGTACTGTGGATGGGACTTTACCGCGCTTGTAGGCGCAAGGAGGCTACAGCGATGGCGAATCGACTCAAGGAATTGCGGCGGCGGACATTGCTGACGCAGAAGGAGCTCGCGGCGGCGATCGGCGTGGAGTACCAGACCGTGCAGCGTTGGGAGAACGGCACGCGCTCGCCCCGCCCCGCGCAGCTCCGGAAGCTGTGCGAGGTCTTCGGGGTGACGCCGGACGAGCTGCTGGCGGCACTGGAGGGGGAGTCTGCGGAGGGAAAAGCGGCCGCGTAGAGTGACCTACGCGGCCCGGCGCTCGCGGCGGTGAACTCGCCGATGAGCAATGGCAGTCTAGCATGGCGACACAGGAAACCAGCGGGGGAGGGGCTACAGCCCACCCGCAGCACCGTCTCCCCACCCCCTACCGGTGGTGGACCGGAGCGAGCCCTCTCGGGATGGCGGCCCGCAGGCCGCACCGCTGACCCCGCGCGGGCGATCGGGCGCTCCCGGTGTTGGCCTACCGTCTGGAGCCACCGTCGCTTCGCCCTCTGCCGAGAGTACAGAGGCCGGGGCCTCGCCCGGTCAAGGGTGCAACCGCCGCAGGCGGCGCGCAGCGCCCTTGATCGGGTGGGGTGGCCGCTAGCGTGGAGGGAGAGGGAGGACGCGACCAATACGCGGCAGAGCCGCACCACCGGGGCGACGTCGGGAGCGCTGGGGCCTGGGTCCTGTCCTCATGACCGATGCCGCTTCAGCGACGGGCATGACACGCGTGGCACCGCCGGCCTTGGCGCACGGGTAGACCGCAAGGAGCACCACGGCGGGGACCAGGCGCGATGCGCATCCCCCAGGGTGGCGGGGCGGGGTGCGCGGCGCGGTCTGGCGGGGCACGACCAGAGCCAGTCCGCGCGGCGAAGGTGGCGGGCGGCGAGACGATCGCCGAGTGACCCTATACGGCCGTGGAACTGTAGGGGTCGGAGAACTATGCGGGTTCTACACCGTTAACACCAATACGATATACTTACCATCCTACCGTTGAGGTGCCGCGCCAGCGCCGCCGTGACCACCGCTGACCGCCGCTGCCGGGGCAACCCCATCGCGAGGTGGGGCAGCGCAACGCCGTGGATCTCGGCCCCGCCGAGACTGCCTGGCGGCCAGCACCCTCCCTCGCCCCATCCGCAGACGCCGACGGGATTTGCCGCGTTCGACGCGGGTGCGAGCGAGGAGGAGGGTCACCGATGGACGAGCGGCCCGTACCGGCGACGCCCTGGGGCGACGGGGAGCCCGAGAAGCCGAGCGTGGCCCGCATGTACGACTACATGCTCGGCGGCTTCCAGAACGCCGCCGTCGATCGCGCGGCGGTCCGGCGCGCCCAGGCCATCTACCCCGACATGGCGTTCGTCGCGCGCGCCAACCGCGCCTTCCTGCGCCGCGCCGTCACCTTCCTGGCCGACCGGGGCGTCGACCAGTTCCTCGACCTGGGCAGCGGCATCCCCACCGCCGGGAACGTCCACGAGGTCGCCCAGCGGCGCGACCCCGCCGCCCGCGTCCTCTACGTGGACAGCGACCCGATCGCGGTGGCCCACAGCGCGGCGCTGCTGGCCGACAACCCCCATGCCGCCGCCCTCCGCGCCGACGCCCGCGACCCGGCGGCGATCCTCGCCCACCCCACGACGCAGCGGCTGCTCGATCGCGACCGCCCGATCGGCGTGCTGCTGCTGGCCCTGCTGCACTTCGTCCCCGACGACGCGGAGGCGTACGGGCTGGTGGCGACCCTGCGCGACGCGCTGCCGCCGGGGAGCTACCTGGCGCTCTCGCACGCCAACTACGAGGCGGTGGCACCGGCGATCCTGGCCCAGTGCGAGCGGCTCTATGCGGGCACCAGCAACCCGGCGCGGGCGCGGACGCGCACGGAGATCGCCGACTTCTTCGCCGGGCTGGAGCTGGCGGAGCCGGGGCTCGTCTACGCCCCACGCTGGCACCCGGACGACCCCGACGACCCGTTCCTCGAGCGGCCCGGCCGCTCGCTCAGCCTCGTCGGCGTCGCCCGCAAGCCGTGAGGGGGACGCGATGGATGTACAGGAGCGTGCCGCCCTGCGCCAGCACCTGCACGCGCGGCGCGACGCGATCGTCGGGCACTGGCGGCGGGCGATCACCCGCACCGCCTTTTCACCGATGGACCCGACCGCGGTCGCGGGCAGGCTGGCGCGGCTGGCGGATGAAGCCATCGGGTTGTTGATCGCCGAGGCGCTGATCCCCGAGCGGGCGCAGGATCTCGGGGTCGCCCTGGTGGCCCTGGGCTACGCCGCGCCCGAGGCGCTGCGCGGCACCCTGCAGACGCTCGGGCGCGAGCTGCCCGCCGATCTCTCTCCGGTGCAACTCGCCGCGCTCCAGCCCCGCCTGCTGGCGCTCCTGCGCGAGGTGGCGGTCGGCTTCTGCGCGGCGCTGCAGGACACGATCCTCGCCGCGCAGGAGACCGAGCGCCGGGGGCAGCTGGCCGAGCGCCGCAGGGTCGAGGCCACCTTACAGGCGAGCGAGGCGCGGTTGCGGGCTGTAACCGGCAACCTCCCGATCGCACTCCTCGCGCTCGATCGCCGCGGGGTTGTCACGCTGGCCGACGGCACGGGGCTGGCGGCGCTCGGGCTGATCCCGGCGACGGCCATCGGTCGCCCGGTCGCCGAGCTCCTCGCCGGGGTGCCGGCGCTCGCCCAGGACGCGGCCCGCGCCCTGTCAGGGGCGGAGACCGCCACCGTGGCGACGCTCGGCGACGTGGTGGTGGAGGTGCGGCACACGCCCTTACGCGACGGGGCGGGCGCGATCGTCGGCGCGATCGGGATCGCCCTCGACGTCACCGCGCGCCAGCGGACCGAGGAGCGCCTACAGGCCGTCATCGGCCACGCCCCGATCGTCCTCTTCGCGCTCGACTCGCGCGGCACGATCACCCTCTCGGAGGGTCAGGGCCTCGCCGCGCTGCGGCGCCGACCGGGCGAGACAATGGTCGGTCGCTCGATCTTCGAGGTCTACCGCGACGCCCCGGCCGTGCTGGACCACGCCCACCGCGCCCTCGCCGGCGAGGCCTTCACCGCGCGCACGGTCGTCGCCGACGCGACCTACGAGACCCACTACCTCCCCCTGCGCGCCGCCGACGGCGCCCTCACCGGCGTGCTCGGCGTCGGGACCGACATCACCGTGCGGGCGCGGGCCGAGGCGGCGCTGCGCCGCCGCGAGGCCCGGCTGTCGCCGACCGAGGAGGCATTGCTACCCCTGCTCGTCCGCGCCGACCTCGCGACCTACCGCCAGGTCGGCGCGCCCCTCGGCCTCGCCCCGGGGCGGGTACGCGACCTGGTGAAGGGCCTCGCCGCCAAGCTGGGGGTAGCGAGCGAGCGCTGGGCGGTGGTCGCCGCGCTGTGGGACCGTGGGATGCTCTAGCTCCCCTATCGCCCTCCGGGTGAACGTTCACCTGCACCCCGGGTGCGGCTCCACCCGCACTCCGGGATTGCTTTCCCCCGCATCTTGCCGCTACGCTGCCCATAGCTGCTTAGTGAATCCCAGGTCCCCTCAGCAGCTCCAGCGGCGGAGTGCGGGCGACTTGCCGCATGAAAGGAGGAGCACGGCAAAGCACGTTGCGCAATTGGTGGGCGAGATATCACCTGCCTGGAAGGGGGCATATGGGGTAACTTCCTCGCTAACCTCGGTCTTCGGAACAGCGACTGTAGGCAACGATATGCGACGCATGCGGGGATAGCAGAGCAGTACTCCCATTGGGCGCTGGGATAGCCGCTGTCTCCCGCCGAGGAGGATTCGATGGACATTTCCTTCCGCGACCGCCTCACGAAGCTGGCCCTCGCCGCCCTCCTTACCCTCGGGCTCGTGAGTTGGCAAATTCACCATGCCCCTGCCGCAGCGGCGGCTGGTTACAACACGAACACGCAGGGGGACTGTGCCTCCGGTTATCCGCGGGGCTCCTCGTGGCTGAATTGGTCCGGCTACTTCTTCGCGACTTGGGGCGACACCAACTACTTTAATCTGACGTTCTATGACCCGAGCGGATCGATCATCGTCTCTGCTCCACCGGCAGCGAGCGATCAAGGTGTCGACGGTAACGCACTCCAGGATGCCAGCGCAGGTTACCAGGCGGGGCTATGGGGCGCGCGCGGCGGGTATCACTACTCCAGTTTCTACAACGGCAACTGGGATCCCGACTTCAACTTCTGGTGCTGAGCGCCGCACGGTCGTCCATGAGTCGCTATTCGCCCCCGTCGGGCGAGGCAGAGAGGGAGGTTATCGTGCAACACCGACTACGCATCCTCAGTCCCTTCGCGGTGGTAGGCGCGCTGATCGCTATCGCGCTCGCCTTCATGGCGGCCGGCGATTCGGCATCGCCGACGCCGGTCCCGCCGACCCGTCTCGGCGCGTTTACCGTGCGCCTGCCCGAATCGCCGCACTATCACAACGAGGGGGACGTACTCTTCATCCCCCAACTCCTCCAGGCGGAGCCAAACCGGTATGCCGCACATCCGCTTAATCAGTCGGTTACCCATCCCACCGGACAGCCCGTTGCACAGCTACGGACATTGCCTGCGGGCACGCAGGCTATCGACACGATCCTGACTTCCCCGCAGGTGGCCAAGCCAGGGGCGTTGCAGTTCCAGCACCTCAGCAGTGTCCGCTACACCGTCGGCGACCACACCGTCATCGTAACCACACACCGCCCGGTTCAAGCGGTGACCCAGAGAACGCTGCTCCTCGGGAAACAGACAGTTTACCTAGCGGACGGTAGCGCGGCGTGGCTAACCACCGACCAAGCCCCCCTCTACGCGGGGGCACCGACCACGCAGCTCGTACTTGTCCACAATGATCTACTCATCGCCATTGCTAGCGACCTTGCCCCTGATCAGATCGAGGCGCTCGCCACGCTTGTGACCGTTACACCTTGATCGCAGTTATCAGGACTCCGGGTGCGCCGCGAGGCCGGTGATTGCCGCCATCGTCATGCCAGCGGTCGTCATCCTCACGGTGGCGACCGCTGGCCTTAAAGTTACAAGGATACAAGACGCCTCGCCTGTATGTTAGCGTAGGAGGCGAGGGGGGCTGACGCAACGCCTCGCTGCGCACTGACGCTTGGATACGAGCTGTCGCCCCTCTCACTCGAGGCCGTCGCGCGGCAGACGAGACGGAAGCGTGTGACCTACCCCATACAGCCATGTCGCCGCCGACGCGCCGTTCCTCGTCCCACGATCACTGGAGGGAGGCGGCAGCATGGATGTCGGCGTGGATACGCACAAGAAAACGCATGTCCTGGTGGCGGTTGGTACGCAGGGCCAGACCCTGGGGGCGAGGACCGTGGCGAACACCCCCGAGGGGTGGGCGGCGGCACTCCAGTGGGCGCGAGAACAACAACAACAGGTGCGTTGGGGCGTCGAGAACAGCGGGTCGCTGGGCAAGGGCTTCGCCCAGTTCTTGCTGGCGCAGGGCGAGGCGGACGTGCGCGGGCACTGTCAACTTGGGAGCAAAGGTGGCCGACGTGCGATACTGGTGCGATGAGAGATGAAATCGCGCCCCCCAGTTATGCTGGTTACCGCTTCCCCGCCGAGATCATCAGCCATGCGGTCTGGTTGTACTTCCGCTTCGCGCTCAGCTATCGCGATGTCGAGGAGTTGCTCGCCGAGCGCGGCGTCACCGTGACCTACGAGACAATCCGGAAGTGGTGTCTGCGGTTCGGCCAGCAGTATGCCAACGCGCTGCGCCACCGTCGCTCGCGGCCTGGCGACAAGTGGCACCTGGACGAGGTCTTCATCCAGATCAACGGCGAGACGCACTATCTCTGGCGGGCGGTGGATCAGGATGGCAACGTGCTCGATATCCTGGTCCAGGCGCGACGCGATACGCACGCGGCCGTGAAATTCCTGCGGAAGTTGCTCAAAGGACTGGCGTATGTGCCGCGCGTGCTGATCACCGACAAGCTGGCGAGCTACGGGGCGGCGCATCGGGCGGTGTTACCACGTGTCGAGCACCGGCGGCACAAGGGACTGAACAACCGGGCGGAGAACTCCCACCAGCCGACGCGCGAGCGCGAGCGGCGGATGCGGCGGTTCAAGTCGCCGGGGCACGCCCAACGCTTCCTCGCCGCCTACGGCCCCATCGCCTCCCACTTCCGCCCGCGCCGCCACCGCCTGACCGCTGCCGTCTACCGCGAGACCCGCCACGAGCGCTTCGCCACCTGGCGAGCGGTCACTGGCGTGTCCGTCGCGGCCTGAGCGCCCACCACCCATTCGCCCCAACACGCCTGCCCGTTACACCAACAACGTCCCGCTGGCTCAAGTTGACAATGCC
>JAABVA010005789.1_pt1 | contig 11100 bp, 12 predicted proteins | sample 5560331 | NCBI WGS metagenome assembly JAABVA01 (sample SAMN12812661, study PRJNA571458) | rock metagenome | isolation source: Antarctica rocks | place: Antarctica: Victoria Land, Mt New Zealand sud | collected 2016-01-07 | reverse complement strand
GGTTGGTAGTCAAGTCTGCCAGTGTCCAGAGTGAATTTGATGGTGACTCTGACAGCTGTCATGTCTGATGACCAGTCTTCCGGATCTGATGGCGCTTTACCCCCTAGGCATCAGGAGAGGGCGCTTTGCCTTGCCGTAAAATACTGCCGCAGGGGCACTCTTTCCGTGGTCCATCTGGTGCAGCGGAACAGAAAGTGCTTCACGTCTTCTTTCTCTACGCCACAGGCACAGTCCGGTAATTCGGCGGCGCCTATTCTGTGCAGGTATTTGTTGATTCTGCCCATGGCCGTGCGTAGTTGAATAAGTATCTTCGCTTCTGTCTTCTTTAGGCTATCGTAAAGCTTCTTGGTGTGTTTACCTGGCAGTGCTCTGTTCAGCTTTGTTGTGAAGTCTCCTACTTTCCTTGGTAGGGTGTGCGACTTTTTCATGGCCTCTATGGCCCTCCTTGTGGTGGTGGGTCGCGCTTGATAGGGGGAGAGCTTCAAGGGAGCTTCCTGTCTTGTAGGGTCCCGCGCTGCCTTCTTTGCCGCTGTCTGTTGTTGTGAGGTTACTTTGGTTGGCAGCCGAATACACTGTATTTGATTTCCTTGTTGCAGAAGCTTTTCCGCAGCTTGATATATGGCTTTTATGTCCATTTGCCCTGACTGTTGCTTGGGTTGCATCAGTCCCTGGACTGCTGAAAGACCCCTGGTGTTGATGTATATATTTCGCCCCTGAATTTGGTCAGAGAGGCACCTTAGAGCCTGATTGATTGCTGATAATTCGGTCGTGTAGGGATTTGCTCCTTCCTTGGCCCTAGCATCCTTGAGTATGTTACATATTGACGCGTTGTGGCCTCCATTTTTGTGTCTATAATGGCTCCTCCCGCCCCAACCTTTTGCATCATTTTAACATATGAATTAGAAAGACTCTATGCTATCATAATGATAAGATAGTAATTCTAAAACAACTACTACACTACTATTACTTACTCAAATAGACAGCAGCGTCACCAAGTTAGTGCCTCACCTCTTGCCCGTAAGGTATGAGTACAGGTGTTGTTGTTGTGGTCTACGTGTATTCAACTAAACTTATTGTTCATGATAAATGCAGTTATTTCTAGAGAACAAACATGCAACTACATACCTGTGTGGGTCCAAAATAGCAGTTGCAGATGTCATGCAACCTCATTCTGGTAACTGCACTGTACGAGCAGTCCCAAGACTCCACGCGAAGAAGTCGTCTGTTATATGAGGAAGGCGTTAGTTGGCTTGGTAGTTTCTCATGGCCGCCGTGGGAGACAATACAGTGATCGATTGCCGTGACTTCTGCAGGCCTGCCTGACATATTCTGACAGGATTTCCCCTAAGGTATAATACTGAAGATCACTTACCTCAGTTCATCTGACATTCTTGATACCTTCCTCAGATGGCTCAGCAAAGAACTTTTCCATCTCTTTCCTCACATGTTCTGTCTCTTCAAAACTCGCGCTAAGCGACATGATCTTATTAGTGTGATGTGCTCAGTACTAGGTGCAAAATGAAGACCAACCTTTGCTTCGCAGCGTAACAATTGATTGATGGTGTTCATTGTTGCCAGGGTGGATGTGGTTTGCAATTGCAGCGTAGTCACTGTGATTATATGAGCGTCTCATCCTAATGTGGCTGACAACCTGCATTACGTGTCATACTGACACAGCGTTGGGCTCGCGCACTTGCAAACGGCCAGGATGACGATTAAGAGAGAACAAGACCTTGTCATTGCAGTAAGAAGTGTTCGCTTACCTTTCTTTTGTTTCATGATCCTGTCATCAGCTCCAAGTGTCAGATGTAGAAGCATTTCACTTTGATGATCTCAGAGGGGCCATGTTCTGACTTTTCTTCTCTTCTAGAAGCTCAACCCTGCCACTTCTGCGCCATGAAGGGAAGTCAACCATCAACTTATTAGGGAAGACAGCGCTGATGTGTGTACCTTATCTAGTGCAGACACCGGGGATCCCGACGCCCCTGTAGCGAAGAGGGTGCCAGGTAGGAGCGCTGTCCAAGGACTCCACTAAGCTCAGCTAACCAGCGCCAGTATCTCATACGGGACGAAAGGTCTGCTATATCAGAGAGGAAGGTGTTTACTGCACCGGACACTGTTTCTTTTGCTAATCCTTGATGGACAGCAGTCATTCCACTACCAGCAGCTTTACGACACGTCACGTCATGAGCAAGCTGCGACAGGAAGCTTGCTACTTGTACCTATACTCACGAAACGTAAGGCTACCTAACCCTCTCAATCATTGCGCATCAGCGAACCATACCTTACCTCGTTGTGACTTACCTTAGAGATCTACCTTATTTATTTCTCCTCCGTGTCGCTCCCGTCCTTCATCTCCGCGTCGCTCACGTCCTCCGTCTCCCGTCTCTGCTTCGTTACCTCCGTAACCTTCTCAGGATGAAGTCAGGGAGAGACGAGATGGGTGGCTGGAAAGCAATGGTCCCGGACAACAACAGTATACGAAAGGAAAACTGGTATTAGAACAGGCTCACAAAGAGGTTGGGTGAAGGAAGGAATTAGGGTTTATGTAAGCCTGATTCGTCTAACACCAGCTACACTGCCAACCAGTCGCTGGTGGAGATACTGACCCGTGGAAATGTGACGACAAATGCAAATGGTGATCTGCCTGTAACAATTGAAGAAGGAATGCCTAAAGTAAGCTAGACAACATCATGACAGCAACAACTAGTGACTGACCACTGCACAGATATTTTATTCTCTGGGAGGCTTGGCCAAATCCGGAATCTATCTTTAACCGGAAGAAGTGTTGACACGGTACACATCGCTCAAGTTTTCTTTTGACCAGATTAATCAAGGTTGATGGCCCATTTGTATTTATTATACTGTAGCTTAGATTGGCTAACAGGCACTGTATATACTTTTCCATTATCAAAACCCAACTAGAGACCACAGACTGATCTCCCGACTTCCTATCAACCTGCCTTGTGAAGGGTAAATACACACTACTACAAAATAATACCCAAGCCGAACCTGACATAACCTCACATTCGCCCCTTCATCCTATCCCGGTACACCGAGCCTCCTCGCGCTTCTCGCCACTGAAGATAGAAGCAGAGAGCGAGCAGAACGCCCCCAGTTTACAAGGAGGAAAGGAGGGAGGGGAGTGATTTGTAGGGTGTGAACATGAGTAGTAGAGCCCGGGTCCAGTCGGTTGAGAATGCTGTGTTTTAGATTTTTTATGGGTTTGTGCGATTTGTGGGTCGCACGGCTAGAGCTGCACGGTCAGTGAGTGGATCCGGTGGGGTAAGTCGAGTTTGTAGGGTAGAGCGGAGCGGAGCGGAGCGGAGGCGGGGCTGCACCGGGAGAGAAGTGAGACACGAGAAAACCCCTCAACGGGATAAAGGGGACCGGAGATGGTGTGGGTCGTTGTGGAGTTGATGGGCTACGCTGATGTTTCGCTTCGGGTGGAGCTTTTGGTGTGAACTTGGGAGGAGTCTCGGGTGGACATGTCGGGCAGAGGCGGAGGAGGGGAGGATGTGAGCATATGGGAACGAGACTGGGGAAGGGAGTGTCGACATGGAAGGAGGCTTTGGAGGAGAAAACGAGAGATGTGGGGAAAGAGGGTATAGTACTGTAGATTGAGGAGGAATTTTCAAGGCATGCGAAGCCCTGTATATAGATGGACACAGATAGCTTACTGACCGAAGCAATTTACACCTGTCCGGATAATTACTTGTAACCCTTCGAATCCGCCAGAATCTTGTCGACAATTCAATATCCGTCTCCCTCAAGTTGCTCTTCACGCGCAAGCTGAAGGGACACTTGACGTATAATAGCCCGGCACTTTCTGCAGTTCTTCCACAAGTCCCCATTTAGCAAGTGCTTGGCTCGAAAGGCGCACACGCTATTCTCAACCTCAGACTCAAAAGCTGACTCCGCTTCAGCAGGAAGCTCTATCTCAGAGTCACACACTGGTTCAGCTTCGGCGGTATACTCGATAGTGGGGTCATAGGCTGGCTCAGAGTCGGCCAGAGCCGGGGGACAGTCCGTACTGGGGTCACACGTTGGTGGCTTGGGTTCAGCAAAGGGTTCGGCGATATCCAAGTAGTGTTGGGTCTTCTTATTCTTCTTCCGCTTCTTCGATCCTTTACCCATACCAAACCACGCATGCGTAAACGATTTTTCGCAGGGAGTGGGTGTCGCTAGGATAGGCCCTTCGGAGGCAGGAGTTTCTTCGGGAGCGGCCTCTTCGCAACCAGCAGGCTCTTCAGGATCCTCTGGTGCCGCAAGCTCTGGTTCGGTCTCGAGCTTGAACTCCGCAATTGGTTCAAGGGATGTCTCGGGTGTCTCAAATGTATCGTTGCCAGGAACTGATTCCGCTAATGATTCTGCGGCTGACTCTTCCATTGAAGGCTCCTCCTGGGGTGCGGTCGTTTCCTCTACCCCATCCGCTTCTGCTGGCTTGGCTTCCGCTGGCGCAGGTTCTTCCAGAGAGGGTTCAGGAGCATACGTGTCTGCAGGTGCAGGCTCAACCGCAAGTTCCGACTCGATAATATGTTGGTGCTTTGAGACAAGTGCCGACTCGGCTTCGGCAAGATCTTCAATCTCAGGCTCAGGTGCTGATTCGGCTTCCTGAACGACTTGTGGAGTTTCCCAGGATACTCCCTCCTCCTTGTGGACTACGCCTGCAATCTTGCCGGTATATATCTCCACAATACCCTTCACTAGAGCTCTATCAAAGGCCACAACCTTCCCAATGCAATCTAAGAAACTCGCCTTTGTGAAGAGAGTCTCATCCACCTCAAATGCAGCCTTGATCTTCTCTTTAAGATAGTCGGGCAACCAGACCTCATCTGCTGGAAGCTTCGGATATACTTCTCTTACAAGGCCCAAGATTTCGAAGATTGAAAGCCCTTTGTCAAAGCTTCCCATATTGCCTTTTGCATGTAATACCAGGCCATCCAGTCCATACTTTCTTGCAGCGCAGTATACCAGTACGCTTCTTCTGTATTCCGTGGCTGTATCGATATTGCCCGAAAAATCACGTGGCTTCAGTGTCTGGTAGGTGCCAGTGTAAAAATAATGCACAAACGTGTGGCCAATGTCCTCATCTAATTCAGGAAGTTCAATGCGTTGGCCATATGAGGGCAGCAATTTTGGATACTGCAAAAGATACGGTCGCAATACGGTGTAGTCCACATAGCTGTGGCCAAATCTAAGAATGAAGGGTTGCGCGTTATAAGGACTGTTCGAATCGCAGAATTAGCAGGTGTGGGAAGGAAGCACGCGGTTGAAAATTGAGCGGACCCCTTACGAAGTATCAGGCCGGTTGTCCTCCTCGAACGGTTTGTCTGCGGAAACACGGTCACTGAACGCAACATGTGCTCTATTGCGCTTGACCTTGTTCCTCCCCATCTCTTATTAAACACAGGTGTCGCAAAAAGTTGCTCGAGCTTCTGCTTTGTTAAGTTGCGGTGCAGTTATGGGGCGGGCATACAGGCCTCTTGTGTCGCCGAGGTGCACAGAAGCGCAGATGTGAGTAAGAGCAGTCTATGAATCACCTGCTTCAGAGACAATGTTGATTTGACTGTAGGCAGGGCGACCGCAAGCATAGGAATCACATACACAGATCGGCTGATGACGTGGCAGTCATCCCCCGCTATGGTGTGCTTCAGGAGGGGCAACCCTGTCCAGCAGCGGCTCAAAGTCAGGCTGCGCTGCGCTACATGTACTGTACCTTAGGCCCCATTTTACTAGTCGTAGCCCCCCCCACTAATCGGGACTCCCTAAGGTACAAATAAGGTATCTATGAGGCTTGCTACAGCCCGTTTCTCCACACTCTTCATATGTTTTGGACTTTAAAAAACAATTGTACTAGTAACTACCTTATGCGCTGTCACTTGTGCCTGCCTCTACGAACCTTGCTGTCCTATTTAGGCCTTGCTCCATAGAGGCCTTATACTGAGGCCCTGCACCCAGTCCTTGCTTACAATAAGGGCCCCGCTTACGGGTAATCATTAGTGTCTAGCTACTTAGGGTTAGACCTGTATGTATTTCATCGCGCTTGTTAGTAGGGGGTTCCTGGACGGGAGAAGAGGTGGTGGGGTAAAGGGGAAGGGGAAGACAGACAAGACGGGAAAACGGGAGTTTGCGCAGCAGCAGGTCGGTCGAGCGCTGGTAGCGGCGGATCTCCTTCAGCGCGAGCGTGCCGGGCTTGTAGCCGTGGGCTTGCGGTGGGGGAGCGGGTCGCCGGCTGCGCGAGGTACTGTCAGCCAATGCACTTACGCGAACGGACGGGTTAGCGCCAAGGGGGAGGAGAGGCTCCTTTGTCGAGTGGTGCGTGGAGAAGGGAGATGAGTGAAAGCTTACGTTGGATGTTGCTGTTTCGTGACCCGCCTCGTCTGCGCCCGTTGCTGGCCGCTTTGCTGATGCCGCCACTGCTTCATCGCGAGCCGGCGCTGGGTCGGCCGGGGCCGGGGCCAGAGCGACGAGCGGGTCTGGGTGTGAGATTGGGGAGACAGATGAGGGTAAGGTGTTGATTCATTGATTGATTGAAATCGCGCGAGAATTGCTGGATTTGTTCTAGGTCGTGACTACAAATAGACCACCTTTTCATAGCCGTGGACGACCGTTTTACTAGGCAGTCATAGATCACCCGTAATCAGGCAGTAATTATCAGGCTTTAGTACGTGTTTTCGTTCTCAGGTCACATATGGTAAGGTAGGTACTGTAAGAATCTTAGCTTTTTAGTCTTGGGACGTACCATCATAAGCGGCTACATACAATTAAGCGTGCTGAATCCGTAAACACTTGGTATCAGATCACAACAACTCTGAAATTTGAATCTCTGAGAAGAAACTGCTTGCATTTATTTAGTTATTCTTGACCATCATCAATAAGAAGGATTTGAAACTGTTGTTGTGTGTATTGTGTAAGGTATGCTGCCGCTTATAGTATGTCCCAAGACTAAAAACCAAACCCTCGTAAAGTCCCCGAGTAAGGGCTTCGTGTGGAGCCTTTGGACCCCTAAGCAACACTCCTAGATACAGTAGTGGAAGTATGGCTATGAAAATGTGGTCTATCTGTAGTTGCAGCCTTCTATTTATTCTAACCAGCAAGCTACAATAAGGAGACCTTACAGGCATGAGGTGGGGCCCAAACTTGGTGACGCTGCTGTCAACTTTAGTCAGTTATAGTTGTATAGATTCTCCGATACCCCAAGGCTTTCGCTTTAACCTAGCTATCACCACCATACGATAGACCCTCTCTATCGGTGAAGACACGAGCTGAAAGTTTTTCATAACCCAATACCCATTTTCGAGTCTCTCTTATCCTTCCCTCCGTTGCCTTGTCCATATAAAGCCTTTCAGCCTTCTGGGTAAGCTGTAGGGTTGATAGATTAACCTTTCCAACCGCAGGTAAGCCTGTTGCGGCAAAGCAAATGATCTGTCGAGCTATGGCAAACATGCTGGCGTCTTCTCAACGATCCGCCTCAGCCCTGACACGGGGATCGACCCTTTCGTGCGACCCATGTGGAATGACCTTCGTAAACACCGACAACCTCCGTGCTCACACCCTCAATTGGCATGGAGTGGATACCCAGGCACCCAGCGCTAGCGCGGCTACTCAGCAGGTTAAGAAGGTAATGCGGCTCAAAGTTGTCATTGTCCCACATCCCATCCATGGCACTCCAGGGTGCGTCTTCATATACGAAAAAAAACTTCCGTTATTTTGGAGTGGAACTAACCTTAGGTTCCGACTTATTACGGCGCGATAAGTGGAATTTGGGTGGGGGAGTCCGGCGGCGCGGCCGACCTGAGGCGCAATCCCCGGCGCAATAAGTCCGGCGCAATAAGTGACGTCATCAGGGGATCTTCCACCTCACCTCACCACCAGCCCAACCCCCCCCCTACTCTTCCCCCTACTCTTTCCCCCCAACGGGACTACGCACGTGAGAGCAAGGCCGGGCGAGGCCGGCACAAGGGAAAGCCCTCGGACCCCTGAAGGCGAGACCGGCACAAGGGAAAGCCCTCGGACCCCTGAAGAGTGGCTTGAGCGCGACAGATGTTCCGGGGTGTGCGCTCACTTTGACCGCGCGGAACCAACCTGATTCAGTTTGGTCAGCTCATCAAGGGGCGCGATGCTGCAACAGCGAGAATCTTCCGCAGTCTTTCTTGCCGGCTGGCGTTGGGACCCAGAGACGTGGGATTCGGTGTGGAAATGGTGAATGCTGTCAGCACCGCCCAAACCGCGGACACATGCATGTCAGAAAGGTCGGATGCCGGATCCTCACCGCCAGCGCCGCCGGCGTTTCTGCAGGTGGTGCCGGCGGCGCGGGTGGTGCTGTGCCTCGCACACGGGGGCTGCTACACACATTGCAACATCGCCCGCCACCTCGGCGAGCAGCACCGGCTCCGGCGGCAGGTGAAGAAGCAGGGGCTGGCCTCGCTCGAGGCGGCCGACATCGCCGCCAACCCGGGGGAGGCACGGCACCCGGCGCACGGGGCAGAGGCGATCTCGGGCCTCCCGCTGCTGGACGGGTTCCGCTGCCTCCACCACCGCTGTGGCCACAGCAGCGTCAACGTCGAGGCGATCAAGCAAAACTGCTTTCAGGCGCACGGGTGGAGGAGGCGAAAGCACCAGGTCGCCCCGGTGGAGGAAGGAGGGCGGCCCACGCTCCCCTACCGACCAGCCAAGCTGCAGACGCTGTTCGCCGAGACGAAGCAGAGGCGATATTTTGAAGCGCGCCCCCCCCGGATCCACCTTCACCCGAACCCCGGATGCGGACGCCGCTCGAGACCGCCGTGAAGGTGAGGATGGGCGTGACGCCTGTGGCTCCGAGCCGGCGGGAGGGTCAATGGGAAGCCAGTTGGGCGCCTGCGGTCCGCAATGGGAAACGGTGATGAGACGGTACCGGGCCGCACAGCGGCTCCGCGAGACCGGACGATACATGGCCGTGGAGGAGGCGGCGCACGTCTCGGAGATCACGCCGTGGCTGAAGTCGACCGGGTTTGCCGCACACCTGGTCGGTGTCGCGGTCGCAGGGCTGCCGTCCTCCTACCGCCTGCCCGACCCCCGGCGGCCGCAACAGCACGGGGAGGAGGCCGGAGAGGTGGCGCTGGCGCACATCTGTGACAGTGTGGAGCGGGTCTTGCGCAGACGATGGCGGCCATGCGGGACAGCCATTCCGACGCCCAGCGGCTCAGCCGGCGCGACGCCAAGCTGCTCAACACCTTCCGCGCTGCCGAGATGTCGCAGAAGCCGATGCAGCCGCTGCAGACCGGCCAGGCCCGGACCCGGTACATCGCGACATGGCAGAAGCTGGTCTGCTTCGCCCGGATCACCTCGGCGCAATGCCTACGCGAAGACCTCTTCTGCCCCACAGAGACGCCGCTGGACGGGTTCAAGGCGGCGGAGGCGGCGGCCAAGGCGCTCGTACGGTCCTGGGGGGTTGCCGGGAAGAATGAGGGTGATGGGATCGCTGATGGAGAAGGGTGCGAAGAGGTTGGAGATCGGGGCAGCAGAGGGAATAGGAAGGAAGATGACGAGGACGACGAGGAGGAAGACGAGGAAGACGAGGAGGAGGAGGGGGCAGATGGTGGAGGGAGAGAAAGAGGAGGCGGAGGAGGAGGAGAAGAAGGAGAGGGAGGAGCAGCAGGAGAAAGAGAGGAGCAGACAAAGCTGGATCAGTTGGATGTTGAGGTGATGGAGTTCAGCCTCGCCCTCATCCAACAGCGCCTGCCTGGGCGAGCCTTCGATCCACCAATGGTCTCCTTTGCCGCCGTCCTGGCCTGGGATGTCGACGCCAACAGCTGGATGAAGGTCAGCAACTACACCAGCTACCTGTCACAGCTCATCTACAACAGCCAACTGGTGGTCTTGCAGCACTGCCTCGATCGCGTGGAGGCTGGCGAGCCGGCAGACATGAGCGGCTTCATTGTTGCTGACATTTGCATGTTACCACATCCTGCATCATCCTTGTTTGGTGATTTCAATCACTGATGTACATTATCTCTCCACCATATCATTGAAGAAGACAAGCAAGATGTCATGATCCTGTGAATTATGAAGGATACATTGAGTGATATGAACGGAACCGGCACCAAAACAGTTTACTGCTACTACCACCTGTACCGGTCTGAAGAGTTGGAACAGGACATATCTGCCGCTGGCGGCACAGCAATACACCGGTTATAAGAGAGATCATTGGTGGGTGATTGCAATGCCAACTAAGGATGATGTTGTACTCAAGAAGTCATGATTCCACATTGAGATGAACCTCATTAAAGACCTTTCAATGATGCAATGCACCCACTCAGACTGCATTCTGGTGGTCATCAACACCTACATTAAGATGGCACACTTCATACCCACAGTCATGAAAACCAAGACGCTGAACATTGCAAACCTACTTCATCAACATGTGATAAAGCATCACAGCATCCTCAAAGTTATCATCTCAGACAGAGACAAACAGTGACTAAATGATATCTGAAAACATCTCTGTAAACAGCTCAGCATTCAACAGATCCTGAGTACAGCCTACTGATCATTCATCAATGAGCAAACTGAACAAGTCAACTTGTCACTGAAGTTGTATCTATGGGTCTATATCAACTATAAGCAGAACAACTGGGACAACTGACTGAACCTTGTGAAGTTTGTCTACAACAACTCTTGACACACCATCATGGAGGTTATACCCTTCTACACCAACTACAGACAGCACCCAGACCTGATCATCAAGTCAGAAAAGAAGAGAATGTCTCTCACTGCACTGATGATTGCACTTCACACTGAGAAGATGACAGATCTCTACAATCTTGTCAGTAACTACATCATCTGCACTCAGTTAAGTCAAGCACACTACTACAACCAAAATCATAAGTCTATATCCTTTCAAGAGAGAGACTGAGTCTGACTTCACACTATACACATTTGGATCAGACATACCTGCAAGAAACTTAATCAGAAGAAAACAGGTTTCTTTTGAAGACTTAAAGTCATAGGCACCCAAGCTTACCTGTCAGGATCACAGGCAGTGCATCACTTCATTTCACTTATTGTGAAGTCTGAAGGAATAAGAGGTTCATGGGGAGGTCTTGATTTCTAAGTCAA
>JAABVA010005788.1_pt1 | contig 11100 bp, 8 predicted proteins | sample 5560331 | NCBI WGS metagenome assembly JAABVA01 (sample SAMN12812661, study PRJNA571458) | rock metagenome | isolation source: Antarctica rocks | place: Antarctica: Victoria Land, Mt New Zealand sud | collected 2016-01-07 | reverse complement strand
TGTCTGGCATTGTGCAACTCCTGGAAGAGACCTCGCCAGTGCTACAACAACACACCGTCGATGCCTTGCTTGCCTATGCACCGGAGAGCATTCCAGAGCTAATTCATGTTGTTTTGACGAGTCCCAGTGAACTGATTGCTGAGAAGGCATCACAAATTCTTATCACCATCGGTGATGCGGTCTTAATGCCCATCACAGAGGCTCTCATGCCTGTGGTGCCAGAGCGTACTCGCGTACTCGTTTATGTGCTAGAGCGTCTTCGCGACCCACGCTCTGTAGTTGCGCTGATGGACTTGTTGCAAGAGCAGCATCTGGAGCCACGGCTTATTATTGCGATTGTACGTGCGTTAAGTAGATTCCCAGAGCAGCACATCGTGCCTGCCGTAATGATTGTTCTCTCTGACCCACGTCCGCAGGTGTATGAAGAGGCTATTACCGCCCTCAGCCAATTTCATGAGGTTGCGCTACCGAACCTTGTCGCAGCCTTGAATGTGCCGCAAGAGAATGCCACCGTTCAGCGTGTGCAACGCGCACTGCTTGGTATGGTGCCTTTTCCTGCCGACGCCCTTATCGACATGTTGCAATACTGCAACGACGCACAGGTGCATCACATCTTAGAGGTGTTCAGGAGACAGGGAGCGGAGGCGGCTCAAGGCTTAGTACGCAATCTGCTCCATCAGAATGAGCGTGTACGGACCTATGTACAGCAGACGCTGAACGAACTACCGGGCGCGATTGTAGTTCCTGCCTTGTTGGAGGCACTCAATCAACCCGCCCTGCTGCGCGTGGTCAAAACTCTCTTGCTCAACTATCCAGACGCGGCTATTTCACCGCTTGTAGAGTTGTTGGGCGAGCCGGAACGAGCCGAGGCAGCCGCGAGTATTCTGCCACAATTCGGTCCAATCATTCTTAGACCGCTGTTGTCGGGTCTGGACGATGCACGCGCGATGGCACGCGAACGAGCGGAGAACATCGTCGTCGAGTTGGTATTACAGAGTGAAGATGAGCAAGTCATCATGCGTGACCTTGTGCATTTGTTCGCACCGACACCGCCGCCAAGGGCACATGAGTTTCTCATAGAGGTACTCACCAACGAACTTGCCACTATGAGCATGCCAGCCCTTTTAGAGGGTTTGGAAGATGCCCATTTGATGAACGATTCCGCTAAAGCACTCGTTCGCCTTGCCAACAAGGGACCACAGCATAAAACCGTCCTCGATAATTTGCTAGAGGCGTTATACATTGATGACCGCAGGCGTGGCGCAGAGGAGGCACTGATCAGTATTGGTGCGTTGGCGGTGTCAAGGGTCGGCGAGTTGATCGTGGACCCTGATACACATGTGGCGCGTTCGGCGAAACATATCTTAGGGAAAATTGGCGTGCCTGCACTTTCTCTTGTGTGGCAGTCCATCAATGAGAAGGACAGCCCGGAAAGGCGCAACGCTGCATTAGAGATTTTCCAGAGCATGCCAACCAGCGTGATTAAAGACGAACTGGTTATACTGCTTGGGAGCGACAAGTCAGAGGACGTGGCGATGGCGGCGGCTTTGCTACTAGAACGTATGCGCGATGAAGCAGTACGACACTATGCCGACCGTGAGATGGTGCCGGAGATGTTGTCTTACATCCAATCGCACGAAACTCTTGATGCAGAACGCACGAACCAACGTATCATGGCATTGCTGCTCTTGCTCGGCGAAAAAACTGTACTCGACCATGTTCTTGAGGCTTTGGACGACAACCCAGCGCACAAAAAACCTCTCGTCTATATGATGCTCTTATTTGGCTCGCAGGCGTATGATACCTTGTTGGAGGCGTTCAACGATCCTGACATAACATTGGAGCTACGTGCAGACCTTGCCTCTATTCTTGGCATGATCGGCACACCTGACGAAATTACCGAATACGCGAAAAATCTCAGTTCTTATGGTCTCTCATCTTCGCGTACCAGCGTCTTGTTCCCAAAACAACTTGTACTCTCACATCGCGCTCTTGGTGGCCTGCTTGCGGGTGGACAGTGGGACGAGCGCAAGATACGTGAGCTACGAGACGCCAGCCAGGAGGGAAGCCCCGCGCGTGAACTCTTCAACGAATTGCTGGGCTGGCGTTATGAGCCGCAATTGACCCAATTGCAAAACCAGTTACAAACTGACCGCGAAACACATCGTAAAGAGGTGTTGACGCTCACAGGGCGTATCGTCACAGATCAGGAAAAGATACGTACCCTCGAAGAGAACCTGGAACAGATCAAACGTGAACATGGTGTACGTGGTGATGAATTGAGTCAGACTGCTAAGGAAAAGGACGCCATACGTGCGAATCTCGATAAAATAACAAAAGATAACAATGAACTTTCACAAAGGATAGATCGCTTGCAGCGCGAGAAACAGGCATTGCAAGATGAGAATAATCAACTTTCAAATAGATTAAATCTCTCGAATACGCCGTGAATGATGGAAGAGAAACTATGACGATAGAGCGATATCAGCGACAACGGCCCATCGGTAAAGGTCCTATGAGCGTTGTGTGGTTGGCGCGTGACACGAATACGCAAGATGAGGTCGCGCTAAAAATTATGACGGCGATCAAAGAAGACGACCGCCGCAACCTCAAAGCTAACGAACGTTTTACACGCGAGATAGAGATTGCGCGAAGCCTGCAACATCCCCACATTTTGCCAGTGCTTGACTCCGGTACCACGATGTACAATGGACGCTCTGTACCATTTCTTGTCTCACCATTTATTGCAGATGGTTCGCTTGTCGATGTGATCGAAGCATCGCCGTCGTGGGAGCATTGGTCACTGCAACAGATTGCGGACGCCATTCAGCAGGCGGCGGATAGCCTGTGGTATCTGCACACACGTACACCGCGCATCATCCATGAGGATGTGAAACCTGCGAATTTCCTTGTGCGTTCGATTCAAACTCCGCAACGTGCGTACCATCTCTACCTCTCCGATTTTGGCATTTCGCGCTGGCAAAAATCGCCGGGTGGGATGGCGAGTGAGGTGCTAGGCACCTTTGCATTTATGGCACCGGAACAGGCCGAGAAGAGAGTAGACCCGGCTTCGGACCAATACGCGCTGGCGATTGTCGCATGCTACCTGCTGACTGGCAAACTACCTATTCAAGCGTCTACAAACGAAGAGTATGTTCATGCCCATCTTTATGAGCAACCCTATGCGCCCAGCGAATTATTTCCTGAGCGTTTACCGCCTTCGGCTCTGGACGATGTGTTGCTACGTGCCCTTGAAAAATCGCCTGCAAAGCGTTTCCCGACAATTATTGCTTTTGCACAGGCATTAGAGCAAGCCTGTACAGAACTCACGCAAGAACTTGCCAGTGCCAGGACAGAGCTACTGGGGAATCCTGGCTTCGACTCCGAATTTTTCGAGGCTAATGGTGATGTCGAGGAAGAACCGACTATACCACTTCCCGAAGATGTGTTAGAGGAAATTCCGGTGCCCGCGCCCGTAGAGCAATCATTCAATGCCAAGCCTATACCATCAGGCGAACAACCGTTCGAGAACAAACTGGTACCGTCGGTTGCACCAGCATCCAAGAGCAAACCTTCCTTTCCGCCTGCCGTGCAATCATTCGATAATCGATTAATTGCGCTGAGCGATACTGATATACATGAAGAACACCGTGTGCTTGATGAGCCGCTCCCCGAAAAACCACTTGCTAGCGTTGCAACTGCCGTGACTCCCGAAAGTGCTGTTTTTCAGCCGCTTGCCCTGGCAGGTCCCGCACGTTATGAGCTGCCAGCACGCCCCAAATCTCTTAGTTGGTCTCCGAACGGTAACATGCTGGCATGCGGAATGTATGGTCATGTACCACTGTTTCTACAACGCAACGGCAGTATAGGGTCTGTACAAATTCCCGTTGCTCTACATGCCTCAAGCCTCTGTTGGTCGCCCGATGGACGTATACTTGCCATCGGTCTACAGGGCGAGATACGTTTCTGGGACGTGCAGGCTGATACAGAACTGCCATTAGCAATACCCATCAATGCACGCACTATCGACAATATGGATTGGTCAAGGAAAGGCCAGTTTGCCGTGTGGGTGAATACCTCAATCGCGCTGTACTCTTTACCTTCAAGTGTACTGGTTGAACGGCAGGTACCAACTCCTCGCTATCTTTCTACAGAGACAGCGCGTAGTGGTGGAACAGGTGTGCTGCGCTGGTCACCTGATGGTGCCCATCTTGCTGCAGGTGCAAGTAATGGTGCTGTGTTCTGTTGGGACCACGAAAATTCATTGTGGCAGGTCACGACAACAGGACAAAAAGTGAACTACTTGGCGTGGTCCCCCGATAGCTCACTGCTTGTATGTGCTACGCGCAATGGTAGTGTTATGGCATGGAATACCGAAACGAGAAGCAACAGCGTGTCGTGGCAAAGTTTACCAGCAATGCCACGCACTCTCAGTGTAGCAGTTGGTCAACGTATTGTTATCGCGTCAGGTGAACGACGCCTGCTGTCGGGAATAGCGAACGAAGCATATCCAACCGCCACTATCCCTGGTCAGTTGCTTGTTGCATGTTCTCCCACGCGTCCAGAGTTTGCGACGCTGGATGAGCAACGTGAGAACGTCCTCGCGGTCTGGCAAGAATAGTATATACGCTGCTGGCGATGCTGGTTATTAATTGACACTTTTTACGCGCGTCATCCGTGATGTTAGTGTTATTCAATGGTATAACCAGAGCAGAGAAGCAGTGTTCTCTGTGTATTCTACGATAGAAGGGAAGAGACATAAATGAGTGACAATACTCAAAATGACGCAAAATTGCTTGGCGATAAAATTAAAGGCATTCGTATAGCTATGATGACCACCGTTGAGGCGGACGATGTGCTGCGTAGTAGACCAATGGCGACACAGGATATGGAGTTTGACGGTGCTCTCTGGTTCTTCACGAAGGCCAGTGCGCCAAAGGTAGATGACGTGGGGCATCACCAACAGGTCAATTTGAGCTATGCAAAACCTGACGACAACCTGTTTGTCTCCGTCTCTGGCACAGCGCAACTCGTTCGTGACCGTCAAAAGATGGACGAGCTATGGAAACCTCTCTTGAAGGCATGGTTTCCAAACGGCAAAGATGATCCAGAGTTGGCTCTGCTGAAAGTTACAATTGATAGTGCCGAATACTGGGATGCACCATCCGGCGTTATGGGTCGCCTCTTTGTTGCTACCAAAGGGTTAGCCACTGGCGGACGTGATAGCGGCGGTGAAGACGTAAAACTTAACCTCAAGTAAAGTTTTATGCAAGCACAATAAAAAGCAGTTGTCGCTTACAAGCGACAACTGCTTTTTATTGTGCTTAACTCATGCCCCAGACATGCGCGTAGGCAGTTGGGCCAGGGCAATTTCTTTTGTCCAAAGCCATAACCCACCTGCTCGATAGTGATGGCAGGTGTCTCGAAGCGTGCAACCGTTGCGAGAATAGCAGCACCCGTTGGCGTGACAAGTTCGCCTTCAGTGGAGGAAGGTGTCCAGGGGGCTTTGACGCGACGTAGGATTTCGAGGGTCGCTGGAGCAGGGAGGGGCATTAAGCCGTGCGCCATACGTGCATGTCCCCTTGTGAGTGGCAATGGCGATGCGTAGACCTGCTCGATACTCAGGGCGTCAAGGGCGGTAGCTGCTCCTGTGATATCGACGATGGCGTCAATCGCTCCTACTTCGTGAAAGTGAATTTCTTCGAGTGTAACACCGTGTATCGTTGCTTCTGCCTCGCCTAGAGTACGAAAAATTGCAATAGCGGTATCGCGTACCTTTTCTGGAAGGTGTGAATTGTGCAAGAGCGTAGCAATATCTGTGAAGTGCCGTGCTGGTTGCTCTTGCTCTGTCATGGTTACGTGGAAATGTGAGCCTTGTATGCCTTTATCATGAAACGGCTCAAAAGCGAGTTGGTAGCCATCAATCGGTAGTTTACTTAGAGTGTCCTTCAATAGCTCAAATGATAAACCTGCATCAAGCATTGCACTTAGGAACATATCCCCACTGATACCCGAATGGCAATCGAGGTACGCGATTTTCCGCATTCTCTACTACACTTTCTTCAGGGTGTGGTTTACGTCGCGCTTAAACCGTCTCTCCCGACCAGACAAGGCAAGAAGCCTTTGGGTTGCTGATCGGGTGCCTTTGCGCTGGAGTCTCTTCCTGAGACGATGATAAGATAGGTTCCTTCCTGCAAGCCGACTTTGTTGCTCATCTTGCCATGCGCGAAGGCATACTGACTCACAAAGTTCAACGCATCACGGTACGCCAGTTGCGTGGTACGCAATGCCTTGAATTGCTCATCATCAGTATTCAATTTGAGCTTTGCCGTGAGTGTTGTTTTCATTTGCATAGTATAGCAAAATTGCATCACTTTATCAATCATGTATTTTTGTTGCAGAACTTCGGCGATTCCACCTCTACCTAAAAGGCGAGAGGCCGCCTTGCCGTTTTTTCGTGCATAGCGTGTTAAAAATAGCAAAGGTCGCAGAGCAGCCGAACTGTGCCATCCCCTGAACAGATACCTGTCTGCATACCTTCTTGTATAAATTTACGAAATGTGGTGAAAAAGGGATTACCTACACTTCTCTAATAGAAGAGATTGGAAGAGTAGATACGTTGTGTAGCTACTCAAGTATATATTACTCTTAGCATCTGTCGCAGCATCCGAAGAGCGTCAGAGAATGCCCTTCTAAAGTTCGTTGTGTTATATACTGTGTATATGAAAAAAGAGTGTGATATATAGTATCATTTAGAGGAAATTAGCATGAGCATCCGTATACCTGATATGCATGATCGTCTGAAGCTTCTACAACAATACAAACACATTGCCATTGTGGGTGTCTCGGCTGACCCATATCGCCCTAGCCATTTTGTCGCGATCTACATGCAGTCCGAGGGGTACGATATTATCCCGATCAACCCACGCTACGCTGGAAAAATGTTGTTGGGCAAGCGCGTCTATGCATCGTTGACCGAGGCAAAGAATGCGGGAGAGCAGATCGAGATTGTCGATGTGTTTCGTAAGGCCGAAGATACGCCTCCTATTGCTGACGAAGCTATCGCCATTGGCGCGAAGGTACTCTGGCTCCAGCTTGGTCTTCGCAACGAAGAAACTGGCAAGAAAGCACGCGAAGCAGGGTTGGAGTATGTAGAAGATCGGTGTGTAAAAATTGAACATGCACGCTTTTTTGGTGGTTTGCATACGATTGGCCTGAATACGGGCGTAGTGTTGGCACGAAAATTATAACATTGACCTACAAGCAACTTTCTATGCGTTATGACAAGAATGCTTTGTTTGTGATACACTTTTTTAGTGATCTACTAACACACAGACCGCTTTGATTTACTCCCCTGTGATCAAACTACGGTGTCGTACTAAACTGGAGCAATTATTCTCATGACGCAAACGATTGAACCAACAACACAACATAGTGCGGCTGGCAAGCCTACACGACGCCAGGATGCATTCGATAAAATAACGGGACGCACTCGTTACGCTGGCGATCTCGCATTTCTTGGTCTTTTACATGCCCGGCTCGTGCTTAGCCCCTATGCACATGCGCGTATTCTTACCATCGACACAACCGCCGCTCTTGCGATTCCTGGCGTTGTCGCTGTCTATACCAGTAAAACGCTAGGGATGGTCAATGCGAGTAGCACCTCGCGCACACAAGCTCCCCTTGCACAAGATGAAGTATTCTGGTGTGGGCACCCTGTCGCGATTGTCCTTGCCGAGACAGAGGAAGCCGCCGACGATGGTGTCTCTGCTGTCGATGTAGATTATGAACCGTTGCCCGTTATCGTCGATCCTGCTGCCGCCATTGCTGTCGATGCTCCCCTTGCTCGTTTACGTTCGGAGGACGAGGTATCAGAGATTGCGGGCGGTGGAGCGCATGCCGCCGTTGCCAATGATGAGGTCGTCGATGAGCCAAAAGAGGCTTTATCCAAGAATGTCAGCGATACAACGCATCTCAAGTTTGGTGATATCGAAGCTGGCTGGCGCGAGGCAGAGGTGGTAGTGGAGCGTAGTTATCGAACAAGTCCGGTACATCAGTCGTATTTGGAGCCACAGTCAATTACCGTCGTGCCGAGCAGAGGTGGACAGCAATTGACGGTTTGGCCTAGCTCGCAAGGTATGTTCAGTGTGCGCGAAGATATTTCCAATGCGTTAGACATGCCAGAACAGCAGATACGTGTAGAGTCCGTGCCGATAGGCGGAGCCTTTGGAGGAAAATTTGGCCTTATCGAGCCGCTTGGTGCGGCTGCTGCTCAAGCTATACAGAAGCCTGTGCGTCTTGTCTACACACGACAAGAAGATTTGTTAGCGGGCAATCCCGCGCCGCAATCGGTCATTACGCTCAAACTCGGTGCGAAAAAAGATGGTACGCTGGTTGCTTTACAGGCAAAGGCAATCTTCGACTCCGGTGCTTATCCAGGTGCCTCCGCAGGTCTAGGTGCATTTATGCTTGCGAGTACCTACCGTTGTCGCAATGTCGATATTCGCGCTTATGAGGTGCTGACAAACAAAGTGAGTGTTGGAGCCTATCGCGCTCCTAATGCGCCACAAGCTACTTTCGCGCTAGAATCGACGGTTGCTGAATTGTGTCAGGCACTTGAGATAGACCCTCTCGAATTTCGCAAGCAAAACGGCCTGAGAGAAGGCGATCCATCAATAGACCGCCGTCTAAAGGGATGGCCGCGCATTGGCTTGCTTGAATGTCTTGACGCGCTGCAAAAGCATCCGCTATGGGCCAACCGAGAGACACAAAAAGAGGCACCTGCACTTCTCAAAGGCTGGAAGATTGGTATTGGTATCGCAGTGGGAGGTTGGCCGGGTGGTACAGAGCCGGGTGCCGCTGCCTGTCGTCTTGAAAAGGATGGCTCCTTTACGGTTGTCGTTGGTACCGTCGATCTCACAGGTTCCGATACTTCTATGTCGCTGATTGCTGCCGATGTGCTGGGACTCTCTCCCGATGCTGTACGGACGATGCATAATAGCACCGATACCATGCCCTACGCTGGTGGTACAGGTGGTAGCAAAACGACCTACACAATGGGTGCCGCAGTTCTCGCGGCTGCACAAGATGCACGCAAGCAGATACTCGAAATCGCCAGTGACATGCTCGAAGCTTCGCCCGAAGACCTAGAACTGGTCGATGGCAACGTTACAGTCAAGGGTGCCCCAGGTAAGAGCGTTTCCTTACAAAAGATTGCTGGCTCATTTATGCGTTTTGCGGGCACCTACGAGCCTGTCTATGGTCGTGGACGTTCAGCAAACAAAGTGAGTTCGCCCATGTATGCCGCACACCTTGCGAAGGTCGCCGTTGATCCCGACACTGGCGAGACACATGTCCTTGAATATGTCGCGGCACAGGATGTCGGCTTCGCCATCAACCCAGCCGAGGTCGAGGGACAAATTCACGGTGGCGTGACACAAGGTCTCGGCTGGGCACTCTTCGAGGGCCTCGTCTACGATGAGCAAGGACAGTTGCTCACATCAACCCTGATGGATTACGCGCTACCTCTCAGCAGGAATGTACCCAACATCACACCAATTCTTGTGCGGGTACCCTCTGCGCTCGGACCATTTGGCGCGAAAGGTGTTGGTGAACCACCTGTTGTACCTGTTGCAGCCGCCGTCGCGAACGCCATCTACGACGCCGTTGGCACCCGCGTCACCCAGCTACCCATCACACCGGAGCGATTGTTCCAGGCGATGCATGAAATGTAGGGGAAATAGCATGTATGAGAAGTCCGCAAAGCACATTTTGTGGACTTCTTGTATTTACCGAGTTATGTCTAAACGCTTATAATAGCTGAACAGTAGAAGGTGAAGCAATGGAAGAACCAACTCATCTTGATTTACTCAGACGAGGAGCTGATGCATGGAATAGATGGCGAAAAGAGCATGCAGAGATACAGCCGAATTTGAGAAGGATAACACTTCGCGATGTAAATCTGAGAGGTGTGAACTTGAGTAGAGTAGATATGAGCATTGCCTACTTTATTAGAATAGACTTCAGCACAGCCTTGCTACGTGAAGCAAACATCCAAGGAACGGATTTTCACGGTTCGGATTTGAGTGGTGCCGATTTGAGCAATGCAAACTTACAAGGTGCCAATTTAACAAGGACTAACCTCTCTCAAGCTAAATTTCAGGGTGCAACACTTAATAGAGCCGTTCTGAGTGGGGCAAACCTTACTCAGGCCAATCTTCGTGGTGTGCCTTTTCATGCAGCAACTTTGATAGGTGCGAATTTGAGCGGAGCAGACTTACAAGGGGCAGACCTCACATCAGCAAATCTTTTCATGGCAAATCTTAGTCAAGCCGACCTTCATGGAGCTAATCTTCGTGGGGCAAATTTGACAGGCTGTAATCTCGATAATGCCCAATGTGAACATACGGACCTTAATGAGGCTGTATTTGCTAGCAATAGTGGTCTCGGTTAAAATCTATAGATTATTTTGTAGAACATGGCTGTGGCATTCCTTTTTCCTTTTTCATCAGGTATAATATGGATTGTAACCTTGATATTTGAGTAGGAGGCAATTCTGATGGATACAGAGCAAGATAGGTTAGCTACCGTAGAACGAAAAGTTGCTGCGTTAGAACTACGGCGTCTGTATGACGAGCGCAAAGCAGAAGAAAACACACCGTCTGCATTGGGGAGCAATCTCAGAGAGGTCAACGAAAACATGACCATTCTCTTAGGCATAGCTTCCGCACAGGAGCAGAATATCAAAGAGACGAGGATGGATGTAGGGGATATTAAAGAGCGTCTGAATGCAGTGGATCAGCGTCTCGACCGTATGGAAAGCATGCTTACCCAAATTATTGAACGCTTGTCGAAGTAGCTCTAAGCAAACTTGCAAGCTTTGTTTGATCTCCAGTTCGCCTGCGCCCCGCCCTTAGTTTGAGCTAAAACGTTCACCCAACTCAATTCATAGAGTGAGAACTTGCTTTATCTCTCATCCTGGTACACAAAAGCACCTGTTCTTCTGACTATGCTATACTGGTGAAAATACATGTGAGAAGGAACGTTCTATGATAAGCTCGCGCTCTGTATGGACACAATCCTCTCTTGCCACCAAATTGG
>JAABVA010005787.1_pt1 | contig 11104 bp, 9 predicted proteins | sample 5560331 | NCBI WGS metagenome assembly JAABVA01 (sample SAMN12812661, study PRJNA571458) | rock metagenome | isolation source: Antarctica rocks | place: Antarctica: Victoria Land, Mt New Zealand sud | collected 2016-01-07 | reverse complement strand
ATCGGTTTCTTGGTCTCCCTGACGATCCGGACAGCCCCCTCGCGGAACTCCGGATCGAACTTCCTTCGGATCTCTGGCATGACTACTCCTCATAGTCCATGCCTCCACGGTTTTGGGGGACGCTCAATCCGCCGAGTGAGGGACTGGCAGGGGTGTGTCGGGATCCGGATGACGACTACTTGGTCTTCCTCGCCGAGCAGGTGCAGGCGACGCTGCTGGTGAGCGGCGACAAGGACCTGCTGCACCTACAGCGCCCGGGGCTGGACGTTCGGTCGCCGCGAAAGGCGTTGGAGGGGCTGGCGTACGAGCACCCGTGGGGTCCTGGACTGATACCAGCGGACGAGCAGGCCGCGTGGGACCAAGCCGCGGGGGAGGGGCACGACCAAGTGCTGTTCTCGCTGCTGGATGCTGGGGTGCCCGGCAGGTTGCGCAGCAATCGCCTGCAGCACCTCAGTCGACTCTCTCCACGGCTGCCGGGCCCGTCTTCTACGCCGCGGTCTCCGCCGATGACGGTGCCGTCGAGGCTGTCTCGGCAACGACAGGAAAGGTGCTGCGTCGGGTGGCGGCGGCCAAGCGCGACGGCATGTCAGTAGCTGGGGTCTCTCGCGCAGGCCGCGACTCGCTGCTGGTTACGTACTCACGCGGCCCCGCCTGCTCGAGCGGCGTGGCCGGTTGCGGTCCGCGACCTGGTACATGCGGGGCTGAAGTCCTCCAGGTCGCCACGAACAGCGGGAAGGCCACTCTGCTTTGGCGGGTGGGCAGCGACCAGCTCCTGCATTCCGCTGAGCTCAGCCCCAACGGGAAGAGCCTGGTCGCGTTAGCCTCGCCCTGCGTGCCTTCCTACTTCAATGACCATCTCGCTGTGCGGCGAATTACCGACGGCCACACCTGGACAACCGGGGCATCTACCCCTCGCTGCCACGGCATCAGCCGCCCACACTGGACGACCGACAGCGCACATGTCTTGCTGGCCTACGCGCCTCCCGCAGGCAAGGCGGCCTACACCGGCTCAGACGGCACCTGCAACAGTAGTGGCGACAGCAGCTTGAAGCTGGTGGACGTCACCCGACCAAAGCCCGACATCACCGGCCCGACTCTGGCGCCCCGACCAGGCTGTACCTGGCAGGCTAGCGCCCCCTCGAACAGGGACGTCTACGCCATTCAGGCCTGTGGATCAGACTCCTCCCGACTCGACGGTGCCGCGACGCTCATCCAGCTCTCGGCGTCCTTCCAGCAATTGCATCAGTGGCCCGTTGGCCAGTGCACCGACGGCAACAGCCTGGCCGCGGACCCCACCCAGGGAGTTGTCCTGGCGGTCTACCTGTTCTGCAACCCACCGCCGCGGGGACAACTGCCGCAGGACCCGCAGACCGTCCTTGATCGCTTGAGCGGCAAGGAGTTGCGCCACGTCTCTACCACCTCAGGTGGAACCCTGGCGCTGGACCAGCTCGCATGGTGAGCCAGGAGCAAGGCTTTTTCGACCCGTGAGCCAGGGTCGCGAAGTGACCGTCACCGCCTCCAACGGTTGTTGTCCGCGCCTCAAGGCGAGCGATGACGCCTGGCCGCGGCTTCGGCGGCCGTGTAGAACGCCGCCTACTTGCGGCGAGGTGGTACCTACTTGTCCCGAGCCTTAAGTGCGGCGACGCGCTCTTCGAGCGCCCCAATGCGAGCGCCTGCCTCTCGGAGCGCAGCCAGGTACGGGCTACGTGAGTTCTTGCGCGCCAAGAAAGCGAGCCACGGCTCGTTCTCGCTCGGCCCGGCTCCTGCTGCATCTGCTGCCCCGCCCGAGCCGCCGACGCCGAACCCGAACTGCTCGCGCAGCTCCGCGCCCAGCTGGAGCGCCACCGGCGAACGGCTGGCAGGCGATGATCCCAGGCTCCGCCGCTCCAGGAGCGGACGGCATCGAGGGCCAGCGAGGCAAGCGGCCCGGGCGACTGCGGGCGAGGCGGGGTGGGACGTGACCAGACCGCCAGGACCGCAGTGAAGCTGACGTCACGTTCGTCCAGCCGGGCCCGTCGGACTGCTTCTCGGACCGCCAGGTGGCGGCTTGGCCCCGCTGAGCGAGGCACTGGTCCTGGCCACGGACACCAGCAGCGCCAGTAGCAGCACGTTGAAGACCAGCCCGAACGGGTTGTTCCCCATCCGAGTGCTTGTGACCAACCCCAGCACAGCAAGGCCTAGGCCGAGCACAAGGCCAGCTGCACGGCGTCGCAGCAAGCAGACCGTGGCCGACCCGGAGACGGCAAGCCCGGCAAGTGCGCAGGCGGCGACCTGGGTCTTGCTGTGGCCGGCGCTCCCGTGCACCCGCTGAAGCTGGCCGGCTGCCAGGAGCACCAGGACGCCGATCCAGCCTATGGCCGTGATGCTCAATAGCGCGACGGCCCCGTCGTAAGAGCGGCTCTGCTGGATCTGCACCCCGGAACCAAGGTGGCACAGAACCCCATCAACGGCGCGGAGCACACAATCACACCCACGTCAGCATGACCACCAGTCAATGTCGGCTGCCGCCCACAGGCGTGCCCATAGAGCGCCGCCCTGCTCGTAGTTTTCAAGCGATGGCTCCGTCGTTGGCTCTGCTTGCCAGCCCGCTTCTCGGTCCCTCCGTCTGGCAGCCGGTGGCCCGGGTCCTCGCCGACCGTGGATGGCACACCATGACGTGCGCTGCGACCGCACCCGTGCGGACCGGGCGCCCTCGCCGCCTTCCTTGCGGCGCTGCCGACGGAGCAGGACCTTGTGCTGGTGCCGCACAGCAACGCCGGCGCCTATGTCCCTGAACTGGTGATGCAACGTCGGGTCGTCGCCACGGTCTTCGTGGACGCCGTACTCCCGCCAGGCCACGGAAGCGTACCGCCTGCGCCACCGGCGTTCCTCGACCTGCTGCGCGCCAAGGCGAACGACGACGGCCTGCTCCCCGTTTGGACCAGATGTGGGACGACGCCGACGTGGCGCCCCTGTTTCCCAACGCCCAGACCGCGCCCGAGTTGAGCGGGAGCAGCAGCAGCTTCCGCTGTCGTACTTCGAGGGAGCGCTGCCAGTCCCGCAGGGCTGGGACCGCCGTCGCGGGGCATATCTGGCCTTAGGGGAGACCAACGCCACCGAGCGGGACGACGCCGTGCGGCGGCGGTGGCCGGTGACCACGCTGCCGGGCACGCACCTCCATCTGCTGACAGATCCCGATGATGTCGCCACCGAGTTGCTCGCGCTGATCGGCCAGCTCGGCGTCAACTTCACGATCGGTCCTCCTTCACCCGATGAAAGTCGCCCTCGACCGCGCCGCGTTCGGACGAGGTCAGTCGGATCGTCCTGGTTTCGGCTTCCGGACCCTCGCATGCGCGGAGCCGCGAAGTGTGCGGAGGTACGCCTGCTCGACCAGAGGGGACTCCGAGAGTGACCTGAGCAGTTTCTCACCTGTCTGCAGCCGGTCGCGACCAGTGAGGCGGTAGATCAACAGCACCAGTTGGCCATCGGCGAGGCGCTCAGACCCGTGCTGCCCATAGGACTCGCTGAGCATCAAATCGGCGATCTGTTCTGGGTCCGTGCCCCCCGCGGGACGAACACAAAGATCAACTTTGAGAGTCACTCGGTCGAGGGTTCCAGACCCGTCTTGTGCGGGACAACCTTGTTTCCCGGCGGCGACCCACACAGAAGGAGCATCGCCTACCGGCGGCCCTCGGTTGCAGTCAGAAGTACGTGCTAAGTGTCGAGACCAACACCCGAGAACGTCCCTCGCCACTCGGAGGCCCCGGTAGAGGTTCTCGACCAGTGACCACGTGTAGGTCGCGGGGTCTTGCCTCCTTGACGGCGACGAAACGTTGTGCAGGGCAACCTAGTGACCTGGCTGGCGCGGCCGCCAGGGACAGGCAGCCGGCCGCTAGGCGCGACGCACCGAGAGGGCGCGTCGGTAGCCGCTCGGTGTCCGATGGTCTTCAACTTCGTACGTCACACGATCCCCCTCGACAAGGTCTTGCCGGTCGGCTGCCAGCTCGAAGATCGTGACCCAGATGTCCCCATCCTCATCGGCGATCATCCCGTGGCCGGCCGACGGCAACCACCAGCGAACCGTGCCGTTGGGCACCTCGACTCCGGGTATCCTCGAATGGTGCAGCTCACCGATCGGTACCCGTAGCGACATCTGGACCGGACAGTGCCAGTGGGCTACGGCCTCCGGTGGCGCGGTGAAGTCCGGTGCGGCGATCATCGGGTGCCTGCCGTGGAAGACGCAGACGGGCCACGCCCGTCCGAGCATCTCGATCATTCCGCGCTGCAGCTCCTCGGCGACCAGCACCGAGATGCCTGCCAACGAGCCCTCGACCAGCGGGAGCGCCGCGGCTTGGCCGCCGGCGTAGTCGATGTACAGCGTCAAGGCGCCCAGTTCGGGCATGTCCCTGCTCGTGCGAGCTGCCAGCTCGACGGCAGGGCCAGCGAGTCGGGTGTCTTTGAGTGCGACGATGCTGAGCGTCGCGCTGCCTGGTGCAGTGGCCTCGATGTCGTGTTGCAGCGCTCGGCAGGCCCGCGCAGCGGGCTCAGGCGCGGGACCGGTCACGGGGCTCCTGCCGGAAGCGTCCTGGAGGGCACACTGCTAGGGAATGATGCAGTAGTTCACCGGTGTGATGTACGTAGTGTTCCCAGCCTTGCTCAGATGCGTGGCGTCCAGGTGGAAACTGTCCCCGCGGTGCCAGTTCACCATCTGCACAGTGATCCGCAGCAACGTCGTGGATCTGGTCGTCCTTGATCCTCAGCCTGCCGACCGATCCGCCGTCGTTGTTCGGCTTGCCGTTGATATACACCTGTCAGTTGTAGAGGCCAGCACGCTCGGTCGGGTCGTAGATGAACCACAACCATCCGACGGCGCCGTTGGGCTCACCGGCTTTGGAGGTCAGCATCCCGACGCGAACGTCGCCGGCGCCGTACTGGCCGGTGGGTGAGAAGTAGCCGGCGCAGGCTGGGACGCCGGTCTGGGCAGATGCCGCGGACGGCACCGCGACCAATCCGGCACACAGTGGCAGTGCGGTCAGCGCGCGGACCAGCAGCCGCAGCCAGGCGGGGGAGGAGTGTGCCAGCGTGTCATCGGAGTAGGTAGCGGTCACCGGGTGCGATGGTTGTCCGGGTCGTGCCGGGCGATGAAGGCTTGGACCCGCGGATCGGTGTAGCCCTCCCATCCCCAAAACCCTCGGCTCTCCGGCTGGGCGTTGTTGTCGGCGAGATCCAGCACCCGGGCCAGCTCGAAGTCGGTGGCGTCGGGGACCAGGGCCTGCCGGGCCGCGGCATCGAGCACGAGCAGCGATGCGGCGGGGTTGGCCAGGGTCCCGTCGGTTCGGGCGTAGTTGGGGTAGCTGACCTCGAACAGGTCACGCCCTTCCCGGGCGCCCGCGGCAACGCCGCTGACGACGGCGACGAGCAGGTCGAACTGGCAGAGGCTCCCCAGCAGCGGGTCGGGCCCACCCATCCCCGGCGCCGGGACCTCGCTCAGGTCCGGGTGCAGCGCAGGCAGCGCGGCAGCCGCAGCGCGGGCGAACAGCATCAGGGACAGCTGCTGCGACCCCCCGTCGGGCAGTGCCTCGGTGAACAACTCAGCCCTGCTGGCCTGGGTAAGGGCATGCCGGTGCCACGGCCAGGCACGCGCCGGCGGCGTGGCCAGGGCCGGGACCGGCTCCAGCACCAGTTCCCGCACCGTTGGCCAGTCGCGCGGCCGCACGGCCAGCCCACCCAGTGCGTAGAGCCGCTCGGCCACCCGCAGCCACACCAGTTGCGCCGGCAGCCGCCCGGGGCTCTGCGTGTGCTGCTCCCGCACAGAGGTGTCGTAAGCGGCCAGCAAGGCCTGCACGGCCATCTTTGTGGTCTGCGGCCGGCGGTGCTCGAGGCCGAGCGCCGCCACCGTGGTGATTCGATCCAGCACCACAACGAGGTCGCTGACGGCCGATCCACCGCCGGCCAGCGTGAGCCGGCGGACGTCCCGGGTCGCGGCGCGCAGCATCCGCTGGATCGGGATGTCGTCGTCACGTCGCATGAGCTCGACCGTGGAGGTGTCGAAGCGGTCGGCGTCGAGCTGCCACGTGAAGCTGTCGGCGGGGCCCATCGCGACACTCAACCCGCTCACGGCTGCCCGGATCGTCCGCTCGGTCTGCTCGGCGTGCTCGGCTCGCCAGGCGTCCTTCTCCCGAGAGACGACGCAGGCGACGGCGACAGCCAGGTCGGCCGGCACGGCGGCCACGCTGCGGGTGCCGTGCCGGGCGTAGACCTGCCCGGCCCGGAACGCGAACTTGGTCTTGCCGCCGGCGCCGTACTCACCGTTGGCGATGAACAGGCAGCAGCCGTCGGGGTGCGGGGCGGCCCAGACCAGCGCGACCGGCACCTCGCGCCCGGCGGTGTCGGGCACCTGGTGCACGGCGACGCGGAGCTGGAAGCCGGGCGCCAGGTAGCGGGTGACCTTCGGGACCAGTGTCGCCTCGTCGAACAGCCGCTCCTGCCCAGCGGGCAGCCCCCGGACCTGCCCGCTGTCGCTGGCCCCGACGACGAGGTAGCCGCCGCGGATCATCATCGCGCCCAGGTCCTTGGTGATCTCCATCAGCGCGCCGTGGTCGTTCAGGTCGCACTCGGTCTTGAAATCCAGCTCGGGCAGTTCGGCCTGCACCGCGAGCAGCTCGAGGAGCTTGTCGCCCGACACCGTCCCGTCCAGCGCGAACGGCGGTGGGTCGGCGGTGGTCACCCTGCCCAGGATCGTGGCGTGCGCCCCATCCCGCCAGCACGTCGGCGGTGTGTCTGCTGCTCGCGGTAATGATCTGTTCTCGCTAGTCAGAGGGCGTGCCTCACGAGAGGGCGGTCGGCGGTGGCCATGGGTGATCGGTGACCTTCCAGGGGTCCTCCGGGCGCTCCAGGAGTAGCCCGCGCAGTCCAGCGAGGTTCGCCCGGCCCACCATGCCGCTGTCCATCGTGACCACGACGACGACGGGCGGCGTCGGCAGGCCGGGCTGTTCGCCCAGGACGCCGAGGGTCTGCGCCTGAGCGACGATCTCGTCGTCGGCGCGGTTCAGCCGCCGGTGGGTGGGGTGGTCGGCGTAGAGCCGGAAGGTAACGCTGCCGGCGCCGGCGAGCGGGCGTTGCCATAGCTGCAGGTCGCAGTCGGGGTGGTCCAGCAAGGGAGCCAGCCGCTTGAGGCTGTGCCGGGCCTGGGCCTTGCGCTTGGCCTGCTTCTGCCCGTCGAGCTCGTCGACCACCAGTAGCGGCACGCCCACCAGGACACTCACGTACGGCCCGACCCCGAGCAGGCTGTGCCAGTCGATCAGCTCGACCGGCTGATGGTGCTGCAGGTAGACGTTCGTGTCCGGCACCACGATCCGCGCGGTGCGGCCCCACACCGCGACGGCTCGGCGCAGTGTGGCGTCGGCTGCCGAAAGTGCGTCCCTGGCGTGCTCGCGCTCCGCCAGCACGAGCGGAGCCAGCTGGTGGCCGAGCTGACCGGGGTCGGTCCCGCGCAGCGACCAGTAGTCGCGGGTGGTAACCAACCGGTCGAGGTCCTCAGGGCCGAGGTAGGGACGGAGCAGGCGGATGGCCTTCGTGGTCCATTGGAGGTAGCTGGTGTAGAGGTCCATCGGAGAGCCGGCGAGGCCGTTGCCCGCTTCGGTCGACTCTTCCTGCAGCACCTGCAGCAGACGGTGAACGCTGCGCAGAGGAGTCGGCATCCAGTCCATGCCCGCATCTTGCCCGTTCTGCAGCAGCTACCTCGGCGCAACCGAGGCTCACATCCTTGGGCGTTGGGCGCAGCAATCGCACCGGAACCTTTGGTGACCGTGCGGGCACGGCGCCGGCTGGGCAGGTCGGACGGGTCAACGCAGTAACGCGCTGGCCGCCCGCAGAGCATCCAGGGCCGTAAGGGCGTGCTACGCCAGGTCGTCCTCGTGGCACGCTGCACACCCGCCCGATCCCAGAGGTCGCCCGCCTCGTCAACGACTCGTACCCGGTGCAGTTCGGCAGCACGGCGTACTCGGCGAAGGTGTCGGTGCCGATGCCGGTGCCGAACACTGCGTCGCCGACCTTGACCCCGCGGACGTCCGGGCCGACCTCGTCGACCACGCCGGCGGCGTCCTGCCGGGCAGAAGACCGGCTATACGCGCCACGAAGACGTCCCGCAATCGCTCGTTTCCGGGACGGTCAACGGCATCCCCAGTCGCAAGCGTGCTCGGCGGGCTTCTGAGCGTGCCGCGATGACTGCTCGTGTAGCGCAACTAGTGTCCGGAACCTACGTCTCGTGTTCGGGCGGGTTGGACATTTGCGGTACGTTCCGGGTCAGGGCGCACCTGTTGGGCTATGCGCGGGTGTCGACGACCGAGCAGAACCCGGACCTGCAGGTCGACGAGCTGACCGCGGCCGGGTGCTGGAAGGTGTGGACCGACCGGGCGTCGGGAGCGTTGGACCGACGACCGCAGCTCGATGAGGTCTTGGAGCAGCTGCGGCCGGGGGACACGCTGGTGGTGTGGCGGCTGGACCGGCTGGGCCGGTCGCTGCGGCACCTGATCCAGGTGGTGACCGGGCTGGACGCGCGCGGGATGGGATTCCGGTCGTCGCGGGAGAACATCGACACGACCACCGCCGGGGCCGGCTGGTCTTCCACCTGTTCGGGGCGCTGACCCAGTTCGAGCGGGAGATCATCCGGGACCGGACGGTGGCTGGGCTGACGGCGGCGCGGGCCCGGGGCCGGGTCGGGGGTCGGCCGCCCAAGCTGTCGACGGAGCAGCGACGGCAGGCCCGGAAGATGTACGACGACCGCGAGCTCACGGTCAAGCAGATCGGCGCTGTGCTGGGAGTGAGCTCGCACCTCGATCTACCGGGCACTGGGCCACACCGCGGCGCCGGCACCCCCGGCCACACCCGCCCCGAGCGGCCCGGTCGAGCCGGCGGCCGTGAAGGCGGACACGGCAGAGGCACCTGTGACCGTGAGCGGCGCTCCGGTGCCCTCGGCGGGCGCGTGCTGCACCTGGTTGCGCCCGCCAGCCTTGGCGGTGAGCAGCGCCGCGTCCGCGGCCTCCAGCAGTCCGTTCAGGTCCTGAGGTGCTGAGCTGAGGTGGGCGACGCCGACCGAGATGGTGATGTGCAGCGGCTGGCTGGCCCGCTCGACGTGATGGGGGAACTGCTCGACGTGGGCCCGGATGCGTTCGGCGGTGCGGGCGACGCTGGCCGGGGAGGCGTCGGTGAGCAGTAACACGAACTCCTCGCCGCCGAATCGGCCGACCAGGTCCAAAGGGCGCACGGCGGTGCGCAGCTGCTCAGCGACAGCGACCAGCACCTGGTCCCCGACGAGGTGGCCGTGCGTGTCGTTGACGCGCTTGAAGTGGTCGATGTCGACCATCAGCACGGCGAGCGGCTGCGGTCCGCGGCGCGCCCGAATGACCTCCCGTTCAGCCACCTCGCGCCAGTGGCGCAGGTTGGCCAGGCCAGTCTTGGCGTCGGTACGGGCCGACTGCAGCAACTCGGCGTGCAGCAGCGTGCCTTGCAGCAACAGCATCGGAGGAAGCGCGAACACCGCCAGCAGCGGCCGGAAGGAGCAGGCGAGCGCCACCAGAACGGCCAGTGACAGCTCGGCGGCTTCGGTGGCCTGCAGCGGCCAGCCCGCGAACGCCGCCCGCCACCTCGTCGTAGGGGACAGCCCGCGCAGGACACCGGCGACCAGGCATGTACTGACCGCTGAGAACACCAGCGCAGCCGCGACGGTCGCGGTCAGCCCGCGCCCAGAGCCGAGCAGCTGCTGCGGTCCGGTCGGCCCGGCCCCGCCGACCAGCCAGCGGTGGGTCAGGTCCGCCAGGTACGCGGCGAGCCCGACGCTGGCCGTGTTGAAGACGCGTTTCACCGTTGCGATCCGGGTGACGCGCCACTGGACTGCCAGATAGATCGGCACCGGGATCAGCACGGCGTAGACCGGCGGCAACAGCAGCGCGGCCGGCAGCATCCACGCCGACAACATGTCCTTGTACGGCTTGTCCCTGCGGGCCGACGGCGAGCCCAGGCGTCGGGACCCCTCCACGCTGATGATCCCGCACAGCGTCAGCACAACGAAAAGGCCAAGATCGTGCACGGTCCGGGATCGGCCGGCTGACAGTTCTCGCGCCAGCGCCAGGCCGAGCACCGTGAGGGCGGCGAAGTCCACCGCCAGCACATACATAACCGCGCGCCGCGGGAGCGACCACAGCGCCCAGCCGCGTCCCAGCCGGTCGGACACCTCTGTCCGCTGGGCAGGCACGGCCACGGTCACGGGCGCCGTCCCGGCCTGCGGTAGCAACCCGCGTAGGACGTCATCCGCAGCGCACCGCCAGGCGGCCTGAACCGATCCCGGCAGTCCGCGCCGATCGCCCGTGGGGCATCGCACCGCAGCGCCCGAGCCCACTGCGCACCACCGCACGTCGGAAACAAGGAACGTCACAGCCATCATGGAAGACAGCAGCCAACGCCCAGGTAGTCGTCACATCCGTGTGCGTCAGCACAGCTGACGCCCCCCTCCTCCAACACCAAGGACGCCAACCGCCAAACGTGTCTGAACGCACACTACGTGTGACCGGCGCTAACGGCACTGGAATCCGCGGTCCTGCCCCGTCTCGTTAAACCCTCGGAGATGCCTCTCGGCCCACCCGAACATGACCGATCAAGCTCCTGCCAGGTCCGGACCCCCCTTTCCGGATCTGCCGTGGTCCCGGACTTCCGCGGCAAGGGGTGCTCGTGCCCACGACAGACCCCGGTCCCCGACGTTTTCACGGGACCTGGAAACGATCTCGAGTGAGAATGTCAGTCGCTCTACCTGCCACCAGCCATAATGCGCGTGCCAAGCCCCGGGCCGCTGCCTCTCGTGCCGACACATGCATGAGCTCGCCGCACAGAACCCGACCCGACCCGACCGACCGACCTGATCTGAGCTGGCAGGAGGTGTCTGATGCGCAGCACGAACTGGGGCTGACCCGACCGACCGACCGACCTGATCTGAGCTGGCAGGAGGTGCCTGATGCGCAGCACGAACTGGGGCTGACCCGACCGACCGACCGACCGACCGACCTGATCTGAGCTGGCAGGAGGTGCCTGATGCGCAGCACGAACTGGGGCTGACCCGACCGACCGACCGACC
>JAABVA010005786.1_pt1 | contig 11107 bp, 12 predicted proteins | sample 5560331 | NCBI WGS metagenome assembly JAABVA01 (sample SAMN12812661, study PRJNA571458) | rock metagenome | isolation source: Antarctica rocks | place: Antarctica: Victoria Land, Mt New Zealand sud | collected 2016-01-07 | reverse complement strand
CCAGCACGCGATCCTCCGGCGTCCACATGGCGATCTCCAAGCAGGAAACCTCCTGGAACGTCGCAAACTCGGCCCCGGTCAGCCCGTCACGTCAGTTTCACCGATCTTTCAAAACGGGGTCTTAGAATGCGTCACCGTGACCTACGCTGGCGCTTGGGCACCAAGTCTCCAGGCTCGACCTCGATCCCGAGCTTCGTAAGACCTTTGAAAACCAGGGTTGTCAGGGTGTCGCCCTTGTTGGCGTGCAGGTAGTCCGAAATACGGTCGGAGAGGTAGTGCGGGATGCGGATGGTGCTCGACGTCACCCCGTCCTTCTCCGCCGGCTCGACAGGCACCAGCTCTGGCCGGTTTGCCTCGCCTCCGGCGTCCCTACCTACGGCACCGCCACCGGATGGCGACGCAGTCTCCTTCTTGGCAGCGAACACGTCGTCCAGGTCCCCGCCGAGCTTTGCCGGTCCCTTGCGGGCCAATGCCGCCCTGCCCCTCTCAGACATATGCCTTCTCCTTCTTCTTGACCTTTATCAGGCCGATTGCCTCGCCCACGTACGACCAGATCTCGTGCACCTCTTCGGCCGCCTTGCCACGCGGTTCCGTCTCCAATGCCGTGCGCCCATCGTTCCACGCCGTCTTGAACGCCATGCGGTGTGCCACGCTGCCAGCCATCGCTCCATGTTTGGAAAGCAACATAGCCGCCGAGGTCGCTTGCGTGGTGTTGCGCTTGATGAACGTGAGCGCGAAGGCATAAGGCCGCTCCAGCTCGCGCACCAAACGCACCGTGCTGCCGATTGCGGCGAGGTCGGTCTTGCCGTCCTGGGTAGGGATAAGCACGAAGTCGGCGTGTTCGACCACGGCGCGGATCGCGTCGGTCAGCGCAGGCGGGGTGTCCACCACCAAGAGCCGGATGCCTGCCGCGCCCAGCCGGTCCAGCGTCGCCGGCAGGTCAGCAACGCCGCCACGCGCGAGCTTGGGCGTGTCTGCTTCTCGGTCGTGGAACCAACGCGCGAGGCTACCCTGCGGGTCCGTGTCATAGAGCACCACCGGGCCATAGCCGGCCTGCTCCGCCGCAACGGCAAGGTGTGCCGAAAGCGCGGTCTTTCCCACGCCTCCTTTTTGGCTCGCGACCACGAGCACCTTCGGCTTGGTCGTCATACTGCCCCCAACGGCTTCACTCCGTATCAGCCTCATTAAGCTATGAAGCCACTAGGCTGCAATGCATTTATGTCATGGAGCCGCCACTTTCTGGCTTTCAAGCTTGGTGGGTGTAGCTGGAGGCCCAGGCAGTCACCGCGGCGGCAATTTCCTCGGGTTGCCAACCTGCGATCTCGGCCTGCTCTGCAAGTCCCGCCAGGTGCGGCACCAACGCCTTCTCACAAGGCGCGACGCGGCCGACGTTCATCACCAGGTCAGACGGCGGCGACGCGACCAGGCGTGCGGCCAATAGGCGCATAGCGCGCACTGCGGGCGGTCCAGGCAATGCCTTGGCAGCACACCAATCGCGCACGGTCTTCTCGTTGATACCGCCCAGCTCGCGTGCGAGGCCGCCTTGGCTGGTGCCGAGTGTGGCGATCAGGACTCGCACGGCACGAGCCGCCTCTGCCAGGGCATCAGGCGCCTGCGCTGCCTCCCGGTTGCGTAGAAGCTCCTGAAGAGCGTCCAGGTCGGCAAGCAAGTCGGAAAGCACCATGGTCATCCGGTCAAAGTCGAGCACCGTTTGTCCTCCTGATCGGCTGCTGAACGCAATCCCCACACCATTGCAGCAACGCACTTTCGCTTCGTCCGATCTGAGAGTCGTTCAGTTACACGCTCTACCTTACGTCGCAGCCTAATTGTGTAACAGCTTTATGGCTTAATGGCGTTATTGGTTAGATGAGGCGACAGCGCCGACCTGAACATGTGCGTTTGAAAGTGTTTTATCCCGCACTGTCTTGCATCTCCAGTTCGCGACAATGCCGGGCGGGGCATGGTGCCCCGCCCTGTTCCGCTTAGGCAGCGGCGCCCTTGATCTCCGCCATGCGCTCCCCCAGGAGCCACAGCGCCCGGTTCAGCTTCACGTCCTGGTCAATACCGTTGACCGGGCGCGTCGCGACCCGGCGCCGACGATTGTTCACGTCCTGGTCCCAGGCGATCAGGCCGCCTCGGATCGCGTTCTCCTGTAAAACGTTCATGGTGGTCCAGAGGTCATGCGCGGTGTCCTGATGACGCCGCACGGAAAGCAGTTGTGCTGGCGGGACAAGTTTGGCGACCTCGCCCGATTGGCCTTCGCCGAAACGCAGGACATGGGCGCTCTCCGCCATCGCAAGCCGCTCGTCGCCGGAGAGCGTCACCCAGGCCCAGGCGTCCGCCCGGTCAACGGCCCGGATGCTTTCCTGTAGGACGGCATGGCTGCCTTCGATCACTTGGTTCACGATGTCGCCCTTGTGCGGCACCTTGATCGTGCCGAGACCGCGGTCGGCCACGACCATTCCGTTGAGGCACACGAAACGGAAGGTGCCGGCCATGAGCTGGTAAGCCGACGTGCCATCGTGCGAGTTGAGCAGCACGACTTCGGGAAACACGTTGCCGACCTTGCGACCGGTGCGTTCCTGGCCGCGGTAGCGGAACCGCAACAGATGCTTGGTGAACTCCGCCTTACCCTTGACGCGGCTGCGGCCCTGCTTGGCAAAGGTCGGCTCGAAGCCGTTGGCACGCAGGCCGTCGATCACGGCCGAAGTTGGAATGTAGGTGTATCGCTCGCTGCGGCTCTCATGCGCGCGGGTCGCGAAGGCGGAGGGCACGAGGCGGCGAAGCTGATCGCTCCCAAGCGGGCCGCGGCCGGAAGCGGCGCGGGACGCGAAACGGGGGAAGGAGATGTGGGACATTGCTGTTCCTGCTTTTGGCCGGGGACCATTCCCCTGGCGCGCTCCTGTTATGGCCTAGCCAGCTCTTCAAAGCTACGGCTTTATGAGGCCATAAGGCCGCAAAATCATCACGGGTGAGTGAGCAAGCGTGGCTCAGAGACAAACTCAGCAGGCAAAGCCGAATACCGAGGCATTTGCATAACAATTCCATGAGGCCATTAAGCCAAAACCTCATGGCTTAACATGGCCTAGCACACGGATTTGTGACACTCGGCAGCACATTTGCGGCTTTATGGCTTCATAAGGCCATTGCTTTACAAAGCCATAATGGCTACAACAGAAGCGCGCCAGGGGAATGGTCCCCGGCCAAAAGCAGGAACAGCAATGTCCCATACCTCCCTCCCCCACTGCGTGCCCCAGGCCGAGGCCGCTTCCTGTTGCAGCCCTATGGCTCGCACATTCAGCGCCGAGCAACGCGCCCACCTGTCGCTGGCGCAGAAGGCTTACGTCGCCAACGATCCCCGTTGGGCCGAGCATCGGCGCAAGCTCGCAGCGGCGCAGGAAGCCAAGCGCATGACACTGTTTGAGAACGAGATCACGGCCATTCTCGCGATGCGCAAGAAAGGCCGGACGTTCTCCTACATCGCAGAAGAGATCGGTGTTTGCCGCGACGTCATCACGCGGGAACTTGCCTTGCTTGGAGTGGCAGCCGGGCGCGTCAAGTCGGATCGGCGGGCACGCCGGGGCAAAGGCTTCTGGCGCAGCTTCGACTAACCCCTCCGTGACGCGCAAATGGGGCAAAACCCCGGGCACGCACATGCACAAGAACAAACGCCATTGTTGATCGTTCATGCTAAACCGTTGATACGGAACGCATATTTTCAGTAACGGTTTGGCATTGGTCGGAAGGCGTTTCATGTTCGCCCGGAGTTTTGCCCCGCTTACCGTGACGCTCGCCAGCCCAGCGCAAGTTGGGCTGGCGTTCGGCAGCGACCCGCAATCATCCTCAGTGCCGGGACCACCATCATGGATCAGTCCTTTGCCGTTTATTGGCGTGCTGTCCCGCGTCAACTTTTCAGCTATCGCCAGAGTGTCAAAGCCGCTTCGCCCAGGGAGGCACGCAGCATAGTAAAAGGCGCTTTGCAACGGCAACGTCCGACCATCGTCGGGGTCAAGGGCCTCGCGTCGTGTGGCCGGCGCTATACCCAGCAGGGGCGCTGGATAGGCTGACCCTGGTTTTTGCACGTCTATCGGGCCAATACTTCAATGCCGCAGAACGTCCGCCCGGTCGCGGGGTCCCGCCGCAGCGAGCTTGCGCACTGCTGCAAGAAATCGCGCGGCGCCCCGTTGCCCGGCCGGCTTGCCCCTGCCCAGTAGCCGGCCCCAAGCAGGAGGAAGCCGGCGAACGCCAGCGCCCCGGCGGTTTGCAGGTAGCGCGTCTGGCTCCAAGCCCTGGCGCGAGCCACCATCACCTCGTGCGCTTTCTCAGTAAATCTATCTACCAGCGCCTTGACGGTCGCGCTTTCTTTCTCGCCAAGGCTGATTTTGGCCTGTTCAATGAAACGGTCGATCTTGCGCAGTTCGAGCTGCATGGCCTCGACCTGCAACCGCATGGTTTCGGCACTGGCCTCCACGGTTGCCTTGGCCGTGGCAAGCACATCCTGCGACTGCGCTTCCCGCGCCTGCTCAAGTGCATACAGCGCCTGGACCAGATCCCGCTGGGCAACCGCCCATGCGCCCAAGTAGGTGTCTGGCGTGATGCCCTCCTCATGCCCAGCGGCATCCAGAAGGTCGATTGCAGTCCCGACGCGAGTAAGTTCAACGCTCATGGCACTGCATCCTCCGCCCTCTGCTCGGCAATCTCGGCCTCCAGCGCCCCCAGCCACCTTTTCACAATGTGCTGCCGCGCCGCCTTCACCTTGCCGGTGATCGGGTCGCGACAGTCCGCCAGGATGTGGTAGTAGCTCACGCCGAGCTGGCGGACTTCATCCATCACCGGGTTCTGCGGAAGGTAGAGCATCCGCGCGCCGGCCTCCATCAGTTGCATGTAGCCCTTGTTCTCCATGAGGGGAATGAAGGCGCCTGCCGCATTCTGTCCTTTGCGGACAACCCCCTCGTTCAGGACCAGCAGCATGTCTTTGGGCTGCATATGGTTGGCGTCCACGGCACTCCGCACATGCTGGAAATCCTCGACGTTGGGGCCAAGGGCGCAAAGCCAGGTGAAGCGCATGCCGTTCTCCTCGCAAAAGGAGGGCAGCTCCATGTCGCGCAGCAGCTCCTCCATGGAGGAGCTGCCGCCTGACACGTCAAGCGCACGGGATTGCCGATCCAGCATCAGGTCGTCGAGGTCTCCCATGATCCAGTCGCGGAAATCGACCGCATCCTCGGACGGTGCGCGCGAGCACCTATCCCCGTAGAAGGCCGATAGCGTCCCCGATTTGAGATCGCCGTCCAGCCAGCGCACGGGGCGCCCCTGCGCTTCCGCGCGCTGGCCCAGCACCATCAGAGCACCAGTGCCGCCCAGGCGGCCCCGTCCCCACTTCGCCATGTAGACGGGCTTCTTCGAGGCGAGGGCAGCCACCCCGATGCCTTCCGCCGGCTGGAGGATCGCATCCCCAGAGATTACGGCCGCGTCGATTGTCTTCTTGGATGTCATCTGCTTCTCCTGTTGCTCGTTAAGCAAGGCGCCCGCTCCGCTGATTGATTTTCGCCCGCATCAGCGCCATGCGTCTCTCCACGTCTGACTGCGGAGTTTCTGGGACCTTGGCCCCGGTGGGTGCGGCCACCGGTGGCGGCAAGGTCTGTCTCGGTGTTGGGACAAGCGGAGGGCGGCGCCTGGCTTCCTGCTCCGCCTTCTCCCGGGCGTGTAGATGGCACACGCGCTGCCAAGTCTTCTGGGCAGTGCCCGGTTTGGGGACGCTCCCTGTGTTGTCCCACGCCTGCTGCGTTTCGGCCCATGCGCAGACTGCCTGCCAGTCTACGCGCTGCACTTTCCATCGCGGTGCCAGCACCGCGTGGTGCTGATAGAGCAGCCAGAACAGCGGAGACCGCTCCGTGCTGCGCAGGACCGTGTCCGGAACTTCAGGAACGGCCTTTTTCTTTCTCATGCGCCCTGCACCCGCTCACGGGCCTTCAACAAGCAGACCCGGCGCCACGTCATCTTCGCTGTGCCAGGCGAGGCAGTCTTGCCTGTCCTATCCCAAGCCTTTTCCCACGCGGACCATTCACAGACCACGCGCCAGTCTACCCTGCGCCCATTCCAAGCTAGGGATAGGGCGTCATGATGCTTGTGAAGCAGCCAGAACAAGGCCGACCGATCATCAAGCCCCCGCAAGACAGAGTCGGGGATGGTGTCCGGCGAGGATTGGCGCTTCGGCGAGGTCGGGGGCTTGCTCATGTCGGGAACATGCCGGCGTTCGGGTGCGAACGGGAAACGGCATGACAGCGGCGACGGCAAGTTAGGGCAGACGTGTTACGGACGAATCACGGACAAGCGCCGACGACAGGCAGACGGATGCCTGACAGGGAAAGATGCTATACACCATTGCACTCATGCTGAGTGCCATCTTGGCGGTGGGGAGCATTCGCACCCGGTCGGATGACGATGCCCTCCTTGCACGAGAGGGGTAGGGCAGCATGAACAACGAGGCTTTCCAGGCGCGGGTGCTGGAGACGTTGGAGGCCCAAGGACACCTGCTGGTGTCCTTGGTGCAGGCCGTGGGTGGCCAACAGCCGCAGATCGAGATGGCCAACGCCCGGCTTGCGGAGATCGTGGAGCTGCTGACGCCGGAGGAGCAACCCAAGATCGGGCCGAGCCTTGCCGAGACGCTGATGGAGCTGGCCAACCGGATCGAGCGGCAGACTGCCCTGATCCGCGATCTGACGAAGGTGGTTGTCCAGGCGACCGACCCATGATGACGTTCCGAACGATCAGCGCCGGAGGCATGGGCAAGCTGATCCGGGCCTACCTGACCGAGAACTCCAACTTTGCGCCCGAGCCGGAGGAGGGCACCAACGCTGCGGCGCTGACCAAGTACTATGGCCGGGATGCCCGGGTGTCCTGGCGTCCGGACATGGCGCCGGAGGTGGCGGCGGCCCTGGGCATCGACATCACCAAGCCGCCGACGCCGGAGGCGCTGGACCGGCTGTTCGAGGCGAAGCGTGGCGACGATGCCGGGCCATGGTCGGCCGCCGGCCGGGACATCAGCGCCTATGACCTGACCATCAGCCCCGAGAAGTCCGTCAGCCTGGCCTTCGCCTTCGCCAAGACGGACGAGGAGCGCGCGGCGCTGCTGCAAGCCATCTGGCGGGCCAATGACCGCACCATGCGGTATGTAGCCCAGGAGATGGGGTGGGCACGCCGTGGTGCTGGAGGAAAGGACGGGGCAGAACCGGGCGAGGTGGCTTGGTCATCTTTCATGCACTTCAGCGCGCGGCCGACGCTGGCATTGCAGGACGGGCCGGACGGCGAAACCTATGTCGTGGACGCTGCGGTGCCGGGTGATCCCCAGGTCCACATCCACAATGCGCTGTTCAACGCCGTGGTGACGGCTTCTGGCCACGTCGGGTCACTCGACACGAAGGAGCTGCACGGCCGGGTGAAGGAGTTTGGCGCCCACTTCCAAGCGTTCCTGGCCAATGAGCTGGACGCCATGGGCATCAGGCTGGAATACGACCAGGGCGAACAGGCGGTGGCCATCGCCAGCATTTCGCAAGCTGTTCGTGATGGGTTCTCAAAAGGTCACAAGGCCACGGTGCATAAGGCCCGGCAGTTCGCCAAGGAGCAGGGCCTCGACTGGAATGTCCTCGACGTGGAGCGCAAGCTGGGCATCCTGAACACCACGGCGGCGAACACCCGGCTTCAGAAGAACGATGGCCGCCCCGACCAAGCCGTCTGGGACGAAACCGCCGCCCGGCTTGGATGGCAGCACGAGACGGCGATCACGGGCGAGCACCGCGAGAAGCTGAGCGACCAAGAGCGCATCGAGCGGGCCACGGAGTTTGCCGCCCGGCACATCGAGAAGGAGTTTACGACGGCTGCCGTCATCGACCAGAGCGTGGTGCGGGTTCACGCCACCCGCGGCCTGATCGGCGTCGGCATCAAAGGCGAGCGCGACATCGAGGCGGTGGTGCAGCGGCTGGAGCGCGACGGCGTGACCGTGAACGGGACGCGGGCGGCGCTGATCGTCGGCGAAATGGACGGCCGGCTGCGGGTGACGAACTCGGTCCAGGTCAAGCTGGAGCGGGACATGGCCGAGCTTGTCCATAAGGCATCCCGTGCGCCTGCTGGCGCCGTGCCCGAGGAGATGTTCCGGCAAGCGATAGTGGACTCCGGCATCGACTTCAAGGGAGCCGCGGGCGAGGACCAGTTGGCGGCGGCGGAACGCTTTGCGTTCGGCGGCGGGCTGGTATTCCTGGAGGGCGTGGCAGGGGTGGGCAAGACAACGCGCGTCCTGCCACCGGCAGTGCTGGCTTGGCAGCGCGACGGGCGCAAGGTCATCGGCATCTCGCAAGCCTGGCGCCAAGCGGACGCGCTGAAAGAGGCGAACGTGGACGAGACGATTGCAGTCCATCCGTTCCTGGCCGGCGTGCAGTCCGGCGACATCAAGGTGGACCACAACACCGTGCTGGTGATCGACGAGGCGGCGCAGCTCGGCCCACGGCAGTTCCTGGAGATGATGAAGCTCTGGCACGACACCGGCTGCATCATCCGGGGCTTGGGCGACGCCGAACAGTGCCAAGCCATCGAGGCCAGCAGCGCCATCGAGATCATGGTCCGGAACATGCCCGAGGAGGCGCTGCCGCAGCTCCTCGCCACCGTGCGGCAGAAGACGGCGCGCGCCCGGGAGATCGCGACGCTGTTCCGCGACGGCGAGGCCGCCCAGGCACTCGACATGAAGATCGCCGATGGGCACGCGCACCTGATCGGAGGCGACTACGACCAGGTGGTGGCCCGCATCGCGGCGTTCTACGTGGAGCGACGGGACGCGCTGCGGGAGAGCAACAGCAAGCGCGGCGTGACCGTCACTGCCCTGACCAACGCCGACGCAGCGGAGATCAGCCGGGCCATCCGCGGCCTCCTCCGCGACCGGGGCGAGATCGCGGGCGCAGAGACGAACTACCAGGCCATCAACAACCGCGGGGAAACCTACGACTTGCCGGTTGCGGCGGGTGACAAGTTCCGCCTCTACAAGAAGACCTTCGCCCAGATCGACGGCAAGCGGGGGTTCATCGGGGCCAACGGCGACGTGGTGACGGTCAAGTGGTGGTGGGACAAGGGGTTGGTGATGGAGGACCAGAACGGCCGGGTGGGGCACGTCGAATGGCGCCGGCTGCTCGACCCGACCACGAAGCGCCTGCTGCTGGGCTATGGGCACTGCCTGACCGTGGACGCAGCCCAAGGCATCACGTCGGCCGAGCACATCAACGCTCTGCCGCGGGGCAGCGCCGGCATCACGGCGTTCAAGGGCTACGTGGCCGAGAGCCGGCACGAGAACATGTCATGGACCATGGTCGGCAAGGCGGCCGAAATCCAAGCGGAGCAGGCCAGCCGCGCGCTTGGGGACCCAACCGAAATCACGGACGCGCTGCTTTGGGCGCGGGTGGCCAAGAACATGAGCGAGAAGCCCTACAAGGCTCTCGGCATCGACCTTGTGGACCAAGTGCGTCGCGCCTTGGATGGAGCAGTCGATGGGTGCATCCGCACCAGCCGGCGCATCCGCAAGGCCAGGGAGCCGGACAACGATGCGGGAAGCGTCGCGCGGGCCAGGGTGCAGGATAAGGCGCTGCGTAAGTCCCTGGATGGCAAGATGGCGCCGATCGGCGACGCCATGGCCCGTCAGGACGAGGCGCTTGCGGCTGCGCAGGAGGCGCTGGGCACAGCGGACGTGCGCAAGCGGCTGGCGGTGCATCTCAACCCAAAGCGCCGCCAACCGCGTGTCCAGGAACCCCGGCAGGGTGGGCCGAGGCCCTTTTAGGCCTCAACCCAACACCGATGCTGGTGGCGAAGTCGGAGTTGGCCTTTTGTTCACGTGCCCAACACCTCGCAAAGCCTGCTTTCGCCGAGGTCCTTGGCCTTACCAGTGGATGCCGCGAGCGACTTGGCGGCTGGATTGCTGACTTCACCACCAGCATCAACACCTCCGTCACCAGCCGCCACTTCGGATCAGTTGAGGTCGAGCCTGGTTCACATGATGCCATGTCCATCAAACCAACCTTGGCGGACATGCTTCAGTCCTTCGCCAAGAGCGCCCGCGCCCGGGTGAATTCGCGGCAGCGGGCGAGACCGGGCCAGACCACCAGCGAGGCCGTCTTGTGGGTTCCGAAGCCGGGCGCGAGCGCCAGCACTTCGGCATGAAGGCCGGGATAGGGGCCAGGACCTGGGCGGAGCAGGGCATCGAGGCGGCCGGCGAGGAGATCGGCCACATCGTCGGTCGCCACCGCCCGCACATAATCGGGCGGGCGCTTCGTGCCAGCGAGACGGGCGAGCAGGCGGCCGGGCTCGTCACTCAGGGCCGGCGAGATGCCGAGGCGGAGCGGCTTCGTCTTTAGAGCCTTCGCGACCGTGTCGCTGGCCTGCGACAGGCGTTCGAAGGCGCCCGCCACTTCCGGCAGTAAGGCCTCACCCTGCGCGGTGAGGATCAGGCTGCGGTACAGGCGCTGGAACAGCGGCACGCCGAGCGCCTGTTCCAGGTGTTTCACCTGCTGGCTGACGGCACCGGGCGTGACAGAGAGTTCCGTCGCGGCAGCCTTGAAGCTCAGGTGGCGGCCGGCGGCCTCGAAGGCGCGTAATCCGTTCAGGGGGGGTAGGCGATGGCTCATAGGTGCGGGTCCGCGCATGAGGGTGACAGCTTGAGGATAGAAAAACTCTCTCATGCCGTCAGAAACAATCGGTTGAGCAGGGCCGGGGCGTGCGGGAGAAGACTGGCCCATGACGCCCCGTGACATAGCCCTGGCCGCCTTCGTATCCGTGACCTGGGGGCTGACGTTCGTGGCAATGCGGTTCGGCTTGGAAAGCTTCACGGCCCCCCAGCTCACCGCGCTACGCTTCCTGATCGCCGCGACGCCCGTCCTCTTCGTTGCCCGGCCTGCCGTGTCCTGGCACTTGCTGGTGCTGATTGGGCTAAGCTTGGCTTTGGCCATTAGGCGGCATTGCAGAGCGCATAGGTGATGCCTTCGCGGAGTGCCGGCCGGAGTTTTCGCATGTTCGATGCTGGGTAGGACATGGCGAAACCCTGTTCCCGCCAGAACTCGCGGCGCACAGCGGCGAG
>JAABVA010005785.1_pt1 | contig 11108 bp, 9 predicted proteins | sample 5560331 | NCBI WGS metagenome assembly JAABVA01 (sample SAMN12812661, study PRJNA571458) | rock metagenome | isolation source: Antarctica rocks | place: Antarctica: Victoria Land, Mt New Zealand sud | collected 2016-01-07 | reverse complement strand
TGGATCGCACAGGCTTTCTCAACGTCCCCGCAGGCCCAGAACACGGCAACAATCCCACGCGCGCTCCTCGACAGCCTCACCGAAGCCGCGTGCTACCCAGCCTGAAATGGCCAAAGTCAAGCTCAGAACCAGGTAAGTTCGCGCGTATGGGGCAAAGCCATGGCCTTTCTTGCGCGCAAGCTGCCACAGCTCTTTCCCGGGCGGCGACCTACACTCCCTCGCCACAATCCCTCAACCGCCCTAATCTCCCTCCCATGCGATACATCTCCACCCGCGGCCAAGCCCCGGTCCGCGATTTCGCGGGCGTGCTGCTCGCCGGGCTCGCCGAGGATGGCGGGCTGTTCATGCCCGAAACCTGGCCGCATCTGTCGGCCGCCGACCTGCGCGCGCTCCGCGGCCTGCCATACGCCGACCTCGCCGCGCGCGTCATGCAGCCGTTCATCGGCAACGCCGTCCCGTCCGCGACGCTGCTCGCGATCTGCCGCGACGCCTACGCCGGTTTCGCCCACCCGGCGGTCGCGCCGCTCGTGCAGCTCGACACCAATTTGTGGTCGCTGGAGCTGTTCCACGGCCCGACGCTCGCCTTCAAGGACATGGCGATGCAGGTGCTCGGCCGCCTGTTCGACCACGTGCTGACGGCGCAGGACGCGCGCATCACCATCGTGGCGGCGACGTCCGGCGACACCGGGTCGGCGGCGATCGAGGCCTGCCAAAACCGCGCGCGGGTGGACATCGCGGTGCTGCATCCCGCCGGGCGCACCAGCGAGGTGCAGCGGCGGCAGATGACCACCGTGCACGCCTCCAACGTCGCCAACATCGCCGTCGACGGCACCTTCGACGACTGCCAGGACCTGGTGAAGGCGATGTTCGCCGACGTGCCGTTCCGCCAGGCCACGCGCCTGTCGGCGATCAACTCCATCAACTGGGCGCGGATTGCGGCGCAAATCCCCTACTACGTCGCCGCCGCGCTCGCCCTCGGCGCGCCGGAGCGGGAGGTCGCGTTCAGCGTCCCCACCGGCAATTTCGGCAACGTGTTCGCGGCCTGGGCGGCCCGGCGCATGGGCGTGCCGATCGCCCGGCTGGTCGTCGGCAGCAACCGCAACGACATCCTCGCCCGCTTCCTCGCCCGCAACGACATGACCGCGCGCGGCGTGGAGCCGAGCCTGTCGCCGTCCATGGACATCCAGGTCAGCTCCAACTTCGAGCGGCTGCTGTTCGAGCTGTTCGGTCGCGATCCGGCCGCCACCGCCGCCGCCATGACCCGCTTCCGTGCCACCGGCCGCATGGACGTGGCTCCTGCCGTGTGGGAACGCGCTGCCGCCCTGTTCCACGGTTTTCGGCTGGACGACCCCGGCACGATCGCCGAAATCCGCCGCCTCGACGCCGAGTGCGGCTACCTCGCCGATCCGCACACCGCCATCGGCATCGCCGCCGCGCGCGCCCTGCCGTGCCGCCAAGTGCCGATCATCGCCGCCGCCACGGCGCACCCGGCCAAGTTCCCCGACGCGATGGAACAGGCGACCGGACACCGCCCCCCCCTGCCGCGGCACCTCGCCGACCTATATGAGCGGGAGGAACGCTACACCCACGCCCCTTGCGACCTGCACGCCGTCGAAGCGCAGGTTCGCGCATTCACGTTGAGGAACGCTGCATGACCAACGCCGAAGGCGCATCTTCCCCGATCGACACCGTGCGTGTCACTCGCCTGCCGTCCGGCCTGACGGTCGTGACCGAGACGATGGACCGGGTCGAAACCGTGTCGCTTGGCGCCTACGTCGCCACCGGCACCCGCAACGAGACGGAGGCGGAGTGCGGCGCGTCGCACTTCCTGGAGCACATGGCGTTCAAGGGCACCGAGCGCCGGTCCGCGGCGGAAATTGCCATCGAGATCGAGAACGTCGGCGGCCACATCAACGCCTACACCGCGCGCGAGCAGACCGCCTACTACGTCAAGCTGCTGAAGGAGGACTTGGCGCTTGGGGCCGACATCATCGGCGACATCCTGACCCACAGCGCCTTCGCGCCGGCGGAGCTGGAGCGCGAGCGCGGCGTGATCCTGCAGGAGATCGGCCAGGCGAACGACACGCCGGACGACATCATCTTCGACCATTTCCAGGAAACCGCCTATCCGCACCAGCCGATGGGCCGCCCGACCCTGGGCCGCGAGGACGGCATCCGCGGCATGGGCCGCGGCGTGCTGACCGGCTACATGCACCGCAACTACACCGCCGGGAACGTGGTGGTCGCCGCCGCGGGGAACCTGCAGCACGACGACGTGGTCGCCCTGGCGCAGCGCCACTTCGCCGACCTGCCCTCGGCGCTGCCGGAAGCCGCGATCCGCTCGGCCTATGGCGGCGGGGAGTTCCGCGAAGGCCGCGACCTCGATCAGGTACATATCGTGCTCGGCTTCCCTTCCGTGGCCTACGGCGACCCCGACTACTACCCGGCGCTGCTGCTGAGCACCTTGCTGGGCGGCGGCATGTCGTCCCGCCTATTTCAGGAGATCCGCGAAAAGCGCGGCCTGGTCTATTCGGTGTACTCGTTCAACGCGCCCTACCTCGATGGCGGCCTGTTCGGCATCTACGCCGGCACCGGGGAGGACGAGGCGCGCGAACTGGTGCCCGTGACCTTGGAGGAGCTGCGCCGGGTGCAGCACGACGTGACCCAACCGGAGCTGGAGCGCGCCCGCGCCCAGGTGAAAGCCAGCTTGCTGATGTCGCTGGAGAGCACCGGCAGCCGCTGCGAGCAACTGGCCCGGCAGCTACAGGTGTTCGGCCGCCTGATCCCGACGGCGGAGACGGTGGCGCGGGTCAATGCCGTGACCCTGGATGACATAAGCCGGGCCGCGACCCGCATTTTCCGGGGACGTCCGACCTTGGCCACGATGGGTCCGACCGATCACGTGCCGAACCTGCCCACCATCGCCGACCGGCTTGCAGCATGAGCCAGCTCGACCTGCTGAACGACCTGCTCGACCATGCCCGCCGCGCCGGCGCCGATGCTGCTGCAGCGACGATTGCGGCATCGACCTCGCTCGGCGTGTCCCGCCGGGCGGGGCAGACGGAGCATCTGGAGCGCTCGGAGTCGCGCGGCATCGACTTGAAGGTGTATCTCGGCCGCCGGTCCGCGTCGGTTTCCACCAACGAGCTGGCGCCGGATGGTTTCGCGACGCTCGCGGCCCGTGCGGTCGCGATGGCGAAGGTGGTTCCGGAGGATCCTTACGGCGGCTTGGCGGAGGAGGCGCAGTACGTGGACGCTGGGCCGCTTGAGTTGGCCGACAATGCCGAGCCGACCGCCGAGGCGCTGATCGCGCGTGCGGCCGAGGCAGAGGAAGCCGCCCGCTCGGTGCAGGGGGTCACCAACAGCGAGGGCGGGGAGGCCGGGTTCAGCCGCAGCGAGTTCCTGCTGGCGACCAGCGCCGGGTTCTCTGGCGGCTACGCGCGCACCAACCATTCGGTGTCCGCAACCGCGCTGGCCGGCGAGGGGACGGGGATGCAGCGGGACTACGACTACCATTCCGCGACGTTCCTCGGCGATCTGGAGGATGCCGGCGCGATCGGCCACCGTGCCGGCGAACGGGCGGTCGCGCGCCTGAACCCGGTCCGCCCGGCGACGGCGAAGCTGCCCGTGGTGTTCGACCCGCGCGTCGCCAGCAGCCTGATCGGGCATTTCGCAGGCGCCATCAGCGGCGGCGCTATCGCGCGCGGCACCAGCTTCCTCAAGGACAAGCTGGGCGCCCGCGTGTTCGCACCCGGCATCACCATCCACGACGAGCCGCACCGCTTGCGCGGCCCGCGGTCCCGCCCGTTCGACTCCGAGGGCGTGCCGACCATAACCCGGACCCTGATCGAGGACGGCGTGTTGCAGGCTTGGCTGCTCGACAGCCGCAGCGCCCGGCAGCTCGGGTTGAAGAACACCGGCAGCCCCGGCCTGTCGAACGCGTATCTCGCGCCGGGGAGCGTTAGTCCAACGGAGCTGATGACCGACATCGTCGAGGGCTTCTATGTGACGGAACTGCTCGGCATGGGCGTGAACGGCCTGACTGGCGACTACAGCCGGGGAGCGGCCGGGTTCATGATCCGCAACGGCGTTTTGGCGGAGCCGGTGGCTGAGATCACCATCGCCGGCAACCTCATCCAAATGTTCGCCGCGCTCACGCCCGCCAACGATCTTCGATTTCGTCGCGCGGTGGACAGCCCGACGGTGCGGGTGGATGGCATGACGCTCGCTGGGGCATAGCTGGCCCTCAAGCTCGTTTCGCTGGCGCGCAACGCCCCTGAATTGCGGTAGTTGCTAAGCGAGCCGTGGATCAGCCCGAGGCTCAGGGCGTGCGGCGCGGCCTAATCCAGGCTGCGCCGCTGCATGAAGCTGGCCCACGAGCGCAGCGGCCACAAGGCTATGAGGGCCGCTTCAATTGCAGGCCTGAACGCTTGCACTGCGCAACCAACTCGTCGTGCTGGTTGTACGCGCGATGCAGGAACGTGACGATGCCCGCGTTGGGCCGGGACCGGCTCTCGCGCAGGTCGATTACCTCGGTCTCTACCCGCACCGTGTCGCCATGAAACAGCGGCTTGGGGAAGCGCACCTCGTCCCAGCCCAGGTTGGCGACCGCAGTGCCAAGCGTGGTGTCACCCACCGAGATGCCGACCATGAGGCCGAGCGTAAAGGCGCTGTTCACCAGCCGCTGCCCGAACTCCGTGTGCTTCCGGCAGTATTCCTCGTCCAGGTGCAGTTGCGCCGGGTTGTGGGTGAGCGCGCTGAAGAACACGTTGTCCGCTTCCGTCACCGTGCGGCGGATCGGGTGCTTGAAGGTCTGCCCGACCGTCAGCTCGTCAAAATACAGGCCCGGCATCGTCGCTTTCTCCAATCTGGCCGATTGCTTCGGTTCAGTACGATTCCGGCAGGCCCAGCACCTTCTTCGCATCGGCAAGCGGATGCGGGACGGCCTGGTTCTGGCCGATTGGCGAACCATGCGGCCCACAGCGCGAGCAAGTTCGCGGTCAGCGATTCAACGCCTGCATCTGCGCTGCGGCATAGCGCGTGCCCGCAGCGGCGCCGGCCGGAAGCGCACGATCGATCCGCGTGAGGTCGTCGGCGGTGAGCGCCACGTCCAACGCGCCCACGTTCTCCTCCAGGTAGATGCGGCGTTTGGTGCCGGGGATCGGAACGATGTCCTCGCCTTGCGCCAGCACCCACGCCAGGGCCAGTTGCGAGGGCGCGCAGCCCTTGTCGCGGGCGATGGCGGCAATTTCGGTGACCAAGTCGAGGTTTTTCTGGAAATCTTCACCCTGGAAGCGTGGCGCGCTGCGGCGGTAGTCGTCCTCTGCCAGGTCCTCGACGCGGCGGATCTGACCGGTCAGGAAACCCCGGCCGAGCGGGCTGTAGGGCACGAACCCGATGCCGAGCTCGCGCACGGTTGGCAGGAGCTCGTCCTCCGGGTCGCGGCTCCACAGCGAGTACTCGGTCTGCAACGCGGTGATCGGGTGAACGGCATGCGCCCGGCGGATCGTCTCGGGCGCGGCCTCGGACAGGCCCAGGTACTTGACCTTGCCCTCACGCACGAGATCGGCCATCGCTCCCACCGTGTCCTCGATCGGCGTCTGCGGGTCGACGCGGTGCTGGTAATACAGGTCGATCACGTCCAGTCCGGTCCGCTTCAGGCTCGCCTCGCAGGCCTGGCGCACGTAGTCGGGCCGGCCATTGACGCCCTTGAAGCTGCCATCCTCGCCGCGCACGTTGCCGAACTTGGTTGCCACGATCACCCACTCGGAGCGCTCGCGCACGGCGCGGCCGACCAGCTCCTCATTGCGGCCGACGCCGTACATGTCGGCGGTGTCGAGCAAGGTCACCCCAAGGTCGAGGGCACGGTGAATGGTGGCGATCGACTCCGCGTCATCCCGCCCGGCGTAGAACTCCGACATGCCCATACAGCCAAGGCCGATGGCGGACACCTCGAGACCTTGGGCGCCTAGCTTGCGCGTTTTCATGACAGTCTCCCACGTGGTTGGGACCATCAACCTGGCAGTCGCCGAAAAGTTCGAACCCATCGGTTCTGGTCGCCGGCAATTGGAAACCGCGCTATCTGGCTCTCCCTTCGCTTCCCGCCTAGCCTGAGCAGTTGAGCTGCGCCGCGGCGGGCCAATCGTGAAAGGGAACTCGAACCATGTCGGCATCGCGCGTATTGCCGTTCATCGTTGCCGGCGGCGGAATCGGTGGCTTGGCCGCAGCGCTCGGCCTGGCCCGCAAAGGCATCCCGGTCCTCGTGCTCGAGAAAGCGCCGGCGCTGGGCGAGATCGGCGCCGGCATCCAGCTCGGACCCAACGCGTTTCACTGCTTCGACACCCTCGGCATCGGCGAGGCCGCCCGTGCCATGGCTGTCTTCATCGACCAGCTCCGTCTGATGGATGCGACCAGCGGCGAGGAGATCACCCATATCCCGCTTGACAAGCCGTTCCGCCGGCGCTTCGGCAATCCCTACGCCGTGGTGCATCGGGGCGACCTGCACGGCGTGTTCCTGAAGGCTTGCCGCGACAGCGACCGCATCGAGCTGCGCACCGGTTGCGAAGTCGTCGGCTACGAGCAGGACGACACCGCCGTCACCGCCCGCCTGGCCTCCGGCGAGCGGGTGCGCGGCGCGGCGCTGATCGGCTCCGACGGGCTGTGGTCCAACATCCGCAAACAGATGGTCGGCGATGGGCCGCCCCGCGTTTCCGGCCATTCGACGTATCGCTCGGTGATCTCGACGGAGATGATGCCGGCAGACCTGCGCTGGAACGCCGCAACGCTGTGGGCGGGGCCGAAATGCCACATCGTGCACTACCCGCTGTCGGGCTGGAAGGTGTTCAACCTGGTCGTGACGTATCACAACCACGCGCCCGAACCAGTCGCCGGGCAGCCCTGCTCGGAGCGCGACGTGATGCGCGGCTTCGAACACGTCCACCCGCGCGCGCAGGACATCATTCGCCACGGCTCGAATTGGAAGCTTTGGGTGCTGTGCGATCGCGATCCGGTGGACCACTGGGTCGACGGGCGCGTGGCGTTGCTGGGCGACGCCGCGCACCCGACCTTGCAGTATTTCGCGCAGGGCGCGTGCATGGCCATCGAGGATGGCGTCTGCCTGGCCGACGAGGTAGCCGCGCACCCGGGGCGCCTCGACGCGGCGCTGGAGGCGTATCGCGCCCGGCGCGTGCTGCGGACCGCGCGGGTGCAGCTACAGTCCCGTGCCATCGGCGAGCACATCTACCATCCGGCCGGCGCCCACGCGCAGCTCCGCAACGCCATCATGCGGGCGAAGACGCCGACGGAGTGGTACGACACCCTGGCCTGGCTCTATGGCGGCGACCGGCCGAACGTCGCGAGCGAGAGTCGCGCGGCTTGAAGCCGAACGAGGCAATTGGGAGAGAACGAGTGAGGCTGCGTGATGTGGCCGGCGCGTTTGCGGTCATCCTGCTGCTGGCGGCCGGCCCGGCTTGGGCCCAAGCGCCGGGCACGATCCGGATCGGCGTGCTCAACGACATGTCCGGCCCGTATGCCGACCTGTCGGGCAAGGGTTCGGTGATCGCGGCGCAGATGGCGGCCGACGACTTCGCGGCGGAAGCGGGCCCCGGCGCGCCGAAGGTCGAAATCTTGTCGGCCGACCACCAGAACAAGGCCGATGTCGGAGCTTCGATCGCGCGGAGCTGGGTGGACAAGGACGGCGTCGCGGCCGTGGTGGACGTCCCGAACTCCGCGGTGGCGCTCGCCGTCAACCGGGTGATGCGAGACAAGGACCGCGCGTTCCTGGCGTCCAGCACGGCGACCTCGGACCTGACCGGGCCGCAATGCGCGCCCACCACCGTCCAGTGGACATTCGATACCTGGGCGCTGGCGAACGGCACGGCGCGGGCGCTCATTCGCCAGGGCGGCAAGAAGTGGTTCTTCATCGGCTCCGACTACGCGCTGGGCGCCTCGCTGATCCGGGACGCCAGCGCCGTCATCATCGCGGCGGGCGGCGGATCGGTGCTGGGGGACGTGCGGGCGCCGCTCGGCACGACGGACCTGTCCTCCTACATCCTGCAGGCGCAGGCCTCGAACGCCGATGTCATCGGCGTCGCCAACGCCGGGGACGACCTGGTCAACACGGTCAAGCAGGCGGCCGAGTTCGGCATCGGCCGCGACGGCAAGCAGCGCATGGCCGGCTTGCTGGTGTTCCTGACCGACGTGCAGGCGATGGGGCTGCAGACCGCGCAAGGCTTGCTGCTGACGGAGGCCTTCTACTGGGACCTCAACGATGCGACCCGGGCCTGGAGCCGCCGGTTCGCGGCCAGGAATGGCGGGCGGATGCCGACGATGAACCACGCCGGGGTGTATTCGGAGACCCTGGCCTATCTGCGCGCGGCCGCCGCCGCCGGCAGCGTCTCCGGCCGCACGGTGGTCGCGCGCATGGCAGCCTCGCCCATCGACGATCCGCTGTTCGGGCCGACCACGATCCGTGCGGACGGCCGCGCCGTGCACGCCATGTATCTGTTCCGGGTGAAGCGGCCCGCCGACTCCAAGGGACCATACGACCTCTACGACGTTGTCACGACCATCCCGCCGAGTGAGGCGTTTCGTCCCCTGAGCGAGGGAGGCTGCAAGCTGGTCGCCGGAAACCCATGAAACCAATCCTGATTGAAGCTGGAACAACGATTCCATCACCTTCGAAGAAGCTCGCCCGACAAGCGTGCGGTTCGATCGGTCCGACATCGTACTGATGCGCGAACACGAGCCATCACGGGTCTGCGAAGCGGGGCGGCCGCTTTTCCAGCCAAGCCGCTCGTCCCTCCGCCAGCTCGGGCGAGTCGGCGTTGGCCTCGCTTGCGGCATCGAGGGCAGTAGAGTCGGCGTCGCCCCGAGCGACATCGTTGAGTGCCGCTTTCATGCCTTGCACCGCGCTCGGCGCACGCTGTGCCAGGAGTGCGGCCAATTCCTGCACCCGAGAGGCCAACGCATCGGGCGCGACCACCTCGTCGAGGTAGCCGATGCGCAGCAGCGTCTCCGTGTCGGCCGGCTCGGCCAGCAGGAACAGGCGCTTGGCGGCGCTCACGCCAAGGCGGCTGACGTAACGCTGCAGCCCGCCGCGGTAGTAGTGCAAGCCCAGCCGGGCGGCCGGCATCAGCAGCGTCATGCCGGCCACCCCCACGCGGAAGTCGCAGGCGAGCGCCAGGTCGGTCGCGCCGCCATACACGCTGCCGTTCAGGGCGCAGATCGTCGGCAACCGGAACCGCTCCAGCCGGTCGGCCAATTGCTCGAACGTATCCCCCTCCCGCGACGCGCCGAGCGCGCCGATCTCGAAGCCGGAGCAGAAGGAACGGCCACTCGCGGTGAGCACGAGCGAGCGCAGCGACCGGTCCTGCTCCGCGGCGACGAGCAGCCCGGTCAGGCAGGAAAGGTCCTCCGGCGACAAGCGGTTGTGCAGGCGAGGCCGGTTCAACCGGATGGTGGCGCAGGCGCCGTCGACCGAGAGCGTCGGAACCGTTCCCGCTTTCGCGGCCGGGTCGTCCATCGCGCTACGCCGCCAACGGCCGATGGGCAGTTTCGGGCGCCAGCAGGATAACCGGCAAGCCGATCACGTAGATCAGCGAGAGCACCGAAATGGCGGTCGGATAGCTGCCCGTAAGGGCGGCGAAGCTGCCAACCAGCGTCGGCCCGGCAGCCCCAAGCAGGCGGCCGAAGCTGAAACAGAAGCCGGACCCGGCGCCGCGCTGCGCGGAAGGAAACATCTCGGGCAGCCAAATCGTGTAAAGCGCGAAGACGCCATTGGAAAAGAAACCGAGTATTGGCAGCAGCCACATGAACAGCCGAAGATCGTTCAGGCGCTCGATCGCCACGTAGTAGCATCCGACGATGGCCACGATGGAGCCGATGAAGAACAGCATTGCCGTCGGTCGGCGGCCGCCGAGACGCCCCGTGATCCAGGGCATGGCCAGGCAACCAGCCAGCGTGCCGACGTTGGTGATGAGACCGCAAACCGCGCCGACGGTTTGCGCGTGCTGTGCAGTGGCACCGCCCGCCACGAGCTTGGTGATCACCACCGTGGGCGCCCAGAAGTTCGACGACCAAAGGCCGAAGATGATGCACGCCATCATCAGCGCCGCCGACCAGGTGATGCGGGCCTGCGCTCCCGCAAACAGCGTGCGGAACTTCGGCGCTGCAATGCCGGGCGCGCGCCGGCGCGGCTCCGGGATGCGGCGGCGCAGATAGACCGTGAGCAGCGCCGGCAGGATGCCGAGAAAGAACATGCCGCGCCAACCCAGCGTGTTGACGCAAACCAGCGTCGCGAAGGCGGCCAGGAACAACCCGGTGGGCGTGGCGGTGTGCAGCCAGCCAGCGAGGCGGACCCGCATGGCCTCCGGAACCGATTCGTGCAGCAGCGGGGTGCCCGCGGCCCACTCGCCCCCGATGCCAAAACCGGCGACGAAGCGGAACACGGCGAACATCACCAGCCCCGTGGACAACCCGCACAGGCCGGTGAACACCGAATAAACCAGGATGGTCCAGCACATCACCCGCACTCGCCCAACCCGGTCCGCCGCCCAGCCCCACACCATCGAGCAAGCCCAACCCAGCATAAAGATCGAGAACAGCAGGCCGCCGTAGAAGCCGATATTGGCGCGGCTGGCATCGAGGCCGCTGGACGGCAGCAGATCGGTCAGCGCGGCGACCAGGATGTAACTGTACATGGAGGAGTCGAATCCATCGAGCATCCAGCCGAACCAGGTCGCCCAAAACACGCGCTGGGGCGAGATCGCGTCGGCAGCGGGCATGGTTTCCGATCGAACCGTGTTCAGGGCGTTCGACATGCATCCTCCCTTGCCGGCCCTGCAGCCTCAGGCCGTCACGCAGCTCATTTGGCTTCGTTTAAAAAATCGGCGACATCGCCGACGGTTTTAAACCGCTCTGCATCCTCATCCGGGATTCTTACGCCGAACGCGTCCTCGACCTCACAAACAAGGTCCACCATAGCTAGGGCGTGTCGTCAATTGAGCCAGATCAGGGCGGCGGCGAGATGGATGCCGCCGAGGAAGTTCCGGGCAGTTTTGTCGTAGCGGGTTGCGATGGCGCGGAACTGCTTGAGCTTGGCGAAGAAG
>JAABVA010005784.1_pt1 | contig 11113 bp, 17 predicted proteins | sample 5560331 | NCBI WGS metagenome assembly JAABVA01 (sample SAMN12812661, study PRJNA571458) | rock metagenome | isolation source: Antarctica rocks | place: Antarctica: Victoria Land, Mt New Zealand sud | collected 2016-01-07 | reverse complement strand
CCAGCCCCGAGCGCCTGCCGCGCCTGGGCCGCCACGTGTCGCCCGGCCCCGAGCACACCAAGCGGCCGCCGCAGCAGGGCAGCATACCCTCGCGGCCGCTGGATCGCACGCAGCGCGTCAACCAACCAACAGTAAATCGCACCATCGCGCCGGGGCAGGCGCGCCCCGGACAACTCGGGCCTGCCGCACGGGCAGCGCTGCGTCCCCGCTGCGCGGTTGCCGCATTTGTGCCATTGGTCGCGCGTGTGACGCGTGCGTATGCAGAGCGCGGGCTGGCACGATGCGCCAGCCAGCCCGCACTGCAGCAGCTGCCGCACCTGTCGTGCGGGCGGCTCCCGCAGGTGCTACACACACATGTGCGGCCCCTGACGCGCGCCTGTGCGGCCTGCCGCAGCCGGCGCCCGGCACGCGGTCGAAGGAGAAGTTCATCTCGCTGCCGGAGGAGCTGGCGGAGCCGACCGAGCAGCTGGAGCGCGCGCTGTCCGCGAGCACCGACGCGCCGCCGACCCTGTTCGAGGCGCGCGCCCGGCCGGCGCCGCGCCGCCCGCTGCCGGGCGCTCTTTCGCTCGCGCCCAGCCCCTGAGGACCGCGACAGAGCCGCCGTCGTGCCGGGGCGTCACGGCGTAGTTGTGGCTACAGTTAGTGACAAATGGCTGGGTGCACAATCGTTGTATGGAGGCCCTGCCTCCATAAAACAGCCCTAGAGAACAGCCAAGGAGCCAGCTTCCTGCTTCTCCCGGTCGCTGCAGACTATCGCGCAGCGCAGGGCGGGCCCCGGCCGTGGGGCCGCCGCGCGCGCCACAGAGCGGGCCCCAGCCGCGGGGGCGCCCCGCCGGCCGACCGGCGCGCCGCGGCCGCAGGACATTGAGGCGGAGCCGGCGAGCGCGCGGGGGCGGATCACGATCTACTGCCTGGCCGAGTCGCTGGACCGCAAGCTGCTGCAGCGCAAGCTGGAGGAGCGCGGGCCGCGCTTCCTGATGCACCGCTACCCGGACGTGCTGTACGGGCAGTACTGCGCGCCAGGCGGCGAGCAGGCCTGCGGCGACATCTTCTTCTTCGACTACGGCTGCATCACGTTCTGGGGGCTCTCGCAGAAGCAGGCGCGCGCGCCCGCCGGGCTGCCGCCCGCCCGCTGGGCCGCCGCAGGCGCCGCTCCCTGCTACGGCGCGCCGCGTGCGATGGCAGGGCCGGCCGCCCCTGCCTGACGAGCCTGCGTGCGCGCCGATCACGCCGGCGCGCCTCGCGCGCGAGCGGGACGCAGCCACGGCGGGCAAGGTGGGCTCTGCGCGGGCGCTGAGGGCGCCGCGGGCGCGGGCGCGGGCGCGCAGGAGCAGGACGTATTACGGAACCTGGTCGTGCCCTGCATGCTGGACCCGCTGCCCGGGCGGGAGGTGGAGGTGGACGAGTTCCAGGCGCGCGCGCGGCCCTGCGACCCCACCCCACCGCCTGTAACCCTGCCGCCTAACAAACGTTCCCTACCCTATACGAGTCCCAGACGCGGTCGTCGCCTTCCCGCGCGCGCGCGGTTTGCACGCAGGGCCCCGGCGCCGCCAGGGCGCTGGCGCCACGGCCAGCGCGCGCTCGTGCTTGCAGCCTGAGCCCGCATGCGAGCCTGAGCCTGCCACAGGCGCCGCGCTCGTTGCTTGAGCGTGTTCACAGAGTGTGTGGCGGCGGGCCGCTGCCAGGAGGCCCCTCACGCGGCGCCGGCCGGGCGCGCGGCGCAGGTGCACTACACCGCCAACGAGAAGCCGCACATACAGAACGACACCATCACCATCAACCACCGGTTTGCGGGTGCGCCGCCCGCCCGGCGCGCCAGGCAGGCATCCTGCGACGCGCCCGCGCTCGCGCAGCGACGCGCCCTCCCCGCTCATGCCCAGGGTCTGCGCTTGCTCTCACACCATGCCCTATCACGCGTCCGCGCAAGCCGGTGCCGCGGTCAGGGCGCGTCCGCAGGGCGCTGATGGGCGCGGCGCGGCCGCCGCGCGCAGGCGACCACCTGATCAAGCTGTCCATCTCGCACGCGCTGTCGCAGTCGACCAAGCTGTGCGTGTTCGAGGAGCGCGTGATCGAGATCGTCGCGTCCACCAAGGACCTGCCGGAGATCCTCGCGTCCACCGGTGCGGCCGCGCCGGCGCCGTTCCAGGCTGTCCTGCCGCGGCGTGACGCCGCGTGACAGCGGCGTTTGTGGCGTGCTGTCAGATCTGGTGGCGGATGGGACGCTTGCACAGTCTGCGCCCCCGCCCAGCGAGCGCTGGTCAGAGAGCCCTGCCGTCCCTCCCACGCCTATGCCCTGAGGGCCCGCTGCTGCAACGCGGGCGCGCTCATGAGTGCCGCGCCGCGCCGCGCAGGCAGCGTGACGATGCCCCGGAAGGCCATCGCGCAGCTGATCGGCAAGGCGCGCGCCCGCGCAAGACAGGGCGCAGCGTGCGGCGCTGCATGCGCTGCCGGCCCCGACAACCGCAGCACAGCCACGCCTCTTGACAGTGCCCCAGCACCCAGCGAGCCGTGTGCGCGTGCTGTGGCGCCGCAGGGCGCCCCGCTGACGGCGGCGCCAGTGGTACCCTCACTATACCCTGTCACCGCGCAGGTGTTCATCCAGAAAGCGGCCGTCAACCTGCTGAGCACCGTGCTGGACACGCCCGAGTTCTTGTGCGTTGCCGGGCCCTATCCCCCCTTCGCCCTGCCCTACCCTGTCCTTATGCCATACCCTACCCTGTGGGACGCGCGGTGGGAACGCGCGGGCAGAGGCATTACTGCCGCCCTAGTGCTTGTCGGACGCGTGGGAGGGTGTGCACAGAGTGCTGCGTGTCTGCAAGGTGCGGGAGATGTTGCTCGAGGCTCGCGGCTCGCCGCCCGGCGCGGCGTGTGCGCCGCAAGCTGCCGCGCGGGGCGCGCATGACGCTGAGTGGCCCGGGCGCGTGCGGCGCAGCTGGTCCGCGCCGGACAGCATGCAGACGCTGTACAAGCGCGTGTGCGAGTATATGGAGCTGGACGACCGCGTGGAGGTGCTCAACAACCGCTTCCAGGTGGCCCTCCGCGGCCGCTGGCCCCCCGCCCGCCCCCCCGGTTCAGCCCCATCGCGCCCCAGCCGGCACGCTCTGATGCTCTGAAATTCAGCAGCCTCAAACGTGTCTGTGCAAGGTGCCATGTGTGCGCGAACGTGTGAAAAGGGACCCCTGAGCCTGGGGACAAGCTCGCATTGGGTGCTGGGCGGGGAGAGAGGGGTTGGGGAAGGGGCCGGTCATGGCAAACAAGGCAGGTGCGGCGGGCTGGCTGCGATGCAGCGGGGCGCGCGCACCTTGTTGTTCGCGCGGGGCCGCCCCGCGCCGCGCCGCGCAGCGCGGCCCCCGCCCCGCCCGCCCCGGTACTGACCGGCGGGGGCCGCCCGGGCGCGGCGCGGGGCGGCAGGTGCTGCACGAGATGCTCGAGCTCGTGCGCGACCACGCCGAGAACGACCACAGCAGCCACCTGGAGTGGATCGTCATCTGGCTCATCGTCATCTGCGCCGCGCTGGGCGTGTTTGAGGTCCTGGGCACGCTCGGCCTGGTCGGCCCGGGCGGCCACTGGCCCGGCCCGCCCGCGCCGCCGCCGCCCGCGCTCGAATAGCGCGCCTGCGGCGGCGCGCGGTGCGGGCCTGGGTAGGCAGGCGCGGGAGCCAGGCAGGTCGCCTTGTCGCGTGCCACACCGGAGACCGCGTCCGGCGCCTGGCCCGGGGTGGGGGGGGCCGGCTGCAGCCTGGGCGCGCCGTCCCCGCGGCCGTTAGGGTTAGGGTGTTGAGCGCGCCGCGCACGGCGCGCGCTGCAGGTGCTGCAGGAGATGCTGGACATGCTGCGCAACCACCAGAACAACAGCCACACCGCGCGCCTGGAGTGGATTGTCATCTACCTGATCGTGATCGAGGTCATCATCGGGATTTTTGAGTGCCTGTCGATCGTGGGGCTGGTCGGCAAGCGCTAGCGCGGCCATCGGCGGCGTCCGGCCTCCCGCCCGCCCACCGCAGCGGCTGGAGACCTGTGGGTGCACGGCGCCATGGGCGCGGGGCGCGCGTGCGGAACAGGCTGGGCAGGGGGTGATGGACGTGTTGCAGGGTCTGTCGCGCACGTCATGTTCGGTCCATGGGCCTGCCATCTTGTGTTTTCTATCTGTGACACGCCCGGACGGCCACTGACGGCCACTGGCCGCAAACGCTCCGTCGAACACTCAGGAACTCCGCCCGCGTGTTTGGTTTGTGTCTGGTGCCCCCGGGGTGTGCGCTATGCGCTGTCTGTCATGATAGGACTTTTGTAGATTCCCTCCTGCATATAGAGCGCGTCCCGCGCAACATCTGTGCTGTTGGGAAGCGTGCCAGATCTGAGCCCTGTTCTGGGCATCAACAGCGCCTACCCAGCAGCAGGCTGCCCTTGAGCACGATCACGGCGCTGCTGTGCAGCTGCACGCTGCTGCGCTGCACCTCGCACGTCATCTCCCCGCCGCGCGGCGAGCACTGCCGCGCGCGCAGCGGCCGGTCCTCCATCCCTGCGTGCCGCTGCCAGAAAGGCGCGAGCACTGCGTGGGCCGAGCCCGTCACGGCGTCCTCGTCGATGCCCGCCCATGGGCAGAACACGCGCGACACAAAGTCCAGCTCGCCGCCGCCGCCTGCAGCCCCGTGCGCCCTGACCCGCTGCAGGCGCATCCGAGCAGGCATACGAACGTATCCTGTGATGGGCTGGGCACCACACACCCACGGCATGCACTGTCACACAACACAGGGAGGGCCCTGTCCCAAGCACGCCCATGGGTCACAGCAGGCTGTGCAGCCAGAGGCATTTGTATCCACCGTTCACACCTTGGGCCGTGACTATGATGCTCATTATCTCGCCGCCCGTGTAGGCCTGCCTGAGCCGCGCGGTGTCCGGGCGCAGCGCCTCCAGCGCGCCGCGCCCCGCGTGCGCGTGCAGCACCACGACCAGGTAGATGAGGGCCTGCGCGCAGCGCCGCGGCGAGGGCCAGGCGGGTTTGGCGCTCTGGCCGCCGCATTTCCCAGCGACTTGGCAGTGGGTGCACACGCCGCATGCGGCGTGCCTTGCTTCGGGCTGCCGGGCTGCGCTATCCTGCCCCGGGCGTGCGAGGACGGGGGTAGCACCTTGCAGTACATGACCTCCTTGACGAGCGCGCTGTCGCCCACGACCTCCTGCGCCGCCATCCGTGAGTGCCTGCGGGGCTCCATGCGACAGCAGCAGGTCTGCTTCCGGCAGGCCCATCAGCGTTACCCGCATGAGCGCGGAGTCGGCGCCCGCGCCGGCGGGCACGTCGGCGGTGAGCTCGTAGCGCGGCAGGCCCATGATGAAGGTGCCGTCGCCGCAGGGGCTGACCGTCAGCTCGCCGCTCCACACCGTGTCAAAGCGCAGCGTGGGCGACTTGTTGCCCTCGCCTGCGCATCTCCAGGCGACCCCCCTTGTTCCTACAGCAGCACAGCGCACAGCCGAGCTTGGCCTTTACGACACAGAGAGGGCGCACCCAGGACGAGGGCGGCGGCAGACGCCAAGGTCCCGTGCCCGCACAAGGGCACCTCGGTGGTGGGCGTGAACCAGCGCAGCTTGAAGCGGCTGCGCGCGCAAGCCGCGTATCGTGTTCTATACATTGTCCGGGGTCGCCGAGCTCACCAGGGTCCTGGCTCAGAGCGCGGCGCGGACGCTCTGCTGAAACCAGGGACCGCACTCGGCTGTAGCAAAGTGTGCGCCGGGCGGCACGGCCTCCACAAAGGCGGTCTCGCTTAGGCACATCTCCGCTGCAATCGACTGCCGTGTGCTGTCGTCCAGGCTCGCGGAGGCGTCCAGCAGACACACAGCGGCGGGGTTGCCCTGGAAGGCGCGGTTTGCAAACGCATCGACCTGCGCATGCGGCATTGCCATCGACTTACTAAGGATTAGTTGGACAGCAAACAACAAAGCAAGCTCTCCGAGCAGGCATGCGGTCAGGCACAGCCCTTGGACAACGGGGCGAGGCCACAGCGACAGGGCGCTGCCTGGTACAGAGGCAACTGCATGCTCGCGTGCGCCTTCAATTAGCAAGACGTACTGCTGCACTGATCCATACCAGCCCAGATGACTTGTGCACGAGAGCGATGAGCCTATACAGTACAGCAGCTGCTCTCTGAGTCAATTGCTGCCGCAGCGCCCGTTGAATGCTACCGTAAAGTCGAGGTCGCGAACCACTAGCCAGCTCGGAGCTCACTGAGAGGTTTTGTGGAGGCGGGCAATTAGCTATGTGCAGTCTCTGCAATGTCCAAGGTCTGCTGCACCTGCTTTTGTAATGGGTACCAACACTTGAGCAGGTGTGTTACTGTCAGACGTGCGTGTCTACAGACGTCCGCAATATTATCCGCCACTCTTTAAGCTCGCCCTACCAAGAGGAAGCGCCCCTGTGCGCATCCAGCAGCAAGCTGCCCTTCAGCACGACAACGGCGCTGCTGTGCAGCTGCACGCTGTCGCGTCCCACGTCGCACGCCATCTCGCCGCCGCGCGGCGAACACTGCCTCGCGCGCAGCGGCCGGCCGTCGATCCTCAAGCGCTGCTGCCAGTAGGGCGCGAGCACCGCGTGCGAGGAGCCCGTCACGGGATCCTCGTCGATGCCCGCCCACGGGCCGAACGCGCGTGATACAAAGTCCAGCTCGCCGCCTCCGCCTACGCCCCAATGCAGATATGACTGCGTGTGCGCGTGCACACCATGGGGTTGAATACCTCACGCCTGCCGCGACTACGTGAGCACGCACGGACCGCAGCATGCCACCAAGCGAAAATGTTTGCCAGACCGTGACCCCACCTGCAGCTGTGACGATGATGCCCTGGAGGGCGCCGCCCATGTAGGCCTGCCTGAGCCGCGCGGTGTCCGGGTGCAGCGCCTCCAGCGCGCCGCGCCCGGCGTGCGGGTGCAGCACCACAATGAGGTAGGTAAGGGCCTGCGTGCATTGCGGCGCTGAACACGAGCATGCGGCACATGCGGCCGCCTGGCAGCAAGGCTGCAGGTCATTCCCCGGGCGAGCAAGGTCGGGGGAGCACCTTGCAGTACAGAACCTCCTGGACGAGCGCGCTGTCGCCCACGACCTCCTGCGCCTTGCGCCGTGAGTGCCTGCAGATCCGTGTGAGAACAGTAGCAGGTCTCGCTTCGGCAGGCCCATCAGCGTTACCTCGATGAGCGCGGAGTCGGCGCCCGCGCCGGCGGGCACGTTGGCGCTGACCTCATAGCGCGGCAGGCCCATCACGAAGCTGCCATCGCCGCAAGGGCTGACCGTCAGCTCGCCGCTCCACACGGTGTCAAAGCGTAGTGTGGACGACTTGTTGCCCTCGCCTGCGTAACTTCAGGCGACCCGTCACGTACCCGCAGCAGCGCGCACGGCCGGGCTCGGCCTGTGTGACACAGAGAGGGCGCACCCAGGACGAGGGCGGCGGCAGACGCCAACGTGCCGTGCCCGCACAAGGGCACCTCGGTGGTGGGCGTGAACCAGCGCAGCTTGAAGCGGCTGCGCGCACGGCCGCATGTCGTGTTATATACTTTTCCATACATGGCAGTCGCCAAGCGTACCAGGGGCCTGGCGCAGCGCATGTTGCACACGCTCTGTTGCAGGAGGAGGGCCCCACTCGGCTGTCGCAAATTGTGCGCCGGGTGACACTGCCTCCACAAAGGCGGTCTCGCTCAGGCACATCTCCGCCGCAATCGACTGCCGTGTGTCATCATCCAGGCTCGTAGAGGTGTCCAGCAGACACACAGCGGCGGGGTTGCCCTGGAAGGCGCGGCTTGCAAACGCGTCGACCTGCGCACGCAGCGTTGCCAATGAGATTACTAATCCTGGTATAGTGACAGTTCAGTGCGCTCTGAGCAGGCAGGCGGTCAAGCGCAGCCTTCACAGCCTGCCTGCTCAGAGCGCACTGAACTGTCACTATACCAGGATTAGTCTGGCAAAGCAAGGCAACAAGGGCGCTGCCTGGTACAGAGGGAGGTGCATGCTTGCGCGTCACTGAGCAAGCAGCTTCAACCTGACTTGCTGCAGAGTGCTGTGTTGCACGAACTCTTGCGAATAAATGGTAAACGAGTAGCCGTGAATGAATTTGACGTTCACCTTGGCAGCAGCTGCATAACGATCGCAAAGCTACACGGGTTAGGTCTTGAGAACCCTCCAAGGCCGGGCGCCAGCAACCTCCAGGCCGATAACTCGCAGCCTGCATCGAGACCAGGTTAGACGGGCACGAGCTCCTGGAATGATGTGTATGGGCTTTGAGTCGGTGATGAAACGGAGTAGCTAGGTGCGGCTCCCATCGGCGCCCGGAACTCGCTGCATGCGGGCGTGACGGTAGCTGGCAGCTGGGTAGGTCCGTCTGTCGGCGGGCTCACCTGCGGCGAAACTCTCTGCATTGGCTGCCACACGCGGGCCGACCTGTAGGGGCCCACAAAACTGGCAGGTGGCGTGCATGCTGAGGATGTCTGCCTCGATGGGCTGGCAAGCAGTTGTCGTGAGTGTACGAACCAGGCCGGCATGCGGCGGGACTCTGGGCTCCGCTCGTTTGACCGTACAGTACACATCAGTATACATCCGCGGGTCTCCTGCCCGAGCATTGCCTCAGACGTTGAGGGGCCTCATTGCCTCACAACGGTGGCGGTGCGCAGGCTGCAGGCACAGGCGCCGGGAGTACCAGGCGCGCGGGCGGCTTGAGGCTAGCACAGGAGCCGCACGCTTCGGAGGCCGCTGCGGGAGAGACGCGAGCAGAGGAACTGTTGCCGGAGCACACGCGCCGGTGAGTGGCCACCCAGCGCAAGGTGCCAATGCTTGCGCACTGGCCTCACCGGCGGTGCTGCTTGGCAGTGCCTTGGGGAGGCCTGTACCATTCTTGACGAGCTCAGCTCACAAGAGCTGCTCCTGTTGTCAGAGCCGGTGGTCAGCTACGATGTTGTGCAGCACCTGGGCACAGGCGTGTCAGTGTTGGCTGTGCAGCGGGTTTACTTTGCACGTGACTTCTGCTGCCTGCGTGCCTGCCACAGCCGTTGTCAGTCACCAGACGCCGTGAAATGTGTCCTCCTGGAGCACAGAGCAACGCCTTGCCTTTGGCACGTATGGCCCTATTTGTGCTGCACCCCACTGTGTGTGTGCCGCATATGTTGAGAGCGCTGTCTGAGCCTTGCTCCACCCAGCATACTGTGCCGGTTGATGCTCTGCTGGGCTGACCTATTCCTGTGTGCGAACCAGGCCTTTGCCGCGAGAGGAGGGCCCACCATGTTTTCCATCGCGCGCATATTCGAGGTGATGATAGCCACGGCCTTCTACTCCGGCCTGGTGTACATGTTCTACGATGGCACAGGTCAGCCCCTCGCCAACGCCGGGGCATGAGTGCGACTAGGTTTTCCGCATGCACTTCTGCTTGAGGCGGCCTTTCTTTAATGTAGTGAGTGGGCATGCTCTGCATGGTGCGTCGAAGATATGCTCAGAGACCGGCGCGCACCGCCGCGCCCTGAGCACCGTGCCTGCGCCGTGCAGCCCGGCGCATGGGCAAGGTGGGCAGCGCGCTGCTGCCGGCGGTGTGGCCGGTGCGCGAGCCGGAGGTGCTCGTGGTGACCGCGCTGCACAACCAGCCGTGCACGTACCCGCGCGGCGACCACCTCAACTTCCTCTCCGTCCTGAACAAGCAGGCGCGGCGCACGAGCAGGGCCGAGCAGTGGGGACTGCGTGCAGTGACAGCACCCGTGTTCCTACCAGATTTTGCCAAGTTCCGGGGCGCCGCCTGAACATGTGTCTCTGCCAGCACACGCATGCATGCGCAGCGCTCTGCATGGCGGCATCGCGGCTGTCGCCTGCATGGCACCCGTGGAGACCCGGCGTGCGGGGCTGCAGGACTTTGCGCGGCTGCACGGCTACGACATCGTGGCGACGTCCATCGTCGCGGACCCGTCGCTCCCGCACGCCTGGAACAAGATTGGGTGGCTGCTGCGCGCGTACAGGGTACGCGGCTGGCCCGGCAGGTGCCTCGGGGGTGCTGACCCTGGTGCACCGCCGTGGGGCGCGCCCTGGCGCCCAGGCTGCGCCCTTAGACGCAGGTGGAGGAGCGGGCCGCGGGACGTGCAGAACGTAGCCAAGGGCACAGCGTTTAAATTCATCCAATGAAGCTCCCAGGCAGACTTTCATGTGGTCACCCAGGCGTACAGCATGACAGCACCATCACAGGTTTTGTAGCATGTGTTGCATGCATGCGGGCGCGCGCGCCGCAGGACCACCCGAGCGCGGAATGGTACATGTGGATCGACTCCGACGCCATGATCGTGGACCCCGCGTTTGAGATCCCGTTCCACAAGTTTGGCGGCAAGGACCTGGTCGCCTGGGGCAATGAGGAGCGGCTGCGCGCCGGCGACGCGCTGGCAGGCGCGTGTGGGCCACAGTGGGGCTGCCGCCTCCCACGCGATGAGCCTGCAGCACTGAAGACTAGCACTGAAGCTTTGGCAGCGCGGCGCGCCGTTGCATGCCAGGGCCCAGCAGCCCGAATCTGCCGTCATTGCTCCGCTTGTCTCACTTTTCAGTGTTTGCTTTAGACGGCGAAGTGCCTGCAGCGCAGAATCCCATGGAGCTGCAGCGACCGGCGCGTGCGCCCCTCGTGCAGGCTTCAACTCGGGCGTGATGCTGTTCCGGCGGAGCAAGTGGACCAAGGAGTTCCTGGAGGCCGTCGCAGAGCTGGGCCGCGTGCCCGAGCCGCGGCTGGGCGAGGTGCCCGCTCCCCTCTGTTTGAATCCTGATAGTTGTCTATCTTGTGACGCAGGTTGCGCAACTGAGCGGCCGACTCGCCCGCAGCTGACCTTTCCTTGCCGTGCTGGAAGCGCAAACGCTGGCAGCAGCTGCCATCTGCGCGCGCTGCAGCGAGGCTGGCAGCCTGGGCACTGGGCAGGGACGCGCCGGCGGACGCGCGGGGGTGACGCCGGTGCGCGGCGGCCGCGCAGAAGCTGCGGCCGGAGCTGGCCGCGCCCGGGTACGAGTACGACGCGGGCCTGCGCGACCAGAACGGCATCGTGTACGAGCTCAAGCGCGACGGCGCCAAGGCGCTGGCGCACGTGAAGCTGGTCAACTCGGACTACTGCCTCAACTGCTACTGGCGCG
>JAABVA010005783.1_pt1 | contig 11113 bp, 12 predicted proteins | sample 5560331 | NCBI WGS metagenome assembly JAABVA01 (sample SAMN12812661, study PRJNA571458) | rock metagenome | isolation source: Antarctica rocks | place: Antarctica: Victoria Land, Mt New Zealand sud | collected 2016-01-07 | reverse complement strand
CGAAATATTGCGGCCCCCCAGAGAACAGCGGCGGCGATACCAAGGCCCATCGTTAGCTCAGTGTCTCTTCCAAGCGCGCCTGCACAGCCGGTACGTGCGACAGAGCAGCCTGCCGGAGCCGCCGCATCAGGATCGCCGCGAACTCCTCAGCTTCGGTCTCTTGTGCCGCATCCTCCGGAGTCGACTCGTCGCCACCGCGGGCCAGCATGAACTCAACCAGGCTCGGGGCGGCGACGTCGGCCGCTTCGGCCGCGGTCGGCACCACCGACCGGCCCCGGTGACCCAGCATCATGTGGCCCAGCTCGTGCGCCGTGGTGAACGCCTTACTCGGCACGTCCGTGTGGATCTCCACGAGGTCATCGCTCGTCCGCGCCAGCCATCGGCCGCAGACGCCGGGAGGCAAGGTACCGGACGCGACAACAGTGATCGGTCGGCCGCGGACTTGGGCGACAGCATCCACCACGCCGTCCAAAGAACAAGCCGCACCTCGAGAGAGTTCGTTGAGAATTTGACTTACTGCTGCCTCAACCCTGTTGTTCACCCCGCTCCTCTCCCCTGCACCGCTTGCGAACTCTACGGGAGCACCCGCAGGACGGAGTGACCGAACCGTAACTCTGCGCAAATCACTGGTGAACGGACTCGAGAACGCCTTGTCGGATTAGATTATATTCCGCGTGTCATCCCAGCAACGAGCCAGCAACGGTGTACCTCTATGTATATGGCCCCACGGAAGCCGCGCCGCAGCGCGCGGGAGGCGGTGTTCGTAGAACTCGACCCAAAGCTGTTGGAGAGCGTCAGGCGGATCACCGCCGAGCGCGGCGTGCATCAGTGGTGGGTCATCGAGGAAGCGCTGCGGCGAGGTCTCCCTCTGCTGCCTGCGCCTGAGCAGGAGGTGTTGCCCGAGTCGGCCTGATGAGCGGCGCAGCCGCATCCGCATAACTGCACATCGCACCGGGTAGCCCCTAGAACGCCGAAAACCCGCCCTTGCCGGGGCGGGTCCGGATTCAGCTAGGGCCGACGAGTTGGAAGCTCGCTGGCTTGGTGCTCTTCCCCGAAGGGACTTGGCTTGCCTGCCTCGTCTGAGGGTACCTCTTACCCTGAAACCAGTCCATATCTGGATCAAAACCAATCCCCGCGTGTCGCTGACCTGCGGGACTGCGGTGCCGCTGGTGTCTCCAGCGTCGCCGAGTGCGTACCACCCCGGCCGCGGTATTGCGGCAGCTCGCGGGCGCGGCCGCGGCGCGGTCAGGCCCGCACCCCCCACGCAGTGACCGCGCACATCTGCGGGCATCAGTGCGCGGGGTTGCCCCCGTCGTTACTGCGGGCCGTTGGGGGCAAGGACGAGGCGTGTCGTCGGTTCTGCCAGGTCCGGCTCGACCTTGGCGAGAATCCTTACGGTGGCATCGCTGTCTGGGCCGGCGCTCAGGTGTGGGTGGAGCGGCAGGTGACGGATGCCTACTACCGCCGCTACTACTCCGACGTCGCACGGGAGCTGCGCAAACAGGGGCAGGTGGCGCTGGGCTCGATCAAGCGCGTCGCCCTGGCGATGGCGCTGGCCGCCGACCACGACACCGGCCAAGAATCACGGCTGTCCAACGCCACCCTGATGACGCGAACCGGGCTGGGGAAGTCCACAGTGCAGCGGGCCCGGAAAGCGCTGCGGTTGCTCGGGGTGGCCACCGAGGTCTTGCGGGGCCGGCAACGTTCCTACGTCGAGCGCATTGGGTCCTGGAGGGTCGGCGACAATGCCCGGGGATGGGCGTCGGTGTGGGCGCTACACCCGGCTACGCCTGTGGACAGAACCCGGGTCGTTTGTGCTGGTCAGGTCCAGATGGCACCCCACCCCCGTAGGGGTCTCTTTTCTAATAAATCTTCCTGTCAAGAAGAGGTTACTACTAAAAGAGCTGTGAATAAACGAGCCGCTTCGCGGCGCTTACGAGCACACAGAAGGCTGCGGGCTGCGCTGACCGACCCCAGAGGGGCGGTGCTGGCGTCCAGATGGCTCAGGGAAGCCCGAACACCCGGCTGGGCACGCAAACACGCGGTGACTACGTGGGCACCGGCTCTGGTCTCGCCCGCCACCCACGGGTGGAACGCTGACGACCTCAACCAGATCATCGACGACTGGGCCACCGACACCGGCATCACTCCGGATCCCCAGTCGCCGGTGGCGTTCCTGCGGTGGCTCCTGAGTCGCCACGACCTGGCGTTCTCCCCCACCCTGCTCGAAACCGCGCGGCGCGAACAAGCCCAAGCCGAGGCTGAGCTGCGCCGCACCCAGACCGCGGCGCAGCTCCTCGACGCGAGCAGTGCACGGGAAGCGGCGCGCGTGGCCCTTGATGGGCCAGGACGCCAGCTCGTCCGCCAAGCCCTCGCCGATCTAAGCACCGCAGCAGCAACCCGCAAGGCCACAGCCGTCCGGGCAGCACACGGTGCCATCGCCGAGCAGGTCGCTCGCGCACGAGACGACCGGTGAGAGCAACGACAGCCCAACGAGCCGACCGTACGTCCCCGTACCGTCGGTGCCGGCCACCCATCCGAATGAGAGGCAGCGATTGTGAACAGCACGGCGCCCATCGAGTTGTCGGAGGAGTTTCTGCGCGAGCCGGGACCGCTGTATGAGCAGCTGCGGGCGCAGGGTCCCGTTCACCATGTGCGGCTGCCAGCAGGTTTGAGAGGGTGGCTGATCACTGACTACACGGTGGCCAAGCAAGTGCTGGCCGATCCGACGATCCGCAAAGACGTGCACCAGATCAGGCGGATCATCGACACCACCCACCCAGGGGTGCACGCCATGGGCTCGGACATGGCCGAGCACATGCTCAACACCGACCCGCCCGACCACACCCGGCTCCGGCGCCTCGTCGCGAAAGCGTTCACCCCCCGGTCGGTGGCCGCGTTGGCGCCGCGGATCGAGGAGATCGCCGACGACCTGATCGCCGCCATGCCCACCACCGGCCTGGTCGATCTGTTGTCGGTGTTCGCGTTTCCCTTGCCGATCACCGTGATCTGCGAACTCCTCGGTATCCCGGCAACCGACCGGGACCAGTTCCGGGCCTGGACGAACACCATCCTGTTCGCCGGTGCGGACAGCCGCGAGAGCGTTCTGGCCACAGCGGGCGACATGAACGCCTACCTGCGCGCCCTCATCGCCGACCGGCGTGCGCACCCCGGGGACGACATGCTCTCCTCGCTGGTCACCGCCACCGACACCGACGGCAACCTCACCGACACGGAGGTGGTGTCGATGACGTTCCTGCTCTTGGTCGCCGGGCACGAGACCACCGTCAACCTCATCGGCAACACCATGCTGACCTTGCTGCAAGACCCTGAACGTTTCGCGAGGTTGCGCGCCCACCCCGACCAGATCCCCGCCGCCTTGGAGGAGCACCTGCGCCATCTCGGGCCGGTGCACATCGCGACGCTGCGGTTCACCACCGAACCGGTAAACCTCGGCGACACCACCATCGGCCCGGACGAACTCGTGTTCGTCTCCCTCGCCGCCGCCAACCGCGACCCGCACCGCTTCGCCCGCCCTGAGCTGGTCGACTACGACCGCGACAACCCCGGTCACCTCGCGTTCGGGCACGGCATCCACGTCTGCCTCGGTGCCCCCCTGGCCCGCGCCGAGGGCACCATCGCCATCACCCGGCTGCTCGCCCGCTACCCGCACATGAGCCTCGCCACCGACCCCGCCGCGCTGGCGTGGCGGACCAGTAGTCTCATCCGCGGCCTGGACACCCTGCCCGTCCAATTGCGCTAACGCGGCACAGTGGGTCAGGACGGGCGCCGCGAGATGATCGTCGCGGCGGCCGCATCCCGCGGCGAAGAGCATGTCGATGCACTCGGCGGCGGTGCGCAGCTGGTCGACGCCCGGAACAGGGTTCGTGGTCTCCCTCTGTTCTTGCGCCGAAAATAATGGGCGGTAGCCGCTCGGGGTGACCCCTTCCCGACCACGCCGGGCACCTACCCGCATCGCAACCGTAGCGCTAATCTTCGAACATGCGATCGACGAATGGGACACGGTGGAGCGAGTCTTTCCCGCGCACCCCGTCCTACCGCCAGGTCACCCCATCCCAGCCAGTGAGGGGTGTGAGTAGCAACTGCGCAGGATCCTCCGTCAAACCCGGTACTCGCCACGCAGCCGGGCTGGCCGCCAGCCAGAGCCTCGACAATCTCGGCGTGCTACCGGGAGACCGCCAGCTCGAAGCCCGCGCCGAACGGGCTTTGGGCGCAAACTGACGAGAGAGGGCTGCGCGTAGCGACGTGGGGGTCGATGGTGCGCGCCCGGCCGCCGCAAGGTTAGGTCGGGTGCTCAAGTCTGCCTTTGAGGTCTCCCCGCCGGGCTGGTGCGTCCTGCACGCGCGCCTGCAGGCCCAGGTCCCGGCTCGCCCGGAACCCGCTGTGAGGTGCAGGGGCCCTCCAGGACTGCTTATTCAAGCCGGGCCTGCTAACTGTGGTCGGCAGGAGTCAGCGCGCTGAGCGCGACGTCGACCGCGGCGTCGACCCGGCCCTGGTCGGTTCCGGCGCGTGAGACCAGGGCCAGGCCCTGGAAGACGATGAGCAGCAGCTGCGCCTGCGCCGCGGGGGTCGAGGCGCGACTCACCTCGCCGCCGGCCTGGCCTCGCATCAGTGCGGCGGTGACCACCTCGACGAAGGCGTCGTAGGCCGCCGCGACCAGAGACTGGGCCTCGTCGTCGCCGGGCACGAGTTCGACGGTGGTGTTGCCGACCAGGCAGCCGCGGCGCGGCTGTGCCGGCCCGGGCGTGCCGATGAGCGCAGCGGGGTCGGTCAGCATCCGTCGGAGCGAGAGCAGCACCGGGTCGGCGGCGAGGACAGACTCCAGGTGCGCGCGGCTCTCACCGGCGTAAAGCGCGACGGCCTTGAGGTACAGGCTGCGCTTGTCCCCGTACGCGGCGTACAGGCTGCCCCGCTGCACCGAGAGCTCGTCGACGAGGTTCTGGACCGACGTAGCCGCGTAACCGCGGGACCAGAACAGGTCGCGCGCCTGGCCGAGGGTCTCTTGGGTGTCGAAGGCGCGGGGCCTGCCGGTACGTGCCATGCCGCTGACACTACGACTTGTTGACCGGGCCCTCCCCATGTCGTACGGTCGAGCGAGTTCTTGAACGCTCACATGAAAATCAGCCGTACGCCTGGAGGTTCTGTCGTGCACGTGTTCGTGACCGGTGCAACCGGTTTTGTCGGCACCGCCGTGGTGCCCGAGCTGCTGGCCGCCGGCCACGTTGTGGTCGGCCTGGCTCGCTCGAGCGAGTCCGCGACCGCGCTCGCGTCTGTGGGTGCGCAGGTCGTTGAGGCGTCGTTGTCTGATCTGGACGCCGTGCGCGTCGCCGCGCGGGCTGCGGACGGGGTAATCCACCTGGCCTTTCGGCACACCGACCCCTACGACCAGGCACTGGAGAGCGACCGGCAGCTGATCCAGACCGTGGGGGACGCGCTGACCGGCACCCATCGGCCCTTCGTGGTTACGTCGGGCACATTGGTTCTCCCGCCCGGCAGGCTGGCCGTGGAGACGGACCCGCCAGGGGGCGCATCGCCCGCGGCGGCACGGGCCGCTAGCGAGAGGCTGGCCCTGTCCTACGTCGACCGCGGCGTACGGGTAGTGGTGGCCCGGCTGGCACCGAGCGTGCACGACCGGGCCAAGAGCGGGTTCGTCGGAGCCCTGGTCGACCTGGCCGTCGAAGCCGGATTCTCCGGCTTCGTCGGGGACGGGTCCCAGCGTTGGCCGGCCGTGAACCGGCAGGACGCCGCCCGGCTGTTCCGGCTGGCCATCGAGGGCGCACCGGCAGGCTCGATCCTGCACGGGGTGGGAGAGCAGGGGGTTGCGCTGCGCGCCGTTGCGGCCGCGATCGGCGCCGGCCTGAGCGTCCCCGTGCGCTCCGTGCCCCAGACCAACGCGCAGGCGCACTTCGGGTGGCTGGCCGCCACGGTCGGTGTCGATGCGCCTGCCTCCAGCGAGGCCACCCGGGCGCTCCTGGGCTGGGAACCCAAGCATCTCGGCTTGCTCGACGATCTTGAGCACGGTGAGTTCTTCACCCTGTCTGAGGGCACCGACGGCCCGTGACCGTAGGCACCTCGACCACCCCCGACAGCACACCTACGAAGGGAACACCAACATGAGCAACTACGACGGCAAGCGCGTGGTCATCACTGGCGGCAGCAGCGGCCTCGGGCTGGCAACCGCACAGCACCTGGTCGAGCAGGGCGCCCGTGTCATGATCACCGGACGGACGCAGAAGACCCTCGACACGGCCACCGCCTCGCTCGGCAGCGGGGCCGTCGCCGTCCGCAGCGACGCTGCATCACTGCCCGACATCGACGTGCTGGCCGATCGGGTGCGCAACGAGTTCGGCGGTCTGGACCTGCTGTTCGTCAACGCCGGCGTCACCCGCTTCGTCGCCTTCCCGGAGATGACCGAGCAGACCTACGACGAGCTGCAGCTGGTCAACGCCAAAGGCCCGTACTTCGCCGTCCAGAAGTTGTCGCCGCTTATGGGCCCCGGCAGCAGCATCGTGCTGACAACCTCGGTCGCCAACGTGCAGGGCATCCCGGGGATCAGCGCCTACGCAGCCGCGAAGGCTGCCCTGCGCTCGATGACCCGCAGCCTGGCCCGGGAACTGCTGCCGCAAGGGATCCGGGTGAACGCGGTTAGCCCGGGACCGATCAACACCGGCATCCTCGAGGCCGCCCTGCCCGAAGACGTCGCGTCGCGGACCCGGGCTCAGATGACCACCGACAACCCGATGGGCCGGTTCGGCGAGCCTGACGAAGTGGCCCGGGCGGTCGCCTTCCTAGCCTTCCAGGCCACCTACACAACCGGGGCCGAACTAGCCATCGACGGCGGAGCTTCTCAGGTATAACACCGTCCGCCGCCAATCGACACCGCCGCTGGCGTGTCGGTCACCCCGGCTGTACGTCGAGTCCGGCCGGGCTCCCGGTAACCACCGGTCACCAGGCATCGAAGGTAAATCGTGCGTACGCAACTTCCGGCCTCCCGGGACTTCCTAACGCTCCCTTGGCGTCAACGCACCCGTTGGGTGCTGCTTCTTGGGTCTCTGGTATCAATCATCGCGCTCACGCTAGACCTCTACCTGCCTGCCTTCCCCGAGCTGCGGGACGACCTGGACACCTCGGACCGCATGGTGCAACTGACCCTGACCGGCGCCCTCGTCGGCGCCGCCGTCGGCCAGCTCGTGGCTGGTGCGGTGTCGGACGGCCTGGGCCGACGGGCCGCCCTGGCCGGTGGGCTGGTCCTGCACGTGCTGGCCTCTGTCGGGTGTGTGCTCGCGCCGTCCATCGAGGTGTTGCTGGTGCTGCGAGTGCTGCAGGGTCTTGGTTCCGCGGCCGCATCGGTGACCGCGCTCGCGGTGGTGCGGGACCTGTTCGACGGCCCCGGGGCCGCTAGGCTCCAGGGCCGGCTAATCCTCATCCTCGGCGCGTCCCCGATCTTCGCTCCCAGCATCGGCGGATGGCTGCTCGATGTGACGAACTGGCGAGGCGTCTTTGCCGTCCTGGGCCTCGCGGCGGCCGCGTTGCTAGTCGTGGCGGCGATCTGGCTGCCCGAGACGCTGCCAAAGCAGCGTCGGCATCCGGCCGGGCTGGGTACGGCCGTGGGCACCTACCGCACGCTGCTCACCGACCGGGCGACCTGTGGCCTGGTGTTGACCGCCGGAATGACCAACTCGCTGCTGTTCAGCTATGTGACGGGGGCGCCGTTCATCCTGCAGGAGGTGTACGGCCTGAGCGCCCAGCAGTTCGGGCTGGTGATCGCCCTCACCGGTGCCTGCTTCGTCGGTGGCGCACAGGTGACCGCGCAACTCGTCACCAGCTTGGCCCCGCAACGACTGCTCAGCCTGGGCCTGGGTGGGGCGTTGGTGAGCGGGCTGGCGCTGCTGGTAGACGTTGCTGCGCGCGGCGCCGGGCTCGTCGACGTCATCGTGCTGCTGTGCCTCACCACAGCCTTCACCGGCGTTGCCGTGCCGACCACGCCCGCCCTGGTCCTGAGCCGCAACGGATGGGCCGCTGGATCAGCGGCGGCTGCGCTCGGCTGTGCACAGTTTGGTCTCGGCGCGATGGTGCTACCGCTCATCGGCCTCATCGGGCTGCCAAAGGAATTGGCGCTGGCTGCCGCGATCTGTGCAGGAGCCGCCCTGGGACTGATACTGCTGCGATTGGTTGTGATCCCGGGACTGCGGCAGGAGCACACCCCACCCATGGCCGCGGCCTGACACCCTTGGGTCCGCACCCGGTGAGGACCAAGGCCGCGGTCCCGGCCCCTGCGGCCGCGGTGCGAGCGTGGCCGCGGCCGCGGTGCGAGCGTGGGTCACGAGTGGCAGGTGCGGTCTACGCTGCTGGACAGGTAAGCGACGGAGGTGTACTTAACCCACCGGCCAGCTCGGTCTCCAGGGCGCAGCACCGGCCCGACGGCGGGGTGCTGGGTGGACCACCAGCTCGCGCAAGTTTTCTCGTGCGGGCCGGCTTGGCGCGGCGTCGAATCCGTCGTGGGTGAGGGCCATCGTGGCATCGCCGGGGCCGCGGGGCAGCCCGGTGACCGTGGGGTTGCGTTTCCAGGCTGGATGTCCTTGGCGCAGCGGATCCGGTCCTCGGCGCGGGCCCGGCGGCGGTGGCGCAGCTTCAGGTCTGGGGAGCTGACCCCGGGTGGTGTTGGTGGCGAACGCGGTGACCCGCAGGCCGTCGGCGTCGGTGATCCGCAGCTGCGCCCCCGGGGTGCGGTCTCAGGGGAATCCTCCAGCCCACGACACGACCCCGCGATCATCTCATCCGTGAAAGCCCCGGGTAAGTCTTCGAGAAAATCGTTGAAGCCGCGAGTGGAGCCAGTGGTGATGTTGCGGGCCGGGGACGGGAAGATGCTGCGCGGGTGGAAGCGGGTGGACGCGGGTGGACGCGGGTATCGTCGGGTTCAGTGGGCTTGGCGCAGTGAGTCCGGACCCTGCTGCTGGCCACGCAGGGACACGCCAACACCGAGATCTGCTGCTCGCCTCTCTTGCCCCAAATCCGGCTCTTCGCAGATGAGGGTGTAGTCGTGGTCGGAAGCCGCCGGTGTCGAGTGGCCAGGCGCGCCACACTGCCTCACGACGATGGACCGGCACTGTTTCTGTCCCTGAAAGGACAGCGGCTGTCCGCCCGGGCGATCGACCTCGCCCTCCGCCGCCTCGGCCGGCAAGCCGACGTCGAGACCTCCGCCCACACCCTGCGCCACACCTGCCTGACCCGCCTCGTCCGCGCCGGCAACGACATCGTCCTCGTCGCCGAGCTCGCTGGCCACGCCCGACTCGAAACCACCCGCCGCTACAGCCTCCCCAGCGACGCCGACCGGCAAGCAGCCATGGACGCGCTCACCGTCGACTACTGAGAGCCGCGATCACCAACCCTTAACGGAGGATCCTGCGCGTTTGCTACTCACACCCCAGTGATTATCAACCTCGACCAGGCCCTCGCCCGCGACAACCCACCCCTGCGTACCGTCAATCCCCTGCGGGTCACCGCAGGCGGCCTCCGGCTCACCAGCTACTGCCCCGGCCAGCTGCACGCCTGGGTCAGATTGACTACCGGCACCTGGCTGGGACTCTGTTCCTTCGTCGCACACAGCGGCAACCACCGGGCCACCCTCGAGCTGTGCCAATGGCTACCCGCCAGCGCCATCACCCCACACCAGCACTAGCCGCCACCACAGAGACGTGGCGGTGCTCGACACGGCACGAACAGCTCCCCACGTCACCGAACGTTGTGGCGGGGTGCTCGCCGCCCCCGCACCCCTGGCTGCCTCCGAGGAGAGGGTGGGTGATGGTGACGTTGGGTGGTGGGTCGGGGTGGGGTGTTCTCCTCGACGACCAGCAGATGCCTACCTCGGGCACCGGGTGGGCGCGAGCGGTGAAGCGTGCTTGCCCCCACCCGGCAGCCCAAGGTCGAGGCGGCACCAGCCGACGAGGAGAACACCCCATCAAACCGTCCCGTGCGGCAGGTAAAAAACGTCGACAATTACCCGCAATACCCTTGCGGGCAATACCCGTAACCGCATAGACTGGGAGTATCCCCCAGCCAAGTGGACGACCACTCCCCCACTCCGCGTATGCCAACCGAAGGAGAACTTGACCAAATGGCCATGTACCGCACCACCACCGGTGACAACCCGCTCGAAATGCCCGCCATCGAGGTCTACTACGACGACTTCGACGAAGCCCAGCGCGACGCGTTCGGCGCGGCCGTGAGCCCCCTCGCAGACAACGACCCGTGGGAAACAGTCACCATCAGCCGGGAAACCGCTGAAGATGACGCGATCCTCACTTACACCCTGCGCTGGACCGGCACCTGGTCGAAGGACATCACGACCACCGTCACCATCGAAGAACTCGACGACGACCAGATCTGAAACGCACGCACAAAGCAAGAGCGCGTCATTACCCGCAATACCTGCAATACCCGTACACGCAGAGAAGGGGCATCATGGACACCACCACCGAAGCGCTCACCGACACCGCACCATTGGGGGCGGTCTCCGAGCAGTACGCCAGCACGTTGATGACGGCCGTGATCCGCGCCGGGGCACCAGTGCGAGTGATCCGTGGGCACTACCCGCCCGGCACCGAGGCAGCACAGGACGGACTGCATGCCCGGTGGTATTTCGTCGGGCTGCACCTGCACGGGCAGGACGTGCGCATCTTCTGTGTGCCGACCAGCCAGGGCGTTCTCCTGATGATCGAGGCCAGGGGTGGCACCATGCGGTGCCTTCCCACCTGGGGTTCACCCGCTGCCACCTTCGGCGCCGCCGCCTTGGCCGTGGCCCACGAGATCAGCTTCCCGAGCAATCAGCAATAACCTCCCCTATTGCCGGTATTGCGGGTATCCCAACGCTTGCAATACCTGCGCCCTGATTGGAGCACATGAATGGACACCATGACTCGCGAGCGCCGCCGAGCCCTCGCCGCCATCGGAGGCTGGACGATTGCTGTGTGCCTGCACTCCCCCGATACGGGCATCCCGCACCTGCGGGCCTCCATGATGGGCGGCTCGCAGCTGCACGGCTGGCCGCCCGGTACCGGATACCAATGTGGAAGCAAGGGCATCAGCATCGGCG
>JAABVA010005780.1_pt1 | contig 11115 bp, 7 predicted proteins | sample 5560331 | NCBI WGS metagenome assembly JAABVA01 (sample SAMN12812661, study PRJNA571458) | rock metagenome | isolation source: Antarctica rocks | place: Antarctica: Victoria Land, Mt New Zealand sud | collected 2016-01-07 | reverse complement strand
AACGCGTCGGACCCGAGCTCCTCCACCACGTTGACCTGCACCTCCAGGCCGGCGCCGTCGGTGACGTCCAGGGACTCCGGCCGGAACCCAAGGGTCAGGGTGCGGCCCCCGTCCTTGCCCGCAGCCGCCAACGTGGTGCGGGGGAGCGGGATCACCAGGTTGCCGAGCCGCGCGCCGCCCTCGTTGACCTCTACCTCGGCGAGGTTCATCGCCGGTGAGCCGATGAAGCCGGCCACGAAGACGTTGTCCGGGTGGTCGTACCTCGCCCGGGGGCTGTCGCACTGCTGCAGGATGCCGTCCTTGAGCACGGCGACCCGGTCACCCATGGTCATGGCCTCGACCTGGTCGTGGGTGACGTACATGGTCGTCGTGCCGAGTCGGCGATGCAGCGAGGCGATCTGGGCGCGGGTCTGCACACGCAGCTTGGCATCGCCGGCGATCGCCGAGCTGATGCCTTGGGAGACCTGCGTGCCGAGCGAGGAGAACTCGGGGATGTCCACGAACTGGATGCCGATGGTCGGACGCGCCTGCACGCCGGGGTTGCGCGGGTCGGCACCGTTGATGGAGTCCTTGGTGGCCTTGGCGAAGGCCGACGCGTCCTTCAGGTACGCCGGGTTGGCGTAGGTCGAGGTGCGCTTGCCGACAGGCACCTTGGCCCAGCCCAGCGTGGTGCCGACGTTGTTCTCGTAGTCCTTGCTGGAGGCGAACTCGATGAACTTGGCGGCGTCGGCTTGGTGCTTGCTGGCCTTCTCGATGCCCCACGCCCAGGTGTAGAGCCACACCCCGAGCTTTTGGTCTTGTTCACCGGCTCCATCGCGTAGCCGATCTTGCCCTTGACCGGTGAAGTCGAGGACTCCAGCGAGTCGGCGGCCGAGGTTGCATTGTACCACATGGCGACCTTGCCCGCGGTCAGCTCGTCGACCTGCAGGTCCGGGTTCTGCTCGAGCGTCGACACCCACGCGTAGCCCCGCAGGTGCGCCATCCCTGGACCGTACCGCAAACCTCCTTCGTGGCCTGTTCACGGCACATAGGTTCCGGACACCAGTTGCACACCTTGCTCCTCGCCACAGCACGCTCACCAGCGGGAGACACCAGGTCGGCCGGCTGCGTGAGTCCGAACCGGCCCACAAATGAGCGATTGCGGGACGTCGTTCGTGGCGCGTAACCAGGTCTTATGCCCGTTCGGGACATCGCCGCAGAGCCGTGAGCGCCCGCTCATAATACCGATGAGTGGACATGGACCGCGTGCTCCGTTCCCCGAAACCATGTCCGGTCCACGCTCTGCGGCTACGTGTCCGCGCCGGCAAAACGATCTGGCGGCGGACGTGATGGGGGGTCGGGCGAACTCGGGTCGGCAGGGGAGCGGCACTGTTCCTTGGCACGGGCGGCTCAGCCGCTCGGGTCTGCGTGTGCCAGGCAGGTCGCCGAGTGTGATCGGCAAGGCGCGCCGCGGCACGCGTCCGATCATGCCGCCGTCAACCGCGCCCGAGCGCGGCGCGCGCAGCCTTCGTGCCGTCGGAGAGATTCACGTGCTCGTCGGAGACCTGGCCGCCGAGCCCGCAGACAAGCCGGAGGCGCGGCGGGTGGCCTACCGGCCATGACTGGCTGGTTAGAGCATGGCGGACTGCCTCGACACTTCCCAAGTCAAACCTCGGCCGGGTGGTCGCAAGGATGACCTCGTCGGCGCGCAGAGCTCTCGCGATGCTGGCGCGCTTCGCCGCAGCGGCTACGACCTTCTTGCGGCTGTCGCCGAGGTTGTCGTTGCTCTTAGCTTCCGCGGTCAAGAGGTCGCCGTCGGCGTGGGCGACGAGGTCCGCCTCGGCGGTGGCGCTGCCGGTCGACTGGTCGACCAGCTCCACTTCTGCGAGGTCGTTGTACTGCCGCGCCTGTCCGCGCAGGTAGGCGGACAGCTGCAGTGGGACGTCGCCGTGCTGGCTGAAGAGTTCGCGGGCGGCGGGGTGCAGGTCGTAGAACCACAGCGGCTCGGCGACGGGTTGCTGCCAGCGGGCCTGTTCCAGTTCGATGTGGGCGTTGCAGCGCGGGCACTGGTTGCGCTGGCCGAGTTGGTCGACGGTCAGGAACGACGGACGCATGCACGACCCGCATTTCAGGATCAGGCCGCGGCGAAGTAGTCCGGCGGTGAGGAGCTGGTCGGTGACCGGCCGGGCGTCGTCGGGCTTACACCCTGCGAAGGCTGCGATGCCGTCCAGATGCAGGTAGCCGCCGTCGATGAGGGCGACGCCTTCCTTGCCGGGGTAGGCGGCGGAGGTCGACTTGGCGTGGGTGTTGAACGCACGTAGGGCTGGCAGCAGAAGCCCGGTGAGCAGCTCGGCTAGGTGGTCCCGGTCGCCGGCCATGCGGGTGAGGACGTCGACGCGCAGGCCGGCGTCGGAAAGCCGGTAGGACTGGCCGCGTGGCAAGCCAAGCGCGTTCGCCCAGGAGAGCAGGTCGAGCTCGCGCAGTCGCGGCCGGGCCAGCGTCGCCTCCGGCGTAGACCCCGCGAGGACGAGGTCGTAGCGCTGGGCGTTGTAGCTGGTGCCGTCGCGGCCGCGCCGGACCCAAGTCATCCACTGGTCGTCGCTGTCGGCTAGAAGGGCGTGGCCGTCAAGCCCACGCCCGGCCGGGGTCGGCGACCTGCCGGCTTGCAGGTCGACTTCCCACCGCAGGGCGCCGAGGCGGCCGCGTAGTTCGTCGGCAGTGACGACGGGCGGCGGTGGCGGGGCGGCCATCTCGACGGTGCTGTCTGCGCCGCCGTGGCGGCGGACGGGGAGCCCGAACTGCTGGTCGAACTGGCCGGCGACAGCGAGGTGCAGGGCGCCGGCGGCGGGCCAGGGCTCGTCGGGCAGCCGCGCAACCGGCTCTCGGCTGCGGCGAGACCTGCCAGCACCGAGCATGTGGCTGACGCCGGCGGACAGGGGCGCGAGGAGGCGGTCGAGGTCGACTAAGGCGACTGAGACGCTCATCAGCCGGAGTGGCCAGCCGGACTGGCGGTTCATGTCTGCTCGCTGGCGCAGCGATGCAGCAGCAGAGTCGCCGACCCGGTCGCCTGCGGTTGGCCACCAGCCGGTGGGCAGCCACAGCCCGTTCCCGTAAAGCCTGTCCCACATCAGCGCAAGCGCAAAGTCGTCGGCGGTGTCACCGGCGACAACCAGTGTCGGCAAGCGGCGCGCGCCGATCCCGCCGACCCACGTCAGGCCGACGCTTCCGGCCTGGAAGGCGGACGGTGCGGCGTCCAGGTCGCCGGTGAGCATGCCGGCGGGAGGTCGGCCGGAGCTGGATTCGGACAGCAGCCACAGGACCGTCCGCGCCTCGTCGTCCGGATCGCAGGCGGCGCCGGAGGCAGCGGGGGACGGCCGGTGGAACGTCCCATACCGGGCGGTCAGCGCGAGCGCCGCGTCGCCGGCTGCGTCCGGCCGGACCGAAACAGCGGCGGTGCCGTCAGCGCCGAGGGCCACGGCGGACGTCAGCGCCTGACCCGGCGGGCCGCCGGACCACCAGTGGTACTCCTCGTCCCACTGCTGGCCATCAGCGTCCCACCGGCGGTACGGCGAGCACGCGTCGATGACCGCCTGGCGAGCCTCGTCGTCGCCGACAGTCGGCAGGGTTTGATCGCCCGAGCTCTCGATGGGGGCGGCACGCTGCTTCACTTCGAGAGGCTGGCCGTCCTCCCCGGCGATGGGGAGGAGGCCGGGCGACATGGCTTCCAACTCGCCGATGGTCGGCTGGGCGAGCAGCACGTAGTCGGGGTCGTAGGCCGCAACGGCGGACAGTAGCCGCGGGTGCACTGTCCCTGCCGTGTGCGGAACGAGCACGGCACCGGCTCCCCCCCAGACCCGCGTGGCCTCGTGGAGCACGCGTCGCGCGTAGTGCTGCCAGCCGTGGCCTCCGGGGAGCACAACGGCGGCGCGCGGTGCGCGCGGCGCGATTCGGTAGGACGCGTAGTCCAGGCCCGGCCCGTACGTCTTCTGCACCATGCTCATTCCTTACCACCACAAGCAAGGCGGCGACTGGGCGGATTCAACCGGTCGTCGCAACACCTGAAGTGGTCGCTGGGACGGGTGAGCGTCTAGCGTTCGCGGGCCGCCGACTCGTCCTCGCGCTGTGCTTCGGCGGCGTATCCGTCGGCGAGGCGGTCGAGGAGGAGGGCGCCCGACCGGGACTATGCCTCCCGGGCGGCGTCGGCCCAACGGCGATACTGCGCCTCGAGCCGGCGCCCCTGCACACCGCTTCGTATGGGCTGCGCAGCCCTGGCACGTATTCAGCGCGAAAGTAGCGTTGCGCTCATGAGGACCATTTAGTGCGCTGCGTTGTCTGGGGCGTCCCCCTGCCGTCTATTGTTCGCGGAGCTCACGTCTTGCTGGAGGAAACCCTGGCGCACATCGGCGACAGGTCAGTGCCGCAATGGCTCCGACGCAACTCGATGACTCGGGTGTCAAGATCGACCTGTCCATCGTCTCGGACGAAGCGTGGTCCGAGTTGCTGCCGTTTCTCGCGCAGCAGCAGGGGCCACCTGAGTTCGGCTGCTTTCGCCTGCCCTTCAGGATGCCGAGCAGGACGCTGCTCGGACTGACTGAGGAGCAGTTCTTCCTTCAGGACAGCGGCGGGCGACGTGTGTGGCTGAAGTCCACAGCGGCCGACGGCGAGTGGTTGTACGACGCCACCAACTTGGTGCTCCGCGGGCGGGTTACGTCAACGAGGAAGAAGCGGCCCAGGAGCGCGGGCGGTGGCGGGACGTCATCACTCGTACCTTCGCCCGCGTTCACCCCGACTTCGGCGACCGGAGGCCGTTCGGGACCCTAACCAAGGACGGCGAGGCATGGTTCTCCGAGCAGGTGGGACACCCTGTGCTGGGGGATCGGCCCGGTGTACAGGTCTTTGTGGATCAGCCGGGCCTTCGCTTCGTCGCGTCGAACGCGGAGGGGTGTAAGCGCCCGTCGGAGGAGCGCAACCGTTTGGTGCTCACCGATGCCGCGCGGCTCAATGAGCCGCTGAAGGGTCCTGAGCGACTGGCCTTCGACCTGTACAGCGGCTCCTTCTTCCAGCCATCGGCGGACTCACGCCTCCTGATGCTGACCATGGCGGTCGAGACTCTGCTCGACCTCCAGCCGCGCTCGGATGCTGCCAGGGCGCACGTCACCGCCATGATGGAGGCCACCGAAGGAGCGGGCCGTCTCAGTTCCAAGGAAGTGGGACGCTCACGGATTGTGCGTTGTATGCGCCCGGCACGGGAGCACCGTCCGAACCGGGGTCACTTGAGACCAGGGCTAGGTGATAGAAGTCCGGCCATGATCCTCCCGAAGGTCCGGGACCGCCGCTTCGTGACGGATCCGCCGTTGGCGAGGTCCAGATGATGCAGGCTTGCGCAGCGGGCGACCATGCAATGGGCGGCCATAGACCTGCGTGGGGCAGCACGGCATGCTGCCTACGCAGCGGGCCAGGCCGGGGCCGTCGCGCACGTCGCCGCGCACGAGCTCGGCGCTGCCGCACGGCAATCTAAGTGCCGGTGACAGCGTGACCAGCTCCCGGAGGCAATCCGCAAGCTCGTCCTTGACGACCAGCGTCTGCGGAACGAGATCTGTTGGGCAGTGTTCGACCGCTGAACGCACGTCGACGCGCCAGAACCGCGCTCAAGCCGTCAGCGGACGGGCGGAGTTGACTTGTCTCATCGCGTGCAGCGCGACATCGATTCGCCAGCGGGGCTGCAGCAGCGACGGGAAGACCAAGCCGGCACCGACCTTCGGGATCCCCACACCGTCAGGTCCCCCGCGGTGGTGCCGACGGTCTTGTCGCGGTGCCTATTGCGCTGCGTCGTCCGGGCGTGGTGGCTCGTGTGCGCCGGCGCCGATGGGCGCGGTCGCCTCCGCCTCCACCCAGGGCTTGCAGGATCGTGCCGAGCAGGGTGCGCATCAGCTAACCGCTTTCAGCGGTGCGCAGCGCCTCGCTCAGCTCGAGCAGGGCAGGATGGTGTAGGGCCAACGCGCGAGTCCCCTCTTCGCGAGGTCCTTGACGGGGTCTCGCAAAGCTTCACGCGGTGGCTCCTTCACGTCCGGGACCGACACACCAACCCCCGACGATCAGGCGCCCGACCTACACACGCGCGGCGACGCACTCACAAAGCTGAAGGCGGGCGTCAGCGACCGTGACTCCCTGTGAGTAAGCTGACTCGCAGCTGCGAGGTAGTTGCATGGGTAGTCTTTTCCGTAGTTGCTGCCGTAGGGTCGCCTCATGAGCGACCACAAGGTGTACCGCAACCCTCCGATCGCCATGGTTGCAGTTGAGGTCCGCCACTCTGGCACCGATCCGGTCACTGAGGCCGGCTATACCGCCATCCGCCAACGGCTGCGCAAGCAGTGGCCCGTGCAGCTGCCCGCGCAGGACGTCACGCTAGATTTTGGCAGCTCAGGTCCGTCGCCGGTCATGAGCGAGTATCGACGCTTCGCGTCCCGCGACCGTCGAACCGCCATCGTCATACGTCCCGGCGCGACGATGGTCGAGACGGTCGACTACAAGGGATGGGACGACCTCCAGCTGACCCTGCGAGTTGCCCTTGATGTGAGGGCGGAGGTGTCCGAGCCGTCTGGGTATGAGCGGGTCGGGCTGCGTTACGTCGACGAGGTGCGTGTGCTTGACGAGGGCGATGTCACGGACTGGTCGCGGTGGGTTCACGCTTCGCTGCTGGCCGCTCAGCCCGATGAGGGGGTCGACTTGCCGCTGTCGGATTGGCAAGGTATGTCCCTGTTTGGTCCGGCGGACGGAAGGTCCCTCGTTCTTCGCTATGGCCCTCGCAAGGGCTATGCCGTGGAGCCGAACGGGCCGCTCAGGCGTGCGGAGACGCCTGCTGGCTCGTTCTTCTTGCTCGACTTCGACAGCTTCTGGGAGGCATCCGGGCCTGTGCCGGAGTTTGAGCCCGACGAGCTGATGGTCAGATGCGATGATCTGCACGCCCCGGTCCGGAGGCTCTTTGAAGGCCTAATCACTGACAAGCTGCGCAAGGAAGTGCTCGATGCCTAGCTCTGAACTGGCGCACCTAGTTTCAATCAGTGCGACCAGTCAGACACGGACCGTCTTGTTGCAGGCGCGGCGGGATCGCTTGGCCCTGTCGCCTAGACCGCCGGTGGCTTATCACCCGGAGGTTCTTGAAACCTGGCGCCGGTATCGCGCACTAGTCGAGGCCCGCAACACCTTCGTTCATGGAAGCACGGCCAGCGTCCTCCTGGTCCCGCCTGCCTGGGTGTCCGAGACGACCATCGACGCTCTCCTACAGACGCAGGATGCCTACATTGCGCGGCTGCTTGCGCACGAACACCACGTCGACACAGTGGAGAACCACCAATCGAGGTACCTGGATGAGTGGCAGCAGCGGGCCAAGTCGCACAGTGATCGCTCGCACGAGGATATGTTGTCGAGCCTCTGGGACAGCGGCTTGTCTTGGCGTGACATAGCTCGCAGCCTCAAGGTGAGCATCGCTGCCGTCCAGAAATGGCGGAACGGCGAGAAGATGGCGCCCAAGAACTTTGCTCGGCTGCGTGACTTCGTGGCGGCGTATGACACGGTCGCGGCTCATAAGCCTGGTGTTGATATCGCTTCCTGGATCGACGTGCCGCTCTTGACCGACGTGCCTGTAACGCCTCGGAATCTATGGACGGACGGCGACCCCAACACGTTCTTCGAGTACGCGCTTGGCGACTTAAAGCCCGAAGCGGCCCTTGACAGGTTCAATTCTGAATGGCGGCAGCGGTATCGCGACGACGGCTTCGACAGCTTCGTCGGTGAAGACGGCCTGCTCAGTATCCGTACGAAGGATTGATGACGCCTTGGCGAACATGGCGGGGGGCGACGGCGAGGCTTGGGCTCATCACGCACTAGAGGCGCCGGAAGTCGATGAGAGCGGTCAGATCAACTGGGAACTCATGTGGCTCCATCGGCGCAAGCAGGGTGTGCAGCAGCCGCGCCCGATTTTCACCGGCGACGTCTTTGAGAACGTCGCGGTAATCAGCGAAGACGACCCCGTTTCCGTCATGATCTTGCAGCACCCGTGCGCGTTGCTCGACAACAATAACAAGCTCCGAGAGGTGCTCCTAACCGCGAGACTGGTCGACCACCCCGAGGTGACCCCAAGCGGGTGGAGCGGCAACTACGACGTCATGCCGGTCGTCGTGCACGAGTCTGAGCCTCTCAAGCACCAGGCGGTTGCGCTCGATCAGCTCGCCCTCGTGCGGGCGGCAGACCTTGACGTGAAGAAGCGCGTGGCGTGTATGGAGATCGATGGGATTACGCGCCTGCTCCAACGGTGGACGAATGTCAACACTCGCGTCGTAGTTCCGAGCTGGCGATTCGAGCGAGTTATCGAAGCTCAATTCGCGGAGGCCGACGGCATGGAGTCGTGGTGTAGCCAGCGACAGCAGGCCCGAGTCAAGCCGCCCCAAGCGATGAAAGAGGCTACTGAGTGGCTTGACGAGCGAAATGAAGATACCGGCAAGCCACGCCGCGACCTGTTCACGGACCCGAACTACCGCAAGGGCCTCGTTCGGCGGATGCGCGAGGTCGCCAGCGAATCATCTCACAGGGATAATGACGAGCGAGCCCGCTTGATCGCGGAAGGTGCCGCACAGGCAAAAACCGATCCTGCAGTCTGAACCACGACCCGCGGACGAACTCGCTGGCTCGCTTCAACAGGGCAGCGCGAGCAGAACCCCTAACCCGCCGCCGGTTTCCGAAGAAGCTTGAGCTGTAGCCCTGTCAATTAAGCAGTACGTCCGCGATGTCTACGGCCAGTTCGGCGCGCCCGTGCTAGCTCCATTCGCAAGGCCCGTCTGCTCAGTCGCATTAGTTGAAGGCAGGTTGTCATACGCCTCTAGGACCAGATTTCGAGTCAGGTACTCGCCGTGTGCCTTCTGTTCGATGCCTTCCAACTGCACGAATGACCTCAGGACGAGGCTGAGGTCTAAACGAGAGAGGCCGTAGATCTCCCGTGCAACGTACGCGTCGATCTCAGCGCGCAGCCTTCGGCGCCGCACGGGTACGAGCTCACCCGGGACCGAGGAAGGCTCGCAAGCATCGACCCAGCCGACGGACGCCATCGCGTTCCACAGCGGCACCATGTCTGCGCTGGTGCACGTCAACCGCAGCGCGCGTCCTGCTAGCCACGCGCTACGGCTGTCATCGCGGGCCAGGCGCGCAATCGGCAAGCTGTCGAGGATGTACGGCTTTATGTGCTTGCTTAGCACTCGCTGGCGGGCCAAGAAATCGACCACCATGCTGTTGGCGATGGCGAGGTACACGGGGCCGTACCACTCCTCCGCGAAATGAGCGGTGGGGACGGTGTTGCCACAGACCACGCCCGGTGGCACATAAGCCGAAACGAAGGAACGCTGTCGCCCGGGATCCGCTATGTCCATGAAGCCAATGCGGTACTGCCCGATGCGGTCGCGCACCTCTGCGTTCTGGAGGTCGGCCGGCTCCACAAACCACTGCGGGACGATTGCTTTCCTCGGAGAGCCGAACGGGGTCTCCTCCCACAGGCTGCTGTTGCCGTGGCCGCTCACATAACGCTTGGCGCGGTGATCGTAGTAGTCGATCATCCGGCCTTCATAGATTGCAAGCCCGGGGCGTGTCTCGCGAAAGACGTCATTCTTGTCACTCATGTCGATTTCGCGGCTGTGGCTCCATCTCGGCAAGCCGTTGACCGGTACTCCGAAGGCGGGATAACTCTTGTACAGGCGCCTAGAAAGGCGCGCCATCTGCGGGTTGCGGATGTCCGGTATCGCATACGTGTCTGGATTCTGAAGGCGGATGTCAACTGGGTCGAACGTCAGCCCGGCGGCGAGAAGGTCGGCGGCCAGTGACTCTGGCCGGTGCATGCCGAACGCAGCCCGAAGTTCATGTCCAGGGGGTGCCTGCACCTGCACCTGGCAGGCATAGGCGCCGAAGTTCTCCAAGGTCATGCCAGGGAACCAGGTTCCTCCCTTGTTGTCGAAGCCGTAGACGGCGAGCCAGGTGCAGTGGTCGAGCAGGTGCTTCCGGATCGCGCTGGCGTTTGCGCCTGCGAAGATGCCGGACTGCAGGATCTGTGCAGCGTAGCCACCTGGTTCAGTGAAGGTAAGTGCCAGCTCGGCGAAAGATCGGTAGACGTTGAAGTCACCTTTGCCAAGGTTGCCCTCGGCATACATGAGGTAACGCCCGGTCGCCTTTAGGAAATGAGCGGTCGCCTCATGCTTGCGCTGGTGAGCATCCCAGGCAGCCCGGTAGTGCTCGTCCCCCAGCAGGTCCGCGATTACGACATCCTTCTCGGCTTTGGACAGTTTACGAATACCGGGCACCAGCGCCCCGAAGAACTCGCGCGTGTCCGGGCTGAGCGTGTCCCAAGGCGGGTTGCCGATAATGCAGGAAAACCCGCCGTTCCATCCGTGTCGGCTGACAGCCTGCTCGTCGGGCTGCGCCGTCTGGAAAACGGCCGGGAACTCAAGGTGCCAGTGGAAGAAGCGGTACTCGCGCGCGAGCTGGTCGACTAGCGCAGCCGTGTGCGGGTCGATGTCCGTGGGATCGGCTTGCAGCTTCGCGAGCGTCCTGTGGGTGATAGCCGGACTCCGGGAACCGTCGGGGCCGGTTCCCTTGCGCTGGACGAAGGCAGCACACCACGCGTCGGCCAGGCGCTTGGCATTGAGCAGTTCAGTGTCGTTCTCCAGGCGTCGCCACGCGTCAGCGCGGGCTCGCACATCGGCAAGTGTTGCGTCGATGGTGCTCTCGAGACTGACGGCCCGCGCTGTGACCGTGGGTGTCGCGACGGACAGAGTGCAGATCGAGAAAAGATCGAGCTGTCCGGTCGTGCGCTGCTCCTTGTTTCGCTTGCGCAGCGTCGACGTCCAGGTTTTGTCATCACCGTAGAGCGGCGTGAAGGCGGCATCCGGGATCTTGTTCCTAACCAGCGCCGGGGTCGCGCCGAGGAGCGCCTCACCGACCTTGAGGTGCGCGTCCAGGTAGGCCAGAGCCTTACCTCGTTCAAGCGTCTCCAGCCACAGGGCGACCTTGGCGATCTCGATCGCCAGGTCGTTGCGGTCAACGCCGTAGATGCACCGTGACACGACGTCTCGGAGTGCTGCTCGGACGTGCTCGGGT
>JAABVA010005778.1_pt1 | contig 11117 bp, 15 predicted proteins | sample 5560331 | NCBI WGS metagenome assembly JAABVA01 (sample SAMN12812661, study PRJNA571458) | rock metagenome | isolation source: Antarctica rocks | place: Antarctica: Victoria Land, Mt New Zealand sud | collected 2016-01-07 | reverse complement strand
GCGTGGCTGACGTTGTCGCCAGCCAGTAGCGGCAGCGTGCACAGCTTGGTGACGGCTTCACGGGCGGAGTTGGCGTGCACGGTCGCCATCCCCGGCACCCCGCTGTTGAGCGCGATCAGCAGGTCGACTGGCAACGATTATTGTGAGCTCATGGGACGGGGCCGAGCGGCGATCTACTGCAGGATCAGCAAGGACGCCGAGTCGGACGGGCTCGGGGTCCAACGGCAGGAAGAGGACTGCCGACGACTCGCGGACCGTCTCGGCTTCGACGTAATGACCGTGCACGTGGACAACGACATCTCCGCGTCGACGCGAAGCAAGAAGCGTCGGCCGGCCTACGAAGACATGCTGCGCTCGGCAGAAGCCGGTGACCTCGACATGCTGCTCGCTTACTCGACCTCCCGGCTAACCCGACGCCCTCTCGAGTACGAGCGCCTGATCACCCTGGTCGAGAAGCACAAGACGGCCATCGAGACCGTCGTGTCTGGCCGGGTGGACCTCACGACAGCGGACGGCCGGTACGTCGCCCGCACCCTGGCCAACGCCGATGCAGCGGAGGCAGAGCGGACAGCCGAGCGCGTGGCACGCGCTGCGCAACAGCGGCGCGAGAAGGGCGAGTGGCACGGAGGCCACGCGCCCTACGGGTACCGCTTAAAGACACTCACCGGGGCAGGCGGATCAGGTGGGCTCGTCATCGAGCCGCGTGAGGCGAAGCTGGTCCGCGACCTCGCCTCCCGACTTCTTGACGGCGAGACGCTGTACGGCGTGGTCACCGACCTCAACAAGCGCAAGATCCCCACGGCCCGGGGTGCTCAGTGGTACTCGCGCACTTTGAAGCGCGCTTTGCTGACTCCAGCGTTGAAAGGTTGCAACAGCGGCGGCCAGCGTGGGGCATGGGAGCCGGTGCTGGACGACGACACCTGGGAGCGCCTTCGCAGCCTCTTGACTGACCCGAGTCGAATCGCCCACGGGACAGGTGGCAGCTACACGGGCGCTCGGAAATACCCCCTGAGCGGGCTGCTGAAGTGCGCTCTCTGTGGACGAACGCTGTACGCCTCGTCCTACGACCGCAAGCCGTCGTTCATCTGCACGGACCCGAGTGGGGAGAAGGGTCAACGCATCCGGATCGGCTACGAGGACCTCGAGACGTACGTCGTTCGGTTGGCCCTGGCCCGTCTCGGAAGCGACGAGTGGCGACAGGCACTCGAGGCCCAGGCGACTCAGCCGGACGAGATCGCACCATTTCGGCAGGCCATCGAGGCGGACCGGCTTCTGCTGCAGCGCATAGAAGACCTGCTGGCGGACGGTGACCTCGACGCGGACGGCTATCGGCGGCAGAAGGCACGCATCTCGAAGCGGATGGACGAGGCCCAGACAGCCCTCGGCCGCTTGGTGGTCGGCACGGTGGCAGGTGCTGTCCCGGACGCGAGCACTGCCGCCCGACTCTGGCAGGAGCGGGACGTGGTCTGGCGGCGGACCTTCCTGTCCAGCATCATTCGCGAGGTCGTCGTGTCACCGGTGCCGAAGGGCGACCCCATGCGACCTGCACCGGACTGGCACGGTCGAACTCAGCAACTCGCACGGCGCGTCGAGGTCCGGTGGCGCCTCTAGACGGATATTGACCCTACCCGACTCCAAGACTTTGTTATTATCTGAACTAGTCGCCAAGTGAGCCTCCTCCACCGTCGACCCCGAAGCATCGGGGACGCCGTAGAGAGTCCCGAAGTCGCCGGATCTGCCCTGCTGTGAACCTGTCCTCCGGATGGTCCCGGGACGAGGGTTGAGGGGCGAGGGACCGTGTTGATCCAACACGGGAGTTCTTCGTGGCAGCACACCGTCCATTTCATTTGCAGCCTGCGCGACAGATGCTGTTCGACCAGCGATGGCCCGTCGGGCGTGCGGCGGAGGCCATCGACGTCTCTCCCACCCATCTGACGAACTGCCTGTATGGCAGGTGCCCGCCGTCACCTGAGGTGCGCGATCGGCTGCCAATCCTTCTGTCAGCGCGTCTGACGGACCTCTTCACCGAGGCAGCGCTCGCGGCTCCCTACCACGGCCCTCGCGGCGCTTACTGGCTCAAGCGCGCGAGTGCAGGCGCAAGTGCCGATACCGGTGCCGATTCGGATGCCAAGTGATAAGGCCTGCGCTGGACGCGCCCCTCAACGATGTCGAGCGCCTCTACCTGACTTTGACGTGCATGGCCTCGGACGTCCCAGTAATTATAGAAGACGGCCCTCGCATCCAGCGGATCGTCGGGTTGTTTCGAGAGGCTCCTGACCTTCAGGTCAAGCCGCGCCGTAGGGCGCAGAAGCGATGACGGAGGAGCAGGTCGGCCGCCCAAGCCTCGACAGCACCGCGGCCGACCCTCTCGAAGTCGATTCTATTTCGATGGACCCGCTGTCGTACATTGCACAGGGCTGGTTCATCTTTCCGTGCCATTCCATCCGCAGTCGTTCATGCACCTGCGGCAATCCGGATTGCGGCCGCAACGCTGGAAAGCACCCTCGCACGCGTAACGGTTTCAAGGACGCAAGCAACAACCCAGCCGTCATCCAGTCGTGGATCAACCAGTGGCTGCACGAGATCAACTGGGCCGTCGTCACCGGCCGGATCTCGGGGATCTTCGTCGTCGACGTTGACGCTCATCGCGGAGGTGCTTGGCCCGAGGATCTATGGGGGCCGAAGCCGTCGACCTTGACGGCGGCCACGGGCAACGGCGGCTGGCACCACTACTTCACCTATCCGAGCGACGGCTTGCCGCTGGGCAACCGAGGCAACGTCGTACCGGGCGTAGACATCAAGTCTGATGGTGGCTATGTGATCCTGCCGCCGTCACGGCACATCTCGGGCGGGTCCTATGCCTGGCTGCGGGACGGTGTGACCTCATGACCCGGCGACTCGTCCTCGCACAAGCCCCGGCCGTGCTGCTGAACACGATTCGGGCGCCGAAGCCGTCGATGACCGCGACCGGCAGCGGGTCCACCGGCGAGCCAATCCTCGAGGGCGGCCGCAACACCGAACTGTTCCGGATCGCCACTCGCCTGCGGCGGCGGAACCATGACGATCGTCTCGTCGTCGGGGCAAGCGTCCACGCCTACAACGCGGCGTTCTGCAAGCCTCCGCTCGAGGACGCCGAGGTGCGGGCGATCATCGAGTCGGCGTTTCGGCAGGACCACACCGACGAGACCTTCCCGGACTACGACCCCGACCGCGCTGTCACGGCCGACGCTCGCAAGACCCGCGTCGCCACAGGCGATGTGTTCGTTCTCGACGAGCCCACCGAGGTCACCGCGGTCGTCGGCAGCGGCGACCAGGTGTTCTGGGCCTCGGGCGAAGGCTGCATGCTCAACGGTCAGCAGGGTGTCGGAAAGACGACCGTCGCCCAGCAGATCGTCCTGCACGGCATCGGCGTCCGCACCGGCCCGCTGTTCGGCCTGCCGGTGGCGCCGTTCGCCGGGCCGGTCGTCTACCTGGCGATGGACCGGCCGCGCCAAGCTGCCCGGTCGTTCCGGCGCATGGTGTCCGACGAGGACCGGGACCTCCTTCGGGACCGACTCGTGGTGTGGAAGGGGCCGCTGCCGACCAACCCCACCAAGTCGCCCACGGTGCTGGCCGACTTCGTGCAGGAGATCTGCCCTACCGCCGCGGTGCTGGTCGTCGACTCGGTCAAGGACCTCGCCCCGGGCATCTCAGCCGACGAGGTCGGGGCCGCGCTCAACCTGGCCTGGCAGGAGGTCGTCGCCCGGGACATCGAGCTGCTCGTGCTGCACCACGAGCGCAAGGCCAGCCAGGGCTCTGCACGTGCGCACAGCATCGACGACGTCTACGGCTCCGTGTGGCTGACGGCTGGCATGGGCAGCGTGCTGGTCCTCGAAGGAGAGCCCGGCGACCCGAGCGTGACCCTTCGCCACCTCAAGCAACCGGCCGAGCCGGTCGGGCCACTCGACCTTCGGCACGACCACGCCACCGGCACCACGCGACTGCACACTGCGCCCTCACTGTTGGACGTGCTTCACACGTCGGGGCCGAGCGGCATGACCGCCGAGGAGATCGCCCTCGTCGTCATCGGTCGGAGCAGCCGCAACGATGTTCAGTCGATCAAGCGACGGCTGGACAAGCAGATCAAAGCTCACGCGGTCGAGTTGATCTCAGGCGCGATGACGCCCGCTGGTCGGTCCCCGAACCGCTACCGGCTGACCGGCCTGGCCGAGTGGATCGGCGGCCTGGGATGACGCGACCCATTGCTCAGACCCATTGCTCAGACCCATCGACCCATTGCTCACCCCATTGCTCACCCTCAATCGGCCGACCCATCGCTCAACCCATTGCTCACCCATCAACCGAAAACCCATACCTGCAGGTCAGACCCATTGCTCACCCATTGCTCACTTCCGGCCGGACGCCCCATTGCTCACACCCGCCCCCCTTTAAGAGGGGGCGGGTGAGCAAAGGGTGCCGCCCCAAGTTCATGAGCGAAGGGTCAACCTGCACCCCCTGCACCCCTACTACAACATCAATGCTTAGGAGAATCGGATGAACAGCAACTTTTGCCGCCGCCCGGCGTCAACCCCTTAATGCTTAGGAGAGACGGACAATGAGAACTAAGTACACAACGGTCGAAGGCTTGTCCTTAGGGCCGCTGGGGGCTACGCCATGATCAACTTTTACACTTTTTACAGTTTCAGAGGGCTCGTTTACAAACTGGCTCGCCAATGGTTCTTCGTAAGGCAGTTTGCAAACGACGGGCTCAAAAGTGCAAAAAGTGTAAATCGGATCTTGAAAAGGTCTCTGCATGAATAGCAACAGCAACTCCCTGCCCCGGCACCGGCCGTGGCTAGTGCAACACGCCTGGACAGTGGCTTACCTGGCGCTGGTCATCGCCTTGCTGATCATTGCCCCGATGCTGCTCGGCGGGAGCGGGCGATGACCAACAACTACCACCCGCGAAAGCTGGTCTGCGGTGCCAAGACCCACTGGTCCGGTGAGCCGTGCAAGCGCTGGGCCATGGCCGGTACGAACCGTTGCCGGTCACACGGCGGGGCCAGCCCGCAAGCGCAGGCGAAGGCCCGCGAGCGCGAGGCAACCGAGAAGGCGCAGCGCGCTCTGTCCAAGCAGATGCTCCAGCAGGGGGCAGGGGCGGTCATCCTGCCGGTGACGGATCCGTTGCGGGTGCTGTCGTCGTTGGCCGGGGAGATCGTCGCGCTCAAGGATTTCTTCGGAAGTCGGCTGTTGTCGGACGGGCTGACCCCTGGTGAGATCGCCAGCTACGAAAGGGCGCTTGACCGTGCTCGGTCGGTGCTGGTGGACATGGGTCGCCTGAACCTCGAGGAGCGACAGGTCGCACTCGATCAGCGCGCTGCCGGGATCGTCATCGACGCGATGGCGACGTTCGCCAAGGCCATGGGCCACAACCCGTCCGATCTTGTCGTTCGCGAGGTCATCCGCAACTCGCTGCTGGAAGCCAACGCTCGGTCGAAGGCCATCGACATGAAGGCCGGTTCGCGGTGACCGGGGGAGCCGAGATGACGGCGCTGGACGAGGCGTCCGTGGTGCTCGGCGTGGTGCTCACCCGAGTTGAGCGTGATCCCGATCCTGGCGTCGAGCAGCGCATCGTGCGGGGCGTCTGGGTCACGGCCCCTCGCCTGCACCCGTACACCGACGAGCCCCTCCGACGTGGCTGGCGCCTACACACGGCCGACGGCCAGATCTACCTGTCCAGCAGCGACGAACCGCGCTCACCGTCTCGCCTCAACCTGAACGCGCGTCGGCTCGGTCGAGACCCATCAGCCCCGACGTTGGCGGCCCGCGACGGCCGCCGCCTTCTTCGGTCTTTGCATCAGGTCGTCGAGACAACACGAGAGGAAATGTCATGAACCCGATCTATAAGGCTCGCTCCGAAAACGTCCGCTACTGGCTCGATGCTCCGGTTGAGCATCGCCACGCCTGCCAGCACCTGCGCTTCGGTGATGTCGCCGCAGGAATGCCAAAGGACGAGGCAGCGGGTTGCGCGAACCACATGGCCGCCGGCGCGATGTGCCTTGGCTGCTGGGGCGCTCACTGCACGGACAAGGGCTGTGAGATGGGCCCCTGTGACAACTGCGGCGTGATCGACGAGTTCTCCGACATGGGACTGGTGGTCACGGAGAAGACCACCGCTGACGGGTGGTCCGGCACGCTGAACGTGCGTGTCTGGCATCTCTGCAATGACTGCAGCGAGCGGCGCACGGCCGTCATGACGGTCGTCGACCTCCGCATGAGGGGCGTCGACGTAGCTGCCCGGCTATGGATGCTGGCTGGGGCACCGAGTGCACCGGCAAAAGGAAAAGGCGACATGGGCTTCTGCGCTCTGCACCCGCATCTCGGGCCAATGCCGTACGCCGATCTGCTTACGCACCTCGACCACGAGCACACGCTGTTCGACCCGCGTTGCGCGGCGTGCACGCGCGAGCCCGGCACGGTCGTTCGCACCGCCGAGGCCAACACCGAGCACGGACGCATCGTCGTCCAGCCACTGGCTCACTTCTGCGCGAAGTGCGACAGCAGCGTAGGTGAGGCCCGCTGAGAAAGTCGCGAGCAAGACATCATGGGCGCCCGACTGACACCTGCTGTCGACAGGTCCGCCGCTCAGGTCCGGCACCCTCGGTCCGCAACCTCATGGACGGCCACGCGCTCAAGCGAGCGAGCCACTCGGCGCGAAAGGCAACGACTCAACAACTTGCTCACGCTCTGTAACCGATTCTCAAGAACCTGATACAACTCGCTCACTCGTCCCAGTATGTGGGACGGTGATCCCAGAGTTGGAGATGGTGGAGATGAGGCTCGCTGCGTACCTGCGAGTGAGCACGGCAGGCCAGGTCGACGGCTATGGGCTCGACGCCCAGGAGCAGGCCATCCGAACCTGGGCGCACGCCCACGGCCACGAGGTACTGATTGTCTGTCGCGACGAGGGCGTGTCGGGCACGACCGATGCCGTCGACCGTCCCGGTCTCGGGTGTGCACTGGAGGCGCTGACCCTCGGCGAGGTCGAGGGGCTGGCAGTCGCTCGCCTCGACCGGTTGGCGCGCGCTCTGACCGTCCAGGAGGCCATCCTCGGCCACGTCTGGCGCCACGGCGGCCAGGTCTTCGCCGCTGACGCTGGGCAGGTTCTTCAGGATGACCCTGACGATCCCATGCGCACCGCGATGCGGCAGATGGCCGGCGTGTTCGCGCAGCTTGACAGGCAGATGATCGTCAAGCGCATGCGTGACGGCCGCAAGGCGAAGGCAGCCGCCGGGCGTCACTCGGTCGGGCCGTACCCGTTCGGATACCAGGGTGACGGCGTGGGCCGCGAGCGTGACGCCGTGCCGGTCAGGGCCGAGCAGCCGATCATCGGCCGCATCGTCGACCTCCACGCCCAGGGGATGCCGTACCGGGAAATCGTCGACATTCTGACGGCCGAGGGGCAGCGCCCGCCGAAGGGCGACCGCTGGCACCCGGCGACCGTCCGGCGCATCGCCCTCCGCGAGACTCGGCCGACCGCCTGAACCCGCCCCCTGCTGCCGCCTCTGCGGCTCTGCGCTAGCCAGTCGACAGGTTCGCCCGCGCTCGCCCTGCTAGCCGCTGAGCGAGTCACTGCGGCAGCCGCGGCGGCGCGAGGCAGGCAAGTCGGCCGGCCGGCGCGAGTCGGGCCAGTACCGTTTCGGCGCTTCCCATGACGGGACACCTGCCGCGGACCCCCACCATGCCCAAGAATTTCCCAGAACTTTCGCCCGTGACCCTCTCTAGGGCAAAAGAAAAACCCGGCAGCCATTTGGAAATGACCACCGGGTTTTCCTCGTCTTGGGCTACTCCCTCCGTGCCGCTGCCTGCTGATCGAGCCGCACCCGAAGCCGGTCTGCGGCCTCCCCCGCCTCGCGCTGAGCATCCTCCAAACGCAGCCGACGGCTATGCCGCCGGTGCACGTCAGTGAGGTTCAGCGACTCCGAGGCCAAGGCGTAGCCGGCCCCGTCCGCGACGAGAACGGTGACGACGCGAAAGGGGCCATCGACCGTGTCGTCCGACGTGTGCTCGGCGGCCGCCTCCTGGATGACCCTCTCGGCCAGGACGCTCACGTCCGCGAGGCAGTCCTCGCAGACCCCGCCCTCCGGACCAGCTGCGAGAAGGTCCCCCAGCGACTCCTGGACCCGCGCCATCCCGTCCGCCCCGGCAGAGTCAGTCATGACACCATCTCCTGGCCGGCGAGGTGCTCGAGCAGCTCGACAGCGTTGAACTCCACGCCGTCGACCAGCACTGCGACCTGGACGCTGTGCTCGGCTACTGGAGCGGCTGCCTGGAGGGTGGCTGTCACCCACTCGCCGAGCGGCAGGGTCAGGTTGACCATGCTGTCGCCGCGCCCTGTCATGAGAGCAACGGAGCGGTGCTTGGTCCCGTCTGGACCGTTAGTCGTGATCATAAATGATCACCTTTCTGTTTTCGATGTTGGACAACCGCGGTTGCGGCTGTCCGCTTCCGAAAAGAAGCCAGGTGACTCACTCGACGACATTCACGCAGCAGAAAGGCAGGCGCCCGTAGCCGCGAGAATGTCTCTCGCAAGCCACCTGGGCTACCTGCCGGAAGGTGGAACTAGCAGCTGTACGTCTCGTCCAAAGGATTGGCTACCTTGCCGGCTTCGGAATCCCACGCCTGAAACTGCTGGATCGAACGATAGGCGACGAAGAGCGCCCTGTCCAGTGATTGCGCCCGTGAAGTTGACGACTCGCGACGACCTTGTACGTTGATCTTGACGGCATCGCTGGCGCGAACCTGCGAGGCGATGACGCGGCGCCGGTGAACCCACCCGGCGCGATCGCGAAGCGGGGCTCTCCGCAGGCGCGAGGTCGAGGGATCGTTCTCCCCTTTCGGAGCCTCGCATGCCTGACCTTTCGCTTGACGAACTCGCCGACATCGAGTCCGCCCTCGTCGCCGCGTTCGACGCGGCCGATCACGAGCCGCACACTCCTCAGCAGTTGCAGCGCATGCAGACCGCGCACGATCTCGCGCAGGCGGTCCGCGAGCGCGGCGGCTCGCAGCAGCAGTCCCCGAGCCGGCGCTCAACTGTTCCCCTCGCGAACCGTCCCGACCGCAACCGGCTGCTCTCGCCCGACCGGCGCTCCCCGACGACCTCGGCCGTGGTGCGTAGCGCCGCTGGCCTCGAAGTGTCGTCCACCGAGGCGCTGGTCGAGCTATTCGTGAATGCCCTAAACCGCGGCCGTGACACAGGTCCGGGCGGAGCTGTTGTCGCTTCGGCACGGTGGGACTATCCGGCAGAGCGCAAGCTCGATTATGCCGATTCCGCCGGCAACGCCACCAAGGTCGACGCTGTTACCGGTTTGCAGGCGCTCACGGCATCTGGCGGAATTTGCGGGCCTCTGAATATCGACTACTCGATCTTGACGTTTTCGAGCGCAGATCGTCCGGTGCGGGATGCGTTGGCCGCATTCAATGCTGATCGCGGTGGCGTTCGTTTCATTGCTCCGGCCAAGCTCAGTGACGCGGCCGGTGCCGTCGGGCTTTGGACGGCCGCTGGAGACGCCAATCCCGGCGGAATCACCAAACCTCGACTCTCAGTCGTCTGCGGAAACGAACAAGTCGTCACCGTTGACGCGCTTCCGATGCGCCTGCTGGTCGGAAACCTCGCTGCTCGATTCGCTCCGGAACAGGTTGCTGAGTTTTTTTCGTTGGCACTCGCAAGCCAGGCCCGACTTGCCGAGATCACGCTGCTTCAGAAGATCAGCGCCAAGTCGACGCCCGTCTCCACCGGGCAGTTGCTAGGTGCCACACGGGACCTGCTCGGCACTGTCGACCAGGCCGTTGCTGCATTCCGCTATCGCTCTCGTGTACCTCGGGCGGTCAAGCTGCGCGCCATCTTCCCAGACTTCTGCAAAGACATGATTCGCGCTGACCTGGCCCGAACCAACTTTCAGACGACTGACCCGCTGGCCGTCACTGACGCCGCAATCGAATCCTGGTTCTCGGTGCGCGGCGTTGTTCCCACGTGGTCCGTGGATTCGCTGCCAGCTCAGGCCGGCGGCCCGGGCGTTCTTCCTTTTCCCGTTCAGGGATGGGGAACGCAAGCAGCTGGCGCGGAACTGCTGGACTGGCCGCACGCGGTTGTCTGGTGGCTGTTCCCTGAGGGCTCATTCCAATTCCTTGACGGCGGCATTCTCGATATAGGCGTCGTTCGCGACTCGCTCCTGAACGCCACAAACGATTATGAAGTGTTTGTCGAGAGTTTCGAAGGACTCGCTTTCCGGGGAATCGAAGCGCTTCAGCTCGTGAGCAACGTCCGGCCCAACGGCACCGCCGCGTCCACCGTCAGCACCTCAGCGTACTGACCCGACCCACAAGCGCTCGGCGCCTAGTCATCGCCGAGAAGTCCTGGCGGGACCTCTCGCGCCGGGCACTTGCTGGAGGCGGGCGGCCTCACACCACCGCCCCGTCTCCGGCAGGCCGGCTGTCCACAGCCGTTTCACCTGAGACGGAGTTTCTGTCGGATCCGCGACCTAGTCTTGCTCCCATGTTCTTCACCCGTGAGAAGAAGTTGCGTCAAGAAGCAGAAGCGCGGGCCCGCGGCGAGCCCGTCGATCAACTAAGGCCCGAGGCTCCGGATGGCTTTCGGATCCAAGTTCTTTACGCGTTGTTGGACGCTGACGGGACCGGTTACGTCCGGCGGGGGATTATGCCGGTGATTCACTCGGCCCTCGTGCGGGAGTACGGCGTTTCGAGCCTGGCGGACGCTAATGATTCCGTCAATGATCTCGAGCGGTTCATCAGGGTCAAGTCCACGACACATCAATTAATGGATGTCATAAATGTGGCTGGCGCCGCCATTGCGGCGACCGAGCGACGCCCACGGCGGGATCGCAGACGAGTCGTACGGCCTGGCTATCCGTGCACTGGGCGGGGGCACTGATCGTCTATCTGGTCCAGCAGCACGAGCACCGGTCTCGGTAGTACAAAGATGGCCAGTCGACAGGTCGAGGGCCTCGCTCTGCCGCACCTCGCCGACGATGAGCCGGTCGGGGCGCATCCGCAGCGCCTCCTTGACCAGGCGGCGCAGCGGCACCTCGCCGGTGCCCTCCAGGCTGGGTTGGCGAGTC
>JAABVA010005773.1_pt1 | contig 11120 bp, 10 predicted proteins | sample 5560331 | NCBI WGS metagenome assembly JAABVA01 (sample SAMN12812661, study PRJNA571458) | rock metagenome | isolation source: Antarctica rocks | place: Antarctica: Victoria Land, Mt New Zealand sud | collected 2016-01-07 | reverse complement strand
CCCCATACACCGCCAGTGTGTAAAACTGCGCCTCGAGATACTCGAGGTTCAGCGCAAAGTTTAGAATGTCGAAGTCGGTCATCTTCGCCTGTGCCGTCGCCTTGGGAGCAAACGCCAGGCTCGCCAGTGCCGCCCCGCCTACCGCTAGCATCGCGCGTCGGCTGCTGATAATCGTGTCCAGCTTCTGTGTCTCTTGATTCGCCATGGAAATCTGTCCTTAGGAAGTCGTTGTGGAGAACGTGCCGTTCATACCATTGGGGAGAAAGCCGCCGCCCTTCACGCCTGCTCCGCCACCCGTCCCGTACACAATGTGAAGAACCTGGTCGGTCGTCCGCGCAAACCCGATCGCATTCTTCGAGTCCGCCGCGACGATGCTCATCAGGCCCAGCGGTGTTTCGTTGCCTCCGCCCAGCGTGCCGCGCAGCGCCGAAATCTTGTTCGCATACCCGACATACGTCTGATCGTTGTTCTGTGCTGCAAACCCAACCAGCAGCGTCCGGATCTCGGCCGCATGGTAAGCCTCAACCGCCGCTATGCCGGCAGCTTTATCAAGGATCGTCGTGCTGGCAAGCAGCGGAGCCGCGCCGTTGTACGCCGTCACCCCCACATCCTCGAACACAAACGCACCCACCAGAAACGCATCTACGCTCGAAAACGGGTCAAAGGTCGCCCCGATCTGCGCAGCCGCCGCGAGCGAGTTGAACGCCGCCGTGAAGTTGATCGTCGGTCGCGGTACCGGCGTTCCGCTGTTTGCCTTGATCGTTGCCTGGATCGCGCGTACGTGGTTCAACTCGGCCTGTGCAATCTCGTACAGGTAGCTCTGCACCTTGGGTCGTGCCGAAAGTCCCTGGACCTGCGCTCCGCCCGTTACGTCTCCGGCGCCTGTCAGTGCATCCGCCGCCAGAAGCCCGCTGCCCGTCGCCGCACGCAGAAAAAACTCCGCTTCGAGATACTCGAGGTTCAAAGCGAAGTTCAAAATGTCATTGTCCGCAAAGGTGAGCGCAGGATACGTCTGCGCTCCCGGACCGACGCTCTCCTGGGCGCCGTTGTTGCAACCCGCAATCAGCGTCGTCGCCCCAACCGCGCCCGCGCCCGCCAGAAAGCTGCGCCTTGAAGGTGTGACTTTGAATACTTCTTCAATCTTTTCCACGTTACGAGACCTCGTCAGAGAACAGTTGAAGGGGAGCCGCATACATCCCTCCCCGTAGTTAATCTACGAGCGCCATCGGCGCTCGGTTTTCGCCCCGTCATCGCATCTTGGGCTGCATGCCTAGTCTGCTTGTTGTCACACCCCAAAGGAAGGGGGGCAGGTACACCAAAGGTGGGATTGCGTCACGCACCCGTTCTGGCCAAAAAAGATGCAACTTCAATTACAACGAAAACGTCATCGGCGCTGGTGCGCTCGGCCTTGACTCTATGGGACGATCCCGACCCCCGTCAACAAATCTGTGCGCTCCACGAATCACACCGGTACCGTCCGGTGCTCCGCCCACAGCCGATCCCTCCTGAGCGCCGTCTCGCCAACGCTGTTCCGCCAACTCGCTGCCCCGCTGGCCCCTCCCCGTCCCGCTGCCCCGCTAACATAACTCCATGCCGGCCCATCTCTCCCTCGCCGCCCTCAAATTCCTCCGCGGCCTCAAGCGTAACAACGACCGTATCTGGTTTGAAGCACGCCGCAACATCTTCGAGGGGGAGATCAAACAGCCGATGCTCGCCATCATCTCCGAGATCAACGAGGCCATGCTCGGCTTCGCTCCTACCCACGTTCGCCCTCCGCAAAAGGCCCTGATGCGCATCTACCGCGACATCCGCTTCTCCAAGGACAAACGCCCCTACAAAACACATACCGCCGCCTGGTGGGCCCGCTCCGGCCTCGAAAAAACCTCGGGAGGCGGCTTCTACCTTGACGTCAACCCTACGGAGATTACCGTCGCCGCCGGTGTCTACATGCCCGAACGCGACCAGCTCCTCGCTATCCGCCGCCACCTCGCCCACACGGGCGTCGGCCGCCACACCGAGCTCCGCCGTCTCCTCGCCGCCCCCCGCCTTCGCAAACTCATGCAGCCCATCGACGGTCAGCCCCTCACCCGCGCGCCCAAAGGCTTCCTCCCGGACGATCCGGCCATCGACCTCATCCTCTGCCGCCAGTGGGGCATCGCCTCGACCCTTCCCGCCGAACACGCCACCCGCCCCACCTTTGTGGCAGAGGTCGTCGACCGCTTCCGCCTCGCCACCCCCATCGTCGACCTGCTCAATGAGCCCCTTACCTCCTCCCGCAAACGTCCTATCTTCTGACCGCGGCCAGGCAGCACGGGTCCTGACCGCCACCGGCCCGATGAGTCCATCTCCGAACCGGCACATCTCCATCGACTCACCAGCCATCACCACGAATTTCGAGCGCGTTTCCAAGAGCTGAATCACGACACGTAACCCGGAAGAGGTGCTAAAAACAGGACAAATAGGGGTGAAACCAGTAAATAACTGCAGAAACCCCACAAATCCGGTTGACAAACCTCCCGAAAGAGCCGAAGGTGAACTTCGGAAACATCTCTGGACCCGCATAAACACTGGCGATTTCGCTCAGCGCGATCGGAGAAAAGCCAAATTCCGCAGTAAAATGAGGAGAACAGCATGGCAAAGGGAATCACCAAAACAGCACTGGTGCGTCAAATGGCTGAAAAGCTTGAACTTGGAAGCAAGCAGGTCGTCGGCTTCTTCGATCTGCTCGCCGATACCGCCGTCAAGGAAACCAAGAAAAATGGTGAGTTCACCATCCCCGGAATCGGTAAACTCGTTAAAGCAGAGCGCAAAGCACGCCTCGGTCGCAACCCGCAGACCGGCGAGGCCATTAAAATCAAGGCGAAAACTGTCGTTAAGTTCCGCGTAGCGAAGGTCGCCAAAGACACCATCGCGCCCGTAAAAAAGTAAGCGTTAGCTCGCCCATCAGGCAAGACCGACTCGAGCAGCGCCCGGCTACCAGCGCCCATGTGCAGCCCGTTCGTCAACTGATCCCTGGGTCAACGAACGGGCATTCACCCTTTCCACAGCGCGCGAATCACGATGGACAGACCGAACGAGACCAGCACACCCTGAATTACCAGAATCGGGTTGTAGCTGAAGCCAAACGCCGCAAATGACACGGCAGTCCCCCACATGTAGATCTCACCAGCAAAGGCCTGAGGCCACTGCGCTTGATTCCTGCTTGGGCCCGCAGCACCTGTCAGCCGCGGAATTACCCTGGGCACCCGCTTCGCGTAATCAGCGTAATTCCGACTCCCAGATTGCAAAAAAAACTGTTCCTCCGACCGCATCAGGGTCAACTGCAGACCCACGATGGCGACAAAGCAGAAAAAAGCGCCAGCCCAGGACATCAGCACCGAAAGCGCCAGTGTATGAAAGATCGTCCCAAGATAGAGCGGGTTCCTTAGGTATCGGAACGGTCCGTCGGACACGATCTTATCCCCCCGGAGCGTGGGATCCAAGACGGTCTTCGAACCGAGGTAAGCTGCTGCCCACGTCCGCAGAGCCGCTGCTCCAAAGGCAAGCACGACCGCAAGTACGGTCACCGAGACGATCGCCGCTTGCAGATCAATCCTGAACTTAGCCGATAGAAGCCCAGGAAGCGCCAGCCATACGCGCTGGACGCCAATACGCGCTGGCGCGGCCCATGTAATTGCGAAGGCCGCGACATAGATCAGCAGGTGCAGACTGTAGCGAAATCGGAAGATGCGGCTCAAGGGACTGCGCGAAATCGTGGTTGCCCTCACGTGGCAATCCTTTTGCTGATTGCGCAACACCGACCCGCGACTTCCCTCATCAATCGTCTAAGACATTCATTATAAGGTGTTTGAGTCACGACACGTCCGAGCTCGCGTCGGTCAGCGCTCCAAGCAGAATGTCAAAGTCCTCAAGGCCCGAGTACTCAATAATCACCCGGCCCCTACCTTTCTTATCCTCGACCGACACCTTCAACCCAAGTCTCCGCTGCATCATCTCCTGGGCGTCACGCACGTTCGGGTCCACTGACTCTGCCGTTCGTGCCTTCTTTCGCGGCTTATGCTCCGGATTGAGCAGGCCCTGAACATACGATTCCGTCTGCCGAACCGACATCGCCAGCGCTTGCACCTTCTGAGCCGCTGCTCGAATGCGATCCGGCGTCTCAAGCGCCAGAAGCGTTCTAGCATGCCCGTAGCTCAATACACCGCCCTCAACGCTGCTCTGCACCTCCTCCGGCAGACGAAGAAGCCGCAGAAAGTTCGACACACTCGCCCGGTCCTTTCCGGTTCGTACAGCCATCTGCTCCTGTGTCATCTTGAACTCATCGCTCAGTCGCTGATACGCACGAGCCTGTTCCATGGGGTTCAGGTCCGCCCGCTGCAGATTCTCGACGATCGTCATCTCCATCGCCTGCTCGTCCGAAGCCTGCCGAACAAACGACGGTATGGTGGCCTTTCCAGCCTTCCTTGACGCCATGAGGCGTCGTTCACCCGTAATCAGCTGGAACCGTCCGTTTAAGGCGCCGCGTACTATGATCGGCTGGATAACACCGCTCGCCGCGATGGATTTCGCCAGTTCCTCAAGCAGTTCCTCATTGAAATTAGTCCGCGTCTGAAACGGATTCCTGTCGATCAGGTCGCAGGCAATCTCTTTCGGCTGTCCATTTGGCTCTGCAGGCACAAGAGCAGGCGCGGCCGCCTGAGCGCGCGGAAGCAGTGTCTCGAGACCACGGCCAAGTGCTCTTCGTTTCGGTTCACTCACTGTCATGCTGCTCCCTCACACGTTTATTGAGAGTACGGCCAGAACCGCACCTTCTTTACCGGCTTCGTTTCCGCCCCGGCATCCGTTTGCCTCTTACTTTTCTTCCGAGAGACCCCGTTCCGCGCCAGAAGTTCAAGCGCCAGCTCTCGATAGGCCTCTGCCCCACGCGACCGGGAATCATAGAGCGCCACAGGTTTGCCATGGCTTGGAGCCTCGGCGAGGCGGATATTCCGCGGAATCGTAGTCTTCAGCAGATCCTCTCCGAAGAACTTCTGCAGATTCGCCGCGACCTGCTGCGAAAGGTTGGTTCGATCGTCGTACATCGTCAAAAGTACGCCTTCGAGCGTCAAGCCCGGGTTGAACGCGCGCGTTACCCGATCCAGCGTACTCATCAGCTCCGAAATACCTTCGAGTGCGAAGTACTCCGCCTGCATCGGCACAAGCAGCCCATTCGCCGCCACGAGCGAGTTCAAGGTAAGAAGATCCAGCGCCGGCGGGCAATCCAGAATAATAAAGGTGTACAGATCGAGAACCTCCTCGATCGACTCGCGCAGCCGGTACTCGCGCCTGGGCTGACTGACAAGCTCAAGATTGGCGCCAATCAGGTTCTTGCTTCCCGGAATGATGGAAAGATGCTCTACCTCGGTCGCCACTGTCGCGGAAGACGCCTTCGCCGTGCCGCTGAGCAGGTCGTACACGCTCAATCTGCCGGCATCTCGCAAAAGACCGACACCGCCAGTCGTGTTTGCCTGCGGATCGCAATCGACAAGCAGCGTGGGAAGTCCCTCGAGCGCGAGTGCCGCGCTCAGATTGATAGCGGTCGTTGTCTTTCCAACTCCGCCCTTCTGATTGACAACCGCGATAACTTTGGCGTGCCGCGTCTCGGTTTCTTTGCTTTTTCCAGTGATCATTGCTCGATGAAGCCTAAGCTCTTACACCCTCAATCGCAAATCACACGACCAAAGGTGCGTTCCACGTGGAACGTAGGGCCGATTACAACCTATTTTCATCAGAAACAGAACGCGCTGTTCCACGTGGAACATTGGCCAGCACCAAGTGGAACAGGTATGACGCTTCGCTCTCTGGCATCGATATCCGCTCCTTCAAAACCAACTCAGACGGTAAGCCCGCCACAGAGGCTGGCGAGCCAATCACCCACACGTCGCTTCGCGTCAGCCTCGCCGCGCTCCGAAGTGCACTGTCCATTGCGTCGACACCTCGCATCACGACTACATCGAAGATCCCCCCCCGAGGAAACTCTTCGGCCCGCCCGCCCCATACCGCAGTTGGTAGCTGAAGCGATCGGATTACCTCCCGTAAAAAGCTCGCCTTTTTGCTCTGCGACTCTGCCAAAGTCACTTCCAGACCCGAGCTCCAGAGCTGAATTGCAAGACCGGGAAAACCCGCACCTGACCCGAGATCAAGGAGAGTTCCGCGCTCGTGCAGATGTCGCGCCGCGTAGAGACTCTCCCCAAAATGTCGCCGTACGATCTCCCTGGCATTCCGGATGCTCGTCAGGTTTATCCTCTCATTCCATCGAAGCAAAAGTCCGACGTACACCGAAATGTGCTCGAGCAGCTCCGGCCTTTTTGAGAGATCTTCCATCAACGCCACTTCGCCGGAGAGGTATGGCAGCAGCAATATCCTGATCTCTTCCGGACTGAGGGGCGAAACGGTCATCGAACGGGAAATGCCAAACTTCCCTGCCACCGCTCCCGCACCGCGCAAACGAAGGAGAGGAACAACGCTCGAGATGTGCCGCTGAATGCGATACTCCGTTCCGGATGCCACTGAACCCCGACTACGTAATTCGGCAATTCCGTCACCCTGACCGCCTCGACCGCTTCGATCACGCCATCCTCGGCCGAAACTGCACTTACCCGTAGATTCTCCCCAAGATGCTCGACTGCCTGATGGTGACTGGAGTTGATGGGCAGGCGAACTTCATCACCCTTTAGGACCGCCTCACCGCTGTCAACGACGCTCGCCAGGATCGTCCCAGAACGCACGATAGCAGAGTGCGCGACCGAAATCCCTGCACCAGCCGCATGGTTAACAGGGAGGCAGCGCACGTCTTGCACCAGGCTCCCACCGCTCCAGACATTGATCGACTGAGCTCCGTAACAGATACCCAGCACAGGCTTTGCGGCCGCAAACGCGTCCTCGAGAAGGAGTCGATCTGCAATCTCTCGCCGGAGATCAGCGGAGGCACACGCAGGCTCTCGAATCCGTCCATACCGCGCCGGATCCACGTCTGCCGGACTGCCTGGCAAGAGAATCCCATGACACGTCCGCGCGACGGCCATCAACTCGCCCTCACTGAGCTGCAGGCCGACCTCCACCGGAGTAGCCCCCGACTCCCGAATGGCCGCTGCATACATGGGCCAGGATCTTCGGTTGTATTCCAGATCAGTGCTGGTGCATGTCGGTACAGCAATCTTCAGACCAGCGCTCATGCGCCCTCACTTTCTCCGGAGTACGTCATGTACGTCCGTGTAATCGAGTTGTAGGCCCTCTCGGTCAAGGCGTCCGCCTCTCGCGTCGTCAGTCCCGTTGTGGCAATTGGCTCCCCAACGATGACCAGCAAAGGCCTGGGCCGAAGATGGTAGCTGTGAATGGGTAGCAGTTCGTACGTCCCCACAACCGTCACCGGCACCAGCGGAACCTGTGCCCGAATCGCCATAAAGGCCCCCCCGGAAAGAAACGATTGGGGCTCGCCCGTTGCTGACCTGCCTCCTTCGGGAAAGATCAGCAGCGGCAGTCCGGCTTTCAAGGCTGTCACACCGCCATTCAGACTCATGATCGAACTGCGTGCATTCGTCTGGTCCACTGGAACCTGCCCGGAGCGGTGCAGATGCCATCCGATAAATGGCACCTTCCATAAGCCGCGTTTCGCTAGAATCCTGAATTGGAAGGGTAACTTCGCGAATAGGACGGGCGTGTCCATGTAGCTCAGATGATTCGCCGCATAAACAGCCGTCCGAGGCTCAGGCAGGTTCTCCAGTCCGACAAGCCGCACCGGAGACAAGCTGATGCGCAACATGACACAGGCCCAGGCACGCGCAATCGCATGCTGTTGCCGGCCGGAGTGGTCCCAGCATGACGTAAGCAGCGAAAGGCATCCAAAACTTGTCGTCGCCAGCGCCATCAGAGGGATCAGGACGAGGTAATTGACCCACCGCAGCATGAAGTCACCGAGAAACTGCTCCTTTGTCGGTACGGAGGTCGAGATCAAACAATCCCCTGCGTGATCCTGAGAATCTCGCCAACCAGGTACACCGATCCTGTCGCGACAACTGTGCCGCCAGCCGGAGTCATCGTACAAGCCTCGCTCAACGCAGCACTTACGTGAGGTGCGACGTGTGCCGGCACCTCAAGGGCATGTGCCGCGGCGAGCAAGTCCGTCACCGGCGCAGCACGTGCATTCTCAATCGGAGCCAACATAATATGATCTCGCTGCCGCTCCCGGTCTCCGGAGCTCGAGTCAAAGAGCGGAAACAGGATCTGCGACATCTCCGCCAGATCCTTATCGCGCAGGCAGCTAAAGATCAGGGTACGCGGCATCTCCGGTGGCAGCTGCGACAGCGCCGACCGCAGCGTCCACGCGCCTGCCGGATTGTGCGCGACATCCAGCAGCAGGGTGTGGCCGTCGGCAAGCCGCATCACCTGCAGGCGCCCGGGCCAAAGCGCGCCGGCAATGCCCTGCTCGATCGCAGAATCAGGAAGTTTGTAACCGTGTGTGTTACGTAATTCGGCAGCCGCGGCAATCGCCAGAGCAACATTACGCTGCTGATGCTGCCCGCGCAGTGGTGAGGCCACCGACAGCCGCTTGCCGTCCATTGTCACGCTGTACCGGTTCGGAGGCAGCAGACGATCCACCATTGCGTCGGCATCATCCTTCCGAAGTCCCCCAGCCGCGTCTCCGTCCGCACGTAGATCCACATTGGCTGCCAATTCCTGGGGTGACGGCATGTACGGCACAGCCGAAATCGCGCGAAGCCCCGGCAGCTCCGCAGCCACTTCACCGAAAACACGGTTCGCCGCCGGATGCTGCGGCAGCGTGATCAGCGTCCCTCCCCCGCGCAGGATTCCCGCCTTTTCCCATGCAATCTCACCAATTGTGGAGCCTAGGTAATCCTGGTGATCGAGCGCGATATCCGTAATGATCGACAGCAGCGGATCGACGATGTTCGTCGCGTCCAATCTGCCGCCCAGGCCGACCTCAAGCACGACGATCTCCGCCCGGCGTTCCGCGAAGTAGAGAAAGGCGATCGCCGTCAGTATCTCGAAAAAACTCGGCAGATGGGGAAGCGCACCACTCTCGACCAGCCCCTTGGCTGCCTCATCGGTGCGAAAGAACAGCCGCGCAAAATCCTCGTCCGAGATCGGCATCAACGTCGATGGCCCTGCGCTGATGGGCACGTCCACCGACGAATACTCCGACGGCATCGTCGGTATGCTCAGCTGAATCCGCTCATTCACCTTGATGAGATGAGGTGACGTATACAGCCCCGTACGGTATCCGGCGCAGGCCAGGATCGATCCCAGCGTCGCCGCCGTTGATCCCTTGCCGTTCGTTCCCGCAATCAAGAGCGAAGTAAAACTTCGCTGCGGATCGCCCAGCGAAGCTGCCAGCGTGCGCATATGCGCCAGCTCGAACTTGCGGCGCGACGCCGATGGGCTTGAGGAAGCCAACTCCTGGCCAAGCGCGTAAAGCTGGTCGACCGCCGCCGCGTAAGACATACCTCCTATTCTAGCGAAGCCAACCCCCGTGTCGGGCCGGATGCCTCCTCGCACCGCCACCACTATCCCACTTCCGTGTCAGCGTGTTCCCGTACAGTGGGATTCTTGTCACCGCCGTCGAAGCCGATAGTGGGGAAGTGCCAGAGGAGATCCTTTCGAGAGATCATCTCCATCTGAGCCGAAAGAGCTCGGGACGGTCGAAGTCCACGAGCCACGAGGAGAAGAGAATGCATGTTGCACTGGCAGTAGCATTTGGTTCGATCATGGTTGCCCCGTTTATTGGCCGGTGGCGCGCAAACGTCTGGTTGACGTCCGGGGTCCAGGCGCCGCGTCCCTTGCCGAAGAATGTCATCGAAATCGCATAACTCGCTCCTTCGCTGATGTTCACAGGGTCGCATTGTCCCTGGTGCGACCCATTTTCCTTCTTCCCTCTCAGCCGTGCGATGAGCCTGCCCCCAGGACGACGCCGTGATCGAAAGTCTCGCCTGAGCAGATATGCTTGAGGCGTGAGCCCAGACACGATCCCAAATACGATCCCAGACACCATCTCCATACAGCTTCCTGACGGCAGCCTCCGTAGGGTCGCCCGCGGAACCACACCCTTTGAAATCGCAACAGGCATCTCTCCCCGCCTGGCCGCGGCCGTCATCGTCGCGCGCATCCGGCCGCTCAACACCACCGCCTCCAAAGGCGTGCCCGAAGTGGAAGCCGCCGCCAGCGAGGAAGCGATGTACTCCGGGCAGGCAAGCTCCAGCAACGACACCCGCATCGTCGACCTCTCCGAGCCACTCCACGAGGATGTCGCCCTCGAACTCCTCAAAGAGACCGACGAGGCCGCGCTTAAGATCGTTCGGCACTCCGCCGCACACGTCATGGCCACCGCCACCCTCGAACTCTTCCCCGAGACCAAACTCGGCCACGGTCCCGCTACCGACAGCGGCTTCTTCTACGACGTCTATCGCGAGACCCCTTTCACCGAAGACGACCTCGCCGCCATCGAGCGCCGCATGGCCGAGGTCGTCGCCCGCAACGAGCCCTTTATCCGCGAGGTCGAACCTCGAGAAAAAGGCCTCGAAGTCTACTCCCGCGAGGGCGAGTTCATGAAGGTCCACTTCATCGAGCGCTTCACCGCGCCCGGTGACGAGATCTCCCTCTATCGCAATGGCAGCTTCACCGACTTCTGCCGCGGTCCGCACGTCCCCTCCACCGGCCGCGTCAAGGCCTTCAAGGTCACCTCGGTCGCCGGCGCGTACTGGCTCGGCGACGAGAACAACCAGCAGCTGCAGCGCATCTACGGCACCGCCTTCTTCAACACCAAAGATCTCGACGCCCACTTCAAGCGCCTCGAAGAGATCAAGGCCCGCGACCACCGCATCCTCGGCAAGCAGCTCGACCTCTTCTCCATCCAGGAGGTCGCCGGCGCCGGGCTCATCTTCTGGCATCCCAAGGGCGGCCTCGTCCGCAAGATCATGGAAGACTGGATGCGCGATGAGTGTATCCGCCGCGGTTACAATCTTGTCTTTACCCCGCACATCATGCGTCGCGAGCTCTGGAGGATCAGCGGACATGAGGGCTTCTACGGTGAAAATATGTACCCGCCGATGGAGCTTGATGACGCA
>JAABVA010005770.1_pt1 | contig 11121 bp, 17 predicted proteins | sample 5560331 | NCBI WGS metagenome assembly JAABVA01 (sample SAMN12812661, study PRJNA571458) | rock metagenome | isolation source: Antarctica rocks | place: Antarctica: Victoria Land, Mt New Zealand sud | collected 2016-01-07 | reverse complement strand
TGGTTTGGACCGGGCGCTGCGCGGTGCGGACACGGTGGTCGATGTCAGCAACGTCACGACCACCCGAGCCGGGCGGTCGGTGGCGTTCTTCACCGCTGGCACGCGGCACCTGCTCGAGGCCGGGCAGAGAGCCGGCGTGCGGCACCACCTCGCGCTGTCCATCGTGGGTGTCGACCGCGTGGACTACGGCTACTACGAGGGCAAGCGGGCTCAGGAGCGGCTCGTGCTCGACGGGCAGGTGCCGGGCAGTGTGCTGCGCGCCACCCAGTTCCACGAGTTCGCGGGTCAGATCCTGACGCGTAGCCGCGGGCCGTTCGCGTTGATGCCTAGGGTGCGCACTCGACCGGTCGCCGCCCGCGAGGTCGCCGCCGCGCTGGCCGAACTGGCGGCCGGCCCCGCTGTCGGGCTCGCACCCGAGTTGGCCGGCCCCGAGGAGCATGAGCTGGTGGACATGGCACGGCTGCTGCTCCGCGCCAGGGGCCAGCGCAGACGGGTGGTGCCGGTCCGGTTGCCCGGTGCCGCCGGCCGGCAGATGGCCGGCGGAGGGCTGCTGCCGGCCGGCCCTGGACGCCGGGGAGCCGAGACCTTCGACCAGTGGCTGCATCGCGCGACGGCCGCGGCATGAGCGCCAGCGGCCACGACAGCCCGTCGTCGGCGGCTGTTCGTGGCGCTGGGTCGGGAAGGTCCGCGACATGGCCACAGGTTGCGCTCGGCGCCCGGGTCCGCCGGCTGGTGCTGCTGGTACTGGCGGTGTCCGCCGTGTACGTCGGGGTGTGGGCGCTGCTGGCCCCCGCGTCGTTTTTCAGATCTTTCCCCGGCGGTGGGCAAGCCTGGGCCCGCACCGACGGCCCTTACAACGAGCACCTGGTCCGCGACGTCGGTGCCCTCTATCTGGCGTTGCTGGCCGTGACCTGCGCCGGCCTGCTGCGACCGGAGACGGACCGCGCGCGGGTGGCTGGGGTGGCGTGGCTGCTGTTCGGCGTCCCGCATCTGGCCTACCACGCCGTGCACCTGACCATGACCCACGCCGCAGCCACGACCAGCGTCGCGCAGCTCACCGCATTGGCCGGGACTGTTGTGCTGGCCGCCTTGCTGTGCTTGCCTGCACGACCCGCCCGATGAGCCGCCGCCGCGAGTTGGAGTTGGCGGCGGCCTACGACACCGCGCGGCCACGGCTGGTGCGCGTCGCCTACGCCATCCTCGGCAGCCAGGCCGACGCTCAGGACGTCGCCTCCGACTGCTGGCTGCGGCTGGTCAACACCGACGCCCGCGAGCCGATCCTTGACGTCGAAGCGTGGGCGACCGTAGCTGTCGCCCGCATGGCGTTGGACGTGCTGCGCTCCGCGCGGGTGCGCCGCGAGACCTACGTCGGGAGTTGGCTGCCCGAGCCACACGTCGAGCCGCTCGGCGTCGGGCCGTGCGCTGGTAATCCGGCTGATCGGGTCACATTGGATGAGTCGATCAGCTACGCCCTGCTCGTGATGCTCGAGACCCTCAGCCCCGCCGAACGGACCGCCTGGGTGCTGCACGAGTTGTTCGGGCTGCCTTTCGCCGAGGTCGCGGCCGCCGTCGGCCGCAGCGCCGCCGCCGTCCGCCAGCTCGCCGCCCGCGCCCGCTGCCACATCGCTACCGGCGCTCCCCGCCTCGATGTCGACCAGACCCGGCATCAAGCCGTCGTCGGTGCATTCACCCGCGCTACCAACACAGGAGACCTGGCCGGACTGCTGGCCCTCCTCGATCCCCAGGTGATCCTGACCAGTGACGGCGGCGGCCACGTGACCGCCGCCCGGCGACCCATCCACGGCGCTGAGCGCGTCGCCCGATTCCTGCTCGGCATCGCCAGCAAGGCACCCAAAGATCAGCGACTGCTCCCGGTTACCGTCAACGGCGACCTCGGCCTTGCCCTCCTCGACGCCGAACAACCCGTGGCCATCGCCGCGATCACCGTCCAGGTCGGCCGCATCCAACGAGTCGACCTGGTACTCGCCCCCGACAAACTCGCGCGGCTCCAACTGAACATATGAACCCGAATCCCTGGCGGGGAGAGTTTCGGTCGACCAACAACCCGCGGATCGTGCCGTCCCACAGCGCGATCCGCATGCGGGCGGCCCGTACGCTAGCCCGCGACAAGGAGGATCAACAACCATGACCCCTGACTCCCTCGGACGCGTCGACTACGCCGACAGGTACTCCGTCGAGCTCCCCGAGCCGATGGAGGCGCCCCGCTTCTGCGCCCTGATCCTGCAGGCCGCGCCCCGCTGGCTCGACGTGCTGCTGTCGATGCGTGACTCAGTCGCCGGCCGCTTCGGTTTCAACACCCAGGAGCGCAACTACGGCAAGCCGGTCTGCCTGGCGCCGGGTGGCAAGTTCGGGCCGCTCGTGGTGCAGTCGGTTTCGCCGCAGCAGGTCGTGTGCGGCGACTCCGACAAGCATCTGACCTTCCGGGCGACGTTCGAGACCGACCCGGTGCGGGCGTGGGGCAGCCTCACGACCGAGGTCCGGTACAACGACGCGGTCGGGCGCGCTTACTTCGCGGCGGTGAAACCGTTCCACAAGCGAGTCATCCCCGCCCTCGTTGCGGCGCCGTTCACCGCCCCCGCGCGTGCCGAGCCGACGGCGAGGGGCTGACGACCTGTGCCGTTGGCCGATCGGCCAACGGCACAGGCATGGACGAGGACGGCGGTGCGTCAAGTCCCGGTGAGCAGGCGCGCGGCCTCAGCTGAGCCGGCGCAGTTGTGGCCAGAGCTGTGCCCATGGCGCGACCGGATCGCGGGCGACCCATACCGGTTGGCCCTGCTCCTGGTTGTGGAGCCCGACGCCGTCGTCGATCCGGGCGGCGAGGTCGACCCGGGCGAACAGGGCCCGCACCTGCGGCGCCGGCATCCCGATGACGATCACGGCGGTGGCGTCCTCGGGTGGCGACCCCCAGAACCAGTAGGAGTTCTGGCCGCTGTGCGCGGGCCCCAGGGCAGGCAGATAGTGATCCACCGCGCCGGCCTCGCCGTAGTTCTGCGTGAGTACAGCGACGCGCTGGTCGGGCAACCCGGCGCGGACCTGGGCGACCGTGTCGGCGAACCTCGGCCAGCCCACGGTCTCCCCAGCGTCGGGATCGACGGCCGTGACCGGGGTGTCGGCAAGCAGGGCGGCCGGCACCAGCGGCAGACCCAGCACGCTCGACACGGCAAGGCTGAGCGCGAGCGCGACGCCGAGCAGCCACCGCTGGAACGCCGTGGCCCGCGCCCACCCCAGCACCGGCGTCGAGCCGGCGGCCAGCAGGACCGGGAAGAACCCGGCCAGGTAATAGGGCTTGCCGCCGGTGGCAGCGAACACGACGACGAGCAGCAGGTAGGCCACCGCGAAGCCGCGCCAGGTGCGCAGCGCCGGATTCCTAGCCAGCCGCCACCAGCCCAGCGCCCAAACCGGCACGAGCACCGGGCTGACCAGCAGCAGCTGGTAGGGGATGAACAGATACCACGGCTGGCTGCTGGTGGAGGAGCCCCCGGCGATCGCTCCGGCCAGCGCGAACTGGGGGAACCCGTTGGCCACCTCCCAGACCAGGTTCGGCGCCCACAACACGAGCACGAGCACCCCGGCCAGCCAGGGCCACGGCGAACGCAACGCCCGGCGCGGGCCGGCCACGAGCACCCCGAGCAACAAGGCGGCAAGCAGCACCGCAGGCAGCAGCTTGTTCTCCAGCCCGACCCCGGCCACCAGGCCCACCAGCAGCCAGCCACGGCCACCATCGCGCAGCGAACGCACGACCAGCCAGGTGATCAAGATCCACACCAACAGATCGATGATGGTCGTCGACAACGTGTGGCCGACGATCAGCAGCACGCTGGCCACCGCCATGGCGCCGGCGGCCAACACCTGGGCCCCGCCGGCCGCGCCGAACTCACGGGCGATCAACCCGGTGACCAAAACGATCAGACCGCTGATCAGCGCGGACGGAATCCGCAGTCCGACCAGCGAACCGTGGAACACCACGTCCAGGGCATGCGCGAGCAGCGGCGCGAGCGGCGGCTGGTCGACATAACCGAACGCGGGCCCCGCCCCCGCGCGGACGAAGTACAACTCGTCGCGGTGGTAGCCATAACCACCCGATGTGACCAACAGCAGCACCGTGACCGCGCCAGAGACCAACCCGAGCCCGAAACGGGCTGTCGGGGGACGGGACTCCCCTACCGGTGCGGCCTGCATCATGATCACCTCGCGGACGCTACCGATGCCGCGTCGATCTTCGAAAGAGGAACGGCCTACGGCGACGATTCAGGCGCCGGGGACGCCTTGATCAGATTCTCGCAGGCGGATCGGTGAGCGCCATACCGGCCTCGTTACGCTGACGGCATGGACGACACGCCACAGCAGACCCTGCGGTTGCGGTCGGTGGTGTTCGACTGCCCCGAACCCGAGCGGCTGGCGGCCTTCTACGCCGCCTTGTTGAACGTTGCCGACGCGCAAGTCGCTTTGGATCCAGAGTGGTCGGAGGTGCGCCTGACTGACCCAAGGGTCAAGCTGGCGTTCCAGCGAGCCGAGGGTTACACACCCCCGCAGTGGCCCGTGGGGACCCCGCAGCAGGTTCACCTCGATATCACGGTCGCCGATCTGGTCGACGCGTCCGCCCGGGCCAGGGCGCTCGGCGCGACCGTCCTGGGTGAGCAAACCTGATGAGGAAAACTGCGTTATCCAGGTCCATGCCGACCCGGTCGGTCACCCGTTCTGCTTCTGCCGGGAGCGGTGAGTGGATCGCGGCCGCTCGACGCGCCCAAGTGGTCAACGGCCGCCGCCTGCTCGGTGTCCCGCGGCACGATGGGTCTACGGCACGTTGGTTCTCCTTGGATTCTGTGTCGCCGCAGGACTGGTGCACAGGCAACGGCGGGAATACCGAACCGAAGGATGGACATCGAAGGATGGACATCACTGGGTAGGGAACTCGGCGGCCGGGACGCTTGCTCGGCTCGGTGCGGCACCGGAGTCGCTGGTCTGCCCGCTGACGTGGTAGCACTGGATGACGACGACCTCGACCGTGCGAGAAGGTGGACGTGAACACACTGCAGGCGTGGACGGCGGCCGTCGTCAGCGAGTTGGGGCTGGCCGAGATACCCGACCGCGACGTGGTGCTGGATCTGGCCCGCGACGTCGCGCACGACGTCGCCCGTCCGGCAGCACCCCTCACGACGTACCTCGCGGGGCTGGCCGTGGGGGCCGGGCAGGACGCCGGTGATGTGGCTGCCCGCATCACCCGCCTCGCGCAGGAGTGGGTTCCTCCGGAATGACCGGAAGGTTAGCCGGCGGCGGGGCGACACTGACCTTGAACCGCTGATCGATCGGTGACCGGTCGCGGATCCGGCGCCGGAAATTCATCCTGGTGGGGCTGCAGTCGTCACGGCTTCGACCAGGTCAAGGACGCCCGTGCGCGCGTGAAGTGCGCGCACGGTCTCTTGAGCCGCTGTGTCGATGTGGATTCGGGGCGGCGGAGGGGGTTCGGTTTGGTGGTAGGTGCCCGGCCCGTAGAACTGGCCGTAGCGCAGGACCACGCCTCCGGCTCCCAGCACCATGGCCTCCATCTCGTGCACGGCGGCGCCGCCGTCGCCCGGGAGCTGCCAGGTGATGCTCTGCGCGAGCACTCGCGCCGGACCCGCCGCAGCCATCGCGGTGAGGAGGTTGTGCGTGCCTTCGCGCCGGATGCGGGCGTTGGCGTCGACGCGTCCTGGTACCTCGTCGCGCGCATCCGGCAGGTTGGTGAGCTCGTGCTACACGACGTCCGGACCGAAGCGCACGAGCGCGTCGTGCAGCGCCTCGGAGTCGAAGACGTCGCAGACGACGGGCTCGGCGCCGAGGTCGCGGAGTCTGGCGGCCTTGCTTGCGGTGCGAGTCATGCCCGCGACTACGTGACCGGCTCCCACGAGGAGCGGCACGACACGGATGCCGACCACGCCGCTGGCGCCGGCGATGAAAATGCGCAGTGGCTCTGTCGGCAACCGGTCAGTCATGGACCGGAGCCTGCCAGGCCGACTCTCGACTGATGCGCCCGTCGGCGAACTCAAAGACGTGCAGCAGCCGGAACGGCGCGGGTTGGCCCTGCATCGTCTCGGCATCGACAGCAGCCTCATCGACGGCGAAGTCGGGGCCGTAGAGCCGTCTGCGGCTGGTGATGCGACGCAGTCGCAGCCGACCGAAGAGATCGGTGTAGAACGCCCGCGCCTCGTCCTTGGTGTGCCCGTGATGAGCGCCCGCGAGCTCGTGATCGACTTCTTCGGCGAGATCGCCGATCGCTGCGTCGACGTCGCCACGCTCTTCGGCGCGAAAGTGACGGTCGATCACGGCGTCCATCTCGTCCTGGGTCATGGAATCCTCTCGTCGCAGGGTTTAGGTGAACTCAAGCCACCTCTGTATCAGTCTACCTGATATACGGTTTTATCAGCCCTCCTGATACCCTCCTGCCGTGGCCGAAGACAGCGACCCCGCGGCGACGCGCGGCTCCGGGGACAACCTCGGATTCCGGTTCCGCCTCGCCCACCAGGCGTTCCGTCGTGCGCTCACCGACGCCCTCGCGCCCTACGAGCTGACGGTGCCGCAGTACGGGGCGCTCAGCGCCTTTGACACCGCAGCCGAGATGTCCTCGGCAGAACTGGCCCGGCTGGCGGCCGTGACCCCCCAGACGATGAACGCCCTCGTGCACCAACTGGTCAAGCGAAGCCTCCTCGAGCGCCGGGGTCATCCCACCCACGCAAAGGTGGTCGTCCTCCACCTCAGCCGGCGCGGCCGGCGCCTTCTCGACCAGGCCACCCCCAAGGTCCGCGCCACTGAACACGCGGCGCTCGACGAAATCAACGACCACGACGCCCAGGTCGTGAATACCTGGCTCGTATGGGTCGCCGCCCGGTTCTCCCAACAACCGCTCCCCCCCGCTACGAACGCTCCGTAGCACGATCCCAACCGGTGCCGGCTACGGAAGTTGTCGCGCTGATTAACCGGCCGATCACTTGGTCGACGAGGTCCTGGCGTAGTTGACCGCGGCAGGCGAGACTGACAACCATGTCCAGTCGCATCGCTGTGATCGCAATCGACGCCGTGGAACCCCGACCGGTCGCGGACTTCTGGTGCGCTGTCCTCGGATGGCGAGTGGTGGAGGAAGACAGCGACGGTGTCAGCATCGCTGCCTCCGATGGATCCTGGCCGTCGATCGACGTCTGTGCGGTACCAGAGGGCGAGGCGGTCAAGAACCGGCTGCACCTGGACGGGATCTGCGTGCCGACGGCGTGACCACGGCCGAGGAACTTGAGCGGCTTCTGGCGCTGGGTGCACAAAGGGCCGATGTGGGCCAGAACCCGGACGTCAGCTGGGGGGTGCTGAGCGACCCGGAGGGGAACGAGTTCTGCCTGCTCTCTCGCTCCGTGCAGGATGCCCATCGGCGCCGACACCAGCCGTGTCGTAGCGGGATCCTCACCGAGACGGGCGTTACCGACCTACATCGACCCATCCGGTGAGCGAGTTGACGATGAGAAGCCCTGGCGAGCCAACGGGTCAGGGACGCTTGCGACCCAGGAGGTGGACGAGTCGTTCGGTAGCCGAATCCTCGTTGGGTCTCCGCGGCGGGTCGTACATCACGCCTCGTAGCCGGTCCGGCACAATCTCGGGTCCGGCATTCTCCAGACAGCGCTGCGCGACGTCATCGAGGTTTGGAGGCTGCCCGGTGGCCACTGCTAGGTCCCAACCATGGGCGAGGGTCTCGAGCGCAAAACCCCGGGCGGCGGCTTCTGCTCGGCATGGACCCCAGGGTGCTGTCACTTCGTCGGTTGCAGCCAGGGGCGACCACGCAGCGCGTACGCGGCCTGCGTCCCACGCGTAAGTCTCTGCGAGTTCATCGTCCGCGATGTCAGTGACGACGTGTGGGATCTGCCGTGTCGAAGTGCTATTTCCGGTTCCCAACGCCCGCCTGACCGTTCCGATCAGGTGGCCCATCAGGAGACGCACCGAGAACTCCGAGCACGGAGTCGGCAGATCAAGCATGGACATCTCGACTGAGCGCATCAGCGACGTCGCCCACGCCAGTGTTGAGAAGTAGTCTTGACGCTCCTGCCCCCATGTCATGCCGACAACTGTAGTCACCGCTACGAGGGTTCTGGGTTAGGGCGTCCAGGACCCGTTCGATGGGTCGAGCCGCGACGCGCGAGTGGGTCTGGCAAGGTCGAAGCTGTGAACGAAGCGACCGACGACCTTCTACATCCGTTGCTGGCTTCGCGGTGGAGTCCGACGACGTTTGATCCGTCTGCCGGCGTCACCGCGACAGAGGTGGAGTCCCTGTTGGAGGCAGCGCGATGGGCGCCGTCAGCGGGGAACTCGCAACCGTGGGCCTTCATCGTCGGCCGCCGTGGCGAGCCCGAGCACAATCGCCTGGTGCGGCATCTGGCCAGGAGCTCGGCGAGGTGGGCACCGACAGCGGGTTTGCTCGTCGGCAACCTCTCGCACCGTTTCGTCGAGGACACCGAATGGGACTACTCGGAGTTCTCCGTGTACGACCTGGGGCAGGCCGTCGCGCACATGTCCTTCCAGGCGCAAACGTTGGGGTTGCATGTACGCCAGTTCAGGGCATTTGACCGTGCCGCGCTCGCGGCAGAGTTCGATGTGCCGCAACACTGGGAGATCACGACGATGTCGGCCATCGGACGCGTCCCAGCAGACAGCGCCCCGGATGCCTCGGCAGACGGTCCTCCGCTGGCCCGCCATCGTCGTTCGTCCACCGAAATTCACTGGCCGCAGGCCACGTTCACCGAACGCCGATAGCGGATCCCCGATTGGGGATGTGGTCAGCCGTGTTGCTGGCAGAAGGTGTAGATGCGCTGCCAGAGCAGTTCGGTGGCGTCCTGGTCGTACTCCTTGGACAGGCTCGCGTCGGTGAACAGATGGCCGTCGCCGGGGTAGTCGAAGCTTTCCACCTGGGCGCCGGCTGCGGTTGCGGATTCGGCCACGGACTCCGCCCACCCTTCCTGCCGGAACGGGTCGCCGGTTGTGTAATGGATCTGCGCGGCAACCCCGGCCGGCCAGGCGTCGACGCCGATCATCTGCAGCGGCAGCGCCCCGGAGCACAGCACGATCCCGGAGACCGGTCGTTGGGTTGCGACGTACTCCGCCATGCCCCCGCCGTTGGAGAAGCCGACGCAGAGGAAGCCGGCGGGCAGGGTCTGTACTGCAGCGGCGGCCCGGGCCATGAGCTCGGGAAAGCCCATCTGTTGAGCGAAGGCATCGGCCTGGGTGTAGTCGTCGAAGACGCGGCCCTCGTACTGGTCGACGGCCAACACGTCGTGTCCTTGGTCGCGCAGCCGCTCGGCGGCGTCGAGCATGCCGGGGCGCATCCCCAGCACCGAGTGGAACAGGGCAATGTTCGCCATCAGCTCTTCCCTTCACATCGTTACTGAACGTCGTACAGTTTAGTTGGACGGCGTACAGTTGTCCAGGTGGGGCCTCCTCGATCTCCCGGTCAGCGCGCCGGACTGACCCGTACGGCGGTCCTTGCCGCGGCCCGGGCTCTGTTGGCTGAGCAGGGGGTGGAGGCGTTGACGATGCGCGGGGTGGCCCAGCGCCTCGACGTCGCCCCGAACGCCCTCTACAGCCACGTGCCCAGTAAGACCGCGCTCCTCGACGACGTGCTCGACGACGTGCTCGCCAGCGTGCAGGCACCGGCCCGCGACATCGACGACCCGGCCGTGGGTCTGCACCAGCTGATGACCTCGGCCTATCACGTGCTGCTCACCCACCCGGGCCTCGTGCCGCTCTACCTCGCCCGCCAAGGCGCCCGCGGGCTCAACGCTCAACGCCTCGGCGACACGACGACCACCCTGCTTGTCCGCGCCGGCGTGCGCGGACAAGCAGCAGGCGAGGCGCTGCGAGTGCTGATCGTCTACACGATCGGATTCGCCGCCTTCGCTACCCGAGCCCCCATCGAAGCCAGCGACGACCGACCACTGACCACCGACCAGCTACTGGACAACTTCACGAACGGACTGCGCTGGCTACTCGAAGGCATCCTGCACACAGCAGCGACCCCACACCGCTGACGCAACCAGTGCGCGCTGACCCACGACCCCTCAGTTGGGCGACACCGCAAGACCATCGGGCAGCGGGACGCTGCTCATCGTCTGATCGGGCCTCAAGTGACTCGTCCATCCTTTCGGGCGGGACGCCCGGCTGAGTCCTCTCGCCGGCGGACGAGAGGTGTCGCCGGCCGTCGGGTCCTTGCGAGGCTCGAGTTGCCCGGGTCCCCTTGTGCCCAACTGCCTGTTCGCACGGCGCTCACCCGGAGGGCTGCGCCTCGGCGTAGGCGGCGGGTGTCTGCCCGATCGCGGACCGGAAATCCCGGGTCAGGTGGGCTTGGTCTGCGTAGCCCAGATCAGCGGCGACCGTGGCCCAAGACACCCGTTGTCCGTCTCGGACTCGCTCGGCGGCCTCCAGTAGCCGGTATCGGCGTAGCACCCAGGTCGGCGGCACGCCCGCGTGCTGCAGGAACATCCGCTGCAGGGTCCGCGGACCGAGACCGGCCCTGGCGCACAGGTCGGGCAGCTGACGCAACGACCGGTCGGTCTCGACCAGTCGACCCAGCTCGGCCACCTGCCGGGCACGGCCCACCCGCGTGGGGTCCGCTGCGGCGAGGACGTCTTCGAGAACAGCAGCAAGCACGGCGACCCGCCCCGATGGGTCCTCCGCCACGGCGATCCGCTCGACGAGCAGCTCCTCGTCGATGCCCAGGACTTGCCCGAGGGGCACGGCGCGGTCGGTGAATGCCGACGCAGATCGGGTCAGGAAGGCCCCCAGACCGCCGGGCGTCGTCATCGCCGCGACGGTCCATCCTCGTCCGCTCAGGACGCGGGTGCTCAGCTCTCGGGCCACCCCGTTCAGGCGAGCCTCGATGTGCCCTGGTGGGTGATCGGTCCTACGGGCATCGGCGTGGCCGACGGTGAGGTTCGCCCCGGGATGGGTCAGCACCTGCTGGCTGTGCACGGTGTGATCGGGAAGGTCCCACTCGACAGCCCAGAACCGATCGATCAGTCCGGACAGTGTTGGCGAGGCCGGGTACCGGGTAAGACGGACCCGCTGCCTCAACAGCCACGGGTCAAGGATCCC
>JAABVA010005767.1_pt1 | contig 11123 bp, 12 predicted proteins | sample 5560331 | NCBI WGS metagenome assembly JAABVA01 (sample SAMN12812661, study PRJNA571458) | rock metagenome | isolation source: Antarctica rocks | place: Antarctica: Victoria Land, Mt New Zealand sud | collected 2016-01-07 | reverse complement strand
CAGCAGCGCCTCGATCCTCTCGAGCAGCTCCGCATAGGTCGGCTCGCTCACACACTCATCATCCTGCAACCCAATCAAATGGTAGCGAGGCGCGCCGACCCAGCTCAGACAGGTGAATAGCTACGTCACACGCCCTACAGCGTCGTCGAGAACGCCCTCCTCAACGACAACAACGGGCCCTACATCAAGATGATCTCCCAGGCCGTGTTCACCGGTGACATCGCCGGTGCGCAGAAGGCCGGCCAGAAGGCTGCGCAGGCGATCATCACCTCAGGGCCCTGAGCCGAGGGCGGCGGGGTGTCGTCCCCGCCGCCTGGACCGGCCGAAGCCCGGTGACGACACCCCCTCGCCAGCATCGACGGGTAGTTGACAGGATGGGGACACGGTGAGCGGCGTCATGCCTGGGAGCGTCGGGACCGGCGACCGCGCCGTGCTGGAGAGCGTCCGCCCGCGGGCGCCCCGGCGGCGCGGCGGGCTGCAGCGCCGGCGCGAGCTGACCGGGGTCGCGATGGCGCTACCGGCGGTCCTCGTCCTGGCGCTGTTCTTCCTGCTGCCCCTCGTCCTCACCTTCTGGATCTCGCTGCACACCTGGCCGCTGCTCGGCACGCACGTCTGGTCCGGACTGGCGAACTACACCCGTGCCTTCCGCGACCAGGAGTTCCGGACGGCGCTCCGGTTCACCCTCGAGTACACCCTCGTCACGACCCCGGTGCTCTTCTTCATCGGGCTCGGCCTCGCGATCCTGATCCGCCGGCGCACCCGGGCGGCGGCCGCCTTCCAGACGGTCTACTTCCTCCCCGTCGTCATCGGGTTCGCGTCGGCCAGCTTCCTGTTCAAGTTCCTGTTCCAGGGCGGGGTCGGCCAGGCGATCTCCCTGCTGGCCCGGGTCGGACTGGCGTCGAACAACGACAACTGGTTCGCGGGTGCCGTGTCGGCGCTCGCGATCGTCGTCGGCATGGTCACCTGGAAGTTCGTCGGGCTCCAGATGTTGCTCCTGCTGACCGGCCTCCAGGGCATCCCGATCGAGGTGCAAGAGGCAGCCAAGATCGACGGTGCCTCGCGATGGGGCAACTTCCGGTTCGTGACGCTGCCGCTGCTCCGACCGACCCTCGCCCTCGTGCTGGTGTTCTCCGTGGCAGGCTCGCTGCTGGCGTTCGACCAGTTCTACATCGTGACCAACGGCGGCCCGGAGAACTCCACGATCACCGCCGTGTACGAGATCTACCGGGTGTCGTTCATCCGCTTCCAGCTCGGCTACGGCGCGGCGCTGTCGGTGGTCCTCATGGTCATCCTCGCGATCGTCAGCGCCGTGCAGCTGCTGCTGCTCCGCAACTCCGACAACGCCTGAGAGGCGGTCCGATGGCCGTACAGGTCGGCGCCGCCCGGTCCCTCCCGGGGGCCCGGTCCGCGGGCGCGCCCGGCGCTCCCCGGGGCATGACGAGGCCGCTGTGGTGGGTCGTCTGCTCGCTGATCCTCGTCCTCTTCCTGTACCCGCTGTGGGCGATGACGACGCAGGCGCTCAAGAGCCCGACGGAGGCCGTCGCGGCCCCGGCGACCCTGGTGCCGCACTCGTTCTCGTTCGCCAACGTCCGCTCGCTGGGTGGCGGTTCGAGCGGTCTGAGCGTCGTGCGAGCGGCGGAGAACAGCGTGGCCGTGGCGGCCGGGGCCACGGTCGCGACGGTCGTCTTGGCGGTCCTCGCCGGCTACGCGTTCGCCAAGCTGCGCTTCCCGGGGAGCAACATCGTCTTCTTCGTCTCCCTGGCCACGTTCATGATCCCGTTCCAGGCGATCATCACGCCGCTGTACCTCGTGCTCCAGCAGCTGCACCTGCAGAACACCCTGGTAGGGCTGGGCGCCGTCTACACGACCTTCCAGCTCCCGTTCGGCATCTTCCTCATGCGCAACTCGTTCGCGGCCGTCCCGAGCAGCCTCGAGGAGGCGGCCCGGATCGACGGCTGCGGCACGATCACAGCCATGGTCCGGGTGGCCATCCCGGTGGCGGTCCCCGGCATCGTCACCACCGTCCTGCTGACGTTCTTCAGCTGCTGGAACGAGTTCTTCGCCGCGCTGGTGCTGATCACCGACCAGAGCAAGTACACCCTGCCGATCAGCCTCAGCATCTTGTCCAGCGGCCAGTTCGGGACGATCAACTGGGGGGTGCTGCAGGCCGGTGTCGCGGTGACCATCATCCCGTGCGTGGTGATCTACCTCGTCCTGCAGCGCTACTACGTCGCCGGGCTGCTCGCGGGCGCCGTCAAGTGACCCGCGGGCCGTGTCGAGTGAGCTGACCGCCGCTCCACCAGGTCGCTGCGTCAAAGCGGCGAACGGCGGGTCCTACCGGGCCCGGGTCCCTGCCCGGGGCGCAGGCAGCGCTGATCGCCACCACCGAACACTCCGTCCTCGGCCGACGGTGGGTGTACGACCCTGGCCTTACCCCGTCGACGTCGCCGCCCTCGCGACGGCCGTCCTCGACGGGGGCACCCACGCCGACATCGACGTCGCCACCGACACCGGGCTCCGACGGCGTGAACCCACCACGCTGGTCACCGGTAGCGGCTCCACCGTCGCCGGCGCGTCCCCCTCCTGGGCGGCGACCGGGCCGGTGGCCGCGACGGCGGTCGCGACGACCACCGTCATCGCCGCCGGAGGCCTCGAGCTGGTCGTCCTACACGTCGTCGACCGGCACACCACCTCCGGACCACCAGGGGCGCCCACCCCAGCCCTGCTCGCGTACGTCCAGACGGTGCCCAACTCATCCCGCGGCAACAAACTAAGCCGACCACGTCTCAGAACTTGACGAGCTCGCCAAATCTGACACCCGAAGTTTCGGACCACCTTGTGAGACACCGACACGGCGCTGCAACAGCCGGTCGGGCGTGTCACCGGGTGCTGTCTCATAACCAAGGATTTGAGACACCCTTCGGATCGACTGCATGGTCAACTTCCCATGTGACGGAGTCGACTGAGGCGTCCATCCCGCTGACGGGGCAGGATCAGTGGTCGCGGTGGCTGTTGCGGGAGCGGTTCGGTGGCAGCGAGGACTTGCGGGACCGGTTCCTGGCGTACCTGAGCCCGGTCCGGGACCGGGTCCTGGACGGGGCCTCGATCGGCCCCGGGCAGACCGTGCTGGACGTCGGCTGCGGGGACGGCCTCCTCGGGTTGGCCGCACTCGACCGGGTCGGCCCCACCGGGCAGGTGGTGTTCTCCGACGTGTCCGCGGCTCTGCTCGACCACTGCCGGTCCCTCACCGCCGCCGCCGGCGCCCAGAGCCGGTCACGGTTCGTGCCCGCCGCGCTCCCGAAGCTGGCCGGACTCCCCGACGGAGCAGTCGACGCGGTGGTCCTGCGGTCAGTCCTCCTCTACGTGGGCGACAAGGCCGACTCGTTGCGCCACCTGCACCGGGTCCTGCGCCCGGGAGGGCGGCTGTCCCTGTTCGAACCGATCAATTTCTTCGCCGCCCCGGAGCCACCGGGATGGCTGTGGGGGTTCGACCTGACCGGCCTCGAAGCGGCCGCTGCCTCGGTGCACGCCGCCTACGCCGCCCATACCGGTGGCAACTCCGACCCGATGCTCGGCTTCGACGAACGGGACCTGCTCGACTGGGCCCACCAAGCCGGGTTCGATGACTTGCACCTCACCTACGAGGCCCACGTCGACACCCGCCACCCCGCCGCCGGCGCGGACCTGCAGTCACTACTCAGCCGGTCCCCCAACCCCCTTGTGCCGACCCTCGGGCAGCTACTCGCCGAAGCCCTCACCGACACCGACCGGGCCGCTGTCGAACACCGCCTCACCCAGGCCCTCACCACCGGCCGCGGCCGAACCCGGCAAGCCGTCGCCTACCTCACCGGCCGCACCTGACCCGCCACCTCACTCGACGCGATCGATCCGACCGGGCGGCGAGACTGTCAGGAAACCCACCAGCGTCACCGGCGCCGTCCCTCCTGTTTCCGCCGCGGGTTTTCGACACCTCTCCCTCGGCGTGTCGCTGTAAGGTCCCGGGGTCGGCGGAAACCGATCAGTTACCGCCAGTCCGAACCGGCCGTCAGTGACTTGCCAGCCTACCTAGCCGGCCGTGATGCATACCTCCACTTATCCACCACAAGGCGTCGATGAGATAGTGTCAATTCGGCAGTAACGCGCCTCCCTCAACAACAATGGCGGAAAGGCTTCCTCGTAATAATTCGAGTTCTGTTGGCGACAATCTCCGGATTAACGGCACGGCATTCAGTACCATGTCTCTCACCGCGAATTTGGCTACGGTGTTTCCACTGGCGCTCGCCTGGTTGAGGTTACACCTAAGGGGCTTTCTTGAGGCACCGATTGCGGCCACTGCACTCCGAACCGAAGCAGTCGAGCCAAGCGCCGTCTCAATGCTTCGAAGCAGGTCGTCGTCAGCTATGTCTGCACCGGTGAGGGTCGTGTAGTCGATTTTTCGGTCATTGGCGCCTTGGAGTTCTATTTCCATCAGTTCGACTCGGGCGTCTCGTGCCCTAGTCAACAACGCAGCAATAGTGGTGGGGTCACGCTCGGTGGTTGTTCGCAACGCCTTCGATTGCAGGTGAACCTCGAAATTCTCTCCCCGCAGAAGGAGCTGACCATCTTCGATATACCAGCTGAAACCCTCGACGTCGGAGGTACTCTCGACCACTCGAAGAGCTCTAGCCAGAAGGCGCTCGGAACCCAGTCGGACAATCCGCTGCAGACCGTCGGACTCGGCTGACACGTGAAGTTCGGTCAGACGCTCAAGCGTAATTGCTGAGCTGACCCGTTCCCAGAACGCATCGTCCGGAACAGCTGTGCCGTCGAGAAGGAATTGCAACGTACTGGCGTCGAGCAGTGTAGCGAGCTCGGCCGGCCTCGGGAAGGTAGTTGACGGTTCGCCAGCTCCAACCCAAACGGCCTGTAGGAGCCTTGTCAGTTGGGATGCCTGCGATGGATTGAGAATTGACTCGACAGCGTCGACTCCCTTGCCAGTCGCATCGGAGTCAGCGACAGCGGCCCCGTCGAAGCCAGCCTCTATCGCCGAGCCGGCGTGACGCGCGATTCGCGAGTCTATAAATCCGAGGCCGCCTCTGAGCAAGGAGCTGGCGAGCAAGCCGACCACCGGAGCCGTCGATGCTTGGTTCGTCAGAGTGTTGAACGCGGAGGGATCCGCGACCAGGGTTTGAGTCGAGGCCGAGGCTGCGGACAGGTCCGCAATACCGTGGTCACTACCGGGAAAGACCTCTCCTAGCGGCATAAGAATCGGGGACCCTCCCGCGACAAAGGGTAGGTCTTCCTCGAGATCCTGAGCACTTGAAGTCGCGCGTAGAAACACCTGACGCGGCTCGGGTCGATTCTTCCAGTGGAGCACGAGGTCCGGGGCAAAGGTGTGGTTAAAGAATGGCGTCAACTCTATCGTGACGGTGGAGTCGCTAGCTCGTAGGCTTTCCAGAACGGCCTCCTTGACCAGGACCACGTTCCTTTCCGGGTCTTCACGGGTAAGGTCGCGGATTCGAGACGCAAAGTCGATAGTCACGCGACTTCATTCCTGATGTCCTCGGCCACAATTAGCGCTCGATGCTCCTTAGTTATCACGAGCTCCTCTTGCTTGTTCGACAAAACGATGAGCCACAGTCGATCTACGAGGTCAGTGACGACCGCCTGATCAATCAAACTCTCACATGAGTCCTGCTCGGTTGGGCTGAAGATCCGACGCTTATTCTGGAGTATGCCATCAACTATTGTGCTCGGTTCGCATAACGTCGTCCAGGAAGTCTGGGCGAATGGGTGCCACGTCATGAACAGGAACTGGTCGGCTATCCGATGGTGTGCCTTGCGGACGAGGTAAGCCTTGGCCAGCCAATCACCGTATGCCGCGCGCTGGTCGCCCACAACCGTATACTTCTTCACCTCAACAACGAACGCTTGGTTGTGGATGGCACCGCCGTAAAATAAGCCACCGACGTCGAACGGGAACGGCTGGCCCCCGTACGGCCAGTCGAACTCCAGCCGGGAGATGCTGTTCGCTTCCTCGTTGGTCCAGGCGCTTCGGACCCGGGTGGTTGACTCGAGCCAGCGTTTGGCTCTTCGCGCCCCATCGCGTCCAATCTCGTGGTTCGCCTCTCCTGGCACCCGGGGCACAGTAGCGGTCGCTCCGACGGACAGCGGACGGTCGTGCGTCCGGCGCAGACCTTCGTACGGGTCCGCTTTGGGCCGGCCTTCGCTTCCAGGGCCAAGGACTCGAAGCGCGTGGGGTGGCGTTGACGTCCGTCCGCTGGTGTCAGATGGCTGAGTAGTCCTCGCCGTCCTGGTCGTCGTCGCCCGGCTCGCCCCGGACGGCACCGCGGACCGGTCGCCGAGCCGCCCGAGCGGCGACCGCGTGCGGGTCCGGCTCGACGGGAAATCTGGACGGTCTACGTCGGCCGCTCCACCGGCCTCGTCCGACTCCCGCAGAGCCGCGCGGGTGTGACGAGCCGGGCCGGGTCCGGTCCCCGTACCCGACGGGCGGGGGACCGGGCCGACGGTCGGGACGAAGGGCCAGGTCAACAGCAGGGCCGGCCCGAACAAGGACGGGGGCCGGCCAGCGGAGCCGGCTCCACCGGCACTGACAGGGCTTGATCCTTCTGGGCGGCGGCTGTCCGAGCCCCGCGCCGACGCGGCCGGGCCGCATGTCGCCCAGCCGGGTCGGCAGCCCGAGGCGCAGGTCCACCAGGACCGCCCGCGGCGGGTCCACCACCCGCGGGGCCAGCCGCCGCGGATACCCCACCGGCCACGAGTCGAACACCCGTTCGAGTGTGCCAGGACGTCACCCACCCAGCGGGCAGCACCCGGAGGGGTGGAGTCAGCTGGTTCGGCCGACGAGGCCAACCCCCGGCCCGGGTCCCGATTTCGAGGAGCGGGTCCGGGCGGGTGCCGCTGTTCCTGTGGTCCGACGGGCTGCACCTGGGCGGGACGTGCCCGGGTGAGCTGCTCGGGTGGGTGCAGTCCACCGCCGGGGAATGGTGGGGCCTGGTCGACGTCGACCTGCGGACCGGATCCGGTCGGGGCCGCCTCGTGGTCCGCCAGCTCGTGCCCGCCCGGGCGGTCACCGCCGCCGGGTGACTCCCGGCGCCCGGCCGCCAGTGGCTGCCGCCACCACCAGTTCCTCTCCCCCACCGGTCACTCCACGGCCGTTCCCGCGTCGTCGCGGCCCGCTGTCGCTCCGGCCTTGCGGGACCACCGCCGGCGGACGGCCCACACAGCGGGGTCAGCCGTCACTGCCTGAGTCCGATGGTCGATCTATGGGGTTGGCTCATGGTGCAGGGTCACCACCGCGTGAGCCGGTCAGGTCACCGCGGCCGCGACGACCGCCAGAACCGCCAGCCCGACTCTCGGGTCGCGGGGTCCTCGGATGGGGGCGGTTGGGATGAGGGGGGCCGCGGGCGCCGCCGCGGCCGGTGTCGGGTTGGCCGCGGCGGAAGTCAACGGTGACTCCCCCGGCTCACCGGGGTCGCTGTCGGCGACTGGACGCGCCAGCCCTGCGGTCAGCGCCCGCAGGCTCGACTCCAGGTTCCGGATCGACCGGTCACGTTCGTCGGGCCAGGGCGTGGACCAGTCGTCGCTCAGCTCGTTCACGGTCGAGTTCTCGGCGTAGGTCATGAACCTCACGGTGCGGGTCCTCGACTGTCGACGGACCAATGGAATTCGCGCGGCGCTCCTCGGTGGGTTTGGTAGGTTCGGTAGGTTCGGTAGGTTCGGTAGGTTCGGTAGGTTTGGTAGGTTTGGTAGGTTCGGTAGGTTCGGAGGTTCTAGCTTGGCCGAACCCTGTTTCCGCGAGGCAGTGAGCCCATAAGCGGGAACGGCCGGCCATCGTTGTACTCGTCGGCCAATCGCTGTACCTCCGCGAGCAGCGCCCGCTCTCCCACTGCTTTGAGCGTGGCGGTGGGCTGACCATGGTTCATCAACCACCAAACGGCCGCCCGGGCCTGGTCGAGAATCTCGCCATCAAACTTGACCGGCTCGACTCGACGCTTGAGGGGCCGAGCGGCACTCGCCACCCCTGTCGAAGTTCCTAAACCTACCGAACCTACCGAACCTACCGAACCTACCGAACCTACTGAGGCGATAGATGCAGTATCAGTAGTAAGGAGGTCTAGTGGGTCGCTCCCAAGACCGCGATCAGGCATTAGTCAAGACTCCCCGACGATTGAGGAGCTCCTCGGCCGCGGCCCGATAGCTTTTAGTGGCTTGGCCATTAGGGTCGTATTGACTGATCGGAAGGTGATGTGACGGGGCCTCTTTCAGGCGAGTGCTCTCGAAAATCATGGTGTCAAGTAGTTCGGCAGGGAAGTGCCGACGCAGCGAGTCGAGGACTCCCGCCGAGATACGGGTGAGGCTGGCGCCTCGCTTATCAATCCGACATGCAAGGACCGCCGAAATCTTAAGGCTGGGATTAAGTCGGTCTCGAACCTTACCCACGGTCCGCGTTAGCTCAGCCAGACCTTCCAACTCCATCGACCCAGCGCCGACGGGCACGAGGGCTTCCGGCGCTGCTGCCAGCGCCATGACCGAGAGAAGGCCTAGAGACGGCTGACAGTCGATCAGTACGAAGTCACGCGGCGGCAGGGTAGTTAGAGCGGTTCGGAGGGCCGTCTGGATGCCCGGTTCACCTGATAACACCCGGTCAGCGTTAGTCAGCGCCTTCGACGCCGGTACCAGTTCTAGACCTTCGACCTTGGTTACTTCGAGTATTGAATCAAGGCGTTGCCCGTCGCTCAATACGTCAGCCAGGCCCGTTGTGGGGGAGTGACCCAGCCACAGCGTCGCTGAACCCTGGGGATCAAGGTCGATCAAGACCACTCGCTGGTGAAGCTCCGCCAGCGCCACAGCCAGCGAGACCGCCGTGGTGGTTTTGGCCGTTCCCCCCTTTTGGTTGACGACCGCGATTACCCGCATTTGACCTGAGTTGTCAGCCACTCAAAACCCCTCGTTGATCGGAGCTACTGAACCTACCAAGGCTACTGAGTAGCTTGAGGGACCTGATGCGGCGTGTCGACGGCGGCTTGAGCGATCTGGACGCGACGAGTGATGGCGGTCCGGTATGGGGAGGTCTCCCGCATCCGGCTCAGCGTGGTCCAGCTGATCGGCCACAAGTTCGTTCAGACACGAGCCGTCGCCGCCACCGGAGATCCGAGGACCGGGGGAGTGGACGTCGGACCAACGCTGCCGGGTGGCATCAGCAGCCGGCGGTGGGTCATTGACCGCAGGCGGCGACTTGAGGACGCTATTCGACTGTGGCCCCGGGGCCGTGGTGTCGGGGGCGCCGGCCCGGAAGCTGCACCCGCCCGGTGAGCCCCGCCCCTCGTGCCGCGGGTCATAAAGAACGCACGAGCTGCCCCGGCCCACTACCCGCGCGGGGCAGCCGGTGCCCGGTACACGCCGGTGGACCGGTGCGCAGCCCGCATTGAAAAGTCACGAGCCGGCTGCCTCCCCCACGGGCGAACACCGGTGCACAACCGATCCGGCCTGAACAGGTCCAGCACAAGTCGCCTACAACGCCCGAGGGACTCAGCCCGCCGCAGCGGGGGAGAGGTGGCATGACGCGGGGTCCTGGGCGGAGGACCGCGCCGCGCCGGGTCCACGATAGGGCAGGGGAGTGGTCGGTGCCGAAGGCTGGGCGCTGACCAGCACAAACACGACTGGAGCCTCCAAGTCGTCCGTCCTCGACGGCCTGAGGCGCCACCGGCCTTGATTGTCATAACGGCCACATATGAGGAGTCACCTCACAGCAGGGGTGAGTGACGTGCTCCGAGGTCGAGCTGCGGGGGGTGATCTCCCGTGGCGGTGGGGGAGGGCTCAGTGCGGCGGCGACCTGGGACGTTGCTGCTGGTCAGTGGGGGAGCTGCTGGGACGGAACTGGTTCCTCACGGCTAACGGACGGTCGGGTGTCGTTCCTGCTTCGTCGTGCCGTGTCGCGCCGGGCGGCGGCGGGAGTGCTGGTGGAGACCGCGTCGATGAGCCGCGCTCGTGCGGCGACACGGACGTCAGCGGGGACGAAGCTCAGCCGTCGGACTCCGGACGGTGGCCAGCGGGCGGCCGCCCTGAGATGTGGGCGCCGGTGTGGTCAGGTCGAGGACGTCTGGGCGGCGGTCTGCGCGGTGTGGTCGGGTGCGCTGACGCGGGTGAACCGCGCGGAGTCGACCAGCCTCCGAAGTCCTCTGGTGGTGCCGGGACGCTTGGCCTGCCGCCGGAGCTCCGCGTACACCGTCGGGGACACCCGCACGACCGGTGACAGCGGGCGGGTCGGGTCCATCCTGCGAGTGTCGCTCGGTGTGTCCACCCTGTCCAGGCCCGGACGTCCTCCGGGGACCGCGGTCACCAGATCGGCGGCGGGGGAGGCGGCGGGGGTAGCGCGTCGACCTCCAGCTCCGGGGGTTGCCCAGCGGAGTCCAGGGCTTCCGCGCGGGCGATCGCATCAGCAGCGGCCCGCCTGACCCACGCCCGAGCGGACTGCCGGTACATCCCGGCCTGCCGGGTGCGGGCGACCAGTCCCACCATGTCCTCCCCCCAGCCGCGTCGCACCGGGTCCGGACTGCTGGCGGCGTCCAGAGCCTCGGTCAGCAAACGACCCCACTGATCGAGCGCGGTGCCCCGGGGCACGAACAGTCCCGGCACGACGGTCGCGAGAACACCCCCGAGCACCGGCAGCCCGAGAGTGCCGGCCAGAAGCAGGACGTGAGACCAGGACACGGGCGCAGACAGTACGAAGCCCGCCCGAAGCCGAGGAGTTTAGAAACCTGCTGACCCGGGTGTCGGCGGCGCTGGGTGGGGGTCACCGCGGTGTGTGAAGACCTACGCGGCAGTGTTCGCCGACGCCGAGGCTTCGCGTCCTTGCACGCCACAGGTGCCCCGCCACGCCGGCCGGGCCCTCGACCGCCGCAGGCCGGGGTGTTCGCCCATCCGGGCTCGCCGGTCGGGCAGCGTTTCGGCAGACCTGACCGGACAGCCGCGCCCGCCGGCTGCACGACGGCCCCGCACCCGGGCAGCTGACCGGTCTGAGGCCCCGGGCCCACAGCTGGCGGGGTCAGGTGCGGTGGGGTCCGGCGAGGGTGGTGTAGGCGATGGCTCGGGCGGCGGTGGGGTCGGTGACCGCGTCGAAG
>JAABVA010005765.1_pt1 | contig 11126 bp, 9 predicted proteins | sample 5560331 | NCBI WGS metagenome assembly JAABVA01 (sample SAMN12812661, study PRJNA571458) | rock metagenome | isolation source: Antarctica rocks | place: Antarctica: Victoria Land, Mt New Zealand sud | collected 2016-01-07 | reverse complement strand
CTCGCCGTGGGGATTGCCCTCACCATCAGTGGCCTGTACTACGAGCGGGTCTACCTCACGGCGATGTCGCGTTGGCGCTCTGCCATCACGGCGATCGTCGACATCGAGATCCAGACGCACGGCACCCAGGTCCAGGTCGTGACGGCGGCGGCCATCGCCAAGGCAGAGGCCCTCAAGCACCATCCGATCACCACCGCCGCGGCCGCCCACACCGTCAGCAACTGGCTCGTGTTGTCGGTCCTGCTGGTGAGTCTCAGCGGCCTTGTGACGTAACGGAGACCGCTGAGACAGTGCGCTGGGCGGTTGTCGGGCCGTGGAGTTGTTTTGAGCAGCAGGGGAATCTGCGGGGGCCGCACACACCGGGGGCATGACCTCCACGAGACCAGCTGTCGCGGCGCCGCGAGTGAGCCCGGGTGTGCCTTCCGGGGGCCAGTTCGCCGCCCACGGGCACACCGAACCCGATGTGGTCCTTGCGGAGGAACCGAGTGCACCGACCGCCGCACCGCCGACCACCGCTGAGCTGTTCGAGCAGGCACAGCGCTCTGGGAAGTTCTGGTCGCGGCGCCTCGGTGTGGATGCCGATGAGTTGTGTCAGTCGGCGATGTTGGCCTACTTCGAGGCCGACGCTTCCCGCGAGAGGAAGCAGGACAGTGACTCGGCGTCAGCCCCATCGGGGGGTGTCGCCGAGAACCCGCGGGGCTACATCCACGGTGCCAGCCGCCGCATCGCTGCCCAGATGTTGAACGGGAAGAGGCGTTCGGAAGACTCACGTGCCCAGGTGGTGTTCCGGGAGCGTGAGGCGGAGGCGGAGCAGAAGCTCAACCGGCGGCTGACGGAGACTGAGGCTGGGGCGATCGCGGCGGAGATCAGTGCGTCGATGCTGCCCAAGCGCCGGCCTTCCCCGGGCTTTCAACGGCCGAGGCAGGTCGTTCCGTGGGACAAGTTGACTCAGGCCACCCAGGAGAATATGGAACATTCGATGTCCACCTCTGCTGTGGAGGTCAACACTCAGGAGTTCGCCGCCGGTAGTGCCGGTGAGCAGGCTGAGAAGCTGGTGGACCAGGGCGGTCGCAGCGGGTTCGTGCAGGCGCGCCGCCTGGCTTATGACGTGATGGCCGAGAAGATCGGTGGTCCGCCCGTCGCCCGTGGCACGGTTACCGAGTATTCGGCGCAGGCCTCGCGCAAAGTCCTGGCCGATGCTGGCGGGGTTCGTGCAGTGGTGAATGCGTGGCGTGCCGGGGACACCACCACCGAGCAGGAGAAAGCCCTGTTTGTCCCTTTCAAGGTCGATGGGCCGCACATCGCTGCCCGCAAGTCGGTGTCCGCCACGCTGGTGGCGTCCGGTGTGTACGCCGACGATGTGTGGGCCTCGGCGATGACGGCTGCCACCCGCCCCCACGCTCGGGCACCGGACGCACCCGCCGAAAGCACTCGGGCACCGGATGCACCCCGCCCCCACACTCGGGCACCGGCCGCACCGGATGCACCGGACGCTAGCGGGTGGTTTCGGTGACCTGGTTTTTGAGCGCAGGCCCCCGGATTCATCCGTGGGGTGAGCGAATTGCTGTGTCGTACCGGTCTGGCTTTGTGCGGCGACGGAAACTGTCGGCCCCCGCTGGGGGAATGAGCACCAGGAACACACGGTATGTCGGGAATCGGAAAGGGATGGGTCGGTGAGTCGGAACCGTAAGCGGCCGAAGGGCGCGCCGACGCATGTGCGTTCGGCGGCGCTGCGGCTCACCCCTGCTCAGCGCCGCCTGGTCGACACCCGTTTCCATACCGGGGTGCGGGTGTACAACGCGTGTCTGCGGGAGGCCCTGGACCGGGGCGAGCGGATGCGCGCGGATCCGGCGTTCGCGCTAGCCAGAGTCATGGAACCGGGTGTGGACCGCACCGCGGCTTTCCACGCGGTCCGGGACACCCACGGGTTCACCTCATTCGCGTTGCGCACCTACGCCTCCGGCCTACGCGCATCCTGGGTGCGGGAGCAGGCGTTGTCGCAGGAGGTGCAGGTCCTCGGTGCCCGGGCGTTCGAGGCGGTCAACCGCTGGCACTGCGCCTCCGGTGGGCGACCCCGGTTCAAATCCGTCCGCCGGGGCCTGAAGTCCCTGGCCGCGAAAGACCTTCATGGCAGCCTGCGCCCCGCGCTCGACCCCCAAGGCACGCTGCTCGGGTTGACGTGGGGTGCGGGCACGGTGTTGGCGGCGGAGCAGATCACCTCCACCGGGCGTCGGGGTCGGGAGGCCCGCGCGGAGTGGGTGGCCATCGAAGCGGTGGTCGCGGCCGGGGAGGTGTTGTCCTGCCGAATCGTGAAAACGGTCATCCGCTCTCGGGCCACCTACCGCGCCCAGCTGGTCTGTGCCGGGCATCCCCCGCAACGCCACCCGGTGGGTACCGGTGTGGTGTCACTGGATCTGGGCCCGTCCACCGTGGCGGTGGTCACCGCAGCAACCGAGGGCACCCTCACCGGTGCGGCACTGACCCCGTTGGCGGCGAAGTTGGCGGACACCGCCCCCGAGTTGCGGCGGCTGCAGCGTCACGCTGATCGCCAACACCGGGCCGGGTCCCCGGCGTGTTTCGATTACCGCGGCCGGCACACCAGCGGGCGATGCGAGTGGCAGAAGCGGTCCACCCGCTCCGCGCGCACGGCGGCGAAGGTCGCCGAACTGCACCGGCGCCGGGCCGGGTACCGCACCACCTCCCACGGAGCCTTGATCAACACCTGGCTGGCCGTGGGTCCCTATCTGCGCACCGAGAAGCTGAACTACGTGGCGTGGCAGCGCAACTACCCCCGCTCTGTGCGGGACCGGGCACCCGGGCTCCTGATCGAGATGGCCCGCCGCAAGGCTGCAAGTGCTGGCGGCGGGCTGTATGAGTACTCGACCTGGACCACTGCCCTGTCCCAAACATGCGTGTGCGGGGCGCAGGTGAAGAAAGAGTTGAGCCTGCGCACCCATCGGTGTGGGTGCGGGGTGGTGGCCCAGCGGGACTTGTTCTCGGCGTTCCTGGGTTTGTTCGTGCGACCGGAGCCCGATATTGCGGACCCGGAGAAAATGATTGACCTGCTCGACGTGGGTCAGGCGTACGCGTCCTGGCCCACCGCTCACGACATGGAGTGGTTGCCGGCGTCGAAAACAGCAGTGGTACGACCCAAGCGACGAGGCCAAGTTCGCCCCTCCGGACGTTCGGTGGCGCGGATCAGAAAGCGACGGCTCCCGCCGCTGCCCACATCCGACGGAGTCGTTCGGCACAAACCTGTGTACCTCGGGCCTACGGCGGTGGCGGCATGAAAACCACCGAGACAGCCCAGGCGAGGCAGGAGAATCCCTCGGATTCATCCGTGGGGAGTGTCAATGAGCTGATGCCGACGCGAACAGGTGGGCGGCGGCGATGAACCCGAGCAACCGGATCCCGGCCGGCAACGGTGAGCGGGGTGGCCAGTTCGCCGCCCACTCCCACGCCGAGCCCGACGTGGCGCTCACCGGCGAAGCCGGTCCACCCGACACCGGCGTACTGGCTGACTTGGAGGACATGGTGAACAGCATCGACGTCGATGCGCGCAGCGAGGCGAGCACTGATCTGCGGATCACCGACGCCCAGCTTTCTCGACTCTCCGACCCTGACACCCAACCGCCCATCGTGCGGTGGTCGGTGTCGTGCCTGCCATATGAGGGGGTGGCTGATCGTGCATCGGTGGACCCGGACCCGGTGATCCGCGCGTCCGCGCTGGTCGGTTTCGGGCTTTCGGCGCACAACCGGCGTCGGCTGGAGGTCGACCCGGACGTCGGGGTGGTCACGGGCCGACTCACCGCCTGAGCATGACATCTCTCACTCCGGAAGGACAGATCGCGGTCCCCGCACACACCACGGTTGGCGGAATCCTGGTTGTCGGTGCCGGAATCTGCGCATGTTCTCACCGAGACCGCTGTACAGGCAACTATCCCGGTTGTCTGCACTACCGGCAGGAAGACAGAAGGAGGAAATTAGATGTCCAACGTCATGATTCTTGCTGCTGGCACGATCAACCTGAGCGGCAGCTGGGGCCAGGTATGGGGCGCCGTGCAGGCGGCGATCGGGACGAAGCTGACCACGCTGCTCTCCGCGGTCGGTGTGATCCTCGTCGTCGGTGCGGTGTTCAAGTGGCTGTTCGAGCGCCGGCGTGGTGGTGGTGGTGCGTTCAGCGGGCAGGCCAGCTCGGGACTGCTGTGGACGCTGGCCGCTGGGGCGACTCTGGCTGCCCCCGGTGTGCTCATCCCCATCTTCCTGACCATCCTCGACGCCATCGCCAACGCGGTCATCGGGTTGTGGACCTCGAGTTAGGGCCCAGCATCACGCCTGAGCGCACCCGTCCAGTTCCAGTAACCGGCTGGGTGCGCTCAGGCATCCTGCACCGAGAGAAAGTGCCTCTGCGCGATGCCCAGTGACGGAATGCCGATCTTCTGCCTCACCCCGCTGACCCGTTCCGGGGGTGAGCGCCGTGTGCTGATCAGCGGATTCGACGTTCGGTGGCGCACGTTCGTGATCGGCGCAGCCGCCGCTTTCCCGGCGCTGATCGTGACCATGATCGTGTGGGCGTTCGCTGGTCAGCTCGCGCTGGTGATGATCCCCATTGTGGAGGGCGGCGCGTTCTGGTTGGTGGAGTCCCGCCAACGCAACGGGCTGCACCTGCGCCAGTACCAGGCGATGGCCGACCGGCGCAAGGCGACCACCGGCCGGTTCTACTGCTGCGGCGTTCAGATCGACCCGTCCCGCTCCGAGTTCGGGATGATCATGGCCAACACCGTCCCGGTGCCCGGCCGGGGATCCGGTCCCCGCAACACCCCGGAGCCGCAGACCCGCCAGGAGCTGTTGGACACCACATTCGGTTCCCCCACCGGGCCCCGTCGCAAGTCGAACACTGCTCCGTCGAACACTGCTCCGTCGAACACTGCGCCGTCGAACACTGCGCCGTCGAACGCTGCACCGGCGGGGGCGCGCCGATGAGCGCGATGATGAAGCGGATCGTCGGTCTGCTCCTCGGCATGTTCATCGTCGCCGCGGCCAGCCTGGCGGCGGCGCCCGCGGCGTCTGCGGATGTGCCACCGCAGGGCACCAGCCAGGCCTCCAACAACGGCAGCTCCATCTGCTCGCCACCACACCAGGTGTCGCTTGGTACCGACCAGGTGTCGAATCTGAGCTTGTTGCCCATCGACCGGTGGTCCTCGGCCGCCTCCGCCTCTCAGCACACCCGCCTGGACGCGAACTTCGGGGACATGACCCAGAAGGTTCAGCGCGGTGCGATCGACTCGATGGCGTTCGCCGCGGGTAACACCATGTGGCAGGCTGCCACCGAGCTCACCGGTTTCGCCACCCGGTTCTGCCTGTTGGACACGATGGGTTTGACCGCAGACAAGGGTGCGGCAACTCTCGGCAACGCCATTATGTCCAGCGGTCTGGTGGCCGCCATCGTCGGCTTCGGCCTGCTGCTGTTGGTGTGGCGCACCGCGCGGCGCGGTTCGCCGGCGGACATGTGGAAGAACGTCACGAAGACGGTGATCATCCTCGGTTTGTTCGGCATCCTGATCGCCGGCGCAGCGCAAACCACGGGCACCGACCCGGGGAACAACAACCAGGGGACAAGCAACAATCACACGACGTTCGGGACCGGTTCCCCGGGGTGGTTCGCCGACCGGGTGAACCGGACCGTCTCCTCGTTGGCGAGCGTGCCCGCGGAGTCGTTGGCAAGCCAGAGCGCGACGTTGGTGAACCCGGACAACACCGAGGGTGGCTCTTTGTCCTGCAACACCTACCTGAAGAACCTGCACGACGCGTACACCAGGTCCTACGGTGGCTCCGCGGCCTCCAACCTGCAGGCCGCGATTCCGCTGACCTTGTCCAGCATGTGGGAGAACTCGGGCATGGTGGCGTGGAGAAACGCCCAGTTCGGGGCGGAGAATCCCTACTCGATCCAGATGTACTGCCGGCAGCTGGAGAACATCGCCGGCGCCAAGGTGACGTTGCCTCCCGGGACACAGGGCACGGCGGCTGACCTCGCCAACACCCAGTTCGCGCTGTCCGGTGTTTCCAGCCCGGGCGCGAACAAGGACTCTGCGGCGTGGGTCATGCCGGGTGGCTTGGAGGTCGACCGGGCCATGGTGGCCTGGGCCGCGTGCCGCTCCGCTGACGGCGGGGCGACGTGGACGGTGGACCCGGGGTGGGTACAAACCAAAAACGACAACAACCCGATCACGCCGCAGAACTGCAAGGACTGGTGGACCAAGCCGCTGTTGGGCGACAACAGCTTCTCCCCGTCCAAGACGGGGATGAACTGGGAGGACAACCAGTCCGCTATCGCGCAGAACGCCGCCGGGCAACCCGGGGTGCAGAACTTCCTGCTGAACTGGCACGGCAACGCCAACTCGGCGGCCACCGTGGTCGCCCTCACCTTCGCCGCGTCATCTTTGATCATCCTGCTGGTCTTCGGGGTCCTGGCCCTGGCCATCATCATCGCCAAGGTCGCGGCGATCGTGATGATCCTCGTTGCACTACTGGTGTTGCTGATCGCTTTGATCCCATCGAAGGGTGACAGCAACAAGGCGCTGGCGTTCGGCAAGTTCTACGTGGGGCTCACCATCTTCGCGTTCGGCATCCAGTTCCTGTTCGCCCTGATTTCTCTGGTCACCGGGTTCCTCGTCATCGCCGGGGCACGCCAGTTCGGTGCCGGTTCGATCCTGTCCATGATCTGGACCGGGTTCGCCCCGGTGACCGCGGTCGTCGTGCTGCACCTCATCTTCACCAAGGCACTGAAGATGCCGTCCCCGTTCAAGCCGTCCGCGGCGCTGGCCTACGGCACCGCTGCTGGTGGAATCGGGGCCGGGGTCGGGGCGGGTATCGACCGTCTGGTGAACCGGGGTAAGAGCCAGGTCAAGTCTCGTGCTGCTTCCGGCGGCCGGAGCGCGCTGAGTGCGGTCGGTGTCGGCCCCTCCAACGCGTCGCGTCGAAGTGACAGCATGGCCAAGACCATGTCGCCCGCGGTGAACACCGCCACTTCCGCCAGCGGAAAGACAGACAACAGCGCCGTTGTGGTCAACAACGGCAAGACCACCGACACGAAGAACACCGCGGTCGTGGGTGCAGGCCTGGGAGGCGGCGGCGGTAAGAACGGGGCTGCAGGCAAGGACGGCGCGCTCGTGGGTGCCGGCATCGGCGGGGCAGGCGGTAAGGACGGCAGGGACGGCGCGGTCGTGGGTGTCGGCGGGGCAGCCAAGGACGGCGCCACCGCCACTGACGGGACTGCGGGCAAGGACGGCGCGGTCGTGGGTGTCGGCGGGGCAGCCAAGGACGGCGCCACCGCCACTGACGGGACTGCGGGCAAGGACGGCGCGGTCGTGGGTGGCGTCGCTGCAGGTGCTGGTGCTGCAGGCAACGGGCGGCAGTCGGTGGTTGCGGCCGGGACGGCGACGAAGCGGGACGAGCGCCTGGAGCGCCGGGCGCAGGCCACCGAGCTCAGAGATGCCCGGGCCTACGACCGCACCCTCGCGGGTGGACGGTTGGGCCAGGCCCGCAGTGCGGTTACCGACCGTGGTGCCGCGGCGTGGGAAGCTTTCAAGCAAAAGCCGGTTCGCAACTCGGTGAAGGCGTTGGGCGTCGGGGTGCTGGGCGCGGCCGGTGGTTTTCCGTTGGCGCTCGGTGGGGCAGGGGTGTTGGCGGCGCGGGCGGCGCAGCGTCGGCGGGAGAACCCGGTGGATCGTCCGGCACTGCGGATGTTGGACAACACCCGGATGCTCAACCAGTATCAGAATCACTTGGCGGCCGTGGCCGATGCAGCGAAGCCCGGGGAGCAGGAGTCCGCGCCGGTCGACCTGAGCGAACAGGATGGCTACCAGTTGCTGCAAGGCAACGGTGTAGCGGAGCAGTCGATGGGCAACGGTGCCCCGCCACAGGACCCGACCCTGCTCGATGGTTCAGCACCGACCCAGGACCCGACCCGCTCCAATGGCCCCACCCCGGTGGGGCGGAGCTTCGCCCCGACCACTTACGGGCCTGGATCTGGAACCTCCCCCTCGGTGGGTCGGCCGGTGAACACTCCAGCGAACTTGCAGCCGACCGGGGCAGCGGAGCAGTCGATGGGCAACGGTGCCCCGCCGCAGGACCCGACCCCACTCGATGGTCCCGCACCGGCGGAGGACCCGACCCGCTCCACTGTGCCCGCAACGGCAGGTCGGAGCTCCGCCTCGACCTCCTTCGGGGCGGGACCCGGGACCTCCCCTTCGGTGGGTCGACCGGCGAACGCACCGGTGTGGGAGCCGCATGATCTCGACTCGCTGCCGCCCCGCCCCGAACCCGTACCGGCGGTGCCTTCCATCACTGCCCAATACGACCGCCCCGCTGACCCCGGAAGCGCTGCTGGGCAATCAAGAGATCCCGTGATCACCCAGCCCAAACGTCGGCAGAGAAGGCGGTAGGCCATGACCAACTCGATGGCGTTGCACAACAACAACGGTGATGCGAACCGTCAGCCGGCGGGCATCCCGGCGGGGGGCCAGTTCGCGGTGGGCCACCACGCGGAGTCGTTGGTGTCCTTGGACACGGGGGATCTGTCCGATGCCGAGTACAACGCCGACGGCACCTTCGCCTACCCGCCCTACCCGCGTAGCGCCGTGCAGCACATGGAGTTCTGGGCGACCGTTCCGATCCCGGACATCGTGCTCGAGCGGGTCGCCACCGCTTACAAGATCGGTGCCATGCGCTACGGGGAACGGTATCCCTACAACCAGGAGCTGGCGGCCCAAAACAGGGTGTACCGCGAGGACTGGCGCCGCCGTGCCGAGCTGCACAAGCAGGAGTGGGCAGGCATGCCCACCAGCCTGTACAACCCGATGGTCCGACCGATGGTCCGCGCCGCCCAGCTGTACTGGTACTCCGATGCGCTGCCACCGGAGGAGCGGGAAAAGGTGGTAAACGCCCGGATCACCCTGCCCTCGGACCAGGAGCGGACGGTGAAGGGAGTCGTCGAGTACTACCGTCTCGACGAGTGCATCAACGCGTTCTCCGACCCCTCGTTCTACGACAGCCAGCGGCTCGCCGAGGTGATCAACGCCGTGCACGACCTGCACAACGGGATCGCCGGCGCCCAGGAAAGCTAGGTCGCGGCGGTGCCCGATCGTTGACAGGGCTGTCAGCACATGTCATGGTGTCGGTGGCATGTGCTAGACGAAACCGTTACAGAAGGGACAAAGTCGATGTCCGAGCGACAGCGCGCAGCGAGGATCGGAGCAGCCTTCGTGGCCGCCGGCCTCACGCTGGCCGGCTGCTCAGGCAACTCTGGCACACCCACTCCACCGAACCCGAGTACCCCCACGAGCTCCGTTGCTGCTGCCCCGACATCGAGTGCGCCTGCAGCCGCGCCCGGCACGATCACTTCCGTCTCGGACGGACGCAACTTCATGGCCAAGGCGTTTCCCGGACTGACCTGTGACCAGGGAATGCCGGAGTCGCCCAATAGTTATGGCCGTGCAGCATTCCTAGATACGTCACAGGTCACCGTAATAACCTGTGGTCCACCGGACACTGCCTACACGATGTATCTCGCCCCCGCCGGTTCTGTGCCTACATCTGTCCAGCCTGTGGACCACACCCAACAGTTCAGCACTGCATGGGCGGTGGGCTCAAACTTTGCGATCACCTCAGAGCAGCCGAGCACGCACGGGCTGTGCTCGGCGAGCGTGCGGCTGCAGTCTCTCGTCGGGGTCGGTCTCACCGTGTCGAAACCCGGGGCTTCCTCCCGCAACACCTATTCCGGGCCGATCGCGTGTCCACAATCCCCGGCCCCTACCGTCAACACGGGAGCTGACGGGCACGACCTGATGACCAAGGCTTTCCCCGCCCTGTCCTGCAACCAGGGTCTGCCGGTGACTCCGAGCACTTCGACTGGGTCTCTCGCACAATCGGCGGGAGGCCCGGTCGCAGCATTCAGCATCTTTCCTAACGCGAAGACGGTGACTCTCGTTACCTGCAGTCCGAGCGATCCCGCACATGAACAATCCATGTACCTGTACATCGCCCCTCTCGGTGTATCCCCGGTCAGAGATGGGTTCGGGACCAGCTCGGCGAACGGTCCTAACTACGTCGTCGTAGCGGGAACTGGAAACGGTGACGTATGCAACGTGACTAAACTCCCAGGGAAGCCAGATATTCAAGGGTCTTATCTCAGCGGGGAATACCGAGACGGCTGTTTCTAGGTTCGCCGCTGATTCCAGTGACCTAGTCCGACTCGAGGTCGCCAGCGGAGCGAATCGTCACCGCTGATACTGGCCGGCGCCGTGTGGTTCTGGGCCTCCTGCGGGCAGGAGGTGTCGTTGGGCGATCTCCGGGCTGACGACGTCCCGGATCCTTTCGACCATCTGACTGCGTTCCTGGTTGAGCTCGGCGGACCGGTCGATGCGCCGCGGGCGTGGGGTTCCTTCGGTGGTGGTCATGCCAGTGATGTGTGCGGCGGACCGGGTGTCCCCCGTGTTGGTCCCGTATCAGGCCTAGCTGTAGCCGAGCTCGGCCGCAGCACCCAAGTGGAACTGTTCGGAGGAGGCGCTGTCACGTTGGCGCCGGCTTCTCGGTAATGCCCTGATGTCCAGTGGTCTGGTGGACGGTGGTAGCCACCCGGGAAGTGACAACCTCATGGCGAAAAGTGACATCCTCACGTCGTTCGGGACCGGCTCGCCAGGGTGGTTCACCCGGTCGGCGAACCAGACTGTCTCCTCGCTGGCGAACGTGCCCGCCGAATCACTGGCAAAAGATTGCTCGGCGTTGGTGAACCCGGACAACGCCGAGGGTGGCTCGCTCGCCTGCAACACGTACGTCAACTACACGGACCTGGAAGGACCGTGCTTGCAGCTCTGGACCTCACTGGCTGTGAGGGTCAGGCCACGCTAGGGACCGTTGACAGGGCCCAGTAAGTCGGCGGGGCCAGCAACGCGATGTTGTCGGCTCCAACGAGGTCTGCGTGCTCAACGAAGCCGCATTCTTGGCAGAGGAACCCGGCTTGGGTGGTCCGGTTCTTTCTGTCGGTGTGCCCGCAGGCGGTGCACCGCTGGGAGGTGTAGGCCGGGTTGACCTGCACCAGCGGAACACCGGCCTGCTCAGCCTTGTAG
>JAABVA010005764.1_pt1 | contig 11129 bp, 4 predicted proteins | sample 5560331 | NCBI WGS metagenome assembly JAABVA01 (sample SAMN12812661, study PRJNA571458) | rock metagenome | isolation source: Antarctica rocks | place: Antarctica: Victoria Land, Mt New Zealand sud | collected 2016-01-07 | reverse complement strand
ACCACAACTCCGCGCTCATGGGCGACGGCCGCGTTCTCCTCTCAGGAGGCCTCGACGCCTCCGGCACTGCCCTCGACTCAACCGAAATCTTCGATCCGCTCGCTGGCACCTTCACCGCCGCCCCTTCTCTCAGCTCCGCGCGCGAGCTCAGCACCTCCACCGCTCTCGAGAACGGAAATATCCTGCTCGCGGGCGGCGACGACACCTCCACCGCCAGCAACGCCGGGCAGAGCTTCGATGGCACCGCCTTCTCCGACGCCAACCTCGTGCAGGCGCGCTCGCTGCACACAGCCACCCTCCTTCCCACCGGCGATGTCCTCCTCGCAGGCGGCATCTCCGGCTCCACCCCGCTCCAGGGCACGGAGACCTACGGTGGCGCCTCCTTCACCGCAGGCAGCGATCTCCTCTCGCCCCGCTACGGTCACGTAGCCAATCTGCTCGCCAGCGGACAGGTTCTCCTCACCGGTGGTACCGCAGACGGCTCCGCCCCCCTCAAGACCTCGTTGCTCTTCGACCCCGTACAGGCCAAGACGTTCGCCACCTCAGATCTCAGCACCGCCCGCTTTCAGCCCTCCTCCACCATCCTGCGCAACGGCAAGGTGCTCATCGCTGGCGGCACCACCAACGTGACCTCTGAGCTCAGCAGCTCCCTGCAGGATATCGAGCTCTTCGACCCGCAGGACAACCTCGCTCTCACCCTGCCCAGCGCCACCCTTACCGCCCCCACCTATGCCTCTGCCGGCACCACCGGCCTCACCGCCTCCGTCCAGGCCCAGGGCAACGTCCGCTACGTCTGGACACTCACCAACGGTGCCATCACCTCTGGCCTCAACACCCGATCGATCACCTTCACCAAGGCTGCCGCCGGCCCCTCCGTCCTCAACGTACTCGTCATCAGCGACCGCGAAGTCCCCGTCCAAAGCTCCGTCACCATCAGCACCGCGCCTTCCATCAACATCTTCACCGCCACCCCCTCCACCAACACCGCCGGCCTTCCCACCACGCTGAACTGGTCGGTCACCGGAGCCACAGGCCTCTCGCTCAGCCTCGATAACGGCATCGGCGACGTCACCTCCCTTGGCGGTTCCACGGCCGTCGTCACACCGTCCGCCTCTACCACCTATACCCTCACCGCCACCGACACGAACGGAACCACCACCAGATCTGTCACGCTCCAGTCCCTCCCTGTGCCCGTGGCACAAGGCCTCACCGCGGCCGTCAACCCCATCGAGAAGGGCAGCTCCACCACCGTCCTGCCCACCTTCTCGAACGGCATCGGAACCATCGACAACGGCGTCGGCACCGTCCTCAGCGGAGTCGCCTACACCACCGGCAGCCTCAACAGCGCCACAATTCTTACCCTCACCGTCACCAACTCTGTCGGCACCGCCGTCACCAGGACTCTGACCGTCAACCTCCTTCCCGTCGTCGTCGGCTCCATCACAGGTCCCGCCAACGTCAGCGTCGGAAGCAGCTCCACCCAGTTCAGCGCCGCCGTAACCGGTGCGGTCGACAAATCTGTTACCTGGTCCACCTCCGCCGGCTCCATCACCCCCGCGGGCGTCCTCACCGCACCCTCGACCACAGGCGATGTCGTCATCACCGCCACCTCCGTCGCCGATCCCACACAGCACAGGGAGCTGACCGTGCACATCGTCGCGCTCCCCGTCGCAACCGGCATCACCGCCGCCACCAACCCCGTGCTCTACGGAAGCTCCACCACCATCACGCCGCAGTTCTCGCTCGGCACCGCAACCATCGATCAGGGCATCGGCACCGTCACCACCGGAACCGCCTACACCACCGGAACCATCACCGCCGACAAGACCTTCACCCTCACCGTCACCAACCCCTCCGGCACCACCGCCACCTTCTCCTACACCGTCCATCCCCAGACCGTCGTCGTCGGGCCTATCAGCGGACCCGTCTCCGGCAAAGTCACACAGGGCCGATCCGCCACCTTCAATGCAACCGTCACCGGCGCCGCAAACACCGCCGTGACCTGGAACTCGGCCAGCGCAGGCTCATTCTCCGGAAACCGCTGGACCGCGCCAAACACCACCGGCACCTACACCATCACCGCAACCGCCGTGAACGGCGCGACCAGTTCCCTGTCCATCACCGTCATCGCCGCCCCTGCCATCTCCAGCTTCACTGCAACTCCGGCCGGCATCAACAAGAACCAGAGCTCCACCCTCACAGCCAACTTCGTCGGAGCCGGCAGCGGCAGCAACGTTACCGGCGTCGTCACCCCCGGCAACCTCACGCTCAGGAGCGGCGGAGCGAGCGTCTCAACCGGTCCCCTCGCAGGGACGCAGACCTACACCCTCACCGTCACCAACGACGCCGGAGACACTGCCACTGCCCAGACAACCGTCCAGGTCTTCCTCGGTGCCTTCAGCGCCACCGTCAACATGCTCACGCCAGCCCGCAACCTGCCCACCGCCACCCTCGGCACGGATGGCAACGTCCTCCTCGCAGGCGGCGGCAGCGCCAGCAACGCCGCAAACCTCTTCAACAGCTCCACTCTCTCCTTCTCGGTCAACCCCTCCACCCTCGCGACCGGTCGCAACGGACACACCTCCACCCTCCTTCCGAATGGCCTCATCTTGATCGCCGGAGGCTCGGACGGCTCCGCCTCCCTCGCCGGCGCCGAACTCTACAACCCCGCGGACAGCAGCTTCACCGCGACCGGCTCCCTCAACCAGCCACGCCACAACCACCGTGCCATCCTGCTCGACTCCGGCAAGGTCCTCCTCGTTGGCGGCGCCACCCTCAACAGCGCCGAAATCTTCGATCCCGCCACCGCGCAGTTCACGCTCACCGGCGCCATGACAACACCGCGCGAGTTCCCCACCGTCTCCCGCCTGCCCGACGGCCGCGTGCTCGTCGCCGGCGGTCTCAACGGCTCCAGCCGCCTCGCGACCGCTGAGATCTTCGACCCATCGACCAACACCTTCTCCACCGCCGCCAACATGCTCCAGGCTCGCGCTCTGCACACCGCCACCACCCTCCCCAGCGGGGAGATCCTCTTCGCCGGAGGCGCCGGCAACAACGGCACTGGAAGCGCGGAGCTCTTCAACCCGTCGCTCGAGCGCTTCACCTCAACCGGCAACATGGTCCAGCCCCGCCAAGAGCACATCGCCAGGCTCCTCGCCGGCGGCATGGTCCTCCTCGCCGGCGGTAATAACGGAGCTTCGCCCAACGCCATCGACCAGGCGGAGCTCTTCGACCCGTCCCAGGGCGGCTTCCTCAAAACCGACTTCATGAGCACCACCGGAGCTCCCTCTACCGGAGCCGCCGCAAACCTCCTCCCCTCCGGCAAGGTCCTCGTTACCGGTGGAACCAGCGACGGCTCCGCGCCGGTCTCAGGCTCCGAACTCTACACACCCACCGACGGCCTCATCGCATCCGCCGCCGACCCAACAGTCACGGTCCCCGCCTTCGTCCCGCAGGGCGCAACCGCTGTCGCCGCACACGTCACCGCCGTCGGCAACGCTCGCTACATCTGGATGGTCACCAACGGCAGCCTCGTCTCCGGCCAGGGCACATCCAGCGTCCTCTTCAACATGGCTGCAAGCGGCAATGCTACGCTCGACGTCCTGATCGTGACCGATCGCCTCGTTCCGTCTCATGGACACAGCGTGGTTATCGGAGAGCCGGCACCGGCGATCACCAGCCTCACCGCTGCAGCTAATCCTGTCCTCTACGGCAGCTCCACCAGCATCACCCCTACCTTCACCAACGCCCTCGGCGGAGCCGTCATCGGCACGGGCGTCGCCGGCAGCTCGGACATCTCCTCCGCAGCGTCGAGCGGTGTCGCGGTCGAGCTCGGTCCACTTACAGCTCCTATCCAATACCGACTCACCGTCACCAACCGCGCCGGAGTCAGCATCAACCAGACCCTCACCGTAGGCGTCCAGAGCATCATCGTCTCGGCGATCACCCCGCAAAATCCCATCCTCTCGATCAACGACTCGCGCACCTTCAGCGCAACCGTCTCGCAGGTCGTCAACACCGGCATCGTCTGGAGTGCTACCGGCGGTACCATCAACCCATCCACGGGCGCCTGGACAGCTCCCTCCACCCCGGGAACCTACACCATCCGAGCGACCTCAGCAGCCGACAACACCACCTCAGCCGTGACGACAGCGACCGTTATTGCTCTGCCATCCATTCAGAGCTTTACCGCCACCCCGCTTTCCGTCAACTACGGTCAGGCGGCATCGCTGACTCCGGTCTTCACCGGCTCCGCGACCGGTAAGGCAAGCATCGGCACAGCCGGAACCGGTTCCTCTCAGCTCTCCTCCACCGCCACCTCCTCCGCCACACTCTCCACCGGAGCTCTCACCGCCAACACCACCTTCACCCTCACCGTCGCCAACGCCGCAGGATCTGTGACTTCCGCCACCGTTCAGGCCAACGTCATCCAGCCCTTTTCCCCGACCGCCTCCATGGCGCTCGCTCGCCTGGGCCAGACCACAACCAGCCTCCCTGACGGATCCGTCCTCATCGCCGGCGGCACCGACGCCCCCGATAAGGCCGAGATCTACACCGCCGGAACCGGCGCCTTCGTCTCCACCCAGCCGATGCAGGCAACGCGCAGCCAACACACCGCAACCCTCCTGCCTACCGGACAGGTCCTCCTCGTCGGCGGCACGGATGCCACCGGCGCCCTCGCCTCGGCCGAGCTCTTCGACCCCTCCACCAGCACCTTCACGCCAACCGTTGGCACCTTGGCCCACGCCCGCCAGAATCACACCGCCGCCCTCCTCCCCGACGGTCGCGTCTTGATCGTCGGTGGCTCCAACGCCACCGAGAATCAACTCGCCAGCGCCGAAATCTTCGATCCTGCAACCAGCGCCTTCACCGCCGTTGCGACCTCCCTCTCCGCCGCTCGCGAGTTCGCTACCGCAACCACGCTGAACGACGGCCGCATCCTGGTCGCCGGCGGCTTCAGCGGTACGGCTTACCTGTCTACTGCAGACATCTTCAGCAACGGAGCCTTCACCACGCCCGCCCTCGCAATGGGCAGCTCTCGCGCCCACCACACCGCAACTCTACTTCCCTCGGGCAAAGTTCTCCTCTCTGGCGGCTACGACGGATCAGCCCGCCTCGCCACCTCGACCCTCTTCACACCGGGAGCGCCGGACAGCTTCGCCAACGCCGGCAACATGACCCAGAGCAGGCAGAATGCGGCCGCCACGCTCCTCAGCAGCGGCAAGGTCCTCGTCGCCGGTGGCGCCGACGGCACATCGCCGCGCTCCTCCGCAGAGCTCTTCGACCCCACCAGCACCAGCTTCACCACGACCGGCAGTATGCTCACCGCACGCTCCGGCGAAGGCTCCGGCCTCCTTCTGGACGGTACCGTGCTCCTCGCGGGAGGCACCATCGACGGAACGGCGCGCCTCTCCTCCGCCGAGATCTTCGATCCACAGGACGCTCTCACCCCCTTCCAGCCGGACGCCACCGTCCTGCCCTCCGTCACCCACGCCACCCTCGGCGCCACCGGCCTCACCGCCACAGCTTCCGCGCACACAGGTAACCGGTACATCTGGCTCCTCCGCAACGGCACCATCACCGCCGGACAGGGCACCCCATCCGTCACCTTTAGCATGTCCACCTCCGGCGACGCCCTGCTCGATCTGCTCGTCCTCAGCGATCACCTCGTGCCCGCGCACAGCACAGTCACCATTGCCGCCGATCCCCTGCCATCGCTCACCGCCTTCACGGCCGCGCTCAACCCCGTTCCCTACGGCGGCTCCACCACACTCACGCCCGTCTTCAGCAACGCCACCGGCGTCAAACTCGGCACCGCCGGCTACGGCAGCTCGGATATATCCACCTCCGTCACGAGCGGCGCTCCGGTTGCCGTCGGTCCGCTCACCTCCATCGTCGCCTACACCCTCACGCTCCCTGAGGTCGTCGGCAACAAACTTAGTTCGACCCTGATCGTCAACGTTCTCCCTGTACTCGTCTCGCCCATCAGCCCCTCCGCTCCCTCCGTCACCGCCGGCCATACGCAGAGCTTCAGTGCCGCCGTCTCGCAGGCCGTCGACACCGGCATCGTCTGGAGCGCCACCGGTGGAACCATCAATCCCGCCACCGGCGCCTGGACAGCTCCGCCCACACCCGGCGCCTACACCATCAAAGCCACCTCCGCCGCAGACAAGACCACCGTCTCCTCCACGTCTGCAACCGTCGTAAACCTGCCCTCCATCAGCAGCTTCACTGCCTCATCCGCCAACGTCAACTACGGCCAAACCACCTCGTTGACACCGGTCTTCACCGCGCCAGCCGGGAGCCAGGCCACCATCACCGCCACCAGCTCCGGATCTACGCAGCTCGCGGCAAACGTCCTCTCCGCAACCGCGATCTCCACAGGTGCTCTCACCGCATCCACCACCTTCACTCTCACCGTCACCAACGCTGCGGGAGACTCCGCAGCCAGCACTGTCATCGTTAGCGTCAACCTGCCCTTCTCCGCCGCCGGCTCCATGGCCCTGGCACGCTCCGGTCAGACCACCACGCAACTCCCCGATGGCACAGTTCTCGTCGCAGGCGGTACTGCTGCAGCCGATAAAGCGGAGATCTACAACCCTGGCACCGGAACTTTCAGCGTCACCACCTCCGCCATGAACAGCACCAGAAAGAACCACACCGCGACCCTCCTCTCGGATGGCAAGATCCTCTTCACCGGCGGATCGGATGGCCCCAACACGCTTTCAACCGCAGAGCTGTACGACCCCTCGAGCGGTGTCTTCACCGTCACTGCGGGAACCATGGTTCACGCTCGCCAGAACCACTCTGCCGCCCTGCTCACCGATGGACGCGTTCTCATTCTCGGCGGCTCCAACCCGACAGAGGACCAGCTCTCCGCGACCGAAATATACGATCCCGCGACCGGCGGCTTTGCCGCGCTGGGCTCTGCGCTGGCCGACGCTCGCGAGTCAGCGACGGCTACCTCGCTTCTAAACGGCGATGTTCTCGTCACGGGCGGTACCGGCACCAACGGAGCCCCCCTCAACTCGGCCGAGCTCTACTCCAACGGAACCTTCGGATCGCATTCCTTCCCGATGCGCTCCGCCCGTCTTCACCACACAGCCACCCTGCTTCCAGGAGGTTCGGTTCTCCTCTCTGGCGGCTTCGACGGCTTCACCCGTCTGGCCAGCGCCGAAATCTACACCGGCGGATCAACCAGCTCTTCCTTCGTCCCAGCGACTGGATCGATGGGCACGGCGCGCGAACAACACACGGCAACCCTGCTTGCAAACGGCAAGCTCCTGCTCTCGGGCGGCTCTGAGGGCAGCAATCCCCTGGCCAGCGCCGAACTCTTCGATCCAGCAGCCCAGACCTTCACTCTCACGGGAAATCTGATCACCGCACGATTCGGCGCAGGAGCCGCCCTCCTCCAGACCGGAAAGGTGCTCATCGTTGGAGGAACGAACTCCGCTGCACTCCCAGTCGCAACGGCGGAACTCTTCGATCCGCAAGATGGCCAGACGCCAGTCCTTTCCACACTTAATTTGTCCGCGCCCTCCACAGCACGCTTTGGCACACAGCAGACTGCCTCAATCACCCTACCCACGAACGCATTCTGTATCTGGAGCGTAGACAACGGAACTTCGCTCTCAGGAGCCGGTACACCCACTCTGAAATTCATCATGGGGAGCGCCGGCCACACGACATTGCATGTGCTGGTCGTCACGAGCTCAGGCCTCCCCCTCCTCGCAACCCAGGGCGTGACTGGACAGTAAAGTCACACACCAGCCGGCCCTGTCGCTGACCAGGGAGATCTGCACAGCAAGGAAGTCGCCAACCGGTCTCGTACTGGTTCAATCACGAGTGCACAATCTCCCCCAGTGATCTAAGCTTGGATTCCAGCCGAGCACGACATCTCCAGGGGATAGGACTTCAACACCAGTCTCGGGTCAAACCGAGAGAGAGTCATGTCCACCCCTCCAGTCTCAAGCTCTAGGGAGGACGCCTAAATGCCCGATCTGCCACCAAGCATGTGCCTTCTGGCCGTACTTAATTCCTGTCCGATCGTTAGTCACTTCGATCCTAAAATTCAGTACTCCGAGGTCATGCTCTCCGGGCTGGGTGTCAAAGATCCACTAAGTCGCAGCGCGTTCGCGAAGAACGTCAAGAGACACCTCAAACCATGGAAGATAGACGACGAGAATATCAAGAGCGAACAAGGAACCAGTGTTCAAGCCTCGGCAGACGCCATACAAACAGGTGCCTATGCCGAGTAGGGGTTTGCTCCTGTCATGTCTTCTCACGATCAGTACAAGGCTGCTCGCTCAGAAAGACTTCACACCGACGGCGGTAACCACAGCCCAAGTAACCCCACCGACGATCTACATCAGCTACACGGGCGACCTTCCCAGCGATCCATCCATCCTGGAAAGTTCAACGGCTTGGGAGGTATGGTGGAAATCGTTGCCGGACGCCCAGCGGACACCCGTGCACGTCGTCGGCTTTGACCAAAGCCAGAGTCACAAATTCGGTCTGCAGATTGCCGGCACGCTACCGGGCCAAGACCTGGGCACAGTCATCTGGATCGTCCACTTCAATCCCGTCGACAAACAGCGCTTTCAACCCGATGTGATGACATCCCATCCGACGAGAGGTCCGGCCTCTGGAGCAAAGAGTTGCGATGGGGGCACCCGAAGTGCGAAGCCCTACCTCTGTCCTCCACAAAGTGGGGCTCGTCCTGATATAAGCCTGGCCGGCAACTTTATAGCGGCTGGCGGGACCAAGCCAATCTACAGCTTTGAGCTCCTCGCCGGTCTGTACGCGCGGACGCCATGGAAGTGGATGGACGACGGCCCGCGCTGGATGCATGACTTCCGACCCGGTCTCACGGCAGCGGTCGAGATCAATCAAAGTCCAACTCTTCCGAACAATCGAACCAGATTCGATCCCGACTCTCTCATCGCCGCGTTTGCCCTTCAAAAGATCTACCCGACTGACAAGCTAAGGTCACTCCACGTGTATGCCCTGCAATTCGATCAGGCATTACCCGCTGGGGAGTTCAGCCGTGCCAATCCATCCAGCAACATCATTGCCAGAACCGGCATGTTGGTCGGAATTACCCCATTCGTTCCCAAAAGGTATCCCGCCGTCTACGGCACTCTCTACCCGGTCATCGCTCTCGAAGCGGGTAGAAATCTGAACAAGCCAACCATGATCTCTGCGGTTCCGGTTGACCTTACTCGTTACAACAACATCGTGCGCGGCGTTGCCGGTGCCGACGCGGCACTCTCGATTGCAACAAATACCGATAAGTCGGACTATCTTTCCTTCACCGCGTCTTACCGGGTGCGATTGCCGGCGATGGATGAGCCACTCATAAAAACCCTTCATCAAGTCACAACTGTAGATCTCACGACAAGACCGAGACATTGGCTGGAAGCAAACGCCAACTACACGCCTTGGAGTTTCAAATATGTATCGTTGAACGCGAAATACCAATACGGAGTACTACCACCGCTGTTCACACTGGTTGATCAAAAATTCTCGTTCGGTTTCACCTTGAGAGCCGTCCAGTCGCGGAATAGTCACATCGTAGACGCCGCAAAATGATAAACACGAATGTCGTATATAGCCTTCAAAAACTGACCACGTTCACGTCCAGAATGCATAGCACGCACAACAACGTCGCAAACCGCTGGAATGATCCCCTACTCTCATGTCGTAGCGAAGGAGACTGTCACTCAATTCAGCCATCAACCGGTCGCAAGGTCGATAAAATACATGCGGGCTTTCGCCGAGGCTTACCCCGACCTCGCAATCGTGCAACAGCTTGTTGCACGATTACCGTGGGGCCACAACATCCGCATCTTTGGAGACCGTGAAGAATCCGGCCAGCGTGATGGTACGCACAGCAGGCCATCGAACATGGTTGGAGCCGCAGCGTCCTCGTCCCACCAGATCGAAAGCAGCCTCTTCGACCGCCAGGGCAAGGCACTCACGAACTTCAGTCGGACCCTGCCTGCCACTCAGTCGGAGCTCGCGCAGGAGTTGATGAAGGATCCCTAGTGCTTCGACTCCTGGGTATTGGACCGGGGATGCTGGAGCGTGACCTGGAACGCGGACTGCAGGCGTTTCTCCGATCGGCTCGTTCTCGAACTTGGCAAGGGGTTCGCGTTCGTCGGCAGTCAATATCACCTCGAAGTGGGCGGCAAGGATTTCTATCCTGACCTGCTCTTCTACCATATGCGGCTTCGCTGTTTCGTCGTCATCGACCTGAAGATCGAGGAGTTCCAGCCTGAGTTCGCGGGAAAGATGAATTTTTAACTGTCAGCTGTCGACGACCAGTTGCGGCACGCCGATCACAACCCCACCATCGGCATTGTCCTCTGTAAGGGACACAAAGATTTAATCGTCGAGTATGCCTTCGTGACGCAATACGCCCGATGGGCGTCGCCGGGTACAGCCTTTCAGGGGCGCTTCCTTTTCGGCTATAAAGCGAATGATCCACACCCGAAGAGCCTGCGCGAGAGTTTCCGAACATGGACCTTGTCAGGCTGCGGATGGAGGTAGAACGAGCCATGCGCGCTCTCCTTGCACGATTCGGAATCGAGCCTAGACCGAAGCGGGAGCCAGACAATCCGCTCCCGCTTCAACGTTTGTCGCCGAGAAGCCGGCTCGACATCCGGGCGGCGGGGCCGTTCCTTCCCTTGCACCCCTTCCCTTTTCGGCAATTCGACAGGAAAATGACGCCGAGTACGTTATCGTTACCGATCACGTCACAGTGAACACGCGGGTACTTGTCAAAGCCGGGTCAAGGCTAATTTATGAATCCACCTGAGCAGCGACCGGCATGTGGCACTTAGGCTACGACGAGTTCGTGCCGACCACTTAAAGCTTCTTCTTCACGGCCTTGAGGAGCCGTACTCGATTGGCAACCACGGCTATATCGCCGGGGTGAGTGCCCCATGATCCTCTTAAAAGCTTTGCTGAAAGCGCTTTCAGATTCGTAACTCAGAGATAGCGCGATCATGGAGACAGGATCGTCAGTGTTCCTCAACCTGTCCCCTGCCAGCATCATTCGCCAGCGGGTCAGGTATTCCATGGGCGATATCCCAACTAATTCCTTGAATTTCAGTGCAAAGATCGAA
>JAABVA010005763.1_pt1 | contig 11129 bp, 13 predicted proteins | sample 5560331 | NCBI WGS metagenome assembly JAABVA01 (sample SAMN12812661, study PRJNA571458) | rock metagenome | isolation source: Antarctica rocks | place: Antarctica: Victoria Land, Mt New Zealand sud | collected 2016-01-07 | reverse complement strand
CGGCCGGAAGGCCAGCAGGAACACCCGCCATCGCTGTCGATCCCAGAAAACCTAACCAGCGATATAGAGGCTCCAAACGCTTAAATGAACCGTATTGGCTTTAACGGCGGAAAGATACCCGCAGGGATCTGCCGTTCGTTCAGCATGTCCACTGCTTCCTGGCAGATCCCGTCCAGCAGTGTCCGTTGTCGCTTAATGCGGTCGACATCGACGTCCAAAGCATCTGCAATTTTCTTCTCCGACACGCCACGCTCCAGTGCGCGCATGATCATGAAATGCTCTTGGATGGCTGCGAGGTGGCTCACCCGCTTGTTGTAGGTAAACGGGTCTTCATCGAGCGCCACGAGGCAGCAGGCCATGGTCTCGCCGCGGTTCTGTAATATAGCCAGTCGCAAGTGCCCATCGAGAAGCACATACGTTTTCTCTTTAGCCGATGCAGGCGAGACGACGATTGGCTCGATGACGCCAACCTCGGCGACCGATGCCGCTATCCGCTTGAAGCGCGGGGAGCTGAGCGTATCCGCCTTGAGCGTCCGCAACGGCATAATGGATGCGAGCGGCACCATGATGGTCCTGTCCTCGAAGGCTATCCGGACGTGATCGTTCATGGCCTGCTCGCTGTTGCTGCGACCCGTTCGGAAAGCTGGCGAGGCATTGTCGGAATGCCCTCGGCCCGAAGAAGATTGGAAAAATGCTCGTCGGCATGCAGCCGACGCAGCGCATTCGCCATGAACAGCAGGCGCCGCTGCGCGATCTCCGCCTTCCTCACGAATGATTTCTGCTGCTCGGCCTGCCGCATGTAGGACTTGACCAACACGTCGGCGCTCACCTTTTTCGCACCGACGTTCAGTCCCGACAACTGCGTCAGTCCTTTTCCAAGCAAACGCCGCTGGTCGATGATTTTGCGGAGCGTCACGACTTGGTTGCCGGGCAGCTTCTTGCTCTCATATGCCTCCAGCAACGCCGTCTGTACGTCGCCTTCTCGAGCCCGCACGATCTCCATCGCAACGGTATGCGGAATGATGCCCTTTTCGACCGCGACGAGCAGCCGGTGCTCGCCATGATCTACAAGGTAGAAGATGGATTTTATGTACTCGTAGCTGAATCCTGTGCGGGCCGCGATCTCGGTCTGAGAATGGCCGCGCTCACGCAGGGTTGTGATGCTCTGAATCAACTCCATCGGAGTGTGGTGCCGCCGGGCAAGGTTCTCGACCAAGCTCATGACGAAGCAGTCTTCCTCGGTCGCGTCCACGATGATGGCAGGTATTTCTATCCCGCCCAGTTCCTTGAACGCTTCAAGGCGTCCCTGTCCGCAAACGAGATCAAAACCGGTGCCGTTCGGCCGCTTGCGGACCGTCACCGGCTTCTTCAGACCGAGTGCGGCGATGCTGGCGACAAGCTCGCGGTATCCACGCTTTCCTCGCAGGCGCGGGTTCAGCACGGTGATGGACGTCACGGGTATCCGTTGGATTTCCGGCGCTGTCTCGCTCATGCCGCCCTCTTGACGTTGGTCCGCGCCGCTAATTCGTAAAGCCGCTCCAGGTCGTCCGACCTGTATGCGTCCAGGAACACCCCATTCTCCTCGTAAACGCGCACTTGCATCGCACTGATGTCGATGCGCGGCAGCAGGTAGTAATCACGCAACCTCTCGTTCCCGTCCTCCATCCGCACCGCCACTGTGATGTCGGCCCGTGCTCCGCCAAACCGGATCTTCCAACGGAGCGCTCCGCGCGGTGTTCGCATGCACCGGGCGATGACGACGGACACCGAGAACTCGTCGTTGACCAACAACAGCCCGTTGTCCTGCTCGAGGACACTGGTCGCGCGTATTGCACGTATGCCCGCGACGACTTCGGCGACGACGCCGGGATGCATGTCGCGCAGCATACGATTGATTTCGATGAAGCGAGCATCGCGTTCGGAGGCATACCCAATAAGCTGGTATGCCCGAAGCAGGCTTCCGAACCGGGCCTGGTACACGTGGCTCGATGGGCAACCCTCGGCCTCATCGATTACAATGGCGCTTAACGTTCCGTGCTCACGCAGCAGCCCAGCAAGAAGCTCAAGGAGCTCATCGTCTGTGAACCGCCTATTGCGGGCCTCGATAAGCGCTTGGGTGGCCGCGAATAACGCCGGATCGACCACAGCCGGGAAGGCGTCCGCAGCCCGAATCCACATCTCGGCGGGATTGCGCACTCTCACGGCCTTCAGCTTGAAGGAACTGCGATTGTAAACGTTGTGCCCAATGTATTTCTCGCCGGTAAGCACGCCGATGACAGCATCTCTGCTCCACTGGCGCCCGCCCGCGGCCTTAACGCCGTCAGAGTTCAACGCGGCTGCAATGCCGGAAGCCGTGATGCCGTTCTCGACGAACAGCCGATGGATTCTGCGCACGATGTCAACCTCTTCCTCTGACCCAGGGACGAGGACGACGCGGTCGGTCTGTAGGCTTTTCCGTTCTCCCGCCGACAGGATGGCCTTTGGCTCGCTATGCTCATCGAGGAGTTGACGTCGCAACCCGAACCCGGGACTCCCGCCCTGGCGAAAACCGAGTTCAACCAAACGGCACTGGCCCAGGAACACCTTGGTGCTGAGCTCGCGACTGTACTCCCCAGCCATTGCCCTCTTCATGCTCTTGATGACCGTGGCCGTCAGGCTGCCGTCGTTTTCAAACTGCTCGGCGCAGTAGTGGACGCGGATGCCCGCACGCTTACAGATATACTCGTAGTAGGCGCTTTCGTCGGCATCCTGGAAACGTCCCCAGCGGCCGATGTCGTAAACGAGAACGGCGGTGAAATCGACGTTCCTAGTTTCTACGTCGGTGAGCAACTCGCGCAGCCCTGCACGCCCGCCGAGGTTCAGCCCACTTTTCCCCTCGTCGGCATAGGTCTTGACGATGACGAACCCGCGAGCCGTCGCGTAAGCAGCGATCACATCGGCTTGGTTCTCGGTCGAGTAGCGCTGATGGTCGGTGGACATGCGGACGTACTGGGCAGCGTGCTCTCGCGAATTCGCCGGATTTGCGATGGGCGTCCCTGACCCATCCGTCGCGATTGACTGCTGTTCTGACCCCTTGGTTCCCGGCACTCGTGACTGACCTTTCCGTTGCCTGCACTGGATCGGCTCGCCGCAAGCGACACTGAATTCCAACCCCGCAATCAAACATCGGAGTCGCTGAATGTCCCTTCCTAAGAAGGACCGAAACGTTCGGTCCCAAAATAGCAATGATGAGTTAAAATTTGCCAAACCAAGTTCGGCGTCATTTGCCGCGTCGGTCGCGGCTGCACTCAGGTTAGGTTACGGTGGACATGGGGCTGCCGTGAAGCGGGTTGCCCAACTGACTGGGGCGAACGAGCGAGCCGTCAAGAACTGGTTCGAGGCCCGCAACGCTCCGAACGGCTTTCATCTCGTGATTCTGGCCAGACACTCCGATGACGTGCTGCGTCTGCTTCTGCAAATGGCTGGGCGCAGCGATTGCTTGGTTCAGCTGGAGTTTGCCAAGATCCGGACAGTTCTGGTACGGGCGCTTGCGGTCCTAGACGGCGAACGGGCATGACGAAGAGAGACACTTGGTGGAGGGCGGCAGGCGTCCGCCGGCGGCAGCGGCCTGCTCGCGACGCAGAAGGGGCCGGCATCGTGCGATGCGAACCTGTGCCGCTCCGTCGCGGGCAACTTCGTCTACTTGCGCCCGCTGCGTCCGCTCGACCCGCAGCCGCTGTTCATCCAGACCAAGCGGTGCCCTGAACCCACCAAGTGCGAGATGGTGCCCTACGCCTTCGAGATGCTGACCCGGCCCGCCGACGTGAAGGCCGCTGCCAATAATGTCGCGTGGGCGGTCGCCTTCAGCTACCCCGACCGCGAGCGTGCCGCCCAGCAGGCCGAGGCCAAGCGCCGCCATGACGAGGCGATCGCAGCCTGGCGCGAGCGGCAGGCGAACCGTCTGCCGCCGGCTACGCCGGCCTGCTGGTCAACATTCCACCACTTGTATGTAAGACGGGCGCGCGGCTGCGAGCTGCAGGATCGGCCCATCGCGCGTGACCAGAGACAGGCGGCGCAGCCGCGCCGTCGCGATCAGGAAGCAGTCGCCCGGGTCGCCCCGGCCGTAGATCGCCGGCACCGACGCCGCCTCCGCCGCGATTGCAGGCGTGATCGTCGCCAGCCTGGCGCTCGTCGTCCGCAGCGCCTGCCGGAACCACGCGCCCGGCGCCATGCCCAAATCTGGGCGGCCCGTGCGCTTCAGCTCGGCCACGCCAAGCTCCCATGCCGTGATCGCCGACGCATAAAGGGCGCCAGCGTCCTGCGCAGCCTCCACGGCATCTTGGGCCGCCTGCGTCCGGAACTCCCCGCGCACAAGCCAAAGCAGGGTGTGAGTATCGAGCAGCAGCAACGATCGGGCACGCCGTCCGCCAGGCTACTCCGTCCCAGCCGCTTCCTTGTCCGCCTTCTCCAACGCGAGGACCTGCTCGTAGATCGGCTGGGTCAGGTCAATGCGCGGGTCCAGGTTCAGCGGCACGTCGCGCATCGCGCCATAGCCGCGCGGCCCCCTGCGACCGCGCGTATCCCTGCCCTGCCCCGTGCGGGTCAGCTTATCTTCAGGTGCGGCGTGCGGCTTTGCGGTCATTTGGACTTCTATACCAGAAGATGCGGCGTTGCTGCATCAAATCCAATGGCTGTATCGTTCCAGATCGGAGCATGAGATGCCGCAACATCCAAGGTGGCAGCACGTAGCCGTAATCTGAAAATCTATCTAGCAGCTAGATGGCAGCAAGGCGTTTCCCCTGTCGGGGCCGCGTGCTACTCGCTTCCCTCCCCGAGCCGCCCAAGAGCGTCTCGGCCCTTCGGGTAACGCCCGCTGACGCGCGTTCTGGCGCCAGACGGCGCCCATTGAGGGAAACCACAGGGCGCTGCCCTACGGTTCCCCTTCTGCACGCCGCCTGTAGCACAGCAGGGCCGCCCCGGATCGCATGGCCCCAAGCGGCCACGCGCCCGGCGCAGCCCGGCCGCGCCCGGCCTCGTGCACACCCCTCCCTACCCGGTCTCGCCGACGGGCAAGGAAGCAGCGGGGCTGCTTCCGCTGCCAAACAGGGAGATACCACCATGAAAAGGACCAACACCCGGACCAGCCGCAAGGCCAGTTCCGCCAGCAAGCCTGCCAGCGTGCCCACCCGGGCGCCGGCGGCGGAAGCCGGTGCACGCGGGACTTGCGGGGCCGGTTCGGCGAGGAGGCGTACGCGGCCGAGGAGCTGGTGGCCGAGCTTGGGGCGGCGTTCCTGTGCGCCGACCTGGCGCTGGCGCCGGAGCCGCGGCCCGACCACGCCGCTTACGTCGCGTCCTGGCTCGACTAATGGCGAGGTGAGCATAAGTCAAGTAATCGCGAGTTGGCGATAATGCGAAGGAACGCGGCCAGACTGGCCGGTTTGCAGCGTTTCTGCGCACATTCCTCCGCATTATTTCAGAGCGTGTCGAGCCAGGCGAGTATGCTCGCGTCACGCTTCCACGACGGCTGCCCCTTACCCGGCGTCGGGACGTCGACCTGATCGAGCGCCTTCCGCTTCGTTTCCAGATTGGCGCGGGCATAATGGTTGGTGGTGTCGAGGCTCACATGACCAAGCCAGCTGCGGATAACAGTGATATCGACGCCCGCAGAGACGAGATGCACAGCGGTGGCATGTCGGAAGCTGTGCGGCGTCACATGTTTGGCTCGAAGAGTTGGAGTTGTTTCGGTCGCCGCGTTCACATAGGCGGCGAGTTTGAACCGGACCCCTGAGGCACTGAGCGGCTCGCCATAGCGGTTGATGAACATTCTCTGGTCAGGTGCCCGCGGCTGCCGATCCAGCAGTTTCTTCAACAGCAACACGGTTTCCGGCCAGAGTGGACAGATGCGTTCCTTGCGGCCCTTGCCATGCAGGCGCACGCAACCCGGAGCATCGAACCGGATCGCCTCCGGGCACAGATCGAGCGCTTCCTGTATCCGTGCCCCGCTGTTGTAGAGGAACGAGAGCAGCGCGTGATCGCGCATTCCTTCGAGTGTTGAGCGATCAGGCTGGGCAAGGATCGCCGCTACTTCCGCCGGATCCAGGTAGCAGGGCTCCGATACCGGCGCCCGTTTGACTGGGATGTTGAGGATCTCGACGCATTGCCCGATCGACGCCGGATCCCTGGTGGCCACGAAGTTGAAGAAGCTCCGGATCGCGGCAAGTCGGCAGTTTCGCGTGCCGATCGTGCCGTGGCGCTCGTGTTCGGCATGACTGAGGAACGCGCTGACCTCGCTGGCGGCAAGGTTGGCCAGGGTGATCTTCGCGACCTTTATTCCCTTGCGACCCGCAATGAACCGCAAGAACAGCCGCCAGGTGTCGCGATAGGATCGGACAGTATGGATGGATGCGTTGCGCTGCTCTACCAACCACTCGTAGAAGAACGCGCGCATCAGATCCGGGAAAGGATTGGCCTTATTCATGGCTGTACCTCCCGCCCCATGTTGAGGCATGGTGCGCCCACGGCCCGGAACCGCTCGTTTGCAAGATGCAGCAGATCTTGCGTGACGGTGATATAGACCAGAGTGGAGTTGATATCCCGATGGCCTAGATAGGTCGCTAGGAACGGCAGCCTGTCCTGCGGATTGATGCCGGACCGGTACCATTCCAGGATACGGTTGACGACCATCGAGTGGCGCAGGTCATGGAGGCGCGGCCCGGTCTTTCCTTGCTGCGGCTTCAGTCCCGCACGGCGCAGGATGTCGACGAGCAGCCACGCGATTGCTTCCTGCGTATAGCGGGAACTGCCCTGGTCATGCCAGAACAGCCCGGACTGAGGGTCCTGCGATGCGCCGGCACGTCGCCTAGCATCCAGATACACGCGGAGATCGGCCATCACGCTGTCGGGCAACGGCAGGATTCTGGTCTTGAAGAACTTCGTTTCGCGGATCGTGATCGTGCCGCCTTGAAGGTCAATGTCACCCAGATCGAGGCGGGCAAGTTCGCCTCGTCGCAGACCTGCACAATAAGCCAGCAACAGCATGGTATAGATGCTCAGCGGCCGAAGCGGTGCCCGTGGGGACGGATAGGAACGAGCGATATCGAGCATCCGCCGCACATCGGCAGGCGAGTAGATGTGGGGCTTTCGCCAATGTCGTACCACTTCCTTCTGGGGTCGCGGGTCCGGTTGGCGCGGAGGGATGGACGGGTCCCTATGACGGAGGATCTTTGCAAGCACGCGCTTCAGCTTTTCGCATTCGGCAGGATGATTGTGCGTGGTCTTCGCCGCCGCCCAATGCTCAAGCATCACCCCGAGCGGTTCAGTTTCCAAGGCCGGGTTCATCTGGAGAAACCGGTCGAACCGTAACAGCCACACAGGCTGCGCGGCATATTTGTAGCCCCTGCTGCGCATCAGCGCGACATGCTCGGACATGATTTCGCCGAGGACGCTGCCGAACGGCTTGGGCTGATACAACGCGGCAACGGCACGGTCGGGCGAGCTGGACGCCAAGGCTCGCCAGACCGGCATACATTGCTTGATGTTGCTCGCGTCTCGCAGGGCAGTAACGGGATTGTGGTCGATCATCCCGGATTGCGTCAGGTGATCGAGGAAGCGGTCGACGATACGGGTGCGGTGCAGCAGGGTCGACGCAGACCACCGGGCAGCCGATACTTTTAACCACGCAAGAAGGACCACGCGATCCAGAGTTGCGTAGCACTCAGCAACGTCTTGGAAGCCATGCAGGACTTGGCGATAATAGGTGCGGCTGTTCGTGCTGCGCAGGCGCAGGTCCGCAAGATAGCGGGCGATCACCGCTCGATCGGTGGCCGGCCACGGGGTCATGACAGCACCTCCGATCCCGGTACGTCGAGCGCGATGGCCCTCAGATCCTCGGTCGCCAGCTTGAGGTAGGGAGCGGTTGACTCGGTCGAGCGGTGCCCGAGCAGGTCGCCGATAACCTTTTGCGGGACCGACGCGCGCAGCATCTCGACCGCGCGCGCATGGCGGAAGATATGCGGCCCGCATTTCCCGGATGGCTTCACCCCGGCATCCCGGAGTCGCCGCTGGACGGTGCTGTACAGTATCCAGAGCTGGCGGTATGGCGCGCGGGTGCGGATGAAAATTTCGCGGGCATCGGTCTGGGGCCGCCCGACACGCAGATAGGCCAGCACGGCATCGCCCACCGGCGCCATCAAGGGTAGGAACGAGCAGGCGCGCGTCTTGGTGTGGCGGATCCGGATAGATTCCGTCCGCCAGTCGATGTCCTCGATCCGCAAATTGCGGATTTCGCTCGACCGCAGGCCGTAGGTCGCGAGGAGTTGCAGGATTGCATAGTCCCGCAGCCCCATCGGCGTCGTATCCTTCCTCGTCGTCTCCAGGACAGCTGCGATCTGGTTGCGTTCAAGGATTGAGGGCACGCCTTCATAGGCGTAAAGCAGCGGTGCGATGACATGGGGCGCCAGATCGATCGCGGTGCGGCGGATCCGGTGCAGACAACGCAGCAATGAACGAAGGCGCTCCGCCACGTCTTTCAACGATTTGCGCGTCAACCTCGGTGCCCGCAAGTCCATGTAGCGGTCGATGTCGCCAACGCTCAGTTCCATCAGGCTATCGTCGCCGCGTCGCCCGAGCTGCCAGGCAAGGAAGTGCTGGGCCTCCCACATCAGCGCCGTGATGCTGGGTCGGGCCAGGCCGCGCTCCTCGCGAAGCCACGTCTCATATTCGTCGCAGATCGCAAGTCGCAGCGCGTCGGCGGCGCAGGTCACTTTCGGGGCGGGTGGCCACTGGCCCTGGGCGAGCCGCAGCAGCGCGTAGATACCGGAACGCGGGATGGAGTGCCAGTACGGCCCCGGAAATCGGCCATGGCGTTTTCGGAACAGCGTGATCGCATGGCGCAGGTATTGTGCGACCTGCGCCTCGGTCACATCCAGGATGGGCAAGTCGCGCCGTTCAATATGGTCGAGGAAGGCCCGCGCATAGGCGCAGTAGTTCCCGACCACGACCGCGCTGTATTGCTGGCGGGTCAGTACGACCCTGAGTTCGGCGATCAGTTCGTAACCGGTATTCGACATCGTTGGCTCCTCAGTTGGTCAAATCGCCCACCAAGGTTCGCCGGGAAATAATGCGGAGCAAAGTTTGCCGCTCACTGACGGATTGCGCGGGATTCAAGCGCTGGAACGGCCTTCCTTCACATTATTGCCAACTCGAGATTACTCTAGGTGCTGAAGGCAGACAAGCGGGCGATCTTCACGGCAGCCGCCAAGGCGCAGGCGGCGGCAGACTGGATGCACGCATGGCAGGGAGCGGATGCGCGGCCCGAGGTGGAGGAGTAGGTCCGGGTAGCGTAGCAACGGGGCAGGGGCGGAGCAGGCCGCCCCGCTTGCCTCCGAATAGTCTGAATATGGAACGACCTGGGTGGGGCGTCGGGCCGCTGCACGGCCCGACGAATTGGAGATAGCTGCTATCTAGGCCAGAAATATATCTAGCTGCTACCTGACTTCATGCTAGGATGCAGCTATGACCGCAGTGATCGCCTTTGTGAGCCAGAAGGGAGGGGTCGGGAAATCGACGCTCGCCCGCGCCCTCGCTCGCGAGGCGGCGGCGAGTGGTCTCAAGGTGAAGATTGCTGACCTCGATCCCGACCAGGCCACCATCGTCGATTGGCACAAGGTCAGGACGCAACGCGCCTTGGAGCCCTCGTTATCCGTGGAGCTATTCCGGACCGTCGCCCAGGCCCTGGCTAGCGCCGACGGGCATGACCTACTGGTCATTGACGGTCCCGCCAAGGCCAGCGGCGGCACAACCGAGATCGCCAAGAGGGCAGACCTGATCGTGCAGCCCACTGGCGCGGCACGCGATGACCTGAACCCGGCTGTCCGCGTGTTCCATGGCCTTATCAGGCTTGGCGTGCCGCATAGCCGGCTCATCTTCGCGCTGAACCACATCGGGACGGAGAGCGAGGCAGAGGCCGCCCGCGCCTTTATCACGGAAGCCGGCTACTTGGTGCTACCAGGCTATCTGCCCGAGCGCCCGGCCTATCGACTGGCGCAGAACGAAGGATACGCCGTCACGGAGACCCGTTTCCACGGTCTCAAGGAACGCGCCGACGCGCTGATCCAGTCGCTGATCGATAAGGTGGTCGGAGGCGAGGCGAGCCATGGCTGACGCATCCAAGCTCAAGGGCCTGCGGCGTTCCGGATTGGGCGCCCCGCCACCACAGCACGAGGCGCGCACAGACCTCGCACCCGAGCCGCCGTGCGTCACACCTTCCAGCACTGAGTCTGCCGTCGCTGCACGGCAGCCTCGACGCGCCGAGGCTGCGGCTCCCCAGCCCGGTCGGATGGACGGCCGGACAATGCGCCGGTCCGGACGCACGGTGCAATTCGCGACGCGCGTCAGTCCGGAGTTCGACGAACGCATCCGGCTGATCGCCATGCGGGAGGGAATGCTCCTAGTAGAAGTGCTGGAGTGCGCCCTCGACGCCTATGAAGCCAGCCGAAAGAAAGCACATACCTAGCTGCTAGGTGATAGCTAGATAGCGACGCTTAGGAACCACCCGAAAACTAATAGTTGACCGGCCCTCAGCCGAGAACTTCGACGGTCCCGCTCAGACGGGCGCGGCGACCGACACGGTGGCACCGTACCTCGGAGAAGGCCGCCCGCAGCTCGTCCTCGTTCTTCCGCCACCACGCCAACTGCACGCTCGTGACCTTGCGCCCGGCCTTCACCGGCCGAAAGGCGACGGAGAAGTCGGCCAAACCGTTGACCTCCTTGGCAGCAGGCTTGAGGCACCAGGCATTAAAGTTGCCGAAGGTCGTCAGTTCGTCCGGCTTGACGCCAAGGAGTTCCCGCAGCTCGCCGAGGTCAAAGACCTCCGACCAGCGGAATTGGAGGTTGCGGCGTTTCTCGCCGATCTCATAGAGCGCGAGGGCGTACTTGCTGGTGAAGGCGAACATCACTTCCTTGCGGAGCCGTCCGAAGACCCGGCTGTCCAGGATGATTTGGCGCAGGTCAGCGTCGAAGCGGTAGTAGGGGCGACCCAACATTCGCGACGTCAGCCGCAAAGTAGCACGGGGCAACTCACCAAAACCGGTCGCTATGTCGCGGGTCCAGAGGATCGAAGAGGCAGAATTCTTCTCGGCAGGTTCTAAACA
>JAABVA010005762.1_pt1 | contig 11133 bp, 9 predicted proteins | sample 5560331 | NCBI WGS metagenome assembly JAABVA01 (sample SAMN12812661, study PRJNA571458) | rock metagenome | isolation source: Antarctica rocks | place: Antarctica: Victoria Land, Mt New Zealand sud | collected 2016-01-07 | reverse complement strand
GCGGAGCACGGACGACGAGCAGCGCGACGGCCGCCAGGCAGGCGGCGAACAGCACCGCGCTGACCAGATTGAGGATCGACGGCGCCTGGTCGGGCCCGAGGGTGCCGTCGGGCCCCTTCCACCCGGTCGCCCGGAAGATCATCGTGTAGAGCGACTCCGGGTTCGGGCCGCGCGCGGAGTTCAGGCGGAAGAACTCCCACCATCCCCGGGGGAAGAGCAGCGCGACCGGCACGTCGAGCACCACCCACGCCACCGCGGCCGCGGCGGCGGCACGCCACCACGCCCCGACCCGGCCGGCCCGCAGGCACAGCAGCAGCACGGCACCGAGGAGGAAGAGCGGGAAGAGCTTGGCCGCCCCGCCCACGCCGAGGGCGATGCCGGCCCACCCCGGGCGTCGGCGGCTCCACGCCAGGAGACCGAGGACCATCGCGCCGACCGCGAGGGTGTCGAAGTTGGTGAACGCGTGCACGACGACCAGCGGCGACACCGCGGCGATCGCGACGTCCCACGGCCGACCCGGCCGGAGCCGCCACAGGGCCCACAGCGTCACGAGCCAGGCGAGGGCGAGCCAGAACGCGGTGATGTCGAAGTAGAGGACGACCGGCAGCCCCCCGGGCAGCCACCCCGCCGCCGCGGCGTCGCCCCACCAGGCCGCGAGGCGCGCGTTGGCGTACTGGAAGAAGCCGGTGACCACCGGGTACTCCATGTAGCGCATCTGCGGGGGGCCGTCGCCGCGCTTCTCGGTCCACGACGTCGCGTAGGGCACGCCGCCCACGGAGAGGCGCTCGGCCGCGAAGAGCGGAACGGTGTCGGAATAGCAGACCGCCACGTAAGGACGGCCGTCGCGCCAGTCGAGCTGGGGACGCCCCGCGCCGTCGATGTACTGCTGCGCGCAGGGCGCCTTCACGAACCAGGCGAGGGCGAGGACCGTGACCCCGAGGAGGAGGACCACCCGCAACGGCGTGACCCACCGACCGCGACCGACCACCGCGTGGGCGCCGAGGGGACCTCCGACGAGCGCGGACGCCGTCGTGACGAACGGGTCGTCGGTCGAGGGCCGGACCCGCCGCGACGCGTCGAGCGAGGACGGGTCGTGCTCCCGCCCCTCGTCGGACAGGTGCCCGTCGGGAGCGGACTCCTCGACGGGAGCGTGCGCGGTCACGTCACGGGGATCCGGGTCAGGTGGACGCCGTGCGCCGTCGACGGCGGCGACCGCCCGAGGCGTCGTCAGTGCCCAGGACGTAGGACTGCACGAGGTGGTTCCACCGGCACGTGCGGCACACCTCCACCACGTGCACGGTGAACTCGTCGACGGCGTCGGCGAACCTCGCGATCTCCTGGGTCGAGCGCGCCGAGCCGGACGCGGAGCCGAGGCGGTCACCGAAGACCCAGGAGACGTGCACCACCTCGTCCTTCTGGCACAGCGGACAGGGTGTGGACGTGGGCCGGCCGTGGTACGAGGCGGCCTGGAGCAGGTAGACGCCGGCGTCGCGGACGTCCGACGCCGAGGTGCGGCCCGCGGTGACGTCGGCGAGCGACGCGCGACGTCGCAGCGCGTAGTCGACGACCTGGCGGGGCGTGCGCACGACGGCAGCCTAACCAGCCCGCCGCCGGGCCGTCCCGTCGGCGAGGGCGCTTCTGTGACGTGATCCTCGTGTCGCGGCGTCGGATGTATCGCAGCGATACGGTCGAGGAGATCGTTGATGATTCGGCGTCCGGGGGAGGGAAGAGGTGCTCGAACTGGCTGTCCTGGGCCTCCTCCGTGAGGCCCCCATGCACGGGTACGAGCTGCGCAAGCAGCTGCACGCCCGGCTCGGCACGTTCCGCGCCTTCTCCTGGGGATCGCTCTACCCCACCCTGCGGCGTCTGCAGCGGGCCGACCTCATCGTGGAGACCCCCGCCGACGAGCCGCCCGAGTCCACGCGGGGGACGCGCGGTACCTGGGGGCGCCGGGGGCGGCGCGTCTACGAGCTCACCGCCGACGGCAAGGACCGCCTCGAGGAGCTGCTCGCCGAGTGTGGGCCACAGGCCTTCGACGACGACGGCTTCGGGGTCCACCTCACGTTCTTCTCCCGGACGCCGGTCGAGGTGCGTCTGCGCATCCTCGAGGGCCGGCGGCGCCGCGTGGAGGAACGCCGGGAGGGCCTGCGGGTGACGCTCACCCGCGCCGGGGAGCACATCGACCGGTACACCCGGGAGCTGCACCGGATCGGCCTCGACACCACCGAGCGCGAGGTCCGCTGGCTCAACGAGCTCATCGCCCACGAGCACGCGGAGGCGCGGGCTCAGGACGAGGGCCGGCCCGTCGGCAGCGACACCGACACCGACGTCGCCACCGACACGGGCGTCGACGACACCGACCCCGGCCCCGGTCGGGCGTCGGCACCCGGGTCCTGACCGGGACCCACCGAGCGAACCACCGACACAGAGGAACAGAGGAGTCCAGTCATGGGTCAGGTCCGTGTGGCGATCGTCGGTGTGGGGAACTGTGCTGCCTCGCTGGTGCAGGGCGTGCACTACTACGCCGACGCCGATCCGAGCGCGCGCGTCCCGGGCCTCATGCACGTGGACTTCGGCGGCTACCACGTGCGCGACCTCGAGTTCGTCGCGGCGTTCGACGTGGACGCCAAGAAGGTCGGTCACGACCTCGCCGAGGCGATCAGCGCGTCGGAGAACAACACCATCAAGATCGCCGACGTCCCGCCGACCGGTGTGACCGTGCACCGTGGCCACACGATGGACGGGCTCGGCCGGTACTACCGGGAGACGATCACCGAGGCCGACGAGGAGCCGGTGGACGTGGTGGCCGTCCTGCGCGAGTCCCGCGCGGACGTGCTCGTGGCCTACCTGCCGGTGGGCAGCGAGGAGGCCGACAAGTTCTACGCCCAGTGCGCCCTCGACGCGGGCGTCGCGTTCGTCAACGCGCTCCCGGTCTTCATCGCCTCCGACCCCGAGTGGGCGGCGAAATTCACTGAGGCGGGCCTCCCGATCGTCGGCGATGACATCAAGTCGCAGGTCGGCGCAACCATCACCCACCGCGTCCTCGCGAAGCTCTTCGAGGACCGTGGCGTGCAGCTCGATCGCACCATGCAGCTCAACGTCGGCGGCAACATGGACTTCCAGAACATGCTCGAGCGCGAGCGGCTGGAGTCCAAGAAGACGTCGAAGACGCAGTCGGTGACCTCGCAGGTCGACCGCGACATGGGCAAGTCGAACGTGCACATCGGTCCCTCGGACTACGTGCCGTGGCTCGACGACCGCAAGTGGGCCTACGTCCGCCTCGAGGGGCGCGCCTTCGGCGACGTGCCCCTGTCGCTGGAGTACAAGCTCGAGGTGTGGGACTCGCCGAACTCGGCGGGCATCATCATCGACGCCGTGCGCGCCGCGAAGATCGCGCTGGACCGCGGGCTCGGCGGCCCGCTGCTGGGCCCCTCGGCGTACTTCATGAAGTCCCCGCCCGAGCAGTACCGCGACTCTGTGGCCTACGAGAAGGTCGAGGGGTTCATCCACGACGAGGACTGACGAGGACGGACGACCCGGTGGCCTCAGAACACCAGGTTGATCATGCGTCCCCGGACGATGATGATCTTGGGCGACTCGCGTCCCTCGGCGAGGACGACGACCTTCGGCTCGGCGAGGGCCGCGGCGCGCACCGCGTCGTCGTCCGCGTCGGCGTCCACCGTGATCCGCGCGCGCACCTTCCCGTTGACCTGGATCGGGTACTCCACCGTCTGGGCCACGAGCATCGCCGGGTTGGCCTCGGGGAACGGGCCGTACGCGAGCGTCTCCGCGTGACCCAGCCTCGACCACAGCTCCTCGGCCAGATGCGGGCACAACGGGGCCAGCATGAGCACCAACGCCTCCACGACGCTGCGCGGGACGCCGCCCTCGGGGTAGCTCTTCGTCAGGTGGTTGGTCAGCTCGATGAGCTTCGCGGCCGCGGTGTTGTAGTGCATCGCGGGGACGTCGACGGTGACCCCGTCGATCGTGCGGTGCAGCAGCCGCAGCGTCGCTGCGTCCGGCTCGGCGTCGGAGACGCGCACGGCGCCGGTGGTCTCCTCGACGACCAGGCGCCAGACGCGCTGCAGGAAGCGGTGCGGGCCGACCACGTCGCGGGTCGACCAGGGCCGTGAGGCCTCCATCGGGCCCGTCGACATCTCGTAGAGCCGGAAGGTGTCGGCGCCGTAGGCGTCGCACATCTCGTCGGGCGTCACGACGTTGCGCAGCGACTTGCCCATCTTCCCGTACTCCCGGGTGACCGGCCCGCCGTGCCACGTGAATTCGACCGTCCCGTCGGATCCGACGGTCTCCTCGACCTCCTCGGCCGGCACGTAGACGCCGCGGGCGTCGGTGTACGCCCAGGCCTGGACATACCCCTGGTTGAACAGGCGGCGGAACGGCTCCGACGAGGAGACGTGGCCCAGGTCGAACAGCACCTTGTGCCAGAAGCGCGCGTAGAGCAGGTGCAGGACCGCGTGCTCGACGCCGCCGACGTACAGGTCGACGCCGCCGGGGTCGCCCTCGCCATGGAGCTCCGGGCGCGGACCGATCCAGAACCGTTCGATCTCGGGGTCGACGAACTGCTTGTCGTTGTCCGGGTCGAGGTAGCGCAGGTAGTACCAGCAGGAGCCGGCCCACTGCGGCATGGTGTTCGTATCGCGGACGTAGTCGGCCCAGCCGCGCTCCGGGTCGGACTCCAGGTCGCCGGACACCCGCGTCCACTCCGTCGCCCGCGTCAGCGGCGACTCGGGCGTCGAGTCGCGATCGTCGGCGGCGAAGGTCCGCGGGGCGTACTCATCGACCTCGGGCAGCAGCACGGGCAGGTCGGACTCCGGCAGCGCGCGCGGGATCGACGGGCCGCCGTCCGACTCCGCCTGCGCGTAGACGATCGGGAACGGCTCGCCCCAGTAGCGCTGGCGCGAGAACAGCCAGTCGCGCAGCTTGTACTGCACCACCGACGCCCCGGCTCCGCGCTCGGTCAGCCAGGCCACGATCGCCGCCTTCGCCTCGACGACACCCAGGCCGTCGAGGCTGATCGACTCGTTCGCGGAGTTGATCGCCTCGCCGGGGCCGGTCCAGGCCTCGCCGCCGGCCTCGAGGAACTCCTCGGGCGGGGCCACGGTGCGCACCACGGGTAGCCCGAACACCGCGGCGAAGTCCCAGTCGCGCTGGTCCTGCCCCGGGACCGCCATGATCGCGCCGGTGCCGTAGCCCATGAGGACGTAGTCGGCGACGAACACCGGCAGCGGCCGGTCGGTCGCCGGGTTCGTCGCCCACGCCCCGGTGAAGACACCGGTCTTGTCGCGGGCCTCTTGCCGCTCGAGGTCCGACCGACACGCCACGAGGCGGCGGTACCCGTCGACGGCGTCCGCGGGGGTCGCTGCACCCGTGGTCCATCGGCCGTCGAGCTCCTCGCCCGTGCCCGGCGAGGGCCACGCGGCGGGCAGGATCGCGTCGACCAGCGGGTGCTCGGGCGCGAGGACCAGGTAGGTGGCTCCGAAGAGGGTGTCGGGCCGGGTGGTGAACACCTCGACGGCGGCGCCCGGGCCGACGGCATCCGGACCGACCGGGAACCGGACCGACGCACCCAGCGAACGCCCGATCCAGTTGCGCTGCATCGTCTTCACCGAGTCCGGCCAGACGACGGCGTCGAGGTCGTCGGCGAGGCGGTCGGCGTACGCGGTGATGTGCATCATCCACTGGCGCAGGTTCCGGCGGAAGACGGGGAAGTTGCCGCGCTCGGAGCGGCCGTCGGTGGTGACCTCCTCGTTCGACAGCACCGTGCCCAGCGCCGGGCACCAGTTGACCGGCGCGTCGGAGAGGTAGGCCAGCCGATGGGAGTCGAGCAGTCGGTCCTGCTCGGGACGGGTGAGCGACGCCCAGTCGCGTGCCGCCCACGCCGCGGGCAGCGGGCGCGCCCCGGAGGCGAACTCCGCCTCCAGCTCGACGATCGGCCGCGCGCGGTCCGCGTCATGGTCGTACCAGGAGCCATGGATCTGGAGGAAGATCCATTGGGTCCACCGGTAGAACTCCACGTCGGTGGTGGACACCGAGCGGTGCTCGTCGTGCGCGAGGCCCAGTTGGCGGATCTGCGCCCGGTAGCGGGTCACGTTCGTCTCGGTGGTGGTGCGCGGGTGCGTCCCGGTCTGCACCGCGTACTGCTCAGCGGGCAGGCCGAAGGCGTCGAACCCCATGGCGTGCAGGACGGTGCGTCCGGTCATCCGCAGGAAGCGGCCCAGGACGTCGGTCCCGATGAACCCCAGCGGGTGCCCGACGTGCAGACCCGAGCCGGAGGGGTAGGGGAACATGTCGAGCAGGTAGAACTTGTCCGCCGCCTCCACCCCCGGGCCTCTCGACGCGCCGGGCTGCGGGGTGCGGAACGTCTGCGCGGCCTCCCAGTGGTCCTGCCACCGGCGCTCGATCTCGTTCGCGAGCGCCGCGGTGTAGCGGAACGGCGGCGCGCCGGCGCCCGACGGCTCCGGCGGTGCTGCGGCTGTCACGGAACGGTCCTCCTGGTGAGGGTGCGGGTGCGCCGCCGGGCCCGGCTCGCGGGCCGGGCGGCCGGCGGCGGCGTCCGAGGCGTCCGGGGCCCTCCCGGGGGCGGCTGCGGCCCTCTCGGGGCGACCGCGCGGGACGCGGGCGAGCCTACTCTGGGGACGTGCTCGTCCCGGCCCTGGTCCTCGTCGCTCTCGCTCTCGTCGTGGGCGGCGCCGGTGTCCTCGCGCGCGTCCACCGCCTGCCCCGGAACCGGGTGCTCGGCGTCCGCACCCCGTGGACCATGAGCCGCGTCGACACGTTCCGCCGGGCCAATCGGGCGGCGGCCCCGGCCTTCGTCGCGGCCGGGGTCGCCGGCGTCGTCGCGGGCCTCGCGGGCGCCCTCGCCCGGTCGGCCGCGACGGCGGTGACCCTGACGTCCGTCGGCGCCGCGGGCACGGTGGTACTTCTCGCCGTCGGCGGCGTGGTCGGGTCCCGCTTCGCCCTCCTCGACGAGGCCGAGGTGCGGGCCGCACAGCGCCGCGGCGACGCCGGGTGCTGCACCCCCGGGTGGCCCGAGGATCCCCGGCCGACCGCCGAGCCGACGGCCGGAACGCCGGACGCCGAGGCCTGCGCGCCGACGGGGTGCGCGGGCGCCTGCGACCTCTGTCCCCGCGGCGCCGGAGCGGGCACGGGGAGCACCGCGGCCGCTACCAGCCCCGGGAGCCCGGACCGCCCTTGAACGGACCCACCACGTCGTCGGTGATCCATCCGCCGTAGAAGCCGCCCGGCTGCGGGACGATCCGCTCCCCGCCGAGCGTGATCTCGTCGAACGGCTCCGGATACAGCGCGACCCGGTCGGCGAGCTCCGGGTAGCGCGGGTCGGGCTCCGGGTACCACCAGCCGACGTCGGGCAGCGTGCGTCCTCCGACCACCACGTCGACGTAGCGCGCGGTGCCCTTCCACTCGCACACCGTGCGGCGCCGCGCCGGATGCAGGACGCCCTCGACGAAGGCCGTGCGCGGCAGGTAGTAGGTCGGGGGGTGGCTGGTCTCGAGTACGCGCACGACGTCGTCGGTGTCGACGACGACGGTGCCCCCATGGATGACGACCGCGCGCCGGTCCACCACTTCGGCCCGCGGTGGGCGCGGGTAGTCCCACACCGACTCCTGGCCCGGCCCCGGCTCGATGCGCCGCACGCTGCCTCTCACGACCCCACCGTGTCAGTTGCGCTTGACCTCGGCCACGTGGGTCGCGAGGAACGCGAGGGGCACGCCCTGGCGGCGCAGCACACCGCTCCACAGGTCGTGACCCGCGGGGGCGAGGACGTCGTCGGGGAGAGCGGGCAGGACGAACCAGTCGCCACGACCGACCTCGTCCGCCAGCTGCCCCCCGTGCCACCCCGCGTACCCGGCGAACACACGCAGACCGCGCACCCGTGGCGCGAGCGACTCCGGGTCACCGTCGAGGTCGACCAGCGCCACGGGGCCGCGCACGCCGACGACGCCCCCGGTGCGGGCCGGGTCCTCCCCGGCGAGGAGGGCGGCGAGACACAGGGCGGTCTTCTGCTCGACGGGCCCGCCGACGAAGACCGAGTGCGGGGTCGAGGTGTGCGGACCCCAGCCCGGCAGGACGTCGGACACCGCGATCTCGCTCGGGCGGTTGAGGACCACCCCGAGGGTGCCGTCGCCGCGGTGGTCGATCACGAACACCACGGCGCGGCGGAAATGCGGATCGGTCAGGCTCGGTGCGGCGACGAGCAGTGAACCCGCCTCGACCCCGGCCTGCTGATGCTTCTCCACACCCCTGGCCACGGGGCCATCGTCCCATCGCCCGCGGCCCCGGCGGCAGGGTGCTCCGTCGCACCCGTGTCCGCGGTGACGCCACGACGCGTACCGTGACCGGGCGTGCCGCGATCGTCCGAGCCGAGCCCCGTCGCGGGCGAGCGCGCCCGGCCCGACGGTGGACCACGGCGCCGGGATCTCATCGCCCATCCCGGGTTCGGCCGGCTGCTCACCGTCCGTCTCGCGGCTCAGTGGGGCGACGGAGTCTTCCAGGCCGCGCTCGGCGGAGCGGTGCTGTTCAGCCCCGAGCGCGAGTCCGATCCCGCGCTCGTCGCCCTCGGGCTCGCCGTGGTCCTCCTGCCCTACTCGCTCGTCGGGCCCTTCGCCGGTGCGCTGCTCGACCGGTGGGACCGGCGCCGCGTGCTCGTGGTCGCCGGGGTCCTGCGCGGCGTGCTCACCCTCGCCACGGCAGCGGTCGTCGCCGTCGGCGTCACCGGTCCGCCGCTCTATCTCGGCGCCCTGGCCACGATCGGGGTGAGCCGGTTCATCCAGGCAGGGCTCTCCGCTGCCCTGCCGCACGTGGTCGCCCCCCGATGGCTGGTGGCGGCGAACTCCCTGGTCACCACCTCCGGCGCGGTCGCGGCGGTGGTGGGCGCCGCCTGCGCCTTCGGGCTCGCGCCCCTGCTCGGCGGCGGCGACGGCGCCTCGGGAGCGACCGCGTCCGCGGCCGTCGCGGGTTCGATCGTGATCGTGGGGGCCGCCGTCGGATTCATCCGTGGTTCGCTCGGGCCCGACGATCCCACGGAGGCCCCCCGGGCCACCCTCGCCGTCGCGCACGGGCTCCTCGACGGTGCGCGCGCCGCGCGCCGCGCCCCGGGGGTCGTGGCCGCCTTCTGGGCCGTGGCCGCGCACCGCCTCGCCTTCGGGGTGGCCACGCTGGTGATGCTGCTGCTGATGCGGGGTGGGCTGACGGACGCGGGCCCCCTGCGCGCCGGCGTCGCCGGCGTGGGCGAGATCGTCGTCGTGGTCGGGGCGGGGCTGGGTGTCGCCGCGGTGGTGACGCCGTGGCTCACCACGCGGGTCGGCCGACCCGCCACCGTCCGCGTCATGCTCGTGCTGGCCGCGGCGGCGCTGCTCGGGCTCGGCCTGCCGATGTCGCTGCCGACGATCCTCGGGGCCGGCTTCGTCCTCGGGCTCGTCGGGCAGGCGATCAAGCTGTGCTCCGACGCCGCGGTGCAGCGCGAGGTCGATGACGCGGCGCGCGGGCGGGTGTTCGCGCTGTCCGACACCGTCTTCAACGTCACCTACGTCGCGGCGGTGGCGGGTGCGGCGCTTCTCAGCCCGGCGGACGGGCGCTCCGCCCTGCTCGTCGCCGGTGCGGCGGCGCTCTACCTCCTCGGCCTCGTCGTGCACGAAATCGCGTTGCGGGCGTGCGTGCCCCCGCGGGACACCCGGGAGGACCCGTGTCAGGGGGGCACCCAGTCGGGCGCCCCCTCGTCGACGACGAGGTCGACCGCCCCGTCCGCGTCGGTGTCGGCGAGGAGCACGTCCCAACGGTCCCCGACGGTCGTCGACGAGGTGTAGACGCTCTCGTAGCGGCCGTCGGCCTCGTGGTCGACCAGGAGCTGCTCGGCCCGCCCGTCCGCGTCGGGGTCGCACACCAGCTCCCGCGACGTCGGGTCGTGATCGGCCTCGACCTCCGCGGCGTCGGCGACGCCGTCGCGATCGGTGTCGAGTTCCGGCGGCGCGGACCCCGCCCGACCGCGGACGTCGGTCCACGCCAGCTCGACGCCGGGTGCGGGTGGCGCGCCGGTGGGTGGATCCGTGGCGGCCGTGGACGCGGCGGCGGCGGGAGCCTCGGCGGGGCGGTCCCAGACGCCGCGTCCGCTCGGGTCGGACCAGGCGCGCTCGCCGCGTCCGTCGTCGTCGAGGTCGAGCACTGAGTGGTCGGCGGTGCCGTCGGCGTCGGCGTCCCACATCGCGTCGTCGACGCGCCCGTCCCCGTCGAAGTCCAGCCGCACGGCGTCCGGGACGCCATCGCCGGAGTCGGCGCCGGAGAGGTCGGCGTCGGCGGGGGAGACGTGGCGGTGCACCGGTCCGCGGCCGGTGCCGAAGTGGTAGCTCAGGAGTCGGCCGGGCCTGTGCTCGGCCGCTGCGGGGTCCACACCGCTTCGACGGCGCGCTCAGCCCGTCGGTTCCCCCGGATCGGGCCCCGCGCCCGCGCTACCGATGCCCTCCGCGCGCGCCCAGGCGAGCAGCTCCGCCTCCGCCGTGCGCCGGTCGAGCGGTCCGCGGTCGAGCCGGATCTCCTTGAGGTGCCGCCAGGCGCGCCCCACCAGCGGCCCCGGCGGGATACCGAGCAGCGACATGATCGCGTTGCCGTCGAGGTCGGGCCGGACGCGCGCCAGATCCTCCTCCGCGGCGATGCGCGCGATCCGCTCCTCGAGGTCGTCGTAGGAGCGCTGCAGCGCGGCAGCGCGGCGCTTGTTGCGCGTGGTGGAGTCCGAACGCACGAGCTTGTGGAGGCGGTCGAGCAGCGGTCCGGCGTCGGTGACGTACCGGCGCACCGCCGAGTCCGACCACTCGCCCGTGCCGTAGCCGTGGAAGCGCAGGTGCAGGAACACCAGCCGGCACACGTCGTCGACGACCTGCTTGGGGTAGCGCAGTTCGCGTAGCCGCCTGCGCGCCATCTGCTCCCCGACCACCTCGTGGTGATGGAAGCTCACGCGGCGCCCCGGTTCGATCCGCCGCGTCGCAGGCTTGCCGATGTCGTGGAGCAGTGCGGCGAGGCGCAGCACGAGGTCCGGGCCCGCGGCCTCCCGAGCGATGGCCTGCTCCATCACCGTCAGCGAGTGCTCGTAGACGTCCTTGTGCT
>JAABVA010005759.1_pt1 | contig 11140 bp, 12 predicted proteins | sample 5560331 | NCBI WGS metagenome assembly JAABVA01 (sample SAMN12812661, study PRJNA571458) | rock metagenome | isolation source: Antarctica rocks | place: Antarctica: Victoria Land, Mt New Zealand sud | collected 2016-01-07 | reverse complement strand
GCTAGCATAGTGCGGTGAGTACGCCTTCCTCTTCTCGAATGCACTTAGATCCCCGGATCATCATCCTCATCGTTGTACCGAACTGCGGGCCGGAACAGACCTCGGCCATGCAGGGGTTCTCTTGGAGTCTGTGCAGAATTGCCCATCTGATTTCTGCAGCCGCGCGAATACCTTCCACCATCTATGAACCTACCGCCGAAGGACGTAGAACTATGCTGATACGCAGAGTATCCGGCATAGCGCCTGTAAACTGGCATCGTCAATCTCCAGAGAGTGTTCGATCTGTTCCTGTTCCAGCGCATACTCCCTTTACGCTCGTGCTACTCGGAGAAGACCTGTCCCCATCTGACTATCAAGAGTGGGCCGATGGGAGCCCCGGCCGACCCACGCTGATCGCCAAAGATGGCGGCGATTTAACCTGGGCACAGTTTACCTTTGAGGCCATCCAAGCACGTTTCCTCCGCAACTGTGACCTGGTACACGATTTCGTGGATCCGGAATCGATTGCAGACGCCCGGTTGGCAATCCGCGGCTGGCTGCCTACGACGCCACGAAAGCTCGCCTCCCAAGTTCGAAGTCACTTAACCATCTGGCCCAATTTGAGCGCATTGAGGATGAGCGGCTTCGCCGACATGGTGTCTGGACAACAAGTTACTCCGACAAATGGATTGCAGCCATATGTGGATCAGATCGTACTCACGTCCACGACCATCATCGAGGAACGCGAGAGTCTAGGTGAATGGAACATTGGAGCACTGTTTAGACCTACAATGGATCTCAACCTGTTCGCCCCTTCTATCTTTCCTCATTTCTTCGAACTGGCACCTCCGTCAAACATGACCGCAGCGGATAAAGCTCGCTATGCAGTGGCGAGAAGAATTCTGCAGACGCAGTCAGGGTACAGCTTCGAAACGAGGACACCCGCTCAACATGAGGCGTTGCCAAGGCGGGGATCGCGAATCGGAGAGGCGATTACAACCCCTGGCTAGTTCACCCTCTCATCTCTACCCGCCAAGCGGAGGTAAAACTCGCAACGAGTTGCATGGAAGTTTTAGCCGCCTCAGAATTCTCCGCTGTGGTGCGGCTGCCAAACGACGTCAACCGCGTATCTGGCCTTGTTCGTAACTTCGCCAGCCAGTACAGAAGCAACAGCACCATGGCCGGCAAGCGGGCTTCTTTGTTCAAGGCAGTCCAAGAACGTTTAGCTAAAGCTGTGCCCACAGACTTCCTGGCTCTTGTCCGGAAATCCCGGCGGGGTGTACGGATAGTTTCTGACGCCCATCTTGAATGGCTCGATATTGACGGAGTGCCCCTGGGTATCTCGAAGAATGTCACTCGCATTCCAGTTACGCCGGGCGATCTCTTTGTCGAGAACGTCGCCCCACGTGAACCACTTATCCTTACCCCGCAGCATTTCAGGAAGGCTCTAATCATCAATGCGATGCACCGCACTGATCCTCTGCGACGGATTTTCGAGGCCACTCTTCTGCACTTCGAACAGCACTGGCTGGGAGCCTTGCAGCTTGAATTTGCAGAAGTGTCGACCGAAGATGATCTGGTAATTGCACTAAACCAGTTCACAGGCTCATTGATTGTCTTCGATGGGCATGGCGGTCATGAGAAAGGGGGAACCGCGAAGTTGTATCTAAAAGGCACACCTATCGACGTTTGGAGCTTGAGAGAACGAGTGCTCCGAATGCCGCCTATAGTGGTGCTTAGCGCCTGTGACACACATGCCGCAGACAGGAATCACGCCACCACCGGGAATGGATTTATTTACCTCGGTGCCCGAACGGTTTTGGCATCAGTGTTCCCCCTAAAGGTACACGACGCAGCCCTCTTCACAGCGCGGCTATTACACAGAGCTTCAACGTTTCCCAGTTTCGCGGTCGAGTGCTATGGGCGTGCGCTGACGTGGTCGGAACTGGTGTCGGACGTACTGCGAAAGCAGCTGCTGCGGGACTATCTTGTACAGCTGCACAAAAGAAGAGTCATAGACCAAGCGACATACGGCGAGGTCCACATTGCAGGCAATGCCCTGATCGATTCTGGCCTGCAGGATCTCTTTCCCGAAGTGCATCGACTACTCACAGATAAAGGCATCGCGACCGACGCTTTGAAGGAGGAGTTCGCGATCGCCGTTGCCAACTCGAGTGCGATTAGCTATGTCCAACTCGGCCGCCCAGAAACTATTCTTATTACGGGGGAAGAGAGCCTCCGAATGTTGTCTCAAAGTTTGGAGACGCCTGGATATCGAGAAGGCATGGTTTGGTTCACAACCAGCTAGTCTATGCCGGGCTAAGATGATCCTCCAGCACAGCAATTCTACGTCATAGCCATTCGCACCTCGAACGCTTGCCAACTCTCGTGTGCCTTAGCGGTCATTGTTGTCCACGCCTTGACCAAGGCACCTAGAATTCCCCTCCAGCACCTTAGAAACTGGCTCTTCTCGCTGATCTCCACCTTTTGCATTGAGGCTCGATTGCTTAGACCTACGCTCAGAGCCACTCTGAAGGCCGCTCGACAGATTTGCCCCGCTGCCCAAACGGAAGAATGTCAGGAAACTGAGAGGCAGCGAGGTCTGCGGGTGTGATATGTCGCACGAAGCTCCCGAACGTAGCGAGCTTTCAAGGCCAGATGCGAGCGGCACCCTCGCTACAACCCGCAGCGGGATGGAAGAGGCGGCATCAAAGGCGGATGTTCCACCGGCTTCACCCTGCTCGACCTCCATCACGCACGGCTCACGCTTGAAGCCGCTCACCGCGACTTCATTCGGAAGGCCGCGCCATGGGCACAGGTTCGTCTCAAGCGAGCTAAACCGCTATCGATCGATGAGGAACACCCGGAGCAGAGTTAGCCCACGATGCTCGAAGCAGGGGTAGTTCGCAATATGCTCGGAGCTATAGAGGCGCCGCTCTACGATGTCGGTGTCCTGAGTGACCGGGGGATGCTCCCAGGTCTCGACGGCATCCCCGCCTCTGCGGTGCTCGAGCGCCTCCCGCTCCTCAAGTACCGCAATGCTCGCGGCTCGCACATTTACATCCGCCCCTCGGGCGAGCATCGATTCACCGTGCTCGATGATCTCGACGAGGCGTCGCTCGCCAGACTGTCCGCGGACGGCTTCGGCCCTTGCGCCGTGGTCGAGACCAGCAGTGGCAACTTCCAGGCCTGGCTGAAGCACGCGACAGTCTTCCCCAGGCTTCTGGGCACTTTCGCCGCCCAGACTTTGGCATCGCGATACGGTGCCGACCCGAGTGCAGCGGACTGGCGGCGATTCGGCCGGCTGCCCGGCTCCACCAACTGCAAGCCGAAGTACCGCAAACCCGACGGGCTCTTCCCCTTCGTACGCCTGAAAAGCCACGGCGGCGAGCAGTACCCAATGGCGGAAGCCTTCGAACAGGAGATCACGCAGATGTACGAAGCACGGAAGCAGGAGCGAGAGGAACGACGGCAGCTAGCGTCTCTTTCTCCCCGAAGGGGACCGAGGTCTTCCAGTCTGTCCCTTGAGCGCTTCCGCACTTTGGCCAGGTACCAGGACCGCCCCGCCGCTGCCGACATGGCCTTCTGTGTCGCCGCACTTGCCGATGGCCTGACTGAAGACCGGATCGAACGTTCCCTCGAAGACGACTACCTCTCCCGCGATCCCAGCCGTTTGAAACGAGCTGCCTACATCCCAAGGACGATTGAACAGGCCAGGAGATGGATGGCTTAACCGGATACTCATGGCGCGAATCCGACGCTTCGCCAAAGCGGCGCAGGGTCATAGACCGCTCCTGCAGCTACGGTGCGCCAGACCTTACGCGTATTGTGGATGTCGGCCATGGGGTCGGCGTCAAGTAAAAGCACGTCTCCGCGCTTGCCCGGCTGCAGCGAACCGGATTCGATCTCGACCCCAATGGCCTTCGCCGCTTGAATCGTCGCCGCCTGGATCGCCTCGAGCGGCGTGAAGCCCGCTTCCACGTAGAGTTCGAGCTCGCGGTGCAGCGAGTACCCGGGGATTGCCTGATCCGTTCCCGCAACAATCGGGATTCCCGCAGCGTGCAATTCCCGCAGCGTGGTCAGGAACACCTCCCACCGGGCGTTCATCAATGCGGCTTGGGCGCAGGTGCCGGGGGGCTATCCAGGGCTTCACGCAACTGCGGTGCAACGTGATTCAGCCCCGGCTCAAGCTGGTCGAGCGGCTTGGTATGGAGGTACATCTCGAACAGCGCCAGGGTCGGATCCACAATCGTGTGGTGAGCTTTGAGGGAGGCGATCAACTCTTTCGCACGCGGGCCGTCCGCCTCCAGCACGGGAGCCTCGGTGCGGTCCGGCTTACCGTCTGCCCCAAGTACTGGATGAGAAAAGTATGGAAGCAGATACTGGATGTGATTTATCTGGTCCATTCCGGCGTTCACGGCGTCTATCGCGGTCATCTCATTCGGAACATGCCCGGTCACAGTAAGGCCGCGTGCGTGCGCGTTCTCGGTAATCGCTCTCACGATGTCGGGCTTGACGGAGCTGTATATCTTTATTTGCCGTGCGCCGGCGGCCTTATATCTCTCGACCCACATCAAGGCTTGTTCGGGTGTGTCGGCCAGAACCGCACCCAGAGACGAGGCGCCAGTCCCATCGATGATCCCTGCGAATTCCAAATGTGGACCGATCGCAGGGTTCTGCTTACGATCCAGTTCGGAATGGATCGTGCGGATAAAATCGAATTCGTTGCCGACATCACGGACGCTCGTGACGCCGGCCGCAAGGTAAATCGGCCCCCACTCGACCTGCTCATAATGAGCATGCATGTCCCAGAGACCGGGGATTGCGTACTTACCGGCCGCATCGAGTATCGTCGCACTCTTTGGAATATGTACCTGCGCGCGCGTACCCGCCGCGGTGATCACACCGTTCTCAATGAGAATTACGCTGTTCTCCACCGCAGCCGCGCCAGTTGAGTCCTCCAGCGTCGCACCCGTGATCGCGAGCTCCCTCACTGAAGCCATACGAGCGGTGGCACTCAGCTCTGCAAGCACGGCAAGGTCCGCCTGAACTGCGGCAGCGATGAAGGTGCCCAGGCCTGAGACGTCGTTTTCGCGCACAGCCTCGAAATGGTCGAACTCTGCATCGGTGCTCACAAGCGCAAGCAGGTTCCCACCATCGTCCATCCACAGCGACTCCTCGCCCCAGATCAGCCCGCCCACGGTGTACCCATGCGCCACCTGCCCGCCGATGTTCAGCAAACCGTATGGTTTGATGGTCACCTTTGCCTTCGACGGATACACGGTGAACACGGCCGGCCTGCTATGCATCAGCCACCAGCGCATCATTTGCTCCTGCATCGCTGCAGGCGAGTAGCCGTCCACAATGAACCAGGCACCGCTTGCGCTTTGCGATTCCGTCTGGCCCGTCCGGGTCATCAGGATCCTGTCTTCCTTCACGGTCACAGCATCATCCATTGCGGACAGGCGCGACGAGCGTCCCTTAGCTGCAAATGTCCAGGGCCGCATATCTGTCGTGCGCGCGACGAAGGTGGTCTCGAGAGGGACCGGCGAGCCCCGGTCGGTGAAAAGGAAGTGTGAACTTAGCGTGTAGCTGTCCCCCTTGTTCTCTATCGAGTAGCTCTCCTTGCCGATTGCCTTCCCGAATTTGTGCAGAACGAATGTGCCGGACGTTGCGACTGGCTGCTGGCCGCCGCAGGTTGCGAATGCGCATGCAGCCAGGAGCGCGACGCTTGGGAGGTGATACCTGTTGAGCAAAGATTCCACTCCTTTGGATCAGCCGCGTGCATACATACGTCGCCACTGTCGGGCAATTCTACTTGGGATACCTAGTGCACAGGAGCTTGTTGATCAGAGATCTAGGACACCTTGGGACCAAACTACTGTTTACATAGGTCGGCTCAGGGCCGGTGAGCATACAAGTCTTCGCGCTGCATAGCCGAGGACGTTACAAATGTCGGAGCGAATGCCCCGAGAAACAGTCTACTTCGCGCGATCCGGGTATTTCGGAAACCAGCTATCTTTGTCCGGAGTAAGATCGAGAACGGCGTGGCATGAGCCGAGCGGTAGGTCTGGGTTACTGTAATCAGCCTTGTCGCTCTTCCTCTGCCTTTGAGGACAACTCGCGATTCTAAGCTGTTCTGCTGCAACTCACGCCATGAGAGATGCCGTTGAACAGGCCGGCTCCTTTCCGGTTTGCCTTTCTGTCTGCGTTCAGCGTGCCGCGCTCAAAACACCCCCGCCCTTCGGACGCACGCTCTCCTTCCCGTGATCCGCTGCGCGCCCTTTCAGGGTGCGGACTCCTGCCCCCAGGCAAGCTGTGGTCCCCTTCCGCAGGTCCCGTCCAGTCGCCGAGGGAGTGGGTCGCGACGGCACACCCTCCGGGCAAGCATGTACCGCAGACAGCGGACAAACCAGAAAGAAACGGAGCCAAACACCATGTTCAACAAAATTACTCTCATCGGCCGCCTCGGACAGCATGCAGAGGCAAAGACAGCCCAGAACAACCGCGAGTACGTCGTCCTCAACCTCGCCACTCAGGAGAGCTGGAAAAACGACAAGGGCGATTACGAGACCCGCACCGAATGGCATCGCGTCTACGCCTGGAGCAATCTCTCGAAGTTCGCCAGGACCCTCCAGAAGGGCCAGCTCGTCACCCTTGAAGGCACCCTGAAGTATCGCGAGGTCACCGAAGACGTCGAGGGCAACAGCTTCAAGCACCGGATCGCCGAGATCCACGCCACCAGCATGAAGCGGCTCTCGAAAATAGAGGCCGCTGACGATCCCTCGGACGGAGCCGGCGAGGTGTAATCACCGGCTGAGGTGGATGGGGCCGACTCAGCCTCATCCACTTCTTCTGAGAGCGTTTGCAAGTGCCCAGTTTGCGAGCTCGTCCGCATTTGGGAGTCGTCGCTGCACTCCGGTCGGAGTCTTCACATGCAGAACGATGCTCTTCTGTTCCGGTGGTCGATTGGGCTTGGTGGCGAAGTCCACCGCCCAGATCGAGAGGCAACGTGCGTTGCAGAAGTACATCTCCCCGGCGCTGTCCGTGACGATGTAGGCGTCCGCAGGGACCTCCGCCCGGTCATAGGAACAGATACGGAGTTTACGTGCCTGCTCTGCCATGGAGACCTCCCTATATGCCGAGATTATCGTTCACGGCGATCGCAATCTCCTGCTCCGACCCCAGGTACCGCTCGGTGGTCTGGATAGACGAAGGCCCCAGGAGGAACTTGATCTGCTCGAGATCCCCGGCCGCCCTCCGACCGAGCTTGGGGCAGGTTCTTCGCAGGTCGTGAGCGCCGAAGCGCTCGATCCCGATCTGCTTGGCGGACTGCTCGACCACCGACCAGATGGCCCAGTCGCTCAAACCATGTCCATTGAGCTTTCAGGCCTTCGACACCGGACGATCGCTCGAGAAGATGGAGAGCTCGTCCAGGGCCTGAGCGTAGTTTCGCTTCGAGTTCTCGGCCGTCACACCGTTGAGCACGGCCCCGCGCAGGTCATCATATCGGCTGTAAGCCGGGGAGTGCGGGCGGGAGGTCAAGTGAACCAGTGCGGTGCTCACGGGATCTCGGTCTCGCTTCCCTGTGCCTCGAAACGCGATCGAGCGATCGCGATGGCTTCGTGCAGCTTTCGCTGTAGGACCTCTTCCGGGGGAAGAACGGTCAGGTACTCGGCTACATGGATGCCTGCCGAACCCAGCTCCAGCAGCTCGATCTGTTCGGTGTTCTTGCCGGCGCACAGGATGATGCCCAAAGGAAGATCCTCGCCCTCTTCCCTCTCGTGCCTGGCCAGCCAGCGGAGGTAGAGCTCCATCTGGCCCTTGTACTCGGGTTTGAAGCTCCCCTGTTTGAGCTCAACCGCTACCAAGCGTTTCAGCTTCCGGTTGTAGAACAGGAGGTCGATATAGAAGTCTTCACCATCGAGCTGAATGCGCTTCTGGCGGGCGACAAAGGAGAAGCCGGCGCCCAGCTCCAGCAGGAACATCTCCAGCTCTCGCAAGATGGCGTCTTCGAAGTCGCGCTCCAGATAACGGTCCTTGAGGTCGAGGAAGTCCAGGATGTAGGGATCCTTGAGGATCAGTGCCGGGCCGATCTCTCCTCTGCTGTGCAGGGTCGCCAGCTCCTGCTTCGCCAGCTCCTCCGGCTCTCTGGAAAGTGCCGTTCGCTGATAGAGCATGGAGTCGATCCGCCCCCGAAGGGTGCGCACGCTCCAACCCTCCACCCGGCACATCTCGGCGTAGAACTCCCTCTGAAGCGGTTGGTCCAAAGGCAGCAGCTCCCGGAAGTGGGACCAGCTCAATTGTTGCGACAGTGTCGCAACAATCTCTTCCTCCGGGAACGCCTCGGCAAACTTCATCATGCGGGTGAGGTTTGTCACCTCGAAGCCGCGGCCGAACTCCCTCACCAAATCTTGCGACACCGTGGCAAGGATCTGTTGCCCGTACCGGGCACGCTCTCCCCCCAGAACATCGCGCCGGATGCGGTCGCCAACCCTCCAGTAAAGCAGGGTCAGGGCCGTGTTCACGGTCGCGGCCGCCTGTCGGCGCGCGTTGGAGATCAGTTGGCGCAGGTCTCTGACCAGGCTCTGGGGCAAATGCGGGCTGGGAGTCAACTCGACCATGCGTTTCCTGTGGGCCTCGACCGCCAGAGTGCAAGAGGAGGCCTGTTATGACCGTACTTGATCTCCGGCTGAGGCGAAACATACTCGGGCCTTTGGGTTCATAACCCAACGAGCCTTGGCTTAAGGCAGCGCGTCCATGACGTGCGATAACGTCCTTTATCATGTGGATAGAGGAGCGTGGAATGACTGGGCCAATCCAGAAGATCTTCACCACTCGTGCAGAGCAGTACCCTGAACCAACAGCAGCAGACGTTGCTCAAGGAACCGCCAGAGCCGTGCTGGCCGCGATTCCCGTGGTGGGCGGCTCCATCACGGAAGCGCTCTCTATCGTTCTGTCTCCTGCCGTGGCCAGGCGCAGGGATCAGTGGTTCAAGGATTTAGCGGACCTCGTCGAGGAGCTCGTCTCCAGAGTCGATGGACTCCGGCCCGAAGCTTTGGCTGAAAACGAGGTGTTTGTCTCCGCTGTCATTCAAGCGACTCGTATCGCGATAGGGACGCACCAGCAGGAGAAGCGCGGGTATCTGTGCAATGCCCTATTCAGAATTGCTCTGGACAAGGCTCCCGAAGACGAACTTCAGCAGATCTTCCTAAGGTACGTCGATGAGTTCACTCCCATGCATCTTCAAGTTCTGAAGATTCTGGCGGATAATGATTTTCTCGAACACGAGAAACGGGGGCTTACCCAAGGCGGAAGCTTTCCTGTAGGCAGGTACATAGACGAGGCGGTGAGCAGCGCGTTTCGACGGTACAGCGTACTCATACTGCCACAAATCATCAATGATTTACATGTTCGCGATCTCTGCACGGTGAGCAGCATGAAGGAACAGTTTCAGGGAAGTTCCATGGTGACTGAGTACGGGCGATCCTTCTTAGCGTTTGTCTCGCCTACCGAGAAATGAACTCTGTTGCCATCAACGTGCTTGCTTCAGCAGCCTCCACTGTTCCGTCCATCTTCACGTCGCGACCTGATGCCCGCACGAGAATGCGAGACTTCTTCAGCTCGCATATCCGCAATCCGAACACCCGTCGCGCCTATATTGAGGCGATCTGGCAGTTCTCTGCCTTCTGCGCCGAGCTAGGCATCCTGGATCTCGCCCAGGTTGAACCGATCCATGTGGCGGCGTTTGTGGAGGCGCAGCTCAAACTCCACTCCAAACCCACGGTGAAGCAGCGGCTGGCCGCTCTGCGAATGCTCTTCGACTGGATGGTGGTCGGCCAGGTCCTCCCGATCAATCCTGCCCACGCTGTGCGTGGTCCAAAGCACTCACAGAGACGGGGCAAGACTCCGGTGTTGCAGGCCGATGAGGCTAGAACACTCATCGATTCCATCGAAGTCACTTCCCTTCCCGGCCTGCGGGACCGGGCTCTGGTCGGTCTGATGGTTTACACCTTCGCTCGCGTGGGAGCGGCGATCTCGATGAAGATCGAGGACTTCTATGTGCAGGGCCGGAGCGGTTGGGTACGGCTTCATGAGAAGGGCGGCAAGGAGCACGAGATGCCGACGCACCACAATCTCGACCGCTACTTAGACGAGTACATCAGAGCGGCCGGCATCGCCGAGGATCGCAAAGGACCGCTCTTCCGCACGGTGCGGGCCGATCGGGCGAGCTGACCGGCAATTCCCTGCTCCAGCCCGATGTCTGGAGGATGATTCGAAGACGGGCGCGCGCAGCGGGAATAAAGACCGAGATCGGCTGTCATACCTTCCGGGCGACAGGCATCACTGCCCTATCTCAAGAACGGTGGCAGATTGGAGATCGCACAGCAGATGGCGGCGCACGAATCGGCCAGGACAACGGGCCTTTACGATCGGCGCGATGACGAGATTTCACTCGATGAGGTCGAGCGCATTGGAATCTAATTCACCCATCCACGCAGGCGGTCCTGTGCGAACTCTCCGATGTACATCCCCACCCAACGCTTCCTCATCCACCTAAGAGAACCGAAACGAGGAAGCAGCCGATGTCCGAGCACCACGACACCCCTAAAGCTCACGAACCGCACGCCCTCCACGAAGAGCACGTCAAGGGTCCTCACAATCCCAAAGAGATCAACCCCAAGATGGCCTCCGACATCGCCTACTGGTCGAAAGAGTTTGGCGTCACCGGCGACCAGCTCCACGAAGCGATACGCAGCCATGGAACCCACGTTGAAAAGATCCGCGTCGCCCTTCACACGCACAAAGGTGCCTGAGGCCGCTGTCTCGGCTCAACAGTGCTGAAAGCGGAGCAGCTTTCGGAGACAAGCCTCAATATAACGTCGTTTGTGACGTGGTACGAATGCCCGAAGCGGAGACGCGCTTCGAATGATGCAAGTGGACGACCTTGGAAATCCTCAGAGGCGGCGATTAACAAACTACTTCTTCGACGGTGCGATCGCGTCCTTGGCTGCCTTTGCGACACGGAACTTCACCGCCGTCTTGGCTTTGATCTTGATCGACTCACCCGTTTGAGGATTTCTACCCATGCGCGCCGCACGCTCAGCCTTCACCAGCTTGCCAAGTCCAGGGATGGTGAACTCCCCATTGCTCTTTGTTT
>JAABVA010005757.1_pt1 | contig 11141 bp, 14 predicted proteins | sample 5560331 | NCBI WGS metagenome assembly JAABVA01 (sample SAMN12812661, study PRJNA571458) | rock metagenome | isolation source: Antarctica rocks | place: Antarctica: Victoria Land, Mt New Zealand sud | collected 2016-01-07 | reverse complement strand
ACGAGATCCCGTACTTGCAGTACCACCGAACACATACCAAGATGATCTCGACCGGGAAGCGACGACGCCTAAACATGAACCATCGTAGCGCCCACTGTCGGTCCCGGTTAATGCAACAGAGCCAGGCTGCGAGAAGAGGACTTCACGACAGCGGCCGTTTTCACTTCCTTCTTCGCTGCCGCTTCCTTCTTCCGCTGAACCTTTTTCTGAGCCTCGGTGAACAGCTCTGAGAAAAGGAGATCGACCTTCTGCATGTGTTCGCCTCCTAGAAATCCTAGCTCTGCTGCTTTTCCAACCACTCCCCGAGCAAATCGGTGATGAGGTCGGACATGTCGCGAGGGTCCTCTGCCTTTGTCTGTCTCAGGCGGATCATCGCGTCGTCAACATATTGTCCACGGAGCAGACCAGACCAGGGCCGATAATCCGGGTTCGAGCGTTTGGAGCCTGCTTTTGCCGGCCGTCCTGGTCCACGTGCGGCGGTGTTCTCCCGGGGAGGCGGTTCCATCACGGCCCGTAACCCTCGGAAAGCGCTGGGTGATGGCTTCTTACCTGTGAGCGACATACTTTAGACTCTCCTTCCCCACGTCCACGTAGGCCTTCCATCCACGTTCGGCACGTGGATCTTTTACCTCCGACACGATCAATCCTGTGCCGGACGCCTTAATGAACGCCTTGATGCGCGGTATTCCGGTTTTGAAGAGAGGTACCTCCAACTCTTCGAGCAGGTCCGAAAGCTCTGCGCCCTCTGGCTCATTCGGCGGCGGGACGCATGTAATCAGTACCTTGTAATGCTTCACACCGAGGCGCTGGAATGCCTGAATGGTCTGCTGTAGACCGTCAGTGTCCAATGGACGCGGCGTCGTGGGAACGACCATGAGGTCGCATACGTCCGCCAGGTACTTGAGGTCGTCGTCGGTCGGAGCTAATCCGGTATCGGTGACGCTGTGCTTGAAGGTGCCCGCGATCTTCAGTGCGGCGCGCAGGTCGGCGATCCGGAAGGGAAAGCCGCTGCCGCGCTCCTGCCACGCAAGGGCGTTGTGAGACGGATCACCGTCGAACAACACGGTCGGCCCTTGCGTCTGCAAGTAGGCCGCGAGATGCACGGATGTGGTTGTCTTGCCGACACCACCTTTGATGTTTACGACGCCAATGTTCATACGCTCCCCGTCATTCTATCCCGATGTAATGTTGTAAAGACATAAAGTTGTCATTGTGAGCATACGTCTGGATACCCGTATGTCATGGCATGGCCGGGGGCAGGGTTCGATGCCCTGCCCCCGGCCTCGGGCCTTGGCTACTGCGTCGTGAGCTGATGAGGCTCCGCAATCTTTCCACGGTGGCAATGTCCCGCAAAGAACCACGCGCTCCCCTCGCGGTAAAAGGTCGCGAACGTGGGCCGTCCCTCAATGTGGCTGTTTGGTTCACCGATTTGTACAACGGTGGAACTCCAGAATGCAGGGGGTAGAAGGTTCAGCGCCCAATCTGCGAAAGCTGCTTCTACTTCGTCTCCCGGCTGTAGGTACGGGGTAAGGTTCTGCTGGCTCTGTTGCCAGCCCGTAAGGGTCTTCATGAGGCTTCTCCTGTGCTGGTTCGTGGTTGAGGTTGAGCAGTGTTCCCGCACTACATGGCCAAGTGGCCGCTTTGGCCTCCCGAGGGGTCTAGCGTCTGTCCTGACGTACTGATGTCAAGAGGTAAATACGTCAGGATGTAAAGGCATCCTGCCCGTTAGGCGGCGAGGGGAAGGGCCGATTCCTCCTCGGCCTCTTCCCTGTTGTCGCCTGTTCCCTCGATCCGGACGATGATCTGTCGAGCGGTTGCGGCTATTGTCTGCATGGAGCCGGTGAGCATTTCCCCGGTGATTCCGTAAGAATGCAGGTAGAACTGGCTTCCCGAACGCATGCCGAAGTGTTCGAGGACGACAAAGGCGACGGCCTCCGCTTCCAGCTCGCGCTGCTGCTTCGTGCCCTTCTTCGCGTTCTCGCCCTGATGCAGAAGCTCGTGGGCCAGCTCGTGGGCGATCGTTCCGCACTTGGCTGGAACAGGGTGCGATTCCTCGATCACAATTAAGCCGCCTGTGCTGTAACCTTCAGCGCGTCCGGGGACTGCCTCATAGTTAAGGCGTACCCCGAACGAGGCCACAACAGATTCAAGTTTCGGCAAAAGGTCTTGGCCACCTTCTGTCGCATTGTGCTCCGGAGCCTTGGGCAGCGGCTCACCATCCGTCTGCGATACATCGAACACGGTAGCGGCCCGGAACCCGGCAACCGACTTGCGCTGCGGCGTCTTCTGCTCGGCATCTCCAACCTGCGGCTCGTCGGTCTCTCGACTCCGGCGAACGATAGGAGCCAAGATGTAGATGGCTTTCTGTCCCTTCTGGACGAACCGGCCCATGCTCCGCCACGTGTTGAACCCGGCTACCTGGGTAGCGTTGGAACATTGGGCAGCAATGAGAAGCTGATTGCCCCATGAATACTTGTAGAACCTGCTGGCGCTGCGGAGCCACGCTTTGAACATCTCGTCCTGCTTCACGGCATCGGTTTCACCGGCGAGAGCTTCGATGGCTTCGGTGATGGTGACATTCAGGCTTTCAGCTTTGGCGGTTAGGCTCACGGTCGTTCTCCTGTGCGGTTGGTTAGGGCAGTGTTCCCGCACTGCCTTTGGTTGGGGTTGTAGGGCTTACTTCTTGCCCCGTCCTGATGTTCTAAGAATAGCGTAATGACGTAATTACGTCAGGACGTAAATACGTCCGGAGCCAATATTTGCAGGTTTTGTTTGCCTTTTGCTCTGGTCTCTATCTTTAGAAAACCAATGTTTTTCGAAGAAAAACGGGATGTTTTGCTTCTGCCGGAACCGACGGAGCCGGGTGTCAAGACCTGGCCGTAGGCCCACCGCAACGCGGCGCGAAGCGGGTCTTTACTCACGGCGCGGTTCTGGCTGCTGTTGCTCTTGCTGTGGGAAGGTGAGGCGCCCTTGCCTCAGCTTTCCATGGCTGCATTGCGAGACTGTCTGTGTCCGGTCAAGAGAGCAGAACTGCACTGACGTAATGACGTGAGGACATAAAGGTGTAATTACAGAACGGCGCGCCGGTCACATGCCTCCTTCATCGGAGAGAAGTTCTGCGGCCGGAGGAGTGGGCTTGTGAATACGGCGCTGGCGTGGCCGCGCCCACGGAGCCGCCAAGCGCTGGAACTTCTGCACGGCTGCTTCCAACGCGAGACGTGACTGATATAGGTCGAAGAAGGCGAAGCATCCAGAACAGCCGCCCTTGATTCCTCCACGACCGTCCTTCTCGGGGCTGTATCGCGGATGACGGCTGCACTTGGCTGTGACGCGCTCGATTAGCTTCAGCTTGTAGGTGAACTTCAACATGGTGGCGATCCTCTCGGAGTGAAGGCAGGGAAGGTGAGGCCGGGTGTTTCCCGGCCCCGCTCGGTTGGCCTGTATTAGCGGCGTTTGCTCTTCGCCGCTGCCTTCTTCGCCGCCGTCTTTGTGGCGTAAGTCTTCTTTGCTGCTTTGACCGGTGTCCTTCTGGCCGGGTCTGCCGTGGTCTTCTGGACGTTGGGGAATAGCTTCTCGGCCTCAGCCAAGTAGTCGGGTTCCTCGGGGCGGGGAAGGTCAATCCAACTCCCAAGTGCCAGCTCTGCGAGGTATCCGAAGAGACTGGACGGCATGCAAGTTGAAATCGCTTCCGCACACACGTCATCGCTGCTTTTGGTGTGGTCGGGCTCCTGGCCTTCCAGTCGGCGCGCAATGCGTTCCACGGAATCGTCAAGATCGCCTGTCACGAGAGCGGAGAGAACAAAGCGCATCTGTTCTTCGGTGCCGCTCGAAGGCATCCGCAAGATGAGGTTGCGAAGCCGCTTTTCGCGTTGTTCCTTTTCATCCTTGCGGCGGTCGGCTTCCAACCGTCGCTCCTCTATCTCCTTCTCCCATGCGTCATCCGTGCGCCCTGCTGCAGTGGGACCGAGGCGGCGCGGGTGGTGGACGGCGCAATCCTGATCTGCACAGACCAGATGAATGGTTCCGACACTATGACCATAGGTAACGATGGCGGGAGTGGCGTTCTCGCACGTGGGGACGGTGCTGCTGTCCTGTTCGGCATTGCCAATCACACGATATTCAGTTGGTGAAAGCTCGGCGGTCGGCTTGTCCTTGGCCGGTCGCCATGTGGTGCTGATCTGAACGATGTTCGCGATGCCAGCCTTTGCGGTGTCGATATGGGCGTTGATCTTGCTATGGAAGCACTCTCCATCAAGGCATTCCACATAACTTACAGTTGTCGTCCGTCACGTCGGCAAAAAGTGCGGTGTTGAAGCCCGTGCGCTTGGGGCAAGCGAGGCACGAACCAGCCTCGGGCAGCAGGGAAGCGGACTCTCTATCGAAAGGGGCCCCTGCAAGCGCGAGATAGAGATTGTCCTGAATCCACGCCGCAAGGTGCTTCGCGGGTAGCAAGTGGCGCTCATCGTCCCTGTAGTCCTTGCAGAACGCATTTGGGAATGCCTGGGCCTGTTGCTCTGCCGTAAGCCTTGCCAGCAGGTTTGCATGGCTGGCCGTAATTTCGCCCTTCTGGAACGCCTCGGCCACTTCTGGAGTGAGAGAGAGCAGGGTGAGACGGGCGTAGATGTGGCTCTGGCTCTTGCTGCACTTTGACGCCAGTGCGGCTACGTCATAGCCGGGAAGGTCCAAAAGGCGTTGATAGCCGCTGGCCTCCTCGTAAGGGTGTACGTCTTCGCGCTGGCTGTTCTCAATGATCTGCACTTCAATCATTTGTGCGTCGCCTAGCTCCAGAACACGCGTCGGTACCTCCGCCAACTCTGCGATTTGCGCTGCCCGGTAGCGTCGGGCACCCGCGATGATCTCGAAGCGGTCTTCCTTAGGTCGAACGGTCATGGGTTGAATAAGGCCGCTGACGCTAATGCTTTGCGCGAGTTCGACCAGCTTGGAAAGCTCGAATGTGCGGCGGGGGTTGGTGGTGGACTCATCCAGCAGAGAGAGGGGAAGGGTCCTGTATTCTGACAATACGGCTGCGGCGTGGCTCATGGTCGTGCATCTCCTGTGCGTGTGTGCGGCGCTGTAGTTGGGGGCAGTGTTCCCGCACTGCCCCACTTCAAGCTCTTTGGCCTGCTACTCTTCGGCTTCTGTCTTAGCGGCTACACGGTCGATTTGCGAGGCAACAAACTCTGTCGCATAGATCGTGATGGTCTCGCCGCCGACTGTGCGCTCGTAGTTGTTGTTACGAGCCTCGGCCTCGATGTAAACGCGGTCACCCTTCTTCAACTTGGCAGCGTACTTGCGGAGGTTTCCGAACACCGCGACGGTATGCCAGTCGGTCCGGCTGTTCCGGGTGTTCTCGACGTTCCAATGTGAAGAGGTCGCGATGGAGAGACGTACAGGGGCATTGTCCGAGGTAACGGGCTTCGGGTCGGCTCCGATGTGTCCCATGACGACAAAGCGGTTAAGGTCGTTAATCATTTCAGTTCTCCTGTGCGGTTGGTTAGGGCAGTGTTCCCGCACTGCCTTTGGTTGGGATTGTAGGGCTTACTTCTTGCCCCGTCCTGATGTTCTAAGAATACCGTAATGACGTAATTACGTCAAGACATAAATATGTCTGGAGCCAATATTTGCAGTTTTTTTTGGTGGCCTTTTGCTCTGGTCTCTATCTTTAGAAAACCAATGTTTTTCGAAGAAAAACGGGATGTTTTGCTTCTGCCGGAACCGACGGAGCCGGGTGTCAAGACCTGGCCGTAGGCCCACCGCAACGCGGCGCGAAGCGGGTCTTTACTCACGGCGCGGTTCTGGCCGCTGTTGCTCTTGCTGTGGGAAGGTGAGGCGCCCTTGCCTCAGCTTTCCATGGCCGGGGCGTTGCGGGGTGTCCCGCAGAGGGGGTGGCGGAAGAGTGGGCCGGGGCTTTTGCCGGCGCGCTCTGGAGACAGGGGGAGACTTCCGTGCGACTTGAAGCTGTTTGAATGATTGTTCTATACGAAAGGAGCGTAAGCAGAACCTGCGGTTCCGTCCGCAGTAGCCTATCGACGTCGGCGTGGCTGGTAACGGCTGGGTCGAAAGCCGTCGAGACAACAGCCCTCTGTCCTTTTCGACTAAGAGAACTCCGTGAGGCGTTCTCTGCCACTGCCAGCGCCAAGGCGGTGGGAGGGTCAGGCTGAATGATATGTCCAACAGAGGTGAACCGCCGCAGGCACCGTAACCCCCGAAGAGCCAAAGACGCTGACAGGCTCTAGCCAAAAGGCACGCAGCCGGATGCTCCACCGGAAGTATGGAGCACACGGACACAAAGGCTGCCGGTGTGTCATTCAAACGGAACAAGGTAAGCCCGATGCCTCGCCCTTCGGGGCAGGCGTTGCCGCAAGGCACGCTGTTGGGGCAGCGGGTAAAGGATGCTGGAAAAAGCGAATGCCGCTCTGTAATGGAGCGGATAGGAGTTGCAACATCACTCCGTTGCGAAAGCAGGCTGACTTCCATTTGGTCGTGGTTGACGAGAGAACTTACAGAATCTTTGTGGGAGGAAATGCAAATGAACGTGGAACCATCCATGTGTGCAGCCTCCGACCGGGAGGCTCAATGGGAACAGGTCAACTGGTCTCAAGGTGAACTCAGGGTCAGGAGACTGCAAGCGCGTATCGTCAAGGCAACACAGGAAGGCCGTCATGGCAAGGTGAAGGCCCTGCAATGGCTGCTGACCCACTCGTTCTACGGTCGAGCGTTGGCTGTAAAGCGAGTGACGCACAACAAGGGCAAGAATACGCCGGGAGTGGACGGAGCGATCTGGAGCACTCCGGCGTCGAGATACAAGGCCATCGACACACTGCGACGGCGCGGCTATCAGCCGCAACCGCTGCGGCGTGTCTATATCCCGAAGGCCAACGGGAAGCTGAGACCGCTGGGAATTCCCACGATGAAGGATCGCGCCATGCAAGCACTTTACTTGCTGGCGCTGCTCCCAATCGCGGAGACCACTGCCGATCCCAACTCCTATGGTTTTCGACCGAAACGCTCTACCGCCGATGCCATCGATCAGTGCTTCTGTGTTCTGGCTCGCAAGAACAGTGCGCAGTGGGTTCTTGAGGGCGACATTCGTGGCTGTTTCGACAACATCAGTCACGCATGGATGCTCGACCACACCCCTACCGATAAAGAGGTGCTGCGGAAATGGCTGAAGGCGGGCTTCATGGAGAATCGAATGCTGTTTCCTACGGAGGCAGGTACACCACAGGGCGGAATCATCTCGCCCACGCTGGCGAACCTGACACTGGATGGGCTGGAGCGTCTTCTCAAGGAGACCTTCCGCGTGAAGCAGATCCAAGGGAAGGCGTACAACCCGAAGGTGAACTTCGTACGTTATGCCGATGACTTCATCATCACCGGATGCTCGAAAGAGCTACTGGAGAATGAAGTCAAGCCTCTGGTCGAACGCTTCATGTTCGAACGGGGCTTGCAGCTCTCACCTGAGAAAACCTGCATCACGCATATCGAACAGGGCTTCGACTTCCTGGGGCAGAACCTGCGCAAGTATGGTGGCAAGCTCCTGATTACACCCTCCAAGAAGAACATGCACGCCTTCCTGGAAAAGGTGCGGGGTGAGATTCGTTCGAATCGCGCCACGAAACAGGAGTACCTGATTAGGCTGCTCAACCCGATCATCCGAGGTTGGGCATACTATCACCGTCACATCGAAGCGGGTTCGGCGTATCGGAAAGTGGGAATGGTCCTCTGGCACTCGCTCTGGCGATGGGCGAAGCGCCGGCATCCGAACAAGTCCTCTGCCTGGATCGTAGATCGATACTGGCACCGGCTTGGACGGCGCTCATGGTGCTTCGCTGTAATGGCTGGCTCTAACGCGCAACGGTCGCGTTCGGATGCGGTTCGGTTGGTTGATCCCACCGAAATCCCCATCCGTCGCTACGTAAAAGTGAAGGGCGACGCTAACCCGTTCGACCTGCACTGGCGCGATTACTTCAAGTCTCGAAAGAGATTGAGGTGAGCCAGCGATCGTCGCCAACCCCTGTGCGATGTGTTTCACCGGCTCTGCTTCGGCAGGGCTTACCCACGGCTTGAGCCGGATGATGGGAAACCATCAAGTCCGGTTCTTAGGGGAGGGAGCGGCAGTGATGCCGCTCCCTTACCCGACCCCCACTTTCAGTGGCTTACTGGCTGTTCAGCATTTCCGGTCCCTGGTTCCGCGCATTTGCCGACCCTGGGGGTGGGCATGGTGGATCTGCATGGCTGCGGTGCCGAAGGGATGTCCGGAAGGCTAAAAGGCGTCCTCATGCCCGCCTAAGCTCAGCGGCCGGAGCTACTTACCTCTGCCCCACTCTTCAAGGGAATAGCTGCGCGATCGCGCATTTATTCCGTTCTCCTTGACTCAGAATTACCCACGACAATGTCTATCGTCGGGGGTAAACTTCCTCCATGCCCGATGCAGCTGAAATTCAGGAAGAGACCTCGGAAGGGCAGGGAAGCGGCCCCGACCTGGCCCTGCTGCCCCCAGGCGTACCTTTTTCCGGCCTTACCCCAGCCCAGCGGGAGCTGCGCCGGCGGGTGCTCGACGCAGTCTCCGCCCCGACCACGAAACTCGCCTACGGGCATGCGCTGGACGACCTGTTCCGCTTTCTGGCCGGCCGGCCGCTCGATCGGGCTCTCCTGCAGGAGTGGCGAGCCTCGATGGACGGCCTGGCGCCGTCCACCATTAACGTCCGGCTGTCGGCGGTGCGGAAGCTGGTAGCGGAAGCCCGGGCGAGCGGGATGCTCGGAGTCGACGAGGCCGCCCGTCTCACCGACGTCCCGAACATCCGGCAGCAGGGAACTCGGCTGGGCAACTGGCTGACGAGAGAGCAGGCAAGGGAACTACTCACCGTTCCCGATCGCTCCACCCTGAAGGGCAAACGTGACTACGCGATCCTTGCCCTCCTGGTCGGTTGCGCGCTGCGCCGGCAGGAGCTCGCCACCCTCGACCTCCAAACCATCCAACAGCGGGAAGGTCGCTGGGTCCTGGCCGATCTGGTGGGGAAGGGAAGACGGGTCCGGACGGTTGCGGTTCCGCTCTGGGTCAAACAGGGGATCAACGTCTGGATGACTGCCGCCGCTATCGAAGACGGCCGTCTGCTCCGCTCGATCCAGAAAGGCGGCAAGCGGGTGGGCGAGGCCCTGAGCGACTGGGCGGTCTGGGATGTGGTCCAGAAGTCCGCCCACGAGATCGGGATCGAGCGCTTCGGCGCCCACGATCTGCGCCGGACTTGCGCTAAGCTCTGCCGCAAGGCCGGCGGCGACCTCGAACAGATCAAGTTCCTGCTCGGGCACAGCTCCATCCAGACGACGGAACGATACCTTGGCTCAGAGCAGGAGATCGCGATCGCGGTCAACGATGGTATAGGGCTGTGAGAGGTACTGGCCGTAGTCGTTGTAAACGGCAGAGTGCCGCCATCCCTTAATCTATTTGTGCTGTTCATCAGTTGCCTGCAGCGACCAAATCCAGTGTCTGCTTGCGTATTCCCATATTTGTTTAGGTGTCACTCTGGGCAACTCAGGAGGAAACTGTAAGAGCGTAACGAAGACCTGTTCCGATCCTGCTCTTAGGAGCAGTTCTCTACCCGTCTTGTTTTTAAACACTTCCTTCTGAAGCGGATAACGTGCTCCATCGGTCGCAACATATCCGGACCCTTCCTTCATTAAAACCTTATGCTTGTCGTCTCCGTTGAAGGGTTCATCACGAAGACGCGCTTGAAGCATCAGACGCAGGTGGTCAACATCTGCAGGCATCGCGAAGTAGGAAAAGATGTAGTTTAGCGAATTGCCCGGTATATTAAGAACGCTTGGCTCATATATGTGTAACGTCTTGCCGACTTCCTCACAACGCAGACTGGGATCGAACTGATGAAGTACATCCCTTAGGAGCATCGCTCCGTCCGGCAGGTTAACGGGTTTGGTAGCATGCACTTCCGCTAAGATGGAGAGTTGGAGATCCTTTGCCAGCGTGGTCAACACGTCCGAGATCTCCTGCGGTTTCGAGGACGTAGTTGTCACCGCGCTACTACAGCCAGATCCATCCGCGCAACAGTAAATGGAACTAAAGCATAGAAACAATGCGTACCATCGCACTTTACAAATCATGCTCCCTCCCTCCTCCCCTACACGCATGATAAAGGACATTGTTCTGAGAATAGGCAGCCCTCTAATCGACCGCAAACGTGTTGTATCCGAGCTTCTTCAGACAGCGTATATGGTGCTGAGCACGCTCGACATGCCGGTCGTCCCGCGTGATCAGAGGATCTTCTCGGTAGGGCATCTTTGCTGAGAGAACTGCGTGGATGGTCTTGAGGAGCGTGTGTCCGAGTGCCACGATGGCGCGCTTGTTTCCGCAACGGGCTTTCAGGGCGTGATAGCGCGACTGGAGCCGCGATCCCTTGCGGTTGGTGGCCGCCCATGCGCTCTGCGTCAGCGTTGTTTTGAGCCAGACGTTTCCTCGGTTCGTACGAACGCTCTTCTTAACGCCGGCACTCTCGTGGTTCGCCGGACACAGCCCGGACCAGGAGCTGAGTTGCGCTGCTGTAGGGAACTGTTCCATGTCAGCGCCTATCTCGGCTAGGATGCTGGCGGCGGATTCTTCCTTGATGCCTGGAATGCTCTGGAGCAGATGGAACGCTTCGGCAAGAGCTCGGTCTTCCATGCGCCGCCGGATCTCCTGATTGAGCGCCTCAACCTCCTGGTCCAGGAACTCAAGATGACGAAGCGCATGCCGGATGAGGAACCGCTGATGGTCGCTCAACCGATGTTCCGCAACGGCAGCCGTGATTTGCGGGATCTTCTCGCGGGCCTTCTTCTTGGCCGATCGGCGATCTGCTCTGCGTTCATCTGACCATCGAGAAGCGCTGCGAGCATCAGTTCGCCTGACACACAGAAGACATCCGACAACACGTCTCCGAGCTTGACGTTCGCATCTTCAAGCACCTTCTGAACCCGGTTGCGCTCCCGTGAGTTCTCCCCGATCAGCTGCCTGCGACGGCGCGTGAGGTCTCGCAGTTCACGAATCGCCAGCGGTGGGATGAAGCTTGGCCGAATCATGCCATGACGAAGCAGATGAGCCAGCCACCGGCTATCGTTCGGATCGGTCTTATGGCCGCGCCTGTTCT
>JAABVA010005753.1_pt1 | contig 11151 bp, 15 predicted proteins | sample 5560331 | NCBI WGS metagenome assembly JAABVA01 (sample SAMN12812661, study PRJNA571458) | rock metagenome | isolation source: Antarctica rocks | place: Antarctica: Victoria Land, Mt New Zealand sud | collected 2016-01-07 | reverse complement strand
AGAAACATTCATTCTTAAAGTCTTTTCATTACAAGAATGTTGATTCTCATGAAAACTCAGTAAGAAAGAACTATTCATTGTATTTTTAAAATTTATAACTTATCATCAATTTTGTCTCTTCTTTTCTGATGCATCTCTACTGATAATGAGATAGAGTGTGCTGAAATCTTTAAGAATAAAGAATAAATTAAAAGCTTTATTGTTGTCATTTAATAGTCACAACATCTTAATTCTTAAAATTCTATCTTTCTTATGAATATGTGTTCTTAATAATCTTCTTTAAAAGTAAATATCTTATAGAAATCTCATTTTTGTCATAAATCTCATATTTAAATACATAATTATGAATCTTTATCTTGATTAATGCAGAGATGATCTTATACAGTATATTGAAAACAGCAGAAAGATTATTTTTATGTAATTAGCAACAGTGCAAAACATAATAATTATGTTAATTCATTTAAATTATCAGAATCACAGCAGAGTAAGACTTAGTCAGCAAGCACTTAGTTAGATTTTTGACTGAATTTTCTTACTGTTTTAGCATTTACTTAGCAACACACTTGCATTAGCAATTTGCAGAGTTTTCATTTTAATGATGTACTTATATTTAGTGAGTTGTTTAACAAGACAATATATATCATTTCATCTTTACTTACTTAACTCTGCTCAGATATAAAATCAAGATCTTTATTCTTAAAAGTAATTTTCTTTCTTCAATCTTAGTCTTTCTGTTTCTAGATAGTTATCTGTCAACTTAATAATCAGAATTCACTCTTATATTTATTTAATCTTCACAATTTAAGACTCATTCTTTCAACATCTTACTATTTTTATTTACTTACATAATTTTCTTATCTTTATTCTAGCTCTAACTTAACTTACTATCATGAAGAACAAGACACAGCAATGAATGAATAAAGCTTAAGAACAAATTGAAGCATATAACTAAGTACATTGACTGAAGTAAGTTCAATAAGAAAGATTTAAAACAATGATGATCTTTTAAAATGAGACTCTGTCTAAGTCTGAGACAGATGATGATATTGATGTCATTGAAAACTTTGAGATAAGTAAATCTTTTATAATATTTACAGTTTGCATTGATCTCTTTACAGCATTGTTGTCAGTTATAATCACTAAATTATGCTACACTACAACTTCAGAGTCTTAATGAATCATTATTGTTAAGTAGAGTGGCTGTCAGGTTGAGTCAGGCTCAGATTTTAGAACTTAACTTAACTCACTGAGCTTTACTTTACAACTCAACTCAACTCTGTGCAGGGTCAGGTTTCAGACAGAGTTAAGTTAGGCTATTCTTGGCAGCTCAGACTAGGTCAGAATTAGTTAGCTTCTGTTACTAAGCAGCTTTATATTGGCAGCAGCTACTATTGCAACATTTTCAATTAGCATTGCACACAACCCTTCTTGTTTGACTACATGTCTGCTTTACAAGCATTATATGTGAGCATTATTAACTTAATTATCAGATCACTCATTCTCTACAGAGCAAAAATACATTGACTAGTACACTCTATCTTCTTAGTAAGCCTGCAATGTATGAAAGATTGCTTTCATCTTTTGCAATTTTCCTGATGTCATCAGATTCTCTTTCTTATGTAGCTCAGCAACTATATCACAAATAAGTCATGAAAGAGACTCTCAATATGCAAGGGCTTATACTTTCAAAAAATGTACAAAGATATGTCTCACTTGCCTTCTGCAAGTCTGTAATGACTGACTAATTTCACTTTAAGCTGTCATTGTACTGATCAAAAATCTCTTTAATCAGCAGTGAGAAGAATTCTGAATCTAAAGTGAAAGAATGCAGCTTCTGCCAATACTGCTGCTGCTGCATTGCATGAACTGATCAGAGAGTGTTAGAATTGAGCATTTTAATCTAGTTTGATGATGCAATCATGTGACTCACTTGACTCTTTTTGTGCAGAAACTGATTTAAAAGAAGAAGAGTTGTTAATGATTCAATCTTCTTCTTTAAAGGTGTCATGCTTGACAGCCTGTTCTTTGCTTTCATTTCATGAGCTTAATTCTGCTTCATAAATCTTCATCTGTAATCCATATTCTGTTCTCTCTGATGAATCTTGTATTGTCAGATTCACAAGCTCTAGGGTCTGCTTGATATTTCTTTGTGACTTTGGCTTTCATCATGACTCTGTCATGCTATACAACATAATTCTAATGTCAGTTTCTCTACTGTGAGAAGATCTATACTTAGTAAAGGAATTGCAACTAACATGATTGAGATATTACACTTTACAAATTGTATTTATTACTTTGAATTTCCCAGATAGTAGCTTGAGAAGAAATGACCATGAATCAATAAATCTGAATAATTGTGCAGCTTGATTTAAATTGATCTTAGTTATCTACAAATTCACTGATAACAAAAACACAGCATTCATGTAAACAAATGATAGTATAGAGGCTTAGCAAGTTCACTTACCTTTAACACAACACTTTCTACCTTTTCTTTCTACAGAACACCTTACTTTTTGCATTAAGCTTTCTACATTTTCTTTCTGCATCATGTAAGTAAAGTGAGTAATGAAGAGATATGATGCTGACTTTCATTTTAGAAATACATCACCAGAACAGAGAAAACTGAGTGCAAAGATTATCTTCATCAATGTAGCAAGAGCATCAGGCTTCACACCTCTCATCACTGAACTGAATCAACTCATCAACATAGCAAAAGCATCAGGCTTCACATCTCTCACCACTGAATGAGATCAACTCATCAGCAAGAGAACACATTCTACTGATACATCAGACTTCTCACCTCAACCTAAGAAGAAGAGAAAGAAAAAGATCAATGAAACTAATCTACCTGTCTTAGACATTGCTGCACATCTGAAGAAAGAAGGCTTTGCTGATCAACAAGAAAGAATGAGAGCACTCATTAACTACTCTGAATTTACACTCAATGCTGCACTGCCTCAAAGTACTTCAGCTGCTTCTTTCACTTCTTCTGGCTCAAAACCTAGTATGTAACTTCTCTTATTATAATGCTCAATTATAATGCACAAAGTGTGTACTAAATCAGAGACTAGATCATATTCAAGAACTCAGAAGCTCTTCATCTATTCTCTTATCAAGTTCTTTATGTTCTGATATCACTCAGAAATTGACCCCATCACATTCTTCAGTGACCAATACATTCATAGATGCTGATATTGAAGAGGCTCAAGAGCAGGATGATATGGCAATGAACAGATTGAATATAGATCTCAAACATAATTCAGAATACAAGAAGCTCAAGATGGGGGTTCAAAGAACAAAATATGCAGTCAAGGCAAGGGAGAAAATTGTTGCTAAGAGATATGCAGAGAGTGAGCATGATGAGTATTAACAAATGATTGTAGTGTTCTGTATCAGACTCTAACTTCATTTGTAGTGACCTTTCTTACAGATCAGAATGTAGTGGCTGAGCAAAAGAAGAATGAAGATACTGCTCAGCAAAACAACTTAATCATAGCTGCTAAAGAAACACAAGCTCTGTGTGAGCTTCTTGAAGCAAAGAGTGCTTTCTTAATAACTAAAGAAGAGATATGTCAACTTCATTTGACATTTAGTCTGTGCTGATATGATTAGATTGAAAAAGCAGGCAAGCATATTTAAAGCCATTGAGGTAACTGTCTAGATGAAGTAGTCAAGCACCAAGAACAAATTATTCAATTTAACAGCTATGAACAACTTACTACAGCTAAAGATGAGAATCCAAACCTTGCTATGCAGGTTTTTAATAGCAGCATACTTGATTCAGAGCACATAGCAGACAAGAAGAATCATCAGTGTGTATTATACTTCTAACACTTCTTTATAATGAGTCTGAAGACAAGAGCTAATGTTGTTTCATTCTATAGTTATCAGCTCTCAACAGTGTTCAATGTCCCTGCAGATAAGAATGAAAAAGCAGAGATGATGCTGAGTGATGATGAGAGCAAAGCTACAGTAGCTTTTTCTGTCTGAATGATGCTGAATGAGAACACTGATGATGAGTGCATCTTTCTTAAACCTGATAAACTTGTGCACACAGATACCAGAAAGACAGTATTGAAAGAAGACAAGATATATCAATTCTGCACTGTTTGTCTATCAGAGATCTAACTAAATTTTGAACTTCATAGGCTGCTACTTCAATGTCAAAGAGTGATGAAGTTGAGGTACAAATTGATCAGATATGATTATATTGCTCTATTGTAACACTCTTTACAATTGTCTATTAGCTTCTTGCTGATTAACTATATTTATGAATTAAGACCAACAACAAAGATCAACTGTCAACATCACAAGCTTTAACCTTCACTGATGATGCAGATCAAGAGGCAGAAGGTTCAGCAAAGGTACAGGATAATGATGAGAAGAACAAAGATCATCATGATGATGATAATGATAGTGTCAATGAAGATGCAGAGAATCAAAATGAATCCTGATGCTCTAAGCAAAGCTAAATGTTCTTAAAGACTCTTGAACATTGTTTTCTACATCTGAGCATGTTCAATTCTAATACTTCACTCAATAATATTAGCTCACATGTAACTTGTGCTTACCATGAGCAATTCAAGGAAATTGAAGTGTTCATAAACTGCATAGAAAGAGTAAAGAGATCTGATGTTTAAATTAGAAATCATGTTAAGCATATGTCTACTGAGATTGCTGGTGCTTGAATTGATGAATGTCAACATCATCTTCAGATGAGAAAGAATGAATTTCTCTTGGCTTTGAATGATCACTAGTGATACTAACAGGCAGAAGATCCTGTCTCTTGTGAAATCATGGTACTGAAGCAGTTGAGGACTTAGTGTGCTCTATCTGTGCTTTTGAGTGTGAGTGCAGTGCTTTTGACAATTTTCTGCTTTGTTAATGAAGAAGACTTTTCTCTCTTGACCAATGTTGTGTTGTATTCAAGACTGTGTGTGTGTTGACAGTCAATGTACTCTGAGCAGAGTCATTTGAGTGAATGGTTTAAAGATTAAGATTGATGATTGTTGAGTCATCATTGATGATCTTAGTAGCTGATGCATCAATTGCTGTAGTGAGCCTTTCAGGTAATGAACCCATGTGATCTCTAATCTTTCTTGACCCATGACTATGATCATCATCAGTGATTGCATATCCTGAGTGTGTGCTGTTCAAGGTATTTATAATGCTTGATTGTATTGCTTCTGTGTTTGAAGTTTGACCATAATCATTGTTGTTAAGTCTTGAGTCAATGTTCTCATCTTGATCATGATCACAAGGCCTGAAGTTGATGTTGTTCTCATAGTCACTATCATCATAAAGATCATTATCACTGAAGTAGTGATCTGGTAGAAGCTCTGTACATGATTTAGTTGCTGTTGAATTCAGCTCATCTGCTGGTGAACCTTTCTCATCACTATTAACAATCATTGTCAATGCAGATCTCTCTTCAATTATTTCTATCACTTCTGCTGAAAGAGTGAACATGTCATAGTATTTGACCAGCATAATGTTCTCAATAGTGTCTGAGTTCAGTCAATTTTGACAATATGTAATCATGTCTCAAGCCATGTTGAACAAGCATTCAACTCCAATACCTGCTGCAGGAATTGCAAGTATATCTTTTGCAAATTGTGTCATTGCTGATTTTGAGTTGTTCATCAGCTTTCAGTAATCAAGTATTGAAATGTTCACATCTGATACTGAAGACTTTTGCAGATAATCTGAGACTTCTTCTGTCATAGATGTGTCTTGATGCTTTTTCACATTTTTCATGCAACTCATCATTGCTATCATCTTCTTCTTCTTTGGGTCAAGAATTCTCAAATCATCATCTGATGATTCTTTCTTCAAGTGCTGATAGTTGGCTCTGTAGTATTGTCAAAACTCAAGTTCATACTTTGAACATAGATCTTCTCAGCCTTCTCTCTATTGAAACAATATGTCAGTCTTGCTATATAATATTTATCAAGGACTGAGAATATTCTACATTGTACATGTCAAGCTTATTGCATGAATCCAATATGGCACCAAGATTACAGAACAACCCTTGATTGACTTCTGTCTTTTCATAGTACTGAGCCAGTTTCTTTTTTGATGCATCAATGACATCTCACAGCTCAGTGCTGAAGAACAATTTAAACTTCCTGATTGCTTCATTCTGTTTTTCAAGATGATCAAATAGATCATTGTATGTGTATCACAGCTTGTGGATTGTTAGCTCACTGATAGCACCCATTGCCTCTGTTCAGTCCTTGAAGTGCTTCAGAAGATGCAGCATGTATTTAACATGCTGTCACTCTTTTGTATTGCATCTAAGAAGTTTCATTCTGCTTGTTGTCAAAGTCAGACATTCTATCCATTGAGAAAGTTCAGTTTATAGCTCATATGCTTGACTCAGCATATCATATAAAGAGTTTCACCAAGTTCTTACATTCTCAATCATACCTCATGAATTTGTCTTCTGCAAATCTTTGAACAACTCTAGACGCTGTGATGATGCCATAATGGCAATAGCCAGTAATTAAATCTATATGAGACTTTTGTTAGAATATTAACTCAACAGATATGAGCATTATAATAAAGCATTATAAAAGATATACTGACCTTTTTCAGTATAGTGCCAAAAGAGTAGTCTTTGTCAATTGTGAAATTTCATAGCTCATCATCATTAAATGTAGTGGTGGGCTAATCATTCTTTGCATTCACTTTCAGATATGTAAGTAGCTGGCTGACTGCAAGCTGAATCACATGTGCCATGCAGTTCATGATTTCAGTTTCATCACTTCAGATAATATTCTTCTGACTCAGAAGCTGACTCAGATGACATTGTAGTGTACAATTGTTGAATGCATTGTCTGCTGTGACTATCAGCAATCAATGTGCCAGATTTCACTTCTTCAACACCTCAAGAACATACTCAGCAAGGTTTTCACCACTATGTTGACTCTTTAGTTCTCTGAAGGCTAAAAGTACCTCTGTGTACTTTCACTCAGCGTCAATAAAGTATGCAGTAATGCCTAGAAATGCAAGATAATTTGAACTGCTTCATTCATTAAGTGCAATGAAGACTTTGATCTGTGCCTCAAGCCCTGCAAGCACATCTTTTTGAACATTCACAGCACAACACTTAAGAAGTTGTGCAACCTTGCTTTGACCTGAAACCTTAATATTGGCACAACACATTCAGATGAGCTTTCAGAACTTCACATGCTCAACAGCACAAAAGAATATATTGAGTGCTATGATGAATTGAAGAATCTGCTGGTCAAAGACTTCAAGAGTAAAGTTAAGTGATTTGACAATGGCCTTTTGAGCTGCCTGCCAAACAGTGAGCATTATATTAGAGCATTATAATTGAAAATCATAGCATATCTTTAAGTTCATCACTTCAAAGATTGAAACCTGTCTTTCTGATGCTGATTTCACCTTTCAGCAACTGCTGCTTTTCAGATGACATTTCATGGTGGTTGTTTCATCATTTTCTGATGCTGAATAATTCATGATATTGTGACAGTTAACACACATCACACCTGATCTTTCATTACATTTGCTAGCTACTTCAGCAAAGAACTGCCAGACCTCTGCTGAGCAAGCTGAACTGTTTTATGCTATTTAAGCATGATTCTTAATCTTAATGTCTGTGTCCTGACTTCATATAGTTGTTTCTCACCAGTCTTGAAACTCTCACTTTGTCACAGATCTTCAAAGAACATACTCTGAGTTTGAAGTGTCTGCAAGAGTTGAAGAACAAGGTTAACTTAATTGAGATGACTCAGTTCTGTCACTGAAAGCACTTAGAAATGATCTTTCTGAGTTGCTCAAGATCTGACTGGATGGTGAACTGTATGAAGACATGATGTTGAGTTATTGTAGTAAGTTGAGCAAATAAATGATACTTTGTTGTACTTTGAGTGATGTGTTGATGATAGTGTGTTGTGAGAGTTTCAAAATTAGTATATACAAGATTGTAGTCATGTGACAGAACATGTATCTAAATGTAAAATGAATTTCTTACAATATCAATCATGATAGACACTATTCAAAAATTACTATGTATAGCAAATATTAAGTATCAATGAAGAGATTTCCCATTGAAAAATCTTTAATTGATAATCAAAGACCTATCTGATTATTCTTTATCTTACATCTCTAGTCTCTGAAGATCAGCTTTCTATTCAACTAGTAGTGACTACTTACTATTCTTCTCACTACTCTCTTCATCACTAGTAGATTCAACATCCTCCTTATCATCTTCACCACCATCAATCAAGCCACCAAGAACAAATTCATCAATGAAATCATCATCTGAAAATTTCTCATCTTCAGACACTATCACACAAGCTTCATCAGCATCTTCAACCACACTCTTTTCATCTTCTTCCTTCTGATCAAGTGCAGGCTCTTGAATGTAACTAGTCAATGTCAGAGTTGAGAAGTGTTATAATTGAGTGATATAATACTCATGCATAATTGAAGTCATTGATGTGTTTAGAATCAAGAACTTCACTATGAAAGCAATGCATGGCCTTGACAGAGTCAGGGTCTTCAGCATCATGTAGCTCTTGCTCTTTCATATCATTAAGAACTCTTTCACAGTGCTTGACCATCACTGTCAGGTGCTTCTCAATTTGATGATTGATGTTGATGCACTTCTGCTGAATAACTTCATCTTTGTTGATATTCTAGAGAATGTCAGAGAGTCTATAGAAGATATAGATGTAACATACCTCTTGCTTCATTTTCATGAACTCTCACTCTTTCTTTAGCACAAGAGCTTCAGCAAATAACATCTTCTTCTCAGTCTTCTCTTCAAGTCAAGCTCAATTCTCATTCTCCATTAACTTGTTTCTCAACTCATCTTTGTAGTAGGCACCTGCAGATAGTTAAAAGCAATATAATTGAGTGTAATAATTCTAAAGAAGTCTTACAAGAAATTTCACAGTTGTATTACTTCTTCAAGATCTCATCTCTAATCTTCTCTTTCATGATCTTCTTTAATGCTGAGTTCACAGTCTGATATGCATCAGTCTTCTTCAATGCATCTCTTTCCCATTTCACAGCTCTGCAGTCCACCATCTTTACATTTTCAATTTGTCTAGAGTTCTTGTTCTTCATATGTTTCTGTTGTTTCTCCCTTGCACATGCAGTCTTTGAGTTGTTTAAGTACTCACTAAATGTCTTCTTTGAATCATATATAGACTTCTGTGAATGATCATGATGGTCAGATCTCTCTTCAGAGACTGAGAATGAGTTGAAAGCCAAGTGTTTTGCAGTTCACAGTGAAAGCTTAGTGTCTGAATCTGTCATGGTGAGAGTCTAGAATATGTAGTTAGCTGCTGAGTCCTATACTGAGTGACATAATCAAGCATTATATGTGTGCACCACAGCTGCGCACCAGAGTGAAGCACAAGAGCAATGCATAAGATCAAATCTTAAGAAATGAGCAGTAGAACAAGTGATAGCACTGAGCAACATACCTAGTGAGTGTAGAGACTGAGTGTAGAGACTGAGTAGAGATGAAGTGAGTGTAGTAGATTGAGTGACAGAGATGAAGATAAGAAAGTGTCAGGTTAAGTGTTAGAAGTGAGTGTGTTAATATATTCACTCATAACATTGGTGCACATATCATGAGTGAATGTGTTGTTTATCAGCAACCTAACATCTAAGTATTGCTAACACCTAAAAGCTCTCAACACACCTTCTAACTACACACTTTCAAACTACAACACACTTTCAAACTACAATGCACCTTCAAACTACAAGGCCACTCTAGAACTCATTATCATTCACAGATGCATTCAAACTGCTCTCTCATAATACTTCTGCTAACTTAATCTTAGAGCATCATTGTACTGTCATATTATGCCATGACATGTATCAAGAAAACTTCAAGACACAGTGCTATGAAGACTGTACCAGGTGAAGAGAAGACAGCAGCAGCAGAAAGGACACTCAGAAAGGCACTCAAGGAAGAAAAAACTGGTGCTGATGAGAAGAAGAAAGAAAATAATGCTGTAGATACAGAAGAAGACACTGAAGCATCTAAGCCAGCTCATTGCTGAAAGTCAGGCAGTAAGCTCAATTCTGATATACAATATAACACTTAATAATAATGCTTCATTCTACAGCTGTCACTCTTCATGAAATATGTCACTATCAGAAATCAACAGATTTTCTGATAGTGAAACTACCCTTTTAAAGGCTTTGCTGTGAGATAACTCAAGATTATTTAAAGAGAGTTTTTTCTCAGCATAAGATGTTTCACTTTCAAAGCTCAGCCATCAACAGCCTGCAGAAGGCAGTAGAAGCATATACTGTTATCTTCTTTGAAAGTATGTCTAATGAACTGTACAGTAATTATCATCTATCAGCTAACAGAATGCAGATGTCAATCTGACTGCAATTCATGCAAAGCAAGTTACCATTCAGCACAAGAACATGTCTCTTATCAAGAGGTACATGCATAACTGAAACATTGCACCTAAAGATGCAGATTGAAGCAATCATTACTAGGCTATTTTGAGGATACCTGACTCTCAATGTAGTAAATAGATAGACTAAATTGAAAGCTGTTTAACTGTGTATATATAATGCTCACTTATAACACTTATATATCAGTAATCTCTAAGCCCATAATCTTTACTCTTGAGTCAAGTCTCAAGAGCTCACTTACTAATCAGTCTCAGAATTCTTAAAACTCAGACAGAGCTTCTAAGTCAGATCAGACTTCAATGTTTAAGCCTGACTCAGATTCTTAGACTGACAATTAAAGCTCAACTCAACTCAATCTGAAAGCTCTGTCTGAGTTAAGTCAGGTTAACTTAACCTGATGATCACTTTATTGTTAAGTTATGATGTACTGTCATTACAGAGTCTCATTTAAATCTTAAGTTTCAATTATTTATTTAGTTAACAATTAAGCATGATCACTCTGACTATTATGTCTCTTAAGAATGACTTAATAATCTTATTCAGTAACTTTAATTTTAATTGTCATTAATCTTTATTTATAAATCAAAGACAGCACTCATCAACAAGTTCAATGATTACTTAAAGAAGATTAAGATCTTTTTTGTAGATTTATATATTTAATTTATATTACAGTCATAAATTCATGCTGCTGACTTCATCAAAGTTCTTATTACTATCTTGCATCTAAATAGAAGT
>JAABVA010005752.1_pt1 | contig 11152 bp, 11 predicted proteins | sample 5560331 | NCBI WGS metagenome assembly JAABVA01 (sample SAMN12812661, study PRJNA571458) | rock metagenome | isolation source: Antarctica rocks | place: Antarctica: Victoria Land, Mt New Zealand sud | collected 2016-01-07 | reverse complement strand
GCCCTGCTGCGCCTGCAACAGCTACCGCAACTGGTCCGCGCATTCTTCAGTGACCCCGACCTGTCCTACATCACCACATGATCGAATCCAACTACTTAAGATCTCCTTGGTATGACCAGCACGAGCGCTACGGACATGACCATGGGCGACGAGCTGGAACCGACGATCGAGGAGATCGACGCCTTCGAGCGCGACGCGGTCCTCGCCGACGAGGACGCCTCGACCCCGGAGCTCTACCCGCGGATGTGGAACATCTCCGCCGGCTTCTTCTACCGGGCGGTGCCCCGCGCCCAGTTCCCCGCGCCGCCGGAGTACGTCACCGTCCCGGCCGCCCAGATGCAGCGCCTTGAGACGGCGGGCGTCGTCGGCGTCGGCGTCCGCCGGTTCCATCGCGCCGCTGCGTCGACGCGCACCGGGCGGGCGGCCGCGCGGTCGGTGTTCTTCGAGTTCCTCGAGCTGCGCCACAAGGTCGAGCTGCACAACCTCACCGGGCGGGTGGTGGCGTGCCCGCTGGACGAGATGAACCGGCCGCGGGCCTCGGTCGAGCCGCGGCTGCGGGTGCCGCCGACCGAGGCCGAGGTCGAGCAGCTGTTCGCGGGATGGCGCGAGGACCTGGTGACTTGCCGCAAGTTCGGCCCGGCCGCGCGCAACTACGCAGTGGCGTAGGCGGTGGTGTCGGTGGGCGGTCGGACCTCACGACGCAGGATCTTGCCGGTCGGGCCTTTGGGCAGCGCGTCGAGCAACCAGACGTGACTGGGGTACTTGTACGCCGCGACCCGCTCCTTGGCGAAGGTCCGCAACTCCTCGACCGTGACCGACTCGCCGGACTTCAGCGCGACCGCGGCGCCGACCTCCTCCCCGAGGTCGCGGTGCGCGATACCGATCACCGCCACCTCGGCGACGGCGGGATGCTCGTAGAGCGCCTCCTCGATCTCTCGGGGATAGACGTTGTAGCCGCCCCGGATGATCATTTCTTTCTTCCGGTCGACGATGAAGAAGTAGCCGTCGGAGTCGCGGCGAGCCAGGTCGCCGGTGCGGAACCAACTGTCGGGTATCGACTCGGCGGTCGCCTCCGGGCGCTGCTAATACCCCTTCATCAGACCCTCACCGCGAATCGCGACCTCACCGACGTTCGTCCGAGACCCCTAACCCGGGGCTTTCATCGGTGATCGACGACCGGGTGGGTCGGAACGACGAAAGGTGCTCCTACGGCGCGTCCCCCCGGACGGGAGGTGCGCCCGGCCGGGCGGTGACCGTTGCGGTGCCGTGTGCGTACCGGCCTCGAGGGGCGGTTCCCGCCCGGTGGGCGGACGGGTCGCCAACCAGCGGAACGTCACCGCAGCCATGGTTGCCGCCGTCAGCAATGCTTGGACGCAACCTTGGCGGTGGGTGGGGGGAGAGCGCAGCGGCGGGGCGGCCGCGGGCGCGGGCGGCGGCGAGAGCTCATATCCGTTGGTTTCTCGGCCGTCACTACCGCCGTGCTGCGCGTACGACAGCCCCCGGCGTCACCAGCAGCGACGGCGTCGTCGTGATCTGTCATGGTGATCTTTTAGCCGGTGGCGGCGCCGCCGCATCCGTGGGAGCCGGGTGGCGCCCAGGGGGAGGTGGGGAGCACCCAGTAGGTGAGGTGGGGGTGTTCGGGGCCGGGCCAGCGGGCGCGGGTGATGTGCCCGGCCAGGTGCAGGGCGTCGAGCGCCAGGTGGGCCTCACGGGCTGTCACCGGCTGGGCGTGGGGGTCGAGCAGTAGCAGGTCGCGGAGCTGGTCGGTGCTCAGGGGGAAGCCGCCGGCCACGATCAGCTCGGCGATCAGCGCCTCGCGTAGCCACGACGTCCGCGGACTACCTCCGTCGCCCATGCTCACCTCCTGGCGGTCGTCGCTGACCCAGCCCGGCCGGGTCGGGTCATGGCCGCCGGGTCAGCGTTTTCAGCCCGCGCCGGAGTGGTCATCGGGAGCTCGCGCGGCGAACGCTCGACCGGCGAGCGCACAGGCGGCGGCCAGGGTGACGGCGAGGGCGACGCACGCGGCGACGGCGAGCAGCGCGGAGCCGGGCAAGGGGTTCAGATCGACGAGGCCACCGGCCGGAGTCAGCGTCAGCGCCAGTCCGGTGAGGATGGCCAGCCCGGCCCAGGCGGGGAAGGCGGGGTTGGCCCGCCAGGACAGGGCGGGCTGGGTGCGCAGGGTCCAGGCGATCAGGGCGTGCGCGGTGAGCCAGGCCAGCACGGCTGCGGCCCGGGCGGCGGGTTGTTCCCCGGCGCCGGGTGCGGCGGTGAGCAGGAAGGCGGGCAGGGTCGCGGCGCTCAACGTGGCCGCGACCACCGCGATGGTGCTCAGCGTGCTGCGGTCGAGGAACCGGGTGCCGGACCTGCGGGGTGGCCGGCGCATGGCGGCGGGCGCGGCAGGTTCGGCGACGAAGGCGACCGACGCGCCCAGGTCCATGAAGATTTCCAGCAGCACGATGTGGATGGGGGCGAACGGGCTGGGTCGGCCGGCGCCCAGCGCGGCGAGCAGCACCACGACCAGGGCGAGTTTCGCGCCGAGGTAGAACGCCACCGCCCGGCGCAGTTGGGCGGTGATGTTGCGCCCGGCAGCGACCGCGGCGGTGACGGTGGGGTAGACGTCGTCGGTGAGCACCAGGTCCGCGGCGGCGCGGGCCAGGTCGGTGCCGCGGCGGCCCATAGCGATACCCACGTCGGCGGCGGCCAGGGCGGGGGCGTCGTTGGCGCCGTCGCCGGTGACCGCGACGACCTCCCCGCGACGCTGCAGCAGTTGCACGACCCGGTGTTTGGTGGCCGGGGTGGCCCGGGCGATCACGGTGCCGTGCCCGAGCAGCGGCGCGAGCTCGTCGTCGGCGCGGGGGTCGAGGTCGCGGGCGGTGTGCAGCACCGCCCGGGGTGGAAGCCCGACCTGGGTGCCGACCGCGGCGGCGGTGTCGGGGTGATCGCCGGTGACGACCAGGGTGGCCACCCCCGCCCGGTGCAGGGCGGCCACCGCGTCGGCGACCCCCGGGCGCAGCGGATCGGCGAACGCGACCAACCCGAGGAAGCTCAGCCCGGCTTCGGCGTCGGCGGCCTCGGTCGGCGCGGCGGGCAGATCCCGGGTGGCCACGGCCAGGACCCGCAGCCCACGGCGGGTCAGCCCGGCCAGTTGTTGATCGACCTCGGCGCGCACCGCGGGGGTGAGGTCGCTGCGGTCCAGGACATTTTCGGGGGCCCCGCACACCGCGAGGCGGATGGTGTCGTCGAGGCGCCAGGCGCGGGAGGCCAGTTTGCGGGTGGGGTCGAACTCGAACGCCGCGACCGGCTCGCCGCGGGTGACGATGCCGGCGGCGTGGGCAGCCGCGGCGAGTTCGACCTCGAAGGGGTCGCGGCCGAGTCCGTCGACCGATTGGCAGGCCAACGCCGCGGTCAGGACCTGGTGGGGATCGCCGGTGATCTCGACGAGCCGCAGGTGGTTCTCAGTGAGGGTGCCGGTCTTGTCGGTGACCACGGTGGTGACCGCGCCGAGGGTCTCGCCGGCGCGCAGCCGGCGCAGCAGCGCCCCGCGCCCCGCCAGCGCCCGCCCACCCACGGCCAGCAGCACCACCACCAGGATCGGCAGTTCTTCGGGGACGGTGGCGAAGGCGACAGTCAGCCCAGCCAGCAGCATCTCCCGCCACGACTGGCCGGCCGCGACCCCGAGGAGCGTGACCGCGACGCTGGCGGTCAGGGCGATCACCAGCACGATCCGCGCGAGCTGGGCCAGCGCTTGTTGCAGCGCGGTGCGCGGCTCGCGGGTGGTCTCGACCAGCCGCCCGAGGTGGCCGAGCGTGCTGGCTGCGGCGGTGGCCACCACCACCGCACGGGCCTGGCCGGTGACCACGGCGGTGCCGGCGTGCAGGACGCTGGAGCGCTCGGCGAGCTCGGCGTCGGCAGGCACCGGCGTGGGGTCCTTGCCGACCGGGGCGGGCTCGCCGGTCAGGGTGGACTCGTCGATGCGTAGCCCGGCCGCGGTGAGCACGCGGGCGTCGGCGGCGAGCACGTCGCCGGCCTCGACGGCGAGTACGTCGCCGGCCTCGACGGCGAGTACGTCGCCGGGGACCAGGTCCGCGGCGGGGGTCTCGGTGATCCACCACGGGTGCACGACCCGCGCGGTGGGGGCGCTCAGGGCGCCCAGGGCGTCGATGGCGCGGGCGGCGCGGCGTTCGGTGGCGGTCTCCACGCCGGCCACGACCGCGATCACCACCGCGATCGCGATCGCGTCGGAGAGCTCCCCGAACACCGCCGAGAGCACCGCGACCACGATCAACAGCAGTTGCAGCGGCTCGGTGAACGACTCCAGCACCTCCCGCCACAGCGGGGTCGCGCTGCGTTGCGGGGCCCGGTTCGGTCCGTAGCGGGCCAGCCGCGCGGCCCGCTCACCCTCGCTCAGGCCGGTCTCGCTGCTTTCCAGGCGACGCAACACCGTCGTCGGGTCCAGATGGTGCCAGGCGGTGGTCTCGGGTGTGGGCCAGTCGGTGGCGGCCGGGTCGGTGCCGGTCCGGTCGGTGCTGGTCCGGTCGGTGGCGGTCACCGCGACCGCCGGGCGCTCGGGTCGCCGCGGCCCTCGGGCACCGCCGCGGGACTCTCGCCGGGCCGGGCCGGGCGAGGGGACGCGACGGGCTCGGGCCTCGCGGCGGTGTCGGGGTCGGTGAGCGGGACCGCCGTGGTCGGCGGATCGGTGTGTGACATGTCCTGAGTGGGTTTCAGCCCGTGCAGTTCCCCGATCCCGGCCTCGAGGCCGGTGACCTCGTCGCGCAGCTGCTGGTCGAGCAGGGCGCGCGCTCGCGCAGCGCCCGCAGGCCGCTCACCATCGAGGCGTCGTCGGGTTCGTCGCCCAACAGCCGCAGCTGGATGTCGAGGTCCTCGGCGGCGGCGCGCAGCCGGGACTGGAGATCCTTCAGGGGCCCCGGGCCGGGGACCGTGTGCACGTCGAGGACCCGGTCGGTCTGGTCCAGGTGACCGCGCAGGTCCACCCGCAGCGTGGCCACCTCACGCCGCGGCCCCGCCGGTAACACGTCGGCGCGCAGCCGCAGCAGGCCCACCCGCACCCGTGCGCTGCGCCGCAGCCGCCGCAGCGCCCACCAGCCCACCCCGACCAAGGCCGCCGTGAGCACCAGCACCCCCACGACCAGGGCGATGAGCACACCCGGCGAGAGCAGCCCGAACAGCACGGACGGCACCACCTCGAGCACCGGCACCCCGGCCGGGCTCGACCCTGCGACGAGATCGCCTCCGTGGCCCATCGCGCCCTCCCAACACCCTGGCCGGGAGCCCACCTCCCGAGCCGATGTTACGAGTGTAACGCCGGGCGGTGACGGTCGAACAAGGGTGGGGGAGTCTGCCGCTCAGGGTGGCACCGGGACAAAATCCAGGGCCCCGGTCGGTGGGTCATTCCGGTCGGTGAAGGGTCAGGAGGAGTCGTCGACCACGCGCAGCCGCACCGCGCCGTCGTCGCGTCCGGTCGCCGGGCCGGCGGTGCTGGTGCTGATGGCGGTGTCCGGCGGGGCCTCGGCGCGCAGCGCGTCGGCTTCGAAGGCCTCCAGCTCCGCCGCGGCCGCGGCCAGCGCCGCCCGGGCCCGATCCCCGACCGGGGCGGCGAAGTAGTCCCGGGTGGCGATCTTGCCCAGCCAGGTCCGGAACCGGGCCAGGTCGGCCTCGTTCTCCTCGACCTCGAGGTAGGTCGCCCGGTCCCGCGCCCGTTCGGATTCCAGCTCCGCGCGCAGCGAGGGCAGCCGTTCGAGCACCTCGGTGTACTCGTCGTCGCGGGCGGTGTTGAACTCGGCCACGATCCCGGCGAGCTCGGCGGGGTCGGTCAGCTCGATCTGGATGACCCGGGCGGTCCCGCCCTGGTGGCGCACCCGGTCAGCCAGCCGGCGCACGTCGCGGGTGGTCTCGGAGCGGGCGGGCAGCAGGCACACCGACTGCTGCAGATACAGCGCCCCCAACGAGCGCAGCTTGCGCCACACCTGCACCCGCAGCGTGCCCGGCGTCCCGGCCGTCGACACGCTGATCAACAACCATCCCGCCGGCGGTTCCACAGAAGTCATCGGCGCCATGTTACGGGAGTAACCGACACCCGAGGAGAGACCGGCTCCCGAGGAGAGGTCGGTCCAGAGGAGGGTCCGGCCACGGTCAGCCACGCAGCGCCAGCGGCGCCCGGAACGCGTCGTCGGCCTGGGCGGGGGTCAGGACGCCGTCAGTGACCAGGCGGTCCAGGACGTGGCGCTGGCGCTCCCGGCGGCGCCGAGGTTCCCGCCGCGCGCCCCGGCCGCCCGCGCGCCTCCCCGTCCACCGCCGACGTCGCGTGGGGGGTCGGCGACGCCGACGGTGGGGGACGAAGCCCACTTGGGAAGCGAGCCCGCAGCAAGGACGGTAGCAACCGCATGTAACGATCGTAACGGCTCCGGGACTCCGAGGCCCCGGGCCCGGCCGGCCGGTTCCTCTCGCCTGGCGGGGGGAGCAGCCGCGGTCACCGATCCCGAGCACTTCCGTGGCGATCACGACCCAGGCTCCCCGGGGGAAGGTCAGTCGTCGCCGCCAGGGGCGTTGCGGTCGCCCGGGTTAGCGTCGTTGCCGTCGTTGGGATTTGCCGTCGCGGTTGCCGTCGCGGTCCTGGTCGCCCCCGTCGGGTGCCTCGGCGCCTGGCCCGGCGCCCGGCGCCGGCGCGGGCTGCTCAACCGACGCGGGCGGGGGCGGCCCAACGTCCGCGCCGTTCCCGCAGCTCGCGGCCCCGGTCACGACCACCACCGCGGCGGCCGCGGCACACAGGCCGGCCTTCGTCGTCCAGGTGCTCATATCCCTCATCATGGAAATGATACGGCAGTAACACCGCGACGTAGCAGGTGTTGCCTGCTCGGGTTCGCTCGTCGTCCCGGCGCTCGAGGTCGGGCGCACGTTTCGGCGGGGGGAGCCCCGGGGCCCCGGGCCGCGGTTACCGCAGGAAGGTCACATCGTGGTAGCGACCGAGCAGGTCGGGGTCGGCGCCGGCCCCGACGCCGGCTTCGAACCGTTCGAGGCCGCCGGGCATGCTGAAGATCACCGCGCCGGCGGGGACCTTTTCGTCGGCGGTGTGGCTGTGCGGGGTGCCCCGGGGCAGGAAGACCACCGAGCCCGCGGTGGCGTGGAAGGTGTCCGGCCCGCAGGTGATCGTGTAGCTGCCGGTCAGCACGTAGAAGCACTCGTCGGTGCGCTGGTGCACATGGGGTGGGACGTGGTGGCCGGGCGGGAAGTGGCTGACCAGCACGCTCAATCGACCCTGGGTCTGGGTGGCGGTGGCCAGGGCCTCCCCGCCGATGGCCCCCAGGGCCATCCCGCGCCCCGCCGCCACGCAGAACCCGCGCCCTGGCGGCAGCCCGTCGGGCCCTTCCCTGGTCGAGTGGTCCATGCCGTTTCCCCTTCCGAAAGTGCCGCTGCTCACCGCAGACCGCGCGGGGCCCAGGTCGAGTCCGCCGCGTCAGATCCCCTTCAGATGCTGGTGGTTACACCCGTAGCAGCCGGGTGATACGTGCATAGTACGGTGCGGTGTGTGTTCGGTTCGGTGGCGGTGGTGGCGCCGCGACAGCCCCGGTCGCGTGGTGACCGGTGAGGGCCGGCGGCGCGGGAAGTGAAGTGGCGGGGCCTGCCGGTGACCAGGCGCAGGCCGCGCCAGCGCACGGTCGCGCCCGGGAGGGCCACGGTGAGCTGGGCGCAGGCGGTGGTGCTGGGCATCGTGCAGGACCTGACCGAGCTCCTCCCCATCTCCAGCAGCGCCCATCTACGGGTGGTCGCGGCCCTGGCGGGCTGGTCCTATCCGGGGGCTGCGTTCACCACGGTCACCCAGCTGAGCACCGAGTCCGCGGTCCTGGGTCTATTTCCGCCACGAGATGGGGTTGTGGTGATCGTGTGGTTCCTGCTACATCAGCACCCACCGCTTCACCGCGATCGTGGCCTACCGCATCGCCGCCGGCGCCGCCGTGCTCGTTCTGGTCGCCGTCGGCGTCCTCGACCCGGCCGCCGGAGCAGCCCCTGACCCGCCGCGGCCAACGCCGCCCCGAACCGGGGCGGTGCCCCGCCGTCGGGACCCCGACACGGGGCACCGCTGTCCGCGCCGCCCCCGGCCCCGGTGCCGACAGGGCCACGGTGGGGACGTGACCGAGTCGGACGTCGCGGGCCGGCACCCGACCTCGGCGGACCGGTTCGCGGCCGCCTGTGCCGCCGTGGTCGGCCACCTGCCGCGCCGACTGGCCACTCGAATCGCTCCCAGCGTCGTGGGGTTCGCGATCATCAACAGCGCCACGTTCGGCCTCGATCTGACGCTGCTGACGCTGCTGCGCGGCGGCCTGGGCTGGCCGGTCTGGCTGGCGATCACCGTGAGCTACCTGACCGCGTTCGGATTGAGCTTCGTGCTCAACCGCTGGCTGAACTTCCGCTCGCACGCCCCGGTCGGGCGCCAGACCGGCTGGTACGCCGCGGCGATCGCGCTCAACTACACCGTGATCGTGCTCGGCGTCGGCAGCGGGCTGACCGCCTGCGGGGTGCCCTACCAGCTCGCGCGGATCATCGCCGGCGGATGCGAGGGCGGGTTCATGTACTGCGCGCTGCGATGGGTGGTCTTCGCGGCGCCCACAGCAGCCACCACCGACCACCGCTGACCACATCTCACCGACCACCCAGCACGAAGCGCCCGGCGACCCGCACCACCGGCCCCGGCTCACGGCACAGACGATCCGCTCCCGCGCACCGCACCCACCGCTGCGACCACCGACAGCGAAGCCCGTTAGCCCTGAGAGCGGCGCTGGCAGGCGGAGCAATGTCAACGCCGATCGGAGCAGGGGGATGCGGGTCGGCGCGGCTGAGTGGCAGGTCGTCGCGGTTGTCGCGTCCTGGCTCTCCGAGGAACATCCCTTCAGGGCCCACCACGGCCACCGCCTTCGTCTTCGAGCTCTGCGGTGGCCCCCGCGCACCGTGATCGACCTGCGTGAGCCCGCCGAGCGCGGACGCGGCCCGCACCCGCTGCAGAGCCCTGGCACCGAGGTCGTGCACCTGCCGCTGGCCGGTGCGCTCGCCCCCGAACAGCACGTCCGCCTACGGGACGCGCAGATCACATCGCCGCCGTCAGCCCACGGCTCACCAGGCGGAGACACCCCCACCACGTCCCTGTGAGCGCGGGTCCGATGTCCCCCACTCCCGCCCGAGGCCGCCCGGGCCGCAACGACCGGGGCCTGTAGCGACCTCGCCATACAGCAGGCGATAGCCGGGGCCTGATGATGATCCTCGACCCCGGCTGGTCGGTTGGCGTCCTCGGGATGTGCCTGCGAGCGATCCAGATCGAAGACGACCTGCGCCCGTTCACGGTCCGGCCACCGAATGTTCGTTCACGTCAACGAAAAGCCACTCCCAGAGTGGTTCATCGGACCGTTACTCGGTCACGCTCGCGCGCCACTCGAAAGGATGACTATGCCAGTTTTCTCCAAGCGCCGGTCCGCCGCGACCGGCGTGTGCGCTGCCGCCACCATGCTGGCCCTCGGGCCGGCCGCGGGGGCCGCGCCCGACGGGCGTACCGGCCCCAGCAGCAGCGACGCCCCTTACCTCGTCGGCCAGCAGCCCGGCATCAACCTCACGAGCGTGCTCACCGCCGGTGACGCGGTGAACGGCTACCGGATGGCGGGCACCCCCGACGGGCTTGGGGCCTTCGACAACGGCAACGGCGCCTTCACGGTGCTGGAGAACCACGAGTTCCAGCCCACTGCCGGCCGGGTCCGGGCGCACGGCGCAACGGGCTCGTTCGTGTCCCGATACGTGATCGAGAAGGGTTCGCTTCCAGTGGTTTCCGGCGAGGACCAGATCAAGAACCTGGTGACCGCGGGCCCGAAGAATCTCAGCCGCCTATGCTCGGCTGACCTGCCCGAGAAGTCGGCTTTCTTCAACTCCGCCACCGGCGAGGGCTACGACGGGCGCATCTTCATGAACGGCGAGGAGAACGCGCCCACCGGGCGCGCGCTCGGCAACGTCGTGGAGAACGGAACAACCTACGAGCTGCCCGCGTTGGGCAAGGCCGGCTGGGACAACCTGCTGGCCAACCCCGCGACCGGCGACAAGACGACCGTGGTCGGCCAAAGCGACGGCGGCACGCAAAATGTCTACGTCTACTCCGGCACGAAGCAGGCCACCGGCAACGAGGTCGAGAAGGCCGGCCTGACGAACGGGACGACACAGAGCATCTTCGTCCCGTCGTTACCGGTCGAGGACGGCGCGGCCCCCACCCCGAACGGCCCGCAGCCGTTCACTCTGGCCGCGAACGGCACGAAGTTCGACCGCCCAGAGGACGGCGCCTGGGACACGACGAACAAGAACGTGTACTACTTCGCCACGACGGCGGCCTTCGACAAGCACAACCGTCTGTGGCGCGCCGAATTCAAGGACGCCGCCAACTCGCAGCTCGGCGGCACCATCGAGAAGGTGCTCGAAGGTCCGACCGACCCCGCCGCCGGCCCGCACATGATGGACAACATCACGGTCATCGAGCGCGGTCAGGTGGTCATTCTCGAAGACGTGGGCAACAACCCCTACCTCGGCGGCGTCTACCAGTTCGACCCCGCCAGCCGCGCCCTCGGGCGCATCGCCCAGCACGACCCGCAGCGGTTCCTGCCCGGCGGCCCGACGTTCGACACCGTCGACAAGGAGTCCTCGGGCGTCATCCCGGCCTCGTCCTCGGTGCGGGGACCTACCTCATCGACGTGCAGAACCACAAAGCTGCCGACCCCGAGATCGTTGAGAAGGGTCAGCTGCTCGTCATGAGCATCCCGCCGGGCCGGCCTGTCGGAAAGTAGGTCCACCGCCGGCAGCTGTTGACGACCAGGGGGCGCCTCCGGACTCACTTTCCTCCGGAGGCGCCCCCCGGTCCCTCAACGGTGCCTGGTCGGGGCCAGTCCGGATCGGGTCTGCGGCGGGCGGGACCGGGAAGGCGCGAACGCGGTCGCCGGTGGGGCGCACAGCAGCCCGTCGACGCCCGCGCCTTCGGATGCTGGAAGCGCTTGACGACGGCCGCGAGAGGCTGCCCGGAGACGGCCATGTAGCTGCCCGCCGGCGGACATGAGAGTTGCCCGCTGGTGGTCATGGGATTTGCCCGACACGACGTCGTTCGCCTCGCCGCGTC
>JAABVA010005751.1_pt1 | contig 11154 bp, 7 predicted proteins | sample 5560331 | NCBI WGS metagenome assembly JAABVA01 (sample SAMN12812661, study PRJNA571458) | rock metagenome | isolation source: Antarctica rocks | place: Antarctica: Victoria Land, Mt New Zealand sud | collected 2016-01-07 | reverse complement strand
TACGAGCATCTGCCCGAAGTCTCCGAAGCCATGGTCACCCTCGCCATGATCCGCCTCATGCTCCATCGCGTCGCTCACCCGAACCGCAAACGGCTACCCGCTTCATGACTTCTAAAACGGGGTCTAAGATGGGCGTGAAGTTTAGCAGTTTCATTTGGGTTCTCCGGCAGTATATACACCTGTCGCCCGATACAACCGAACGCGTCAGCTTGTCCCATTGAGTCAACTAGAAAGAAGTCGCGTGCTAACAACTCTAACAGTCGAGAATTGGAAAAGTTACGAAAAAGCTACACTGAATGTTGACGCCCTAACCGTTTTGATCGGTACAAATTCAAGCGGGAAATCGAATCTCCTTGATGCACTCGCCTTCATTAATCGCATAGCTGCGGGAACAATGCTAACGTCCACTCTTCAGGGTGACGGAGCGGTTTCTCCGTTAAGGGGAGGTGTGGAGTGGGCCGCACGAAAACCAGAAAGTAAATTTGCTATAGGGGTGACATTCCGCGCCGAAGAAGCTCAAGATTTTAAGTACAGAATTGGGTGCTGTACAACTCAGAGTAGATGCGATCTGGTAGGTGAGCAGCTACGGCGCATCCGATTTCGTTTGGACAAGAGAGGGATGCGCAAATCACAGGCCGGTGCAATCCTTTTATTCACAACAGATACCGTTGCACACGACTCTCCCACGATTGTTGCCCGCTTGTACAACGAGAAGCGCGGTGCACCACGGCAGCTTGGTCGTTCAAACTCAGTATTGTTCCAACTTGTCGGACAGAAAAATCGAACCGAGATACAGGAAGGTATCGACGTAATCGTCACCGCGTTACGCAATATTTTTATTCTTGGTCCTATACCATCTCATATGCGTGCCTTCTCTTCCTTGTCTGACAGGCTTGATTTTGACGGAGGCAATATAGCCGGAGTGATTGCTGCTTTACCACGCGAGGCCAAAGATGTAATCGAAAAAACACTTACGGACTACGTATCTAAGCTTCCAGAGAAAGACATTACCAGAGTGTATGCGGAGACTGTTGGCAAATTCAACACGGACGCAATGCTTTATTGTGAAGAGCGCTTCAAAGATTCGGGAGAGAGTTCAACAGTTGACGCACGCGGAATGTCTGATGGTACACTTCGCTTCTTAGCAATATTAACGGCGTTGTTGACACGACCGAAAGATAGTCTTCTTGTCGTCGAGGAGGTAGACAATGGCCTCCATCCGTCGCGCTCGAAGCTCCTTCTTGAAATGTTGGGGACCGTGGGCAAAGAACGCGGTGTTGACATTATGGTCACAACCCACAACCCAGCCCTTCTAGATGCAATGGGGACAGAGATGGTACCGTTCATCACTGTTGCTCACAGAGAGCCAGCAGATGGAACGAGTTGTCTGACGCTTTTGGAAGAAGTCGAACAGCTGCCTAAGCTCTTAGCTCAAGGTCAGGTCGGAAGGCTTTCTAGTCAGGGACTGATTGAGCAGGCAATCAAAACACAGATCGAGAAAGCTGCTTAATGGCTAAGCGGATTCTGATCTTCGATACGTCCGTATTATGCTGCCTGCTAAAAGTACCCGGGAAAGAGACAGCAGGTCCTACAAAGGACAAATGGGATCATAGTAGAATATCCGACTTTGTCGCCAAAGAGGTCGAAAAAATAGTACCTTTGTCCTCCCGTTGGCAAGTATCATAGAGACTGGCAATCATATAGCACAAGCTCCGGGAGATCGATTTCCGATAGCCGTTGGCCTTGCTAAAGTTATTTCACAAGCTGCTACAGCGAGTTCACCTTGGGCAGCGTTTACGGATCAGGCAGAACTCTGGAGAGAAGAGCAATTGGACTCCCTGGCTAAGACATGGCCTGATTTAGCTAGAAGTAAGATGTCGATTGGGGATGCGACGATCAGAGATGTTGCCGAGTATTATGCACGAGCCGGGTATGATGTCGAGATCGTAACTGGCGACGCTGGACTTAAGGCATACGAGCCTGTCTCGAAAGTCCAAGTTCCTCGCCGTCGAAAATAAAGATCATAGCTCACGCGTGGTGGGCCGCAGTCGGGCTGTGAAGCGCTTAAGAGCCGTATTCCGAGAACATCACCCACTCTCCAAAGTCCGCAGCCCCGCCCCTCGATCAAACACCCGCAACAATCGAACCACCGCCAACCCCCGCGCACTCTCCAACCGCGGGTCCCGATCCAGCAGCACAGCCGCATCCCGGTTCGCCATCTGCAGCAATCCCTCATGCTGCGCCGGGTCCACCAACCGGAACCCCGGCAGCCCAGACTGCCGCTTGCCCAGCAAATCCCCGCCGCCACGTATCCGGAAATCCTCGTCCGCGATCAAGAACCCGTCCTCGGTGTCCTTCAGCAAAGTCAGCCGCCGCCGCATGGTGTCCGTCAGCCCATCGTCATGCAGCAGCAAACAAAAACTCTGCGCCTCCCCCCGCCCGACCCGGCCGCGCAACTGGTGCAACTGCGCCAGGCCGAACCGCTCGGCGTGCTCGATCACCATGATGCTGGCCTCCGGCACGTCCACCCCCACCTCGATCACCGTCGTCGCCACCAGCAACCGGATGCGCCCACTGGCAAAATCCGCCAGCGCACCATCCCGCGCCGCCGCCTCCATCTGCCCATGCGCCAGCCCCACGCGTCCATCGAACCGGGCCTGCAGCGTCGCGAACCGCGCCTCCGCCGCCGCCAGGTCGATCAGCTCGCTCTCCGACACCATCGGGCACACCCAATACACCCGCTCGCCCCGGTCGAGCGCCCGGCCAATCCCGTCCACCACGTCCCCCAGCGTCGCCAGCGAGTGCACCGTCGTGCGGATCGGCTTGCGCCCGGCGGGCTTCTCCAGCAGCCGGCTCACCTCCATCTCGCCCCATTGCGTAAGCAGCAGCGTGCGCGGGATCGGGGTCGCGGTCATCACCAGCACGTCGGTCCTGGCCCCCTTGCTCCCGAGCAGCAACCGCTGGTCCACCCCGAACCGGTGCTGCTCGTCGATCACCGCGAGCGCCAAGTCGTGGTAGGCGACGGCGTCCTGGAACAGCGCATGGGTGCCGACCACCAACTTGACCCGGCCATTGGCGATGCCGATCAGCGCATTGCGCCGCGCGACTCCCTTGACCGAGCCGGTCAGCAGCTCGACCGGCACCGGCGACAGTTGGGACAGCACCCGGTGGTGCTGTTTTGCCAACACCTCGGTCGGCGCCATCAGCGCGGCCTGCGCCCCGGCCTCCGCGGCGCGCAGCATCGCCAGCAGCGCCACCAGCGTCTTCCCCGAGCCGACGTCGCCCTGCAGCAGCCGCAGCATGCGGTGCGGCGCGGCCATGTCGGCGTCGATCTCGGCCAGCGCTTGATACTGCGATGGCGTCGGGGTGTAGCCGAACCGCTCCAGCGTCTGCGTCCGCAGCCGGCCGTCGCCGGTCAACGATCGGCCAGGCCGGTGGCGCTCGCGCTGACGCATCCAGGCCATCGCGACCTGGTGCGCCAGCAGCTCGTCATAGGCGAGGCGCTGGCGCGGCAGGTCGCCGGGCGGCGCATCCGGCTGCTGCACCGCCCGCAGCGCGTCGCGAAAACTGGGCCAGCCCTCGCGCCGCATCAGCGCCGGGTCGTGCCACTCATCGAGGTCCGGCACCCGCTCCAGCGCGCGACGCATGGCGCTGCGGAGCTGGCCCGGGAACAGCCCGGCGGTCAGCGGCCACACCGGCTCGATCCCCGGCAGCAGGCTGGCGTGCGCCGCCGGCACGACGTGGTCCGGCTTCAGCATCGTCAGCCGATCGGCAAAGCCCTCCAGCTTGCCGGACACGACCAGCTTGGCGCCGGGCAGCAGCGGCCGGGGCGGGGGGCGGCCGAAATACACCAGCTCCATAAACCCGGTGCCGTCGGTGCAGATCACCCGCCACGGCTGCCGCGGCGTCTCCGGCGCGTCCTGCCGCACCACCTCGACGGCGAGGGTCGCGACCTGGCCGGGCTGCGCCGTGCGTATGGTCGGGCGGCTGCGGCGGTCCATGTAGGAATCCGGCATATGGAACAGCAGATCCAGCACGCGCGGGCCGCCTGCCACGCGCTCGATCAGCTTCGCCAATGCCGGCCCGACGCCGCGCAGCTCGGTCACCGGGGCAAAGAGTGTGGCAAGTGGGTCGTCTGTCGCAGGCACTGAGGGACTCGCTGACATGCTTAGTGGCACTGGCGGGCTGACTTTGCGGGGGGTCGCCGCTATATGACAGCCCGTTGCCAGGGACCCAAGTGTGCAGAATACCGAGACCGACCAACCACTCGATAGCCGGCGGCGCCGCATCCTGTTCCGCGCCACCCACCGCGGCACCTATGAGAACGACATCCTGATCGGCAACTACGTGCGCGCCCGGTTGGCAGCGTTCACCGAGGCCGACCTCGACGCGCTGGAGGAAGTGATGGAGCTGCCGGACGCCATGCTGGCCGACTGGCTCACCGGGCGGCAGCCGATCCCGGCCGACTGCGACACCCCCATGCTGCGCGCGATCCGCCGGGCGGCCGAGGACGGGGAGGGCCAGCCCAAGTGACCGCCACTATCCACGGCGCGCCCGAGGGTTTTGATGCGCTGCTGCTCGCCCGGCGCTGCGCCGAGCATAAGGGTGCCGTCCTGCACGTGGCCCGCGACGACAGCCGCATGGCCCGCCTGTCCGAGGCGCTCGCGTTCTTCGCCCCGGACATCGAGGTGCTGCGCTTCCCGGCCTGGGACTGCCTCCCCTACGACCGCGTCTCGCCCAATCCCGAGATCGTGTCCGAGCGCATCGCCACCTTGGCGCGCCTGCTGGAGCCCGCCACCCGCCCGCGCCTGGTTTTGACCACCGTCAACGCCCTGGTGCAGCGCGTGCCGCCCCGCCCGGTATTCGAGGGTGTCAGCATGGTGCTGCGCGCTGGCGGCACCGCCGACTCGGACGCGATCACCAAGTTCCTCGAAGCCAATGGCTATGGCCGTGCCGGGACCGTCATGGAGCCGGGCGAATACGCCACCCGCGGCGGCATCATCGACATCTACCCGGCCGGCGAGCCCGACCCGGTCCGCCTCGACCTGTTCGGCGACACCATCGAGAGCCTGCGCCGCTTCGACCCCTCCACCCAGCGCAGCACGACCAAGCTGCAATCCCTGATCTTGCGCCCTGTCTCCGAAGTGCCGCTCGACACCGCGAGCGTGACGCGGTTCCGCGAGGGCTGGCGGGAGCTGTTCGGCCCCAAGGCAGCCGAGGACCCGCTGTATCAAGCCATCTCCGACGGCCGCCGCTACCCCGGCATGGAGCACTGGTTGCCACTGTTCCACGACGGCATGGACACGCTGCTGGACTATTTGCCCGACGCCTCCGTGAGCCTCGACAACCAGTCCGAGGAGGTGCTGGAGGCGCGGCTGGAGATGATCGCCGACCATGCGCAGGCACGCCAGGCGGTGCCGCGGGACAACGAGGTGCCGTATCGCCCGCTGCCGCCGGGCCGGCTCTATCTGGACCGCGCCGGCTGGGACGCGATGCTGTCGGCCGGGCCGGTGATGGTGTTCAGCCCCTATGGCCGTGCGGACGGCGCCGAGGGCGTCGATGCCGGGGGCCGGACGGGCTATGTGTTCACCAAGGCCGGGGCCGCGACCGGCGAGAACGTTTTTCATCAATTGCGCGAGCAGGCGGCGGCCTGGGCCGGGCAGGGCCGCCGCACCGTGGTGGCCGCCTGGACCCGCGGATCGCGCGAGCGCCTGGCGCATCTGCTGAGGGAGAACGGCTTCAAGGTCGAGACGGCCGACTCGTGGCGCGAGGCGCAGAAGCTGCCCATGGGCGTCTCCGGCGTCGTCACCCTGGGGCTGGAGCGCGGCTTCGTCGCCGGCCAGGTCAGCGTCGTCAGCGAGCAGGATCTGCTGGGCGAGCGCATCAGCCGTCCGCCGCGGCGCCGCAAACGGGCCGACCAGTTCATCGCCGAGGCCACCGAGATCGCCGAGGGCGACCTGGTCGTGCACCAGGAATACGGCATCGGCCGCTACGACGGCCTCGAGACCCTGCGCGTTGGCCCAGCGCCGCACGACTGCCTGCGCCTGATCTACGACGGCAGCGAGAAGCTCTATCTGCCGGTCGAGAACATCGAGCTGTTGAGCCGCTTTGGCAGCGAGACCGGCGGCGTGGCGCTCGACAAGCTCGGCGGCAGCAGTTGGCAGGGCCGCAAGGCGCGCATGAAGCAGCGTATCCGCGACATGGCCGGCGAGCTGATCCGCACCGCCGCCGCCCGGCGCGTGCGGGAGGCGACGAGCCTCGCCCCGGCCGAGGGAAGCTGGGACGAGTTCTGCGCCCGCTTCCCCTTCGCCGAAACCGACGACCAGGCCCGCGCGATCAGCGACGTGCTGGAGGACATGGCCGCTGGCCGTCCAATGGACCGGCTGATCTGCGGCGACGTCGGCTTCGGCAAAACCGAGGTGGCCCTCCGCGCTGCGTTCGTCGCCGCGATGTCGGGCGCGCAGGTCGCCGTCGTGGTGCCGACCACGCTGCTCGCCCGGCAGCACTACCGCACCTTCAACGCGCGGTTCGCCGAGCTGCCGGTGAAGATCGGCCAGCTCTCCCGCATGGTGACGGCCAAGGAGGCAGCGGAGACCAAGCGCGGCCTGGCGGACGGCACCGTCAACATCGTCGTCGGCACCCACGCGCTGCTGGCGAAGGGGATCGAGTTCGCCGACCTGGAGCTGCTGATCGTCGATGAGGAGCAGCATTTCGGCGTGTCGCACAAGGAGAAGCTGAAGCAGCTCAAGGCCGACGTCCATGTGCTGACGCTGACCGCGACGCCGATCCCGCGCACCCTGCAGCTTGCGCTGACCGGGGTGCGGGAGATGAGCCTGATCGCGACTCCGCCGGTGGACCGGCTCGCGGTGCGGACCTTCATCTCGCCGTTCGACAGCGTGGTGGTGCGGGAGGCGATCCAGCGCGAGCGGTTCCGCGGCGGCCAGATCTTCTGCGTCGTGCCGCGGATCGAGGATATGACCCGCATGGCCGAGCGCCTGCGCGACATCGTGCCCGAGGCCCGCACCATCGAGGCGCATGGCCGACTAGCGCCGACCGAGCTCGAGCGCGTCATGACCGAGTTCGGCGACGGCAAGTATGACATCCTGCTATCGACCAACATCGTCGAGAGCGGCCTCGACATGCCGGCGGTGAACACGCTCATCATCCACCGTGCCGACATGTTCGGCCTGGGCCAGCTTTATCAGCTCCGTGGACGCGTCGGGCGCGGCAAGCAGCGTGGCTATGCCTATCTGACCTGGCCGCAGAACCACCGGCTGTCGGCGGCTGCGGAAAAACGCCTGGACGTCATGCAGACGCTCGACAACCTGGGCGCCGGCTTCACCCTGGCGTCGCACGACCTCGACATACGCGGCGCGGGGAACCTGTTGGGCGACGAGCAATCGGGCCATATCCGCGAGGTGGGCATCGAGCTGTATCAGCAGATGCTGGAGGACGCGGTGTCCGAGATGCGCGCCGAGCGCGGGCGCAAGCGCACCGAGGACCGCGACTGGACGCCGAACATCCAGGTCGGGCTGCCGGTCTTGATCCCCGAGGACTACGTGCGCGACCTGCCGGTGCGGCTCGGCCTGTATCGCCGGGTCGGCGCGCTGGCGTCGGACGCCGAGACGGAGGCGATGGCGGCCGAGCTCGTCGACCGCTTCGGCCCGCTGCCCGCCGAGGTCGACAACCTGCTGCAGGTCGTGACCCTGAAGCGCATGTGCCGCGAGGCCGGCGTGGAGAAGGTCGAGGCGGGTCCGAAAGGCATGGTGATCGGCTTCCGCGGCAACGCTTTCCGCAACCCGGCCGGGCTGATCGCCTGGCTGAACACCCGCAAGGGCACGATCCGCCTGCGCCCGGACCACAAGCTGTCGGTCGTGCGGGAGATGAGCGTCGCCGAGCGCATGAGCCTGGGCCGCGACGTGCTGTCGAACCTGAACCGGATCGCGGCGCAGGCGGCCAAGGCGGCGTGAGCTGGGCGGTCTAGGGCGGGCCGGTTACTTTTTCCGGCGGCCTGCCTGCCCGCTCGTCATCGCCGAGAGGTCGGTGCCGTTCACCAATAGCCTGTTGTCACGATAGGTGATCTCCCACACCAAGCGGTTTTCGACGGTGCGGCCGATGCCCTTGGCGAAGACGAGCGCTGGCAGCAAGCTGGCCATCTCGGGAATGTCGTTGGCCCGCTGCATCAGGGCATCGATGTTGGTCGCGGTCACCTGCGCCTGGCCGGTCATCTGCTGGGGCGAGTCGATCGTGACGCTGCCCATTCCGGTGAAATTTGCCCCGCCACTGTCGATTGCAAAGCTTTCGAGCCCGGCGCTCACGCCGCCGCGGCTAAACAGGGATGCGAACTCGGGCTGCGGGCCGGCGTCTTTGGAACTACCCGCTGCGGCCAGCAATTGCAGGAGCTGCTGGGTTGGGACTCCCGACAAGACCGGGCGCAGCGCGATCCTGTGCGGCACCAGGTCCGTCAGGTCGCCAAGCTGCAGGTCGGGCAAAGCGAAGCCGTCGACGCCGAAGTCCATATGCGCCTGCAGCAGGCCGCCATCCGCCTTCGCGCCCACGCCAATCCGCAGTTGGCTCGCCGTGGCGCCGTAAGGGCCGTAGTGTATGACAAGGCCGTCGATGGCCTCGTCAAGCGTAAGCTCGGACGCCAAGTCCTGCAGCGACTGGACTAGGGTGTGCAGAAGCTCCGGGTCGATCGAGGGCGCCTCGCCCGGCGCCTTGCTGCCGGGCTTTGGCATCCCAGGGGCGGTGCCGGTAATCCGCGCCAACACTGGGATGATCTTGGCGATACGGTCCTGGGATACCGCCGTGACCGTCCCACTCGCCCGCATTTTCTGCGCCGCGACGTCCATCTTTTGGCTGTCGCCCATCTTCGAGCTGAGCGCGTAGCCCTCGATCGAGCTGTCGGTGATGAGGTCCACGCGGTCCACTCCCGACGGGCGGAGCGTGCTGGTCCCAGCCACGCGCTTCACTGTCGTGAGCTGGTCGGTCAACGCGCTTGTGGCGCCGATGCTGAGATCCCGGAGGCTGGTCGTGAGTGTCGATGGAGTGGCAAAGCTTGGATCGTAAACACCCTGGTTGTCCTGGCTGCCGATCGTCACTGTATAATCTACGGGGGTTGGCGGACCCGGCTCGTTTTGGCCTGGCTTGGGAGGCGTCGGCATCTCGAACGTGAAGCTCGACGGCGAGGGGACGCGCAGGTCCTCGATCGTCCAGCGGCCGTCGCTGATCGACCTGGCCGACCCGGTAAGCATGATCGTGTCGGGCTTGAAACTGCGCGTCACCGTGATCGGAATGCTAAGGCGGTAGTGATCGCCCTCCGGCGTGATCTGCACTGGCCGGTCTGCAACTCGCATGCCGGGCCCAAACGTATCTTGGATCCAGTTGCGCGTCTGCAGCTCCAGCGCCTTCGCCTGCTCCGGAGTGATGTCGGTCGCCTGGGCGGGCGGGACTGCGGCGCCAAGCAGCGTGGCCATGAACGCTGCGCGAAGGGAGCGGTGCATAGGGAACCTCAACGATGTGAGCGCGGCGGTTAGAACTCGGCCGCGTCGACGGCGGCGACGTCCAGCAACCGTTCGATCACCTCTGGCTCCTGCGCGCCAGCGATCGCATGGCGCCCGGCCACGACGAAGCAGGGCACGCCGTTGATCCCCAACCGGTGCGCCCGCAGGTTGTCGGCGTGCACGGCGTCCACGTCGTTGTCGCTATGCAGGAAGCTGAGCACCTCGACGGGATCGAGCCCGCAGGACAGGCCCACCGCGCGCAACACGCCAAAGTCGCCGATATCGTAGCCGTCGGAGAAATGGGCGGCAAACAGCGCTTCGACCACCTCGCGGCCGCGGCCATATCGGGCGGCAAAGCGCACGAGGCGATGCGCGTCCACGCTGCTTGGGGTGCGGCGGATACGGTCGAAGCGGAAGGCGACCCCCTCCGTGCTGCCGATCTCGGTGATCGAGCCATACAGCCGCCGGGCTCGGTCCTCGCCACCGAATTTCCGGATGACGTAGTCTGCGCGGGACATGCCAGACCTCGGCATATCTGGATTAAGCAAGAATGGCCGCCATGTGAGCTCATAGATCAGGTCCGGCCGGCGCCGCATCGTCCGGAACAGCCGTCGGACGCCGAGGTAGCACCATGGACATACTAGGTCGTGCACGACCTCGATCTGTAGGCGTGCCTTGGCTGGGGCGAGTATGTTCACTGCTTGAGCGTAAGGCGGTGTGCGGTAGCCGTCATCTTCTTTCCGCTGTGTGGGAAGAGGGATTGATCGAAAACCGTGCTGGCATGAGTGCCTGGGTTGAGATTAGTCTATTGGTAACGATTTACGTCCATAAAAGTTGGCAGCCCGATCTCTCGGATCTCAAGGTAGGTTTTGAATAACTCTTCTTACTTGACCACAGCGTCATGCAGACAGCGGAACTGCAATGCCGGGCGTTGAACGTCCGTTGCCGCCTCGCGACGTTCTCGAGGCTGCCCGCGTCACGGCGCTGCAGTCTTATCCCGCGCCGGAGACCGCAGCCACCGAGCCTTTTGTAACCCTGGTCCAAATGGCGGCGCATCTGCTGCAGGCGCCGATCGCCATGATCACGCTGATTGGACGCGACCAGCAGTGGATCAAGGCGGCATATGGCACCGAGCTGAAACGGTTGCCGCGCGCGTTCACCATCTGCAACCATGCCATTGTCGAGCCAACCGGCGCGATGGTGGTTCCTGATACGCTGCGGGACTTGCGTTTCCGAGACCACCCGCTCGTCCTGGCGCCGCCGCATATTCGTTTCTATGCCGGCGTTTGCATGATGGACAGCGACGGTTACGTGCTCGGCACGCTCTGCGTGATGGACGACAAACCCTCCTCAATCGGGCCTGATGCCCTAGCACTCCTGCACAAGCTGGGGATCGAAACGGTGGATGCGCTGGTGCGGCAACGGGCCGAGCAGGAGGCGTTGCAGGACAACGCGATTCCAGTCTTCAATCGGCGCAGCGGGCATTGGGATCGTGATACTTGGACCAGCGCAGCGTCATCCAACGCAGCAATTCTAATTGGCTGTTTGGCTGCATTAGCCTCACCGTGTGAGTTGGGCCTCGACGTGGGGCGGCGGTTTTGAGTCGATCAGGGTCTGCATGAGCGTTGTCCAGTTGGGGAAGACGAGATAG
>JAABVA010005750.1_pt1 | contig 11154 bp, 16 predicted proteins | sample 5560331 | NCBI WGS metagenome assembly JAABVA01 (sample SAMN12812661, study PRJNA571458) | rock metagenome | isolation source: Antarctica rocks | place: Antarctica: Victoria Land, Mt New Zealand sud | collected 2016-01-07 | reverse complement strand
AGACGGGCGGTGCAAAGCTGCGCGCTGGCGTTCCAGCAACCTGGCGTGTTGGCGACAAGACGGGCAGCGGCGGCCATGGCACGACGAACGACATTGCCGTGATGTGGCCGCCAGGGCGCGCGCCTATAATCGTGTGCGTCTATTTCACCGAGACCGCGACATCATCTAACGAAGCGAACGCAACGTTTGTTGCTATAGGGCAAGCAGTAAAGGCTATGCTGGAAGCATAGGGGGTGGCCCGTTACCAATCAAAACGTAGCTAAGTCTTTAAGATTTGAATCTTAAACGTTTGATGAGGTGGTACGCAAGGCTCCGATAGATGCCTGGATGGGCCGGTATCGGGGCTACCTTCTGGAGCATCCATAACGTGGATGCGCGGACATATCGACAATTCATGCTTCCTCACACATCCGGTCGTGCAATGTGCCCAGGCGGTTGAGCGAGCTCCCGCTTGTGGCGGCACGTGATCAGCAAAGGGCAGTAGTATGTCGACACCTGAGGACTTTGCACGATCGGAGCCCCGGCGCCGTACCGCTTTGAAGCTTGGCCTCGGCGTGGCGGCTGCGGCGCTCACGGGCAGGCATGCCGCGGCAGCTAACCTGCCGAGCACGACCATCACCCTGGCCGACCCGCTGCCAGAGGTGGACGCCCGTTTCCCAAGCCAAATCGTCCAAGGTGTTTGGCTTTTGCCAGACCATCGCATCAACCTGGTCCCAAACATCGGCATTGTGGTCGGCCGGGACTCGGCGCTCGTCATCGATTGCGGGCTGAACCCGGACAGCGGCGCCCGGGTACTGGACGCGGCCCGCAAGCTCGCGCCGGGTCGCAAGCTGATCCTGACGACCACCCACGCCCACCCCGAACACGCGTTCGGGGCCGCTCCGTTCAAGGGACAGGCCGAGTATGTCCTGAACAGCGCCCAGAACAACTACTTGACGAAAACGGGGCCAACGCTCCGGGAGATGTTTATGGGCTTCGGCCAGGACATCGCACGCATGCTGACAAGCGCGGAGATCGTGCCCGCAACCCGCACCTACGACGGCGACAGCTCCACGATCGACCTTGGCGGCCGCACCGTCCAACTCCGCAACTGGGGAACCGCGCACAGCCCCGGCGACCAGACGATCTATCTACCCGAGGAGCGCGTCCTGTTTTCCGGCGATATGATCGAAGAGCGCATGTTCCCGATCGTGCCGCTGTTCCCGCCTCAGATCCCTGCATCGGCAATCAACACGCAGCGCTGGACCGAAGCTCTGTTGGAGATGGAACGGATGAACCCGGCGGTCATCGTACCCGGGCATGGCAATCTGGGTGGTGTGGAACTTGCCCGCACCATCATTGACTACTTCCAGGACGTGCAGGAGCGAGTTGCTGAGGGGCTGAAGCTGAAGGGCGCTGAGCGGACGATCGCCGACCTGCCACCGGCCTTGCTGGCCTCCTATCCCACCTGGGAACACCAGCAATTCGCTGAACTAGCCGTCCGCTACTTTGTGCAAGCTTAGCAGGCTTGCTGAATTGCGACCGGACGGCGGAACGGCAGGTAGTTCGGCGGCCAGGCGCTGCGCGCCAATGGGGGTTATGATTTGAATGGTTTAGTGGCGAGTCCCGCCAGGCAGGTCGTGCTGGTGACGGGCGCGGGGTCGGGCATCGGCCGCGCCGTGGCGCAGGTGCTGGCCCGCGCGGGCCACTGCATCTATGCGAGCATGCGGCTGCACGGGGAGTACGGCTCCGCGCAGGGGGACGACGTGCGGCAGTTCGCGGCCCGCGAAGGCCTGGACCTACGGGTGGTCGAACTGGACGTGCTCTCCGAGGCGAGCTGCCGGGCAGCTGTTGACCAAGTGCTCGGCGAGCAGGACCGCATTGACGTCGTCATCAACAACGCCGGCATGTTGATGATGGGCGTGACGGAGGCGTTCGCGCCCGAGCAGCTTGCCCAGGTCTTCGACACTAACGCGATCTCCTGGTTGCGCGTGAACCGCGCGGCCCTCCCGGCCATGCGGCGGCAGGGGCGCGGCGTGCTGGTCTACATTAGCAGCACGACCGCCCACATCTTCGAGCCGTTCATCGGACCCTATGCCGCCAGCAAGGCTGCGGGCGAAGCGCTGGCAGAGGCCATGGGGCTGGAGGTGAGCCGGTCCGGCATCGAGACAGTGATCGTGGTCCCCGGGGCCTTCACCAACGGGACCGAGCATTTCGCCCACGCGCACGCACCTGCCGATGGCGCTGTCGTGGCCCAGTACGGGGACCTTCCCGCAGTGATCCCGTTGCTGGGGGCACGCCTTGATGCGATTGACGCCGCAAATGGCGGAGCGCTCGACGTGTCCGCCGTCGGCGAGGCGATCCGCCGGGCGCTGGACCTGCCGCACGGCGGGCGGCCGGCGCGGATCGTGGTGGACGCGCAGCGCAAGGGCGTCGAGGACCTGATCGCGCTGCACCGGGACAAGCAGGCGGTGTTCCTGGGACAGCTTGGGATTGGCGGCCTCATGAGCATTCCAAACGGCAAGCGCTGAACGGGGACGGCTTCCGCGCGTCAGGCAGGTCCGCGTCCGCCGGCAGCGACGCGATGCAGCCGCGGAACCAGCGTTGCGCCGGGTGGCCGTCGTTGCGCCGGTGCCAAGACAGGACGAAGGCAACCGGGTCCAGATCGAGCGGCGGGTCGAGCACGCGCAAGGCGGCCGCGTGCCTGGACGCTGCGACGACCCCGCGCAGCAACGTCGCAACCATGTCCGATCGCACGATCAGTTCCGACGCCGCGTGCATGTGCGGCAGCGTCAGCGCGAGGCGGCGCTTGAGGCCCCGCTTTGACAACGCCACGTCGACGTGACCGAAACCCTCGTTCTCCGGGGAGACCAGCAAGTGCGACAGGCCCAGGAACGTGGCCATGTCCCATGGTGCGCCCTCAGCCGGGTGCCCCTGTCTGACGATGCAGACGAAGCGCTCGTCGAACAGGGGCCGGGTCAGGATGCGGCCTGTCGCGGCCGTGGGAGGCACGCCGACAGCGAGATCCACCTCGCCCGAGTCGAGCATGGCGACCGCGTCATCGCGCGCAATGAAGCTGCGGACACGCAACGTGATCCCGGGCGCCACATCCCGCAGGTGTTCGACCAGGCGCGGCAGCAGCACGAAGGTTGGATGTTCCGAAAGCCCGAGATTGAACGACAGGGTTGAGGACCGGGGGTCGAAGGCCTGCGTGAACGCCAGGGTGCGCTGGATTTCGGCAAGCGCACGGCCAAGCGGCTCGGCGAGATCCATAGCCCGCGGCGTGGGTTGCAAACCGGAAGGGCCGCGGACGAACAGCTCATCCCCGAGCAGCAATCGCAGACGCGACAGGGCGGCGCTCATCGCGGGCTGGGTACGACCAATCCGCGTACCGGCCCGGGTGACGCTGCGCTCGGCCATCAAAGCGTCGAACGCGACGAGCAGGTTCAGGTCGGTGCCATGCAAATCCATCTGGTGGATGCTTGCATATATGGAAAATCAATTTCAACTATGTTCGTCACCTGTGTATCCCTGACTGGGACGGCCTCAGCCGCCATCAGCGAGGGACACACGATGAGTGATTCGCTACCGGCCATGAAGGTCACCGGCCTGGACGAGAGGGAACGCCTAGCCGTGGAGACGCTCTACCGCGCCTTCAGCGAGGGAGATCCCGACCTGCTCGACCAGGCGGTCACACCCGATTGGCAAGACATCCCGTTGGCACCAGGCCAAGCTCCGGGCCGGGAAGGCATGAAGCCGCTGATCCGCGGCTGGTTGCTGGCGTTTCCGGACACGCGGATTGTCATCCACGACATCTTCGGCGTGCCAGGCCGGGCAGCGATACGGGCGGAGATCACGGCGACGCACAAGGGCGAATGGTTCGGGATCGCGCCGAGCAACACGGCATTCCGGATGCCGATCCACGAGTTCCACGCGATCGAGGACGGGAAGATCACCCACACCTGGCACCTGGAGGACTGGTTCGGCTGGCTGAACCAAGTGGGCGCCTGGCCGCAGAAGGACACCGCATGATGAAGGCCGCCCGCATCCACGGCTACGGCGCCGAGCCGGTCATGGAGGACGTGCCCGTCCCTGAGGCCGGTCCGAACCAAGTGCTCGTCCGCGTTAAGGCGACGAGCCTCAACCCTCTGGACGTCAAGCTGCACAGCGGCGTCATGCACGGCTTCTTTCCGCTGGCATTCCCCTACACGCTGGGAACGGACCTTACCGGCATCGTCGAGAGGACCGGGGCCGGTGTGACCGGCTGGCAGGCCGGCGACGCCGTGGTGGCCCGGCTTGACCCTACCAGCGGCGGCGCCGTGGCGGAGTTCGCGCTGCTACCCGCAGGCTATCTTGCGGCGGCGCCCAAGACGGTCTCGCTCGATGATGCAGCCGGAATCCCGACTGCGGCGGGCACAGCGTGGCAGGCGCTATTCGAGGTCGGGGGACTTAAGGGCGGGCAGACCGTGCTGGTCCATGCCGGGGCTGGCGGCGTCGGAAGCTTCGCGGTCCAACTTGCCCGCGAGATGGGCGCACGCGTCATCGCGACGGCGTCGGGCAGCGGAATCGAAATAGCCCGCCGCCTTGGCGCCGATCAGGTGATCGACTACACAGCCGCGGATTTCGCGGGTAATCTGTCCGACGTTGACCTCGTGCTCGACACTATAGGCAGCGAAACCCAGCAACAGTCGTTCGGCGTGTTGCGGACGGGCGGAGTGCTCATCTCAACCGTCTCGCCGCCGGACGAGGCTTTGGCGAAAGCCCACGGCGTCATGGCATCGTTCGTCTTTCACCAATCCGACGCAGCGCGCCTGGGCAGGATTGTCGAGCGGCTGGATGCCGGGTCATTGAGCATCCTGGTGGACCGCACGGTCCCGCTGGCGAACTTCAGCGATGCGTTCCGATACCAGGCTTCGGGACGCGCACGGGGTAAGATCATCCTGTCTGTTGCGTAATTCGCCCTGTGACCGCGAAGTCCGGGCCGGGTATGAAGTGCCCTGACGTGCTTCTAGCGCAGTGCCAGATCACCTCCTGCTTGCAGGGCGGCGCGGAAGGCAGCTTTTCCCGGCTCGACGAGCCACTGCTCTAACGTCAGCAAGCCCGGGAACTCCTGCCGGAGTGCGGCAAGGTCGGCGCGGCCAGCCAGGCGGCCCTCATCGACCAAGTTCGCAAGCCGGCCGAGGAAGCGATCGCTCTCAAGCAGGCTGTCCGGGAAGCGCTGGTAGCCAATCGGCCGTCCCGCCGCACGGGTGAACGCCTGCCCAACCTGGCCGCCGGTGACGGCATCGCCTGCGATCTCGATCGTCTGGGACCGGAACGTCTCCGGGTAGGCGAAGATGCGGGCCACGACTTTCCCAATGTCCGCAGCGGCAATGAACTGCATGGGCTGGTCCGGGCGCATGAAGAAGGAGACGCATCCTTCGGCAAGGCCCAGGCCGGGCAGCAGCAGCATTTCCATGAGTGCGCTGGGCCGTATGATCGTGCTTGGCACATCGAGAGTGCGAATGTACCTCTCGATCTCGCTCTTGCTGTCGAAGTGCCCCATACCCGACCTTTCCGGTCCTGCGGCGTTGGTCGAGCTGTAGACGAAATGCTGGACGCCACTTTCCCCGGCCGCGGTGGCCACGTCCTTGCCCCATCGGATCTCATCCTCGTCGCTGACGCCGTATGCTGCACCCTGGCCTGAGCTGGGCTGGACGCTGAACACGCCGTAGGCACCGCGCATGGCTGCGCGCAGCGAGGCTGGATCGGCAAGGTCGCCCGAAACCAACTCGATCCCGGACGCGTCGAGAGCTCTTGCCTTGTCCGTCGCCGGGTTGCGGACCAGCGCCCTGACGGCCCAGCCCTCCGCCCTAAGGGCGGCGGTAACCGATCCACCCTGCTGGCCCGTGGCCCCGAGCACGAGAATAATCCTGTCAGTTGATCCCATCTAGGTTTCCATTCGTAACTGCTAGTGGTTACGAATAGATACTGGTGCGGAGCCTCACAAGACGGCACAAAGCTGTGCGCCGGGCACAGGGAGATAACTTATGGCAGAGACGATCCACGGCCGACCGTATGCCGTGACCGGGAAGGGTCCTGTCCTGACGCCGTGTGCGCCCCATGACGTCCTCGCGCGGATGGGAGACAAGTGGACGATCCTGGTCATGTCCTTCCTGGCGCTGGCGCCTGGGCACCGACTGCGCTTCTCCGAGATAAAGGGAGGCGTCAACGGCATATCGCAGCGCATGCTGACGCTCCGCAACCTGGAGCGGGACGGCCTGGTACAGCGGTACTACTTTCCCGAAGTGCCGCCGCGCGTCGAATACGAGGTGACGGGCATGGGCCGGAGCATGCTGCCCGCGCTGGAGAGCTTCACCATGTGGATCAGGTCCAACTGGCCAGCGATACAGGCGTCACGGCAGGACTACGACGCCCGCGGCGACGGGTGCCGGCTGTAACGCGACAATCAAGGTGAGAAGCGTATTGCCTCACCGAGGAATGCGCCACCGGGGTGGATTTCCCTAATCAGCCGCTTGTTCAGGTGCCGCCGAGCCACCCTGGTCCGCACGGGCGTAGCGACGTGGCGAGCAGCCCATCACCCGCCTGAATGCCGTGTTGAAGGCGTTCTCGGATTCATACCCGGATGAGCGCGCAACCTTCGCCATTGGATCGCGACCGCCCGCGAGCCGCTCCACCGCCAGCATCATCCGCCAGCGGGTCAGATACACAATTGGTGTCTCACCCACCCTCTCCCGGAAGCGTTGTGCGAAGATCGACCGTGACATGCCTGCGTTGGCCGCAAGCTCGCTCAGCGTCCAGCGATGCGCCGGATCCACATGCATGGCCTCGATCGCCTTGTTTAGCTGTGGGTCTGCGAGCGCGTAAAACCAGCCCACCTGCTCGCCCACATGTCGCGACAGATAGAGCCGGAGCACCTGGAGCAGCATCAGGTGAGCCAGATGGTGCGCGGCAAGCGAAGCGCCGGGCTTGCCATCGTGCATCTCCGGTATTATGTAGCAGCCACACCTAAATTCCCATCCTGCTAACTTGTTGATTCACTTACAATGATTGCCCTCACCAGACAAGGGCGATCCGATGACCGACTACGTGCTTACGGGCCTGACCAAGCGCCGTGCCGAGCTGACCGGGGAGGCTGATGCGCTCCGGGCGCGGCTGGCGCAGATCGGCACTGACCTGGGCCACCTCGACGCGGTGATCTGCCAGTTCGACCCCGACTATGACCTTGCGAGCATCAGGCCCAAACGCCAGCGCGGCCCGGACGTGGCGGGGCGCGGTGAAATGAGCCGGTTCATCCTGGGAGTGCTGCGGGAGGCCACGGAGCCAGTCACGACGCAGGAGGTCACGCGGCGGCTGATGACGGAGCGCGGGCAGGACATGGGAGACCGCCGCCTTGTGGTGCAGACCACGAAGCGCGTTGGCATGGCGCTCAGCCGGCAGAAGGCGAATGGGGCGGTGCTAGGCGAACAAGGGCCGGGGCAAGCTGTGCTTTGGCAGGTGGCGTGCTAGCGCATACTGGACTGACGCATCGAGATCGTATAACAAAAATCGTATAAGCGGAGTCGGTGGACTCTTGCGGCAGGATACGAATTTTCTTATATATGGCGATATGGTACTTCTTAGACTATATCGAATCAAATGGGCGCAACCCAATTACGCCTTGGATGGCAGGGCTGCCATGGGATGCTCAGGCGGCCATAGATGGCCGTCTGTTGGTGATGGAGGGGCTACGTAAGTGGCCGGAGAAATGGGCCTCAAGTTATGTAGGACTGGACGGCATCTTTGAGGTTCGAATTACCTTCAACCGCGTTCAATATCGCCCGTTAGGCATGTATTCTCCCATACAACGTATGGCTTTCATACTGCTTTGCGGAGCAATTGAGAAGGACGGTAAGATTGCGAAGTCAGACCTAAAAACCGCTGAACGACGCCGTAAAGAGATTTTAGCGGAGCCGAACCGTGTCCAACCGCATAATTTCTAGGTTCCAGCAACTTTGGGCCAAGTTCAAAAGCAAGGCATATCGTGATAGTTTTGTAGCGTCGCAGTTAAGAACAACTGTGGCCGCACAGATCGTCACGATGCGTGAGGATCGTGGTTTGACGCAGCAACAACTCGCAGATGCGACAGGCATGTCACAGCCACGTATTTCGCTATTGGAAGACCCGAACTATGACAAAATGAGTCTTTCAACGCTCAAGCGTCTTGCATCCGCGCTCGATGTCGCGATTGTTGTTCGTTTCGTGGCATTTAGCGATGTTTTGCGGTGGACAAATACAGCAAGCCCGGAAGGACTTGGCGCGGTAAGCTTTGAGGTTGATCATCCGCCGGAAGCAGAGACTCAGACTATGCAGGCAGAAGTTCCGCCGGTCTCTGCAAGAATACTTGGCCGTAGAATTGAACTCAATTCGCCTTTTAAGCCCGCATCCGCCATGATCGGCACCCCCTCATCCGCAGCCTCTTATTTGGTCACTTATTAGATGACGCAGGATACGCAAACGGAATCTTCATCCCCTCAGTCGTTGAAAGTAAGACGCGCGCCAGATTTTCAGGTTCTTTTCGCGAATTACGTTAGGATGCGCGTTGCGCCAGGGGAGTTCGGTTTCGCGTTCGGGTTCACAGACGAGACGTATGAAGGTTCTCTAACTGAGGAGAGAGTGTTTGTCGCACTCACGCCACAGACGGCGAAGATGCTGGCGATCGCATTGCAGGCTGCACTTGATGCTTACGAGCAGCAAAACGGCCCGATAAAGAAAGCCGGAAACACCCCGGCTGATGCTCAGCATGTTCGCCAAACGATTGATGATGCGGTCCAGACGTTTCTGAGTTCCAAGTGACAGCTTTATTGGTTAGCGCATTGCACGCTGCCAGTAGCCCTTCCACACCCGCGACACCGGATGCGCCAGCGCCGCAGCCGTCGCGGCCTGGTGCAGCGCCCCGTTCGGCATCCGGCGCATATCCTCCCGCCACGCCATCTCGACGGCGTAGGCGGCGAGATACTTGCCGCTGATGTGGTGGTGCTGGCCCAGTTCGGCCCGGCGTAGGCGTGAGAAGTAGCTCTCGGCTTGGTTGGTGCAGGCGCCGTCCAAGGAAAACGCCACCGAGTGGTTGATCCGCATCACGTCGTAATAGGCGTGCAGCTTATCCCAGCCGCCCGCCTCGTCCGCGTGCACGATGCTGCCCATGGCGACACGCTCGCGGATCAGGATCACGGCGTCGGCTTCCTGGCGCACAATGAAGGGCAGCGTCCGCCCGCCCTCGCCGCGCTCGCGGGCCACAACCACGACCTGCCGCTTGCCGGTCTGCTGTGAGGCCAGGCGACGGTCCTTGCGGTCGGCTTTGACGTTCTCCTGCTTGACGTGCCCGCCGAAGTAGGCCCCGTCCACTTCGACCACGCCTGATAGCTGCGCCTCGCTCTGCTCCTTGGCGATGGCCTCGCGCAGCTTATGGGCCAGGACGAACGCCGTCTTGTACTGGACATCCAGATCGCGTCCGAGCTGCAAGGCCGAGATGCCCTTGACCGCGTTCACGAAGATGGCCGTCGCGGCGAGGTAGTCGCGGATCGCAAGCTTGCGGCTGGCGAAGATGGTCCCGCTGGTGACGCTGAACTGGTGATTGCACGCCTTGCACTTCCAGATGCGCCGGGCCGCGTAGGTGTAAACCGCCGTGCACTGACAACGCGGGCAGAACGCCGCGCCGCCGTTATCGGCAAAGCGAATGGCCACGAACGTCTCGTGCGCCTCATCGTCGTTCATGCGGAAAATGCTTTTGAGGCTCAAGTTGCGAGCGGCGGCGGTAAGGAGGAAATGCTGGGACATCTGCGGCGTGCGATAGGTTTCTAACGCATACCGTAGAACTGCCATGTTGCACGGTCAACAGAAATCTATCATATTCCGCAGAAATCCAATGTGGAGCGCAGGCATGGCTCAGGCAGATCGGGAGAAGGATTGGGGAAACAGGGCAAGCCGCTTCCTCAAGGCAGAGCTTAGGCGATCTGGGATCGGCTACAAAGAATTGGCTGAGCGGCTTAACAAACAGGGGTTGGAAGAAACCGAGACCTCCATCACTGGCAAGCTGGCGCGCGGCACGTTCGCAGCGTCATTCTTGTTAGCGACTATGGAGGCGATTGGGTTGGAAAAAGCCAATAGCTCTCCTTGAGCGAATTGTCGCTGTGAGTAGCAAGCCTGGGGACGCAGTGCTTGATCCATTCTGCGGTTGCGGAACCGCGATCCATGCGGCGCAAAAGATGGGGCGAGCATGGGTTGGGATTGACGTCACCCATCTCGCTATTTCGCTGATAGAACGGCGCTTGAAGGACGCCTTCCCAGGGATTAGTTTTAATGTTCACGGCACGCCGCAAGACTTGGACGGGGCGCGCGACCTGGCTCAACGCGACAAGTACCAGTTCCAATGGTGGGCTGTGTCTCTGATCGACGCCCAGCCCTACGGCGGCAAGAAGAAGGGCGCGGACGGCGGCATAGACGGGCTGATCTATTTCCGGTCAGACGCCAAGACGACAGAGCGAGCCATCGTGAGCGTCAAAGGCGGCGGTGTGAGCGTTCCCATGGTGCGCGACCTCAAGGGCGTGCTGGACCGCGAGAAGGCACCCATAGGCGTGTTCCTGACCCTGGAACCACCGACCCGGCCCATGGAGAAGGAAGCGGCGGCATCTGGCTTCTACACGCTAGGCGACCGGCAATATCCACGCTTGCAAATCATCACGATTGAGCAAGCGTTGGCGGGCATGAAGCCGGCCATCCCGCTTGTGGACGCCGGGGCTGCGTTCAAACGGGCTGCGCGGGAGCAGACGGGTCAGCAAGGCAAACTAATCTGGCTCTTGTTGGGTTCCGGGGTGGTGAGGTCGAGAGCGGGGCGCGAGGCTGAGGAGGCCTGGTGCGAGGGCGAAGACGGGAGTAGGTGGCCTGCTCGCGCGAGGAGGCTCCGCCATCATGGCTGTATCTGATTTGGTCAATCTTTCGGCGTTGATGGACGATGCCAAGTGCTTCGCGATGGTGCTCGACTTTGCCCGTTCCCACCGGTCTGAGCTGGTCGTGGTCGTGGTCGTGGTCGTGGCCGTCCGTCACGGCGCGTAGCAGGCGGCCTCGATGATGCGCTGGACGGCGGGGCTGATCGGTTCCGTCATGTCGACACGTCCGGCCGATGTGACAATATGTTCG
>JAABVA010005749.1_pt1 | contig 11155 bp, 17 predicted proteins | sample 5560331 | NCBI WGS metagenome assembly JAABVA01 (sample SAMN12812661, study PRJNA571458) | rock metagenome | isolation source: Antarctica rocks | place: Antarctica: Victoria Land, Mt New Zealand sud | collected 2016-01-07 | reverse complement strand
ATCCCCACCTTGGTTGGGTTGCTAAGCACCTACATTATGCTTCTTCTTGAATGTACAGGTGGCGTTATGCTATCTTCCAATCAGCAAGGCAATAACAGCGTGTTGGCTCAGATCCAGTGCTGGTAATGCAGCTCAATACCAAAGCAATATCAACATCAATATCGAGCTGCAGTTTGCTGCACAAGAGCCACAAAGCTACAGGAGTGGCTTGTATGCTTGTAGGGACAATCAAGAGTTGAGTCTTTGCAACACGACCACCCAAGGAACATACCTCCCAAAATAAATCTTATACAGGTAGGCAGATTGCGTTGCCAGAATGCCACATGCTCTGGGGCAGCACCCTCACTTTCATACTTGCTTGTTTATAACAGCTAGATTGTCTTGCAAGTAGCACAGTCTTTGCTTTGAATCATGCTCTAGGCAGCCGCAATGGTCCATTGCAGCAAACCAGCGCTATCGTGACAAAGGTGGGTTTTGACACAAACACAGTTCACCAAACTTACATGCAGGAGCTTCAAATTGTTCTGCACACAAGGGACACTTTGTCATGGACTTGCAACAAGATGGTGTGAGAATCCTGCGGTAAACAAACTAAACAAGCAATGCAAATTATCAGGCCACTCTGCATTTTCAACTCAAGTCAACATCCTGGTACCCATTATCACGCAGATGTGAGCGGGAGGTGCTATTGTCCAAGCCATTCATTAGGCGGCGATCATCATCGGTGTGACCGTTTGGTGAGCCATGAGCAGCCAGGTCATCGCTCTTGGGCTCCCAGATGCTGACGAGGTTTTGTGACGCAGTGTCCTTGTCATCCACCCATTGTGGAGTTTCCAGAGGCCTTTCAGAAACCGCCATTTCTGTTTCTCCACCTGGCTTGCCATCAGCTCCCGGTGGATCTAGAACAAAGCGCTTCCAATACCAATGGCGCTTGAATATGTTGGGAACCTCTTCTATAGGTATGCCCTTTGTCTCTGGGAACAGGAAGTACACAAAGAGGGTGCCCGCCACACAGAATAAACCAAAAAACAGGAAGATACCCCACTGCAGCCATGTAAGCCATGAGTCAGTGCGTGGACAGACATGCAACCAGCGATGTGGTCAGTTGCATGCTTGTGGAGCAGACAGGTGCAGCTTGGAGCAGAGGATATGTTGAATGAGCAGCATTGACAAAGCTGAATAAACCAGCCTAGTGGGAGACCGAGACACGATATCGGCTGTGCTGAGCACAGTAGCACGACATACCTTGAATGCACACAGCATACTGAGATACGTCTGCCCAATGATGAAACTGAACAGCAGGTTGACCAGGGTGGCAATGCCCTGTCCGGCTGATCTGGTTTCCAGAGGCTGAATCTCTGATGGATATAGCCACCCGAGTGGTCCCCCTGTCGTTCCACAACATCCATTGCCACATCTCACCATATGCCACTGAAAACTGTGCAGGATACAACTTACAGGAAACAGACAGAGAGCATGTGTGTAATGCAGGGCACTAAACTATATGAGCATATGCGCACCTACATGTATCGTCAATCTAGTCTGATCCTCATGCACGTACGGCACTGCACATGCTGTCACTACATCCCCAAAGATCATACCTCATCCAAGCACAAACGACCATGCACACCAATCATGCAACAGTGTCTGCAGGCGCAAAGCTGCCTGACAGTGGAAAGCTGAGACATGCTGTCTGCGTGCATGGCAACAAACCTCAGGCAGACGAGGTGGAAGACATGCAAGGAGGCAGGCTTACATGACCAGGCGTAGGCTGCAATGTAGATGCAGACAAAGACCAGGACAAACCAGGCCACCCAGGGCTCATTCACATGGTCATCCTTGCCTACCCCAGTCTGGGCCAGAACAATGGCAATAATGATCAAGCATGTCGTCATTTGAATGCCACCTGCAAGACACTTTCTCAAATTGAGACGTATGCCAAACACAAATGCCCACGTTGTGAGACTGGCTACCTCTCACGTGCACTGTGCAGTGATTCTAAGCCTTCCATCAGCATGCAGAATCAAGGGTGAGGCAAACCTTGAAACCCATCTAGGTCCTCAGGAAAGAGAAGGGGTGTGTATCATCATTATCATTATTGCTATGACTGTCCGCAGCAAAAAGTGTTGCTTCCGGTGCACTGTTAGCAGTATTATTGTGACAAGTAAGCAAACAGTGCCAGGGCCAGTGATTGAAGAAAGTGGCTGTCACCTGTCATGTCGTGTTCCTTGAGAAGCCATGAAGCAATACCAATATTGCAATTCCTCAGCAGGCCAAGTACAGTAAGCAATATGTCTCACCTTCAATGAACAGAATCCGCCGTCCATACTTGTCAGCGACATGAAAGGAGACGTAGGTTGCTAGATGATTGACAATGCCAGTCACAATGGTGGCCCCAAGAGCGGCCCCCTCCCCCACCCCCAGGCTGACAAACAGCTGGGGCGCATAAAAAATGATGGTGTTGATGCCAGTCCACTGCTGGAAGAAGGTACTGGCAGCTGCCAGCACCAGCTGAGGCCGGTACTTGCGAGACAGGATGGTCTTCCAAGGATTTTGCACCTGCAGGTATGAGCAGCAGCAAGTGTGTTATTGATCTCATGAGAATTGTTCAAAGCAGGCAAATTCCTGCCTAGCTGTGGTGATTTGACATTGTTGAGTCACAGCCAAGTAGCTGCTTGTGTCTGTAGCACATGATGAGTAACAAAGTGCTGGTCATCGGGAAAAGATTCATGTATGCATATTCTATTTCTTCAGGACGAATGACAGCAGACATCGGTGCAGCTTAAACAAAGTCAGCAGAGCATGCATGCTTGAGCACTGCAGGTCACATGTACATGACTGCCAACATGTCAGCACAGCTTTTGCAGCACACCTTGTTGGCCTCCACACATGCATTACAAATGTCTGAGAACTCTTCATCCACATCCTGGGTGCCTCTGATGTCTTGCAGCACCTACACTTGCACACTGCCTGCTGATCAGCCTATCTGGCAGCAGTTGCCACAAACATTGAATGAGATGCAGAAGTGCAGGCTGAAAGAGTGGACAAAGGCTGCTGCAACATGCATAGACAGTCCACAACAATCACAAATGCTGCCAGATGGTATTGGAGGATGTCAAGAGTGATACACACTGACTGTGTCAGCTGCTTCGTAGCGGAGGAGCCCAGCCAGGAAATCGTGATGATGCTATAGCAAGTGGAAAGCAGCCAGTTGCAGACAGACCTTGCGTCCTTGCTCCTTGTACCCCCGCTCAATCAGACTGTTGGGAGTGTCTGGCAAGAAGATGCCACCAAAGGTGAGAACAATGGCAGGCATGCCAGCAAGGGCCAGGGACACCCGCCAGCCCCAGGGGTAGATGTGGGCTGTGCCAATGTTGATGGCTTGTGCAACAAACACTCCCAGTGTCAACACAATCTGGAAAATCTGGTTCAAGCGCCCTCGTATCTGAGCAGGAGCCATCTCAGAGTTGTACAATGTGACTGCCACGCTGGCAAGCGCCACAGCAAACCCCAGCAAAACCCTGCCGATGATCAGCATGGAGATGTGATATGCTGCTGCTAGGAAGATGACCCCCACATCAAACAGGAGACCCGCCATGAGCATAGTGAATTTCCTGCCCTTGTGTCGTGTCACATAAGCCCCTGGTAATGCGGCTGCAGCCCCAGCAATGAACAGACTGGACGTGAACCAGGCAAGACCTTGATTGTTGTACTGACAGAAGGGATTGGTAGGGCGATCATTGCCACCGTCGGGGCTGTTGCTCTGTGTTACGCCTGGGAAGAAGCGTTGCAAGAAGCCAGGCATGGAAACAACTCCTCCTGTGATTCCATTGTCGTAGCCAAAAAGGGCGCCTCCACTAGCAGCAGCAATGCAGGCAGTGATGACGTATGTTGTGACCACGCCATTGTAAACTTTCATTGGCCCAGTTGGTGCCATGGCCCCGCCTGCCATGGTGTCTAGCTGTGTCTGTGAGAATAGGAAGCAGCTGGCTCATGCACACCTTAACCCTGCACTGTAAGTTCCTTCTTGATATGACACAATGCAGGCATGCAGTAGCACAGAAGCAGGCATAGCATTGACACTAGCTATCAAGATCAAGATCAAAATCAGGGTCAATCTGCAATATGAATGTGATAAGCTGCACGCAAGTTGCACCACTCCACTTCAGCAGAGACGTTCTGGCAGTAGTCTGCTGGCGTAGACTTTAGTGCACTTGCAACTGACAACCTACCTTGAACAACAGCTATCAGTGGGCCTTATACTCAAGTAAACCCGTCTCTGAGTGCCGAGAGAGGCTAGCAGTGTGCTGTGGGCAGCTCAAGGCGCCTGCGCAAACGCGTCACTGTGCCGTCTGTTTGACGCTATGTGGAGATCACAACACATCAATGCTGCAAACACACCTTGGGATGCGAATAACGCAATCCGCGGAGACAAAGAAGCGCCTGCTTGGAGAGGAGGACCGATCTGGTCGTAAGATGCAAGTCGCGCTGCAGAAGCTCACAGGCAACACGTAGTAGAGAAGCAAAGGGAGCCTGAACGCCTCGCAAGGGTTTGCACGGTCCGCAACATTTGCCAACGGGTTTTTACATGAGTGATCTCGCTGCAGCGCTCTAACCATACGAAACCGTCCCCAGTGCCGCAGCTACCTCCTGCTGCGGCCGAAACGCTATACAGAAACGCTTGCAAGCCGATCGAACTTGCCAAGTGATCTCCTCCTGTTCTCAATGTCCCAGACGGAAACCCCCGGTTGGTCTTGACGCCGCCTTGCAGCATAGAGGTGATCCTACTCCAGCCGAATTGCTGATATCTGGCTGTCGGTTGAGGTCGGCTGTCCGTTGCTGACCTGCTTTGTTGCTCTTCTTGCACAACCACAGACACCTGCAGCGTATGCAGCATCTGCAGCCTGAGATATTAGCCTTTCTTGTACCACGTGGCTTGTGCGCTGATCAAGATTGGCAAGGCGTGATCCAGACCTGCTGCGTAGAAAGTAACGCACAGCGGTCAGGATCAATACTAGGCAAACCCGATGAGCCCGACCAGTTTAAGGCACGCTGATCGAAGCCGCTGTAAGCTTGTTGTTGCCTCAACGGGAATATCAGTGCTCTGTACAGACAGCTTAAGGCAGACCATATAAAAAGAAGAGCAGACAGTGCTCTGCAAGAGGGCAACCATAGAGAAGCTTACCAGAGGCGAGTTTCTGGGGAACCATTTGTCTTGTTTCAAGAATGCCTACCCGAGATAAAGCACCCAACACCCTTGTGATACTTGCTAGGTACTCAGAGGCTATACAGACAGCAGTGAGCGAGCAAGACCTTCACAAGCTGTACAGCAATCGCTCTCTTGCATATGCAAGAGCACAGCGCTATGAAGACGCCCTGCATGATGCGCAGAAAGCCATAGAGCTGGCACCCAGCTGGGCTAAAGGCTACTGGCGTCTGGGCATGGCCTGCCTGGGGCTCAACCAGATTCCACAAGCCATTCCAGCATTTGCTCAGTGTTGGCATCTGGACCATGGTACAGTAGCTTGACCTAGAACCTGATGCCCCGCACCATACCATGCATGACCTCAAGCGCTTGCTGCAGATCCCAGTACATTAGCAAATAAGCTTCATTAGCAATACCATTTGGCATCACAGTGAAGGGCACCTGGAGCATCATGCCATGCACAGTGCGCTCTTACATCTGCCTAATTTAGCATGCTCAAGGCAACATCGCTCATCCTAAGCCCTCTGGCCCACAGTAGTGAGGTCTTGTCACACAAGCACTGAACACAGCATCTCTTTGCAGGTAGCATAGACACAGAGAAGCAGCTCTTTGCATCTATACAAAAAGCCACGGTGGAGCAGCTTGGAGCAGGCATCATGGACTTGGTCGTACTTGCAGAGCAGCAGGTGAAAAGCTGATTAGTGCTTGCTTCCAGTAATATGCTTAGCAAGCTGCGGCTGGCTTTTTTGGCTGGTCGCTTTGCAATTGTTGCATGGATGAGCCACATGGTCCTACATAGCAACTGCATGATGTCAGCTCTCAGTCATTGTCAGCTCTGTGAATCATACCAAGCAGCATGACATGCACTGCGTTACAAAGCCAGGAACTCTGTGTTACTGTGGTCCTTTGGTCAGCCAGTTCACCTGGCGATTGCATCAATGTTCTAGTTGATGGCTTTAAGGCAGACAAATACTATGCAGCTGTGTGATGAGACGATGTCCACTCAGCAGATGGTGCAGCTGACTCCAGGATGCTTACAGCCTGACTGATGTGCAGCATAAGATAAAGCCGGCTAAGCTGGAAGCTGTGGGGGGAGCTGAGCAACATGAAGCCTGGTTCAAACATCTTTCAACAGAGCAGGAAGGCGAGACACAAGTTGGTGCCTATAGAAAGCTGTATTTGCAATGCCTGAAGCACCCTATGAAGGCAAGCGTAGTCCACATTCAGCGGGCCTGCGTCAGTTTGCAGGCCAAATGCTATTTGCAGGTAGGACTCGCTAAGCATGTGAGGTCATGTCATGTGATGCAAGGAAGCATTCACAACCCATGTGATGTGTAGGCTAGGTGGGATGCGCAGCAAGCAGTCAAGCTGATGGTGACAGAGTTGCAGGTGCGTGTCTGCAATGGTTTCCCTTCTGGTACGCTGCATGGCAGCGCACATGCTCCACTCTGCTGTGTGCTGCAGTGCATATATGAGCTCGCCGGCATGCACTGTGGGTACTGCCGCGTGCGTGACAGTGAAGGCCTGCACAGCATCACTCTACTTGCAACCGCTCCAAACTGCTCTGCAGCCATTCTTGTGCAAAGGGTGCATCCTTGCCAGTCTGACTGCATCCTGTCCTGCAGGCATCCTCTTATGAGACGAGTGAGGTAGTCACCGCCAGCACAGCCATAACAGAGCAAGAGCTTGCGGAGGCGTACTGGCGCCTGGGGCAAGCCTATGCCGCTGAACACAATCACCCTGACCTGGACCACACACAAGCAGCCAAGACATGCTCCTCGTCACACCAGCTGTGTTGCTTTCTTGCACCTGCTGTGTCATGTCAACTTACAGTGGTGGTTGTGCAGTCTACCCACACAGGTCTGCAGCTCATTGGCATGTTGAGGGTCATGCGCAATCATCATGACACGAGTTGGCAGGAAGATTTGTTTGCAGGCTTTGTCGCATGCTATGGATTTGGCTCCACATCATAAACAGATTAGTCAGGAGCTGCAGGAGGTGAAGAGCCATCTCACCCTGGAGCAGCTCACTCAGGTCATATCCTACATCCTGCTTCACCATCATATGCCAAAACCTGAGTGTGCTGCTTGCAACTTCTGCGATGTGACAAGAAGTCTCACAGTTGTCAAGGACAGTCATGACTGCATCAGCTAGCATTCAACTAGCTGCAAAATTGCGTTAACATGAGGATGCATGCATTTGATCATGCAGGCCATGACCTGGCAAGTTGTTCTTTGTGAGGCAGGTGGCAGAGGAGCTGTATGAAGACACTACTCAGTTGGGTCTGGCATTGAAGACTCCTCTTGCTCATGGCATATTGCACGCCTCTCAGGACAAGCAAGGCGCCTTCAGACTTGAGACTGACATTTGGTTCCCACAGGTATGCAGTGTTCTCCACAGATGGTATCAAAGCGCCGCATGCATGAAGCAGTGAGGTTCTGGGCCTTCAGACACTAGCCAAACAGATTGTGAATGTTGCTGCAGGCCAAGTTGAGAAGCTTCACAGCAGCAGCACGGCTACAGCTGCGCACCTGCCTAGCCAATCATGCCCACCTGCCCCTCCTTGCTGTCACTATTGAGGGCATCAAATCCGATCAACACAACAGACGTTTCACACAAAACATGCAGCCAGATACATGCAGCAGCCAGTGTAACAGCCAAGGCAGTGGGAGCAAACAAGCCCGGAACGAAGCAAGTCAGCCAAAAAACAGCTGGACGCACAGTTTTGCAGCGAAGCCAATACCAGTGGGTGTCACCATTGCTGTGCACATCCAGCTTGGGAGTCAGGAAGCACAAGGGGAGCAGCTGGTTGCAGCCTTGCAGGCGGCACCTGAAACAGTCCTGCAGAATAGTAAGCTTCTTGCAGCAGTTGGCATAACTGACAAGGATAGCCTATATGCTGAAGTGATCAATGTCACTCCTGGCTTACCAAACAAGCATGCCTTGCCAGAAGAGCCAATTGGATCCTTGCAGCAACAGCCTCAGACTTCAACCCACACACCGACAAATCAGCTGATTGAGGTGAGCTGTCAATGTTCGGCAGACTGAGTCACAAGGAAGACATATGGTGAATGCCCCTAAGCCCAGCCAGCGGCTGTACATGAGTGCAGAGACAGAGTTGTATCGATGTTGCTCATGCAACATGGCATGCTGGTTTTGATGGTCATGCAACAAGTGCAGGTGCCAAAGCCCAAGCTTGAGATGGTGGTGCCATACAAGCAGTACAAGCTTGTGCGCAGCGACGGCACTGCCCCAGAGCGCAACAAGAAGCACCCCTTCTGCATGTCACGCGTCCACTACTCTGCTGCAGGCAAACCTGATATCTGCCTGTGAGAACTACAAATCTCCAGGGGCGCTTCTGCACGCAATGCACAAGCACAAACAAGGCCACTGGCTGCTATCAAACCAATGCCTAAGTCACATTGCCTGGGCAAAACAATCCTGCAACCCTCAGTATGCTGGCCCAAAGTGCTTCTCTACCACCATAGTATGCATTACCCAAAGTGCCTCTTTACCACCAAAGTATTCATCACTAACCACATCTTAATTTCTTGACCAGCTGATCAGCCTATCTGTGTGAGTGATGACAAGTACACCTGGTGGACTCTGTTTTCTAGAAGCATCAGCTAGCTCATGCTTAACAGGCCTCTCACTTTGTGCATTGGGGTTGCAGAGAGGGGGGAGGAGGTATGGGCCCAGCTGGCTGATGGCAGCTGCCGCTGGAGGCAGACTGCATCCGAAGTGACTGTTGTGTGCCTCAAGGTGCCGCCCCACACTCCAGCTAAGCACCTACAGATCACAATGGAGCCATACTTCATCAAAGGTGCGCTGCTGTGACAGATCTGCACTGGAGACATGTGCTGCCAGAGTGTACGGGGATGCCAAGCAGGTCTGCTGATGACTAGAGTTCACCTCACCCCTGCCCAGCCCAGCCCATTTGCTGCAGCGCAAATGGACTGGTGCAGACAAGTGAATGTTGTCTGTTGGTCTCATCTGTGTCTTTTGATGCACCTTGCGATTCATGAAAGATGGCGCGTCTCCCTGTTGGTTTGACATAAGACAAACGTTGTCTTTGCTCAGCTAACACAGGTACTTGACAAGCTTGTGTTTGAAGCATTTGTCCATGCACACATGCAGTGACGGACAATGTGAGTGGTGAGGTGTATTTAAAGGGGCAGCTGGAGCGGGGCATTGTGCCAGAGGACAGTGTGTGGGAGCACGGGGGCGGCACAGGGCAGGAGGGCTGCCTGCTCTACCTGCACAAGATGAACCTGGAGCTGCTGCGCAAGTGGGAGCCTTGCACTGCCTCAATAATGCAACCATTTGACACATCAAAGCTGCTGAGCGTCAATTCAAAGGGGACCAGTCTGCTGGCTAAATGGTTGCATGCAATCAGTAGCAAAGCCTTCTAGTTGTGAATCAGAATCGAGTAAGGTGAGGAAAGTGGCACTGGTTTGCAGGCAGTGGCAGCACAGTGAGGTGTCGTGGCCCCGCCTCCTCCAGCACCATCATTCCATTCAGTGGGATGACTATGACAAGGACTACTCTGACCTGCCACCTCAGGTGACTGTCCCTTGCAACCTGATTCTTGTGCTGCTTGCTGTGCTGCTTGTTGTGTTGCTTGTCAGGACCCGCAAGTGCAACACGCCATGACAGAACTACCTCTGCAGATGCCTACCTTCACCTACGGTTAAGTGATGCATGTGGACACCGTTTGCACAAACCCCATGCATTGAATGTCTCATGATCTCATGACATGCTTATCTCTGTTTGGGAACCTGAATGCAGATCATGCAAAGGCACGCCAGAAAGGAAGCCATTCAAGACGTTGACAGACAGACAGAGAGCAGTGAGAAGCACGAACGTGCAAGGCTGCAGGTGACCTCTGTTAACGCTCTGCGTCAGTTATGTCCGCTGGCACACCTATGGCATACTCTGCATACACTAAATGCGCATTTTGGAGGTCAATCTGCTCAAGACCTGTGTCTGATTGCAGTGAGTGTGCTGTATGCATCAGGCCAAGCAAGCAGCAGCACAATTTGAGCTACAGTCACTCCTCTCTTTGTCTTGTTGACGTAGTGCAGTGTCATCTTCATGCTGCTTGGGTCCAAAGCAACAAAGCATTGGTTCATAGATGTTGCATATGTTGCAGGAACAAGAAAACAAGCGCAAACAGCGCAGGCAAGCAAGACTGAAGGAGCTGCGTGCCTGTGTGAATGGTGCACATGTGAGGATGCAGCCTGGTCACATGCATGCACCCAACAGACCACAAGAAACAGTTTCAATCACGGGCAGCATTTGATGTGAAGGGAGCACAGGACTCATGAGCACTTCCAAGGCCGTGTACTGTTTGACGGTCCAAGCCCTGTTCAGAATGCATATGCGCATCAGAGCGCACAAAGCAGGTGCACTGCACAGGTTGCAAGCTTCCTGCTAAAGCCTCTATGACATTTGGCCTGAAGGCAAGAAATGGACCTGTTCACTGTACTTTCTCCCTTTGAACAGCTAAATGCCCATGGCTACCGTAGTACATCAACAGACATTGCGGTCAAATGATATTGATCAATGCATTGTGCCATTCATGGAGACACAACAGTGAAGCCAACGGCAACCCTCATGTAGCCTTCGGGCATATGTAGGGTACGTGTTTACGGGGACATCCAGCAATGTGTAATTGAGCGCTTCTTGCAGGGGATACAGTTGCTACCAGAACCTTTCTTACAAGATCTTGTGATTGATGAAGCAGAAAGTGCGACACATGTTCATGTTGTGCCACCATGGTCAACAGTTCCACAGGGTTTGCACCTCAAGGAAAGGCAGAATATCTGCACCAGTCAGCAGAGCACGAGAACGATGCTCAGCGTAACAGATCTGGTTTACGAGCATTACGGTGCTGGAATCGCATGGATTGAATGTCCTGGTCAGCTGATGCATGCTGCAGTGATGCAG
>JAABVA010005748.1_pt1 | contig 11155 bp, 12 predicted proteins | sample 5560331 | NCBI WGS metagenome assembly JAABVA01 (sample SAMN12812661, study PRJNA571458) | rock metagenome | isolation source: Antarctica rocks | place: Antarctica: Victoria Land, Mt New Zealand sud | collected 2016-01-07 | reverse complement strand
CTTGTGCTGGCTCCCCTCGCCGTCCGCTACATCGTCGTGAGTGACAAGGCGGTCAGGCTGCTCGTCGATAATCGTGGTGCAGGCTACCCAGGATCGGGAGGGAAACGACCGGCACTGCCGGATGTAGCGTTCCCTCAAGTCCCGTCTTCTCAGGGATCGCTTGCGCCATCCCTCGGTGTGGCCGCGCCATGTTGACGTACGCGCAATAGGCACGGAGCACGCGGTACAGTTGACGCTCATGCAGGATGAGGAGGTGGTCGAGGCATTGACACGCGCCGGACACTGCCGAGGAAGCGTTCGCAGACCGCGTTCGCGCATGGTGCCCGCACAGGCGTCCGCAGCACCTCGCTGCGACTCCCCGTCGCGACGCGCGCGAACTGCGGCCCGAACGTGGCGTCGTTGTCACGGATCAGGACGCGCGGCCCGGCCCCGAACGGGGTGGCCTCGCGCAGTTGCTGGGCGACCCAGGCGTCGGTCGGGTGCCGCGTCACGCCCATGTGGACGACCCGACGCGAACCGAGATCGACGATGAAGAAGGCGACGAGCGCGCGAAAGCCCAGGTCGATGACCGGCAAGATGTCGCAGGCCCACACGTCCGGGGTGTAGTTGTGCAGGAAAGTCGCCCACGTCTGACCACGCGGGCGCGTCGGGCGCACCCCGCGCATATGACGCTACACCGTGCGCTTGCTGACCCGGACCCCGAGCTTGAGCAGTTCGCCGCGGATGCGCTCCGCGCCCCACAGCCGATTCTCGTCCGCCATCCGTTTGATCAACGCGACCGTTGCTGCGGGTACCTGAGGCCTCTGTAGGGCTGTCGCCGACCGGACACGCCAGACGAGGCGGTACCCTTGGCGATACCAGCGCAGCAGTGTGCCTGGTTGGACGATGAGCAGGGCGGCCCGCCAGCCACGCGTGAGGCGTGCCAGGAGCACCAGCGCCACACGGTCTCGAGGCGTGAACGTGGGGTGCTTAACCTGGCGCTGCAGCACGATGAGTTGCTGCCGCAGGAGCGCGTTCTCGGCCACCAACGCGGTCTTGCTCATGGTCACGTCGGCGATCACCCCACGCATGGGCGTCCTCGTTGAGGGCTTGGTCCAGCCCATGAAACGTCCATGGACGGCACGAAGACAGTTATCCAGGTTCCGTTGGGTTATGCTGATACGTCTGAAATACGTTCGGCTCGTTGAGCTGTGTTGGCTACGCGGCGCATCCGGGCTGTTGCATTACTCGGATGCGCCGCGTAGCCAATACAGCTCAAACAAGGACTTATGACACGTGCCTACCCGGTCAGGGCGACGCCACCGCAGGGGGTAGCGGCCCTCTTTCACGGAACCTGTAGAAGAACCGTGGCCCCGTGCCTCTATAGTACACAAAACCATGGGCAACGCAAATGATCAATTGGCCAGGCCAACAAGACGAATCCGACTATGTTGGGTAGCGAGTAGCAGCGGAACAGCGAACCGGGTTAAGCTCTCGGCCAGCTTGAATTCTCTCGCGTTTCTTGATGCCCTTAGCCGCGGCGTGTGTGCGGCCGCCAGGCGTGAAACTGCGGTAACGCCGTAGGGATATCGGAATAGAAAGGGCAGAATCACAAGCCGCTGATGGTACCGTCTCCGAGGTAAACGAGCAAGCGGTAATGAAGCTGTGGACAACGTGATTGATAGGGAACGACAAGCGCGGTAGCATCGTCTTGATAGTAATGGATGTACGCGTGACAGAACCCGAATAGGAACCGGACGCGGGGCCGTACCGGCACTGACGGGGGAAGCGAGCGGGGAGAGATGCGCCTCGTTGACATCCAGAGTGGCGACCATCGCCGGCGCTACGTCGTCGTGGACGACGACGGGACCCTTGTCGAGCCCATCGCGCGATACCTCAAGCACCTCGATCGGCGCGGTTATGCCCGTAACACGCTCCGTTCTCTATCTTTGCACTTTTTGTTTGCCTACTATATGTCGCGGTGCGCTGAACACCGAAACCGCAACATATAGAACGTAAGGGCCGTTTTACTTGACTATAATCGAAAAGTGCAAAGATAGAGCTCCGTTCTTACGGTGCCAATCTCAAGCTGTTCTTCGAGTATCTCGCGCAGACGGGTGTGGACCACCGTCACGTCACCCTTGACGAGCTCGCCGGGTTCGTGCAGTGGCTCAAGCTGCCCTCCATCTCTATCAAGGTGCTGCCCGGCCATCCCCTCGCACAGGCCCGCTCGAACAGCACCATCAACACCGCCCTCAAGGTCGTGTCGGGCTTCTACGACTACCTCTGGCGCGTGGACGGCAGCCCCGGCGATCTGCACGCCGCGACGCACACGCATCTCCCGGCGCGCGCTCGCTCATATAAGGGCTTCCTGCACCACCTCGTCAAGGATAAGCCGCTGGACAAGCATCTCCTGACACAGCCGACGCCCAAACGCCACCCCAAGACGCTCGCCAGGGAGCAGGTGGCGCGCTTGATCGCGGCGTGCGACAACGAGCGCGATCGGCTCCTGCTAGCCCTGCTGTACGAGAGCGCGCTGCGCATCGGCGAGGCGTTAGCCCTCTGGCTCGAGGATATCGATGTGGCCAGCTACCGGCTCCACGTCCGCGATCGCGGCGAGTTGACCAACGGTGCCGAAATTAAGACGGCGGCGGCGGAGCGCACCGTCGATGTTTCGCCCGACTTGGTCTACAGGATCATGGATTACGTCGCCGTCGCGCACACCGAAGAGGTCGCCACCAATCACCTCTTCGTCAAGATGCGCGGGCCACACGCGGGGCAGCCGCTGGCCTACGCCGACGTCAACAACCTCTTCCAGCGCCTCGCGCGCAAGACTGGCATCGCGGCCTCGGCCCATCTGCTGCGGCACAGTTCGCTGACCGCCCTGGCCCGCGCGGGGTGGGCGCCGGAGCACCTGTGCGTGCGAGCCGGCCATGCCCACTTCCAGACGACGTACCAACTCTATGTGCATCCCAGCGAGGAGGATCTGCGGGCGGAGTGGGAGCGCACGCAACTGCGGGTGCATGTCACGGAGGAGCGAACACATGGCGCCGCATCGCATGCCCGTTGATGGCTCGTCCGCGCTCGACCTCGCCGTCGTCGCCGACACCGAGGTCGAATTCGCCAGGGACATCTGGGACGTGCGCCACATCCCGGGCGCCCGCTACGCCGACTATGACAGTCAGCATCTCCTCCGTTTCACGGGCGTCCCCGGCCCCTACCGTCCCGCGGTCAAACAATTCATCCGCACGCTCCTCCTGTCCGGCCGGACGCGCTCGTCCTGCGCGCTCGCCTTGCTCACGGCGCGCGCCTTCCTGGCCTTCTTCGCGACCTATCGACCGGGCGCCCAGGATTTCCAGGGCCTCCAGGCGGCCGATATCGAGGCCTACCTCGGCCACCTCTGCCAGACCCCGTACCGCGACGGCCGTGAGCGCACCGCCACCCAGATCAACCGCTACCTCTGGGGCCTCGCGCAGTTCCTCGACTACCTGCAACGCGTCGAGCATCCCCTCGCGCCGACACGCCCGCTCCGCCAGATCATCTGGCCCGAACATACGCCCGTCACGGCGTGGTATCGCGCGGGCGCTACGGTCAAGCTCATCCCCGCGTCGGTGATGGAGCAGCTCGACCAGCATCTCCATCGATTGCGCCCCAAGTACATCCCGATGATCATCCTGCTGCGCGCCTCGGGCTGGCGCATCTCCGATGTGCTCAATCTGCGCTACGATACCTGCTTGGAGCCGACCGAGCGGGGGTGGTGGCTGTGCGGCGACATCCAGAAGACCAAGGTGCTCGGCCACAAGGTGCCGATCACCGCCGAGATCGCCGCCGTTGTGCAGGCGCAGCGTGCTCTGGTCGAGCGCACGGTGTCGGCCGACGACAACCCCAAGCGGTATCTGTTCCCGGCGACGACCGGCACGGGGCGCCCGAGCCGCTTCCGGCGTGGCCGCCCCATCAGCTACGGCGACGTGTGGCGGACGCTCAATCGGCTGGCCATCACCTGCCAGATCCGCGGGCCGGACGGCGCGATTTTCCGCTTCCGGACCCACGCGTTCCGGCATACCAAAGCTGTCGAGCTCATCAACAACGGGATGAGCCTCGCCACCGTCCAGCACTGGCTGGCGCACGCCTCGCCGGAGATGACGCTGGCCTACGCCAAGGTTCTCGACGCCACCATGCATTGCCAATGGGAGGAGGCGCCGTACGCATCACGGAGGAGGGGCGGCCCTACGCGGTCCCGCCCGAGGCGGTGGCCGGCGCCAACGACCTCGAGTTGGCGTACGTGCGCGGCAACCTGGAAGCCATTCGGTTGCCGAACGGGTACTGCTTCAAGCACCAGAAGTTTGACTACCCCGCCGCACGGATGCCGTGCTATACCTGCCCCATGTTCGCGACGACGCCCCAGTTCCTGCCGCAGTTCGAGCAGGAGGTGCGCGACACCGCCTATCAGGTCGAGTTGGGCGAGGCGGCGCGGCACCCGCACTGGGTCGAAGCAAACCGCCGCAAGCTCACGGTCTTGCAGCCGGTCGTCGATCTGCTCCGACAGGGGCAAACGCACCACCCGATGGGCAAAGCCAAGCGAGAATACACGATACCGGAGCGTGCCGAACGTGCGCGCCTGACACAGCAAGAGGGCTAGAAGGGCATATTATGAGTGAGACAACGTGGGAGCGCAACACGTCCGGCTTGGAGGAACGCGGCACCTGCGCCCGCACCATGCGCCCGCAGGTGAAGACGGATGCGAGCAAAGACCTGGTGATCCGGGCCAAGGAGCGTCGCATCAAGGAGTTGGAGGCGCAAGTGCAAACACTCAAGAGGGATCTACAAGTGGCGCTCGGCAAGCTCTATGAACACATGTGATCGGGGCGATGGCAAGGAGGCCGAGGCGCGCGTCGTGCCCCTGGCGCTCAAGGCACACGGATTCACGCTCAGCCTGGATCTCGTCGCGCCATCCACGGCTGCGTATCACAACCCGCTCTTCTTAGGGTCCGCGACGTTGTCCCCCACCGTTCCCACCGGAACATGGGTGGCGCGCACCACGCTGGACGCCTCGCTGGCCGACGTCGATCGCCTATGCGCGTGGATCGGTGAGCATATCGCGGCCCTGTCCGAGAGGCGCTATCATGAGAGCCGGACGTGGGTGTCGCAATATCTGGACATGAGCGTGCAATGCTTGTTGGGCGACATCGTCCGGCAGGAGGACATTCTCGAAGGCGATTTCACCATACGCATCATGCTCCGGGTCGGCCGTGACGCGACGGGCGCGCGGGTGTATGCCGGCCTCGAAGGGGTGATCGACGTACAGGAGGCACTGTTGTTATGCGACAGCATGCGCGCGTATGTCGGAGGCTGGACCGAGGCACGATCGCCCAGGCGCGCCACGAATGGGCCGGAGCGCGGCTAGCGGAGGCCCACCGAGTGGTGCGAGCTGGGCGAAACCGCGTGAAGCGCGCAACGGGGTTGGCATACATTGTGGATATATCCATGACGCGTTACCCCCGTCAAAGAACGGGTAACTTTAGATTCGGCGCATTCTCTCGCGTTTTCCGGGCGGGTAGGGTCGGGCGGCATCGTGTCGCGGCCAGCCTCGTTCGGTAAGTACGCACTGTTCGCATCGTGGGCGTCATTCAATCGGAATGCGGAGGGTTTGCGGCGGAGGGGTTGCGAGCGTCAGCGAGCAAGGCCCGGAGTGAATCCAGGTTTGGTCACAAACCCGTTTGGGCTGGTAGCCGGTCAGGGTCTCGCGCTTCCGGTCATCGTTGCGCATCTGAACAGGGTCTCGCGCTTCCGGTCATCGTTGCGCATCTGAAATGAGACAGCATCGGCGCGCCCAGCCGGGTGCTAGAGACCCCTGTTGCCCGCAACTGGAGCCATGAAGCCGGTGGGCGGACGAAAGCTGGAGTCTCATTTCAGATGCGCAGGAAAAGGGCAATGCGCGACTCCCTGCCGGTGGCCCGGGTCACGCTTTTGCGGTCGAGCCCAGAACCTCCAGGTAGTGCGGGTTGTACATGATGCCCAGGATGTTTCCGAAGGGATCGACCACGGATGCCGTGATGAACCCCGCGCCGCGGTGGGTGGGTGGCTGATGCTCTGTCGCCCCCATAGACAGCAGTTTCTCGAGAGTGACTATCACATCGTCGACGTGCCAGTAGCTGACGGCGCCGGCCGGGCTAGTCGCCACACCGGCGGGGGCGTAGCGGCTGTCGATCACGCCCAACTCGTGCTGGTAGTCGCCGATGCGGAACTCGATATACCCCGGTGGGTCGGGCGGTACCGGCCGGATGAAGTACGGCTCGACCCCTAACAGTGCGGTGTACCAGCGACTCGCCGCCTCCACATCAGCCGCGTAAAACGACACGGTGGTGAGTCCTCGCAACATCTGTGCTCCTTTCGTCGCCGCGCCTACGTTGTCGGCGACGGTCATACCTGTTTTTATCTCCGTGAGTCCACGGCGCCTGCGCGCTCTGTCGCTTACGACAGGAACGTCGGTCTCGTCCCTCGCTACTCAGGACGAGCGCAGCGTTCTCGCTCGCTCACGCTCCCTCAAAAGTGTCGTAAGCTACGCTTTGCTCATCTGTCTCCGCGAGCGAGTCCTTGTTCGTCTCCGACGCGACACCCCTCAGGGGCGCTCACTCGGGCGGTTCTGGGCGAATTCGACCAGATATTGGGGCTGACCGGCCGGATCTTTGAGGCCAAAGACCGTGCCGAAGGGCATCTGCGTGAGGGAGAGTCCGACCTCGGCCCGTGGCGCGAACTCCCTGAAGGCGGCCTCGGCATCGTCGACGCGCCAATACAGCTCCAGACCGCGCTCGCCACTGAGCGACGCGTCGCTGGCGATGGCGAAGCGGGCGCCCGCCTGGTCTTTGAACTGAATGAACACGGGTGCTTCCCGCTCAACCTCAAGCCCGAGGACGTCGACGTAGAAACGCTTGGCCGCCTCAAGGTCTGAGACGTATTCCACGGCGAACGCGAAACGAGGTGTACCCGTCATAAGACAGCGCTCCTTGTCCCTGATATGTGGCTGTGATTCAGCCGCTGAGGATAGCGTATCGCAGGGTGGCGACAACGTTATGTCGGGATTTACGCGCAGGGATGGCGTGATGCTACAGGAGGGCTGGGTGGGCCATGTCGACGGGGATGTCGGCGAGCACAGCGTCGAGTGATCGAGGGGTGATGGGCTCGCGGGTGAGGGTGGCCTGGGCGATGCGGTCCAGACGAAAGGCACGCGGCGCTTGGCGCAGGCGGCACCAGGCCGCAAGATACCAACCGTTGTGGGTGCCAAAGATACCGGCCAGCTCGACGATGCGCACCGTTTCACAGCCCTGGGCGTCGCGATAGGCTAGCTCGACCGCGACCGACGCGATGAGCGCCTGCTGAACGATGTCGGAGACCGCAGCGGCGGGACGATCGGGTCCCTGCACGACGCGAATCTGGGTGAGGAGCTGAGCGGCTGACTCCCTAGACGCAGGGGCCATCACGGCACTGAGCTTCTTGAGCGCGGAGCGGCCGGCCTCCGTCAAAGGCATAGCGCCGAGGGCGGCCAGTGCAGTGGCGAGAGCGGCGGCTTCGGCCGGCGTGAGGTTCAAGGGGGGCAGGGTCGTATCGACGTTAAGGCCGTACCCCCCGCCAGGACCGGGCTGGGCCCAAATGGGCACACCGGCCTCCTGGAGAGCGAGCAAGTCGCGCTCAATGGTGCGGGTGCTGACCTCGAAGTGCTGAGCTAATGCGACGGCGCGCACCGTCCGCGGCGCGCGAGCCCGCAGCTCCTCCACAAGGGCGTATAACCGGTCAGTGCGGTTCATACGATCATGATAACGGGGAATCCCGACAATGATGTGAGGGAGGACGTGCACACGCTGGCTGACGACGGCTCGACCCATAGGGCGGAATCCTTAACCCGGTTGGCTGTTCCGCTGCTATTCGACACCCATGTTAGAGTGGGTACGGGCCGTCTCCGTCGAAATCGGCCGACCCACCGCCTACATTCGATATGACGTTGTGCGTCACGTAGATCCGCCTTTGCTCTCCGTTGTGGAAGTGTAGCGTCAGGGGCTCCCCGTTGCCCGATGGCATGTGCTCGGCTATGCCGCCCCATGATCCGATCTCTTCGTCCAGGTTGCGCGCCGGGCGTGACCACAGGACGTATGGAATGCTCCTTCTCCGACCGTCCGTCGTTTCAATCTCTCCCGTGCCGGCGTCGAGCCTGCCCTCTATCATCGTCCACGGTTCGGGCCAGTCCGCGGTTACCTTATCCCAGCGTCGGCGCACGGCTTTGTGGATGCGGCCGAGCCAGTGGCGTATATGCGGAGGTAACTCGGCGTCCTTAACGCGATACTCGAGACGACGCAGCGTCACATCGTCTCCGACCCGCATCAGCGCCTGTCCGTAGGCCCACACATCCGGCACGTCGACGCCCACTCCGTTGACCTCGCAAACCTTGTTAAGATATGCGGCGGCCCAGAGGCGCTCGCGTCGCTCCACCCATGCACGGTTAGCCGTGTCGCGGACCGAGGGCTCCCTGTCCTCCGAGAGCGCGTCCAGCGTGCGTCGCGCCACATGTCGCGATTGGTCGTCATCTTCTAACCAGACGCACCCCTCGGCGGCGCGCTGCCGGACATCGCTGCGCATGGCTTGTGCGCCGACCTCGCACAAAACGTGAAGTGTTGCCCGAGCTACACAGTTGAGTGCGCGGTACGCGGCACGCCGGACGGCGTACTGCGCGTCGCGCGTCAACGCCTGCAGCAGGTGAATGCTGCGACCTTCCGTTTCGGCCCCAACATTCGACGCGTCCCCTAACGCGTTGGCGAGCGCCATCCGCGCCTCCGCGCGCCACGCCGCCCACGCGTCGTCCCCTATTTCTGTCACCAACCTGTCCGGGATAAACTCGGCAACAGTGGCTAATAGATCCGTTTCGCTGGAAAAGGCATTTTGTTGCTCGAGTAGACGCGCGAGTAGTGCGTCTGCTATCGGACGAGGCGGCCGCTTCGATCCCGCCGCGTGTACGAAGAGACGCAACTGCTCGAGCAGTTGTGCCATGTGCCCCCAATCCCTCGAACGCAGTGAGTCTACGACGGCGCCCTCGAAAAGCGTCGGCGCGTTGCGATAGAGGACACCGAGGATCAAGCCACCCCACGCGATCGGCTTCGATGAAGGGGCGACAATCCACGTGTCGCCCTTCTTCTCAAGCCCTAATCGTCGGCGCATCAACTCGGGATCGTCTTGTAGGAGTTGGCGATGCGCCAGGATCTCGAGCGACCTCCACCCAAGCCAGTCGTCATCGTGGCGCGCCCACAAGGACAGCGCATCGTGTCCATCACCCGAAAGGTTGCCCGGCTCCACGATATCGAGCGCACGGAGCAGCATACTGCGCTCATAGGCGGAGCGTTCCCTATCGGCAAGTAGAGCCGCGATCGAGCCAGACATATCCCCAGATACGAATCCTTGTGCCGCCAGAGCCGCGAGGGCGACCGATGCCGCAGCACGCTGAAATGCCTCCTTCCCATCCCTTGCCGCCTGCAACACAGTGGGAGCGACGGAAGCATCACCGCCACGGGCCAGCGTCACCGCCAGCTCGCTCAGCGCATCGGCCACATCACGGTATGCACCATCGTGGATAGAGAGGCCGGCCGCGATGAGCGTATCGAAAGCCTCTCGCGTTCCCACACTCCTGACGACGTCGATCGCGCTGCCCCTGTAGCCTCCTTGCTCTCGCATTGCAGGGTTTGTTAGCTCGTAGCGGCTTGTGACCCACTCTCGCACTATGGTTGGGACCGATGGGAGACGGAAGCAGGCTATCGTTTCACATATCTCGTACCGCACGGACGGACTCGTTTCTCGGGCTAACGCCTCGTCGGCGTGCCCCAGGATATGCTCGTCGCGCAAACGAAGCAGCAGGTCCCATGTACCTACCTTTATGTCGCCCGGCACCCCGCGATGCAACCCCGTTTGCTCACTATTGGCGAGGGCATCCTCGTGTAATGTGAGCAGCAAACGGTGATCGTGCTCGTGCGATGCCCACGCCTTGAGGTGCCGCGGTCGCACGCATTCTTGCAACCGCAATTGCAGGAGATGGCGATGGTATGTATCGAGTCCGGTCTGGCCACTATTGTGGCTATACATCTCGAGCAAGGAGGATATGGCGTGGGGACTCTCACATATGGGGGCGATGGAAGGGTTATAATAGACCGTTTGCCCCGAGGAATCGGGGTGCTTCTCGATGTCTTCCTGAATGACACCCCACATGCGGTCTTGCAGCGCCGCGTCGCCATCCGCACGGTCGGCTATCCGGGCTAGAGCTTGCAAGACAAGCGCACGAGGAAAGTCGAGTCCATCACCCTCTATGGTGTCCAGCCATACCTCGAATACGGGTATGCTGGTAGGGTCAGCCAGGACGTACATCGCCGACAAGAGGAGCGAACCGTGTCGCGTCTCGGCACGGCGATGGATTGCAGCGAGGACAGAAACGCGCTCGGCGTCGGGCACACCAAGCGCGACTAACGTGGAGAGTGGAGCGTCCCCATCGGGACCGTTATGCGCTCGCGCGACTGTGTGTAAGGCGGCGATGTCGTCATCGCGTCGATAGCCGATCGTAGCGATCGTGAAACAGGCCGCCTCCGAAGCATCCGACGAGAGCGCGTCGCGGAGTTTGTCCAAGACGAGTGTCCTAATCTCGCTACGACGTGGATCAGGATACTGATCCAGCCACGCCCGGAGGCTGTCACGACACTTCGAGACTTCATACTGCAGGTCCTGATCGGATGGCACGGATAGACATATCGGGAGCACCCGGTCGACGATGAGACGTTCGGCTGCCGTGCTATCATCGACCGTGAGGTCCTGCAGGATCTGGAAACCGTGGCGATACAGGGAGAAGGCATCGGAGGGGACAAGCTCACTGTCCGTCCGGAGGGCCTCGACCCGGTCCAGGACCGCCACGACGTCATCAGTATCCGCCGCCGCGTATAGCTCCCGCATCAGGTGCTCCATGGCTTGTGTATCGATCATGGCCTGCTCCAGTCCTCGTCCGCGCCTATCGCCAGGGCCTCCCATACCATTTGGGTGTGTTTCATCTGAGTTGAAGGGGGGTGGCGGATAAGGGCCGAACGCGGCAAGATGAGAGTGCTGACAACTCATCGAGCCGAAGGAGACCGCAGATGCTCGCCACCCCTGCCCCGAG
>JAABVA010005747.1_pt1 | contig 11156 bp, 8 predicted proteins | sample 5560331 | NCBI WGS metagenome assembly JAABVA01 (sample SAMN12812661, study PRJNA571458) | rock metagenome | isolation source: Antarctica rocks | place: Antarctica: Victoria Land, Mt New Zealand sud | collected 2016-01-07 | reverse complement strand
TGTCGCTACTCTACCTCTTTCATGCGGATGCTCGCCTGTTATTGGTTTTTCAAACGCTGATGATTGCTGCTAGCGGTTGGCCGATCTATGTCCTCACGCGCAAGTATATTCCGATGTGGGCATTCATAGCACCTGTGATGGTCCTAGCGTACTATCTTATGCCAGCACTGCTGAGCCTCAATCTCTTTGATTTTCACCCACTTAGCCTAGCAACTCCTTTCTTGTTGTACGCTGTGCTTGCTCTGGAATATAAGCACTATGGCTGGTTTTTACTTGCGTGTATCCTTGCAGCCGCCTGTAAGGAGGATGTGCCACTCGCGGTTGCTATACTTGGCGGGCTGGTGATCTGGCAATATAAACTGCCACGCCTGGGCCTCATTCTTATCATAGGTGGTGTCACATGGAGCATGATAGCGTTTCTCGTTGTCATTCCACACTTTTACCCTGGCGCAGTGCATAGCAACTACTGGTATCGCTATGAGTCGTTGGGTAGCTCTCCCGGCGTCGCGATTGTCAATATTCTACTGCATCCCTGGTTGCTCTTCGCAACCTTTCTCACGCTGGACCGCTTTTATTATATGGCGAGTCTTCTACGTAGCACAGGTTTTCTTTCGCTGCTGGCACCGGAATGGCTTTTGCCCGCAATTCCGGCACTGGCAATCAATCTCTTTAGTGACTACCCGCTCTACTACAGCGGCGTGTACCATTATAACGCGGTAATTATTCCTTTTGTCATGATCTCAGCTATTCACGGTATGCGACGATTCTTACTCCTCTGGAGTAGTTGGCGTGGTGAAGGTATGGCTGTCTTTGTCGCCGCTGACAGCGCGAGTGGCAGAGAAACGCCGCTTTCGCGCTGGTTCGCGCACGAACTTCCTTTGTCGCAGCAACGTAGCATGCTGTGGCAAACAGCGAAAAGTTGGGTACGTCGAGCATATACAACGGTACTTCCATTGATCCAGCCTGTGCTTGTACGGCCTGCATTCGCTTCCACATTGACTCGTGTGCAGCAGACACGCCCAACATTGATACATATGTACCGGGCGCAAAGAAGTAATGTCTATGTACACGCCGCTCCATTGGCAAAGCATGCCTCGTTACCGCGTATGCAATGGTGGATGAGTGCCTGGATAGTGGCGATGCTGGCACTCAATTTTGTGATCATGGCTCCTCAACTCAATGTCTTTTGGGCTGATCATACTCCTGGTGTGCGCGAGCAACATATCAACCAGTTGCTGGCAATGATTCCAGCCAATGCATCGGTATCGGCAGGGGAAAACTTGAACCCACACTTGAGCCAGCGTTTGTATATTACTGTTTTTCCCGCCATTACCTTTTCGACATCGAAAAACATCAATAACACGGTACAATATATCGTGGTGGACGTACAAAATATTATGCCTGAAGAACGGGTCGGCGTCTCGAATGAGTTGAACCAACTTGTAAACTCAGGACAATTTATTCCGTTGGCAGAGGCGGAGGGCGTGAAACTTTTAGTGCGTCGTAATACGTAGCAGAATATAGGGAATTCATGTTATAATTCGACCATCACCGTTATGGCTCGCTCTCTCACGCACGCCTTTGTTGGCTAAGTTGTATGAAGGAACGCAGGATGTCTAATAGTTCATTTCCAGATGACCCTACCAGTGTGCAGTCGAGGCAGATGGAAGATCTCCAGCCAAAGCCTGCACCACAAATACCACCTCCATCCCCTGTGGTAGAAACGATACCGGACGAAGAGGCAGCGGTACGCCAGGAAGAGGCGCGTACTGTTCGCTATGCCATTGGAAAGCTCAATGACTTTATCCAGTGGTTTGTGACGGTGCTTGAAGTATTGCTTGCTCTTAGGTTCCTGTTCAAGCTGATTGGTGCGGACCCGGCCAACCTGTTCGCGGGTTTTCTCTATGCTTTGACTTCCATCGTGCTTGTGCCATTCGATTCTATCGTTCACGCGCCAGCACGCTTTGAGTGGTCAACGCTCATCGCGATGGCGATCTACTGGCTACTGTTCTGGGCAGTAAGGCGCTTTTTAAGCATCCTTATCAGTAGCCCTGAAGAACTGCCTAGCTAAGCTTTATTAACAAACATACAGATATGTCTGAGGCTATCGGCCTCAGACATATCTGTATGTTTGTTATATGCTGCAATCTCTACCGTCTCTCCACCATCTCTTAACCACATGGACACTACATTTTTCTTTTGCATATGATAGATTCCTTTTGTACCTCTCTTACAACATTTATTTAAAAAGAGCAAGAGCAGACAGGCGTGCAACACTGTAGAGTGTACGCCTGTCTGCTTTTCCTCTTCTCAATGCTTCTATGAGGAAATAGATTACTTGCGTCTGAGTAAGGCCAGGATGACGATGATGATGATGATGACGACAAGATAGGAAATCTGGATACTCATATTGACGCTGTTGTTCACAACTTGAATGCTCATAGTATTATATCCTCTTTTCGCAATTAGCTTACAGGTGAAGGGTTCTAAAACAGAGTAACACCCCACTTCCACCTCAAACATCTCATATATATGAAACGAATGGAAACGGGTTTAGGTTTTGGAAAAGAGGAGTTTTTGGGCATATCCATGTATATAGTTGTAGTGTGGCTGGATGTGTTGACGATTGTGATATTATTAGGTTGGCGGGGCTGTAGCTCAGTGGATAGAGCAAATGTTTCCTAAATATTAGGCCGGAGGTTCGAGTCCTCTCAGCCCCATACATCTATCCCAAAAGTCAAGAAGTGTAATCTTCGTCGTCATTTTCTTTACCCTCTGAAGTTGGTTCTGCTTCGGGTAAGTCTTTCAAAGGTAAATTCTTCACAAAAATTTCTAGTGGAACCTCGTCCAATTTAGCCTTGAGGAAGGCTTCTATGTTTTCCTGTCCTATGTCTACTAACTCGTGTTCAAAACCAAATGTACGATTGAGCAAGGCAGCAACATCTTTAGGCCAATAGGAAGCACTCATCTGTATAACCTCGCCACCTATGTTACGCGCCATATCTAAGATGCGTGTGTCTTTCCCTACTCGATCAACAATAATAATCGTTGCCATGTAAAAATGTTTGTTTTCTAATACGTCAGTATGATCGAAGCGTGTTACTTTATCTAAGACAATTTCAGGATTACCCCGACCAATAAATCCAATGTCAAACCGAACGCCTTGCCCTATTTTGTAAATAAGTGTTGCATCACTCTCACGCTTCTCACTTTGTGAAGATAGCCAAAACACCTTTTCACCTATTTTTTGCGTGCTTTCATAAGTAAAGCCTAAAATACTAAGCAAGGAGCCTAAAACTAATTTCTCAAACAACTTGCCATTAGTAGATTTGTCAGAGCCGCGAATAGTGAGCGTTTGTGAGCCAATGGTATTTAACAAGTATGTTATTAACAGCCAATCAACAGTTGTCTCTGTGGCATCTGTTTGCTCCTCTTTTGCTTCTTGAGCGAGCCTTAATGTTCCTGTTAGCTCTCCATACTCTTGCTTATAATTATTGATAATCTCGTTACAAGCTTCTATGTAGCGATCTCGGTACCCATTGATGAGCGTTTTATCATCCCTTAAAACGTTCTGAAACGCTTTATCAGTCAAGCCAAGTATCCATTGAGCAAACCAACGCTCAGGTTTTGTTAGACCTGGACGGGCAAGAGTTTCTGCTGCAAGAAAAGGTAAGCGATTTACAAAGTCAGGTGTAGTAGCCGCTCCTCTAAAAAAGAGGGTAGCAGTAGCTAGATTGAGGGCAGTGATGCGACTACGTGTCAATGTTTCAGTGGAGTCACGAACATTTTTTCCTGTCAAAATGTCAAAGATAATTTCCTTCACAACATCAAGACCAATTTGTTCAATCAGTTCGGCACCACTACCTGTTAGCAATTTGAGTGATGCTGGCGTGATTAAATTTCCTAATGGACCCTTCTCATATGATCCAGAGGTTTCTCTTACACGTTTTCTAGGCATAGCCACATCCCCTAAAAAAGTCGATCTTCGGTTACAATAGGAGCGCAATTTATAGTTAGTACGTTTCTAGCACTCTCATGAAGCCATTTTACAGCTTCCCGGCGAATGACCGATACGTATTGAGGCTCTCGCTCAATAAGAACAAAACGTCTTCCTAACTTCGTAGCAGCCTCGCCTACTGTGCCTATACCAGCAAATGGGTCCAGAACCACGTCTTCTTTGAATGAGTAGTAGGTAATGACACGCTCCGCCAACTCTATAGGGAAAATGGCGGGATGACGTTTATCATGAGCAGGTGTAATGCGCCAAATATTCGTGCGTTCATAGCCGTCCGCAACGCGAGAGGCTTCTACAAGTTCTTGCCTCGGATGGGCACGTATATTCCAATCGATCAACTTGTCGGTACTCTTACGATAGACAAGAACATACTCGGTTACTGGTACCGCCTTGTATTGAAGAGGATTGCGATCTGCTGAAAAGCGGCGTCCACGTCCTGTTGCCCAGCCTGCACCTTCGGGCTTCTCCCAAATGATATCGTCTATAAACTCATAGCCTTCTTCTATGAAAATACGATGAAGGTCAAAAGGTACAGCTATTCTCTTTGATGCTTCACTTCGGCTAGCACGTCTAATGAGTACGGGCGAAACGTTTATTACGAAGAAACATCCCTCGGCTAAGACGCGATGTACATTGAAAATAATTTTGCGTAGTTTGAGTAGATATTCTTCATAGGTAATGTAGTCAATGTATTCTGGACGGGCATTGTAGTAAGGAGGAGACGTAAATACCAGGTTTACGCTTTGCGCTGGCAAGTCCTGCAAAATTTCCTCACTATCACCACAGGCAATCGTATTGCGTATCGTTGAAAGCGCATACGTTCCATTAGCACGAGGCTTAACGGCTTTTTCTTTCGCTTCGTCTCTTCCCAATAGGCGAGCTTCCAACGTTTCCAATGCAGTAGATTTATCTTTTAGAATGAGCGAGGTGCGTGCATCTATGACAACTTCGCCAATGCGTTCCTGTATTGCCTTACTTAGTAAGGGAACGCGCCAGATATGATAACGGTCGTCAACTTCTGGTAAGCCAAAACCTATTACATTTTCCAACTGTGCAGCTTGTAACCAGATCAGCGCAATTTGCTTTGCTGTATTCACATCCAAAACGCTATAGTTTCTTTGCCCTGCTACAGTAATATTTTTTCTCATTACGTTTTTACAACCCTCTTACTTCGTCAAAATAAGCCCGTTGAAAGATTTTATCATGAACTCCTGGTATTTAATAGAGCAAATTAAGAGGTTCTTAAAAATTCCTTTTGAGATAATATTGTCTGTCTCCAATGCTGAACAGTACTGTTCAGCATTGGAGACAGACAATATTATCTCTCTTCCCCGCTCAATATCCGTACATAACTCCTGTAGCGTCGCTCGTCGATGTAACCATCGGCGACGGCTTGACGCACGGCGCAACCTTCTTCATCGACGTGGGTGCAGTCGGCGTACTCACATTCGTCGAGGTAGGGGCGGAACTCTATGAAGCATGCGGCGAGTTCGTCCGGTGCGACGTTCCACGCGGCGAGGGCACGGATACCAGCAGAGTCTGCGAGCCAACCACCGATTGACAGCGGATACAGTTGTGAGCCGATTGTGGTGTGCTTGCCTTTGCCCGTTGTATCGCTAATGAGGCCAGTGCGTATTGCCATGCCTGGTTCAATAACGTTGACGAGCGACGATTTTCCCACACCGGATGGTCCAGTGAAGAGCGTGGTATGGTCTTTGAGCAGCGAGCGCATATGGTCGATGCCCTGCCCTGTATGTGTGCTTGTCCACAACACAGTATAGCCAATTTTACTGTAGAGTTCACTGGCGTCCTCTACATATGTCTCGTGTGGCAGGTCGGCTTTGTTGAGGCAGATGATCGCTTGTAGATTCGCGGACTCGCAGATGGTGAGGTAGCGGTCAAGCATACCAAAGTGGGGCGAAGGATGCGCGATGGCAAAGACGAGTATAACCTGATTGAGGTTGGCAAGCATCGTTTGCTGAATGACTTTTTTATCGGTCGAACCAGCGTCTCTACGAGAGAGCGCACTCTGGCGTGGCAATATCTCTTCGATCAGGCCATTTTCGTCGTCCAGGCGGCGTAACTTTACGTAGTCGCCGACCGAAAGGCGCGTGGGCGGTGGCGTCTCGTTGCTATCATGGTTCTGCATACGCTCCATGCGCTTCGCATAGTTCGGATCGAACAGAAGCTTATCTTGACGCATGCGCGTCTTACCAATTGATTTCGCAGATTGAGATTGGGCAAAGGCTTTTTTGAGTTTGCCGCGTAATGTGCAGCGTAGAATACCGTCATCGGTGTGAACGTCGTAGATGCCGTGTGCGCCGTTCAACACGACGCCGGTCAATGTATCGGTTTCGTTCGTCAAGGTTTTCCCCTCCAGAGGCATAAAAAAACACGGTTCATGCAATTTTTCTTTCATTGATGCCTACCGTGCGGAGAAGGGGAAACGGAGCAATGAGTAACGTTATTGGTCGCTTAACGAGTTTCCCAATGGTTCTCATGCAAGGTAGACAAGGTGCATACAAGCACAGTTGGTAGTATTGTGATGTGCTTTCCCATATGGACACCTCTTTCACTGGCGAGCCAGAATTTCTATAAGCAACTATCGTTCGTTGCATAGAGCATACTCGAACGGCATGGTTTTGTCAATGGATAAGGCAGCATAAATTTGCTCACCAATGCTGCTTAGCAGCATTGGTGAGCAAAACAACACTACCCTTGATATTTTTTCCACATGTCGCTCGCCAGCATCTGAGCGTCGGTATTGACGCCAAAGCGGGCAAAGTAGCGACAGACGCGGGCAATATCGCGAGCCAGCAGGGGAAACACGTCGGTATTTTGACGTGGGTCAACAGCCTGTGCGAAATCAATCAGTAGCACACTCCCTTGCCAGTACAGGATGTTGTATTCCGACAGGTCGCCGTGAATACGGTTGTGTGCAAGGCATAGCTCGATGTTATGTAGTACGCACTCGAACAATGTTGGAGCTTCCTCGCGTGTCAACCGAATATCGCGAAGCAGCGGCGCAGGTTCACCTTCCTCGCCGATATATTCCATCAGGACCGCGTTACCGACATGCGCTAATGGTTTGGGTACGTCCGCACCTACACTATGCAGCAATGTGTGCGTCTGAAACTCGAAGTCGATCCACGAAGAAATCTGTGCGGCGCGTCCACGCTCACTTTTGAAGGCACTCCGCTGATCTCTACGGGTGACGTTGCCATCAAGGTCGCGCTGTGTGCGTCCCAGGCGATATACGGCGTCGTTTTTCAGGCTACGAAACATGCGCGGACGATAAATCTTTGCCGCTGCGTATGCCATACCCGTTTTAGGGTCGGCGGTACAGCAGTAGACGGTGGCCTCTTTGCCGCTTTTGACGACATGCAAGACATCGGTAATCAGGTCTTGCTCGTAGAAGTCTGTGAGCGACGAGAGTATCCACGACTCGTCACGTTTGCCCGCGAGAAACGTTGGGTTAAACGCGCCCTTGCTGAGATCGTCGGACTTGAGCGTTTGCGACTGCAACCAGCGTTGCACATCGGCGTTACTCTCGTAGTTCTCTTTTTTCTTTGGCTTTGCTGCTGTGGCTTCGCCTCGTTGGGCTTTCTTAGGTTTGCGGTAGCGTTGCTCTTCCAACTCTTCGAGTTCAAAGTCGGTATATTTGCTCATGAAGTATCCTTCTGCCCGTAGGGACCGATTTATCGCGTCCTGGATTCATCGTATCCCTATATCAATTAACCGCTGGAAAGAACGCGATAAATCGGTCCCTACGGGTCAATTATTCACAATGAAGATGTATATGTGAGTGAGGATGCGCTGAGCATAAAAAGACCACGAATGCAAGAACTATGGCATATGCGTGGCTATCGGCAGGAGGGAATGTAAGGGGAATTCGTGCGAGTCGTAGTGACAAACACGTTTACGCCCGAAAGAACCTCGTTGCGCTAGCGGGAGTGTTGATATGCTCAGAGACCATTGAGACCATGTAGGTTGTCATCTGTTTGTTATCTCCTTTCGCCGTGTAATATATGCCAAGCGTACCATGAGGTGTTGTAGAAGTCAAGCTTTTCTGCGAAACAAGCAATAAATGTTACTTCTACACATTGTCCACCGAGTTATCCACAATCACTGTGGATAACTCGGTGGATAACTTTATAATGCCTCTTTGTTTCTGCGTCTCACAGTGGCAATTGCTTTCCGCATTTCGGGACCGAAAAGCGTTGCCAGGAAGAGGGCGGCGGGTGCGATGGTGGCGATACCGTCGTGCTGCTGTAACGCATGGAGGATGTTCACCGCCGGTACTATTGGAATGACATAACCACTACCAGAAGACAGGAGCGCGAACGCGAATGGCACTAAGAACGCGATACAGGCAAGCGTTTCAGGTGCGAGCCGACGACGTATCACGAACAGCACAAAAGCCAGGAACGCAATCGAGAAGAGGATTGGTGTGAGCGTTTGTATCGAGGCGAGTAGCGCAAAACTTACGGCCTGTCTCATTGTATGCATGGTCGCCAGTGCGGGTGTTGCCTGTTTCAGAAAGATGAACGGGTCGCCGAAGAGCGTCGTGCAGCAGAGCATCCAGACACCGATGCCGAGCACTCCCAATGTGCTGAAGGCGATGAGATAGCTCTCGACCTGTGACCGCGATTGCCGTTTGAGCCAGCCGATAGCGATTATGAAGGCGATTAGCGAGACAAACAACGCCCAGCCATCATAACAGGTCAATGTTGCGAGCAAGCTGCATAGTGCCGTGCCAATCAGTGACGAGAGACGATTGTGGCGTGTCCACAGCAGAAAGCAGCAACACGTCATGGTCAGCGTCGTGATACATAGCCAATCGTTCAGCGAAATCTTGTTGAGTAGTAACAGTGTCGGATTGAATAGAAAGAGTAGCGAACCTATGAAGCTGGCGTGACTATCCTGTGTCAGGCAGCGTGCTGCGATAAAGACACACAGCGTCGAAAGCAAGTAACAGAGGGCCGCCGGTAGCATGATGCCAGTATGCAACAAGGCATCAATCCACACAAACGGTGTTACCAGAAGATGTGTCAGTGGCAACCACGCGCTCCACGCCTGATTGAGTTGTAGGGTACCGGATGTGAGTGTGTGTGTCAACGTAGCATAGACGAACGAGGTGACCACTACGCACCATGCTAGTAGCATAGTCGCGATAAACCAGAGGTCCGTGACATGCTGTGTACGATGCAATGCTTGTAACTCTTTTGCTGTAAACGCTGGCTTATACTCATGGTTAATCGTGTTTAAGGCTAAGCGTACCGATGGAAATTCCGCCGAGTTCAAACGGTGTCTCTGGGGTGCTAGTACCGCGACTCGATTATGATGCTCGATATGCTGGCTTGTGTGTTGCTGCTGCAGGGCGATACCGTCTTTCTCAAGAATGGTCGAGACTGCCTGTGCATCGAGTAGATGCAGGCCATGCTCCGTCTTCTCCCAATAGTGCGGCTTCACAATGAGTTGATAGAGGGCGATACAGGCCGCCGCACTCATCAGGAGCCAGTAGACGGGAATGAGCAGCGTCCATTTCACTAGCGAGTAGTGTTTGCGACGAATGCAGGCGAGTAGGTAGATGTACAGGTAGAAGAAATTGCCGACGACGAGACAGACTGCGCCAATGGTGACAATTGGTGCTGGAAACAGCGACTCGTAGCCATTGCCGATGAATGGTCGCAAAATTTGCGAAATGATCAGGGCGATCCATAATAAAGGATTGATGAAGAGAACTGCCGTTTTGCCGCCAATCATAAGCTGCATTGACAGGAATTCGCGCACACGGAACTCCCGCGCATAATGCCAGGGTTCGCGCATATGCACAAGGTACGTTTGCATATAGCCTTTTATCCAACGCGAGCGTTGGCGCAACCAGTTCTTGGTACGTGAGTTTGCCTCTTCATACGTTGTCGAGTCGAGGACAACCGTCTCCATCTTGAACCATGCCAGCCGCAAACCGAGATCACAGTCCTCTGTGACATTGAAGGCATCCCAACCACCGAGAGCGCGAATCATTTGCGTCGGAAAGTGATTTGATGTACCACCAAGCGGCAAAAGGAAATGCGCTTTTTGTAGCCCCGGCAGAATCAGGTCGAACCACAGCGAGTATTCGGCAGTAAACCAGCGTGTGAGCAGGTTCTGATCTGGATTGTAGAAATTGAGCTTGGCCTGTACACAGGCAAGATTGGGGCCGTGATTGGCAAAGGTCAGTACAGCTTTTTTGAGTTGCAAGGGATCGGGTACGTCTTCCGCGTCGAAGATGACGACGTACTGTCCGATGGATTGAATGAGTCCGAAATTGCAGGCGCGTGGCTTTGTGCGTGGATTGCCCTCTGGCACCGTGACAATCTCAAAGTGCGCGGGTAGCTGCATCGACTCAATGGCGCCGCGTGTCTCGTTATCATCCTCTTCCGTCAAGAACAGGATTTGCAGTTTGTCCGTGGGATAATCAAGCCCCTGCATGGCTTTAACGAATTGTGGTACGACGCGAGCCTCTTTATAAAGCGGGCACAGAATGGTGTACATCGGCCATTCCGCGCTTCGCAACGCCTCCAACAACCTGTTGTCAATCGTCTCCTCCGGTGAGTTGCGTACAACACTGAGCGCGAGCGCAACATCGAGGATGAGATGAAGCAAGTAGGCGATGGTGATAATCGTCATGGTAACGGTCAGGATTTGTCTACCGTAGAAAATCATGCCTCCAATCCAGGCCAGTAACAGGACGGCAAACGTGATGTATTGCTTGTTCGTGATGACTTTGAGCGCGGAATACTTATAACGAAACGGTGCGTATGCCTGCACATTTTGCTTGCCCACGACCACAACCTGCGAGGCATTGGTCACATAAGAGTTCGCAATCTGCTGTTCTGCGGCGGACCGAGAATGCTGCATCTGCTCCGTGAGCCATGTGCGATAGCGCTGTTCGTAGAGATAGGCGTCTTGTACCTCAGCAGAATGATGGGAAGCATCGAGGGTATCGTGATGCTTCTCGCTCTCTACTTGTTGCAAACTCATGATGTACTTCTCCAAATACTACTCAATAACTCTTCCCACAACACCCACTCATCAGAAGATGAATACTGTGTATCGTTCTCTTTTATCGGCATGGATGGTGTGCTTCTGTAGGGAC